>Ga0081539_10001924_pt1 | contig 32061 bp, 28 predicted proteins | sample TabmetS4T2R2_FD_71023 | JGI IMG/M metagenome (GOLD analysis project Ga0081539, IMG submission 71023) | Tabebuia heterophylla rhizosphere microbial communities from the University of Puerto Rico - S4T2R2 | ecosystem: Host-associated > Plants > Roots > Rhizosphere ... | reverse complement strand
GGCGGGGGGGGGGGGGGGCCCCCCCCCCCCCAGGGAGGGGGGGGTTTTTTTCCCCCCCCGCGCCGGGGAGGAAAAAGAGGGGGGGGGTAAAACCCCCACGCCACAAAAGTAGGGCACGCGCTCCGCGCGCTAAAATTCAATAAACTTAAGTTACAGACTGGTAAGATCATTGAATGGGAACAAACTATTACGCCCTGGCGTCTGTCTGAATCGTGACTTTCGTGACGCTGAAAAAACGTGCATCTCCCTTAACGGCTTTCTCGCTCGGCGTAGTAATGCTCATCAACTGCGGTCGTTCTCACCAGGAGACTGCACAGCAATCTGAACCTTTGCGAGCCCTTGAATCCCGTTTGAAACAGCTTGAGTTGAAGATCACCACAGCCAAACCAGAATGGAGACAAAACGAGCCGATCGTCGTGACTCTCTCCCTGATCAACAAGGGAGAGGGGCATGTAATTGTGGCAGATAATACATTTTGGAAGGATTATCGGATCTCTGTAGTTAAGGAGAATAGCTTCCCTGTTCGGAAAATAATATCGCTGGATCAACAGACTAATCAGGGCGTGGTCTCGTTCCGATCGCTTGCGATCAAGCCTGGAGAGACGATCGAAATCAAAATTCCTCTCAGCGAATATTTTGAGATCAATCGGAAAGGCCTTTACCGAATGACGGTTCGACGGCGCGTGGGAATTCACGGAATCATTGAACGTGAGCTGATCTCTAATACAGCTACCATTTCGGTGGTTGAGTAGTACGTAACTTCAAGCGCCGGTTAAAAACCTACACCACATCATCCTCCTAGTCCGATGCCGGACATCCGTGCAAGTACTATGCGCTGACTCCATCAGGAAAACAGCGGGCCGTCGAAATGACCGGCATCTGGACGCGGTTCTCTGGCATATGAGTAAGCTGCTCGCTCCGCTTAGAAAGGGGAAATATAATCTTCTTCGGGAAATACCCCGGAATGTGAGCGCTCTCCGCCATCCAGCGATTCTGAGCAGCCTGGAACTTAAATTCTTTGAAATCTAGCGCGGATCGCGCGGGCCAGACGATGGCCTGGGGTAGAGTGAGGCGCAGCCGAACGGCCCCCCAGGCGGCTGGTCATTCCATCTGACTGTTCTGACCTGAAGAGGATCTGCCTCGATTGTGGATTGAAATGAGTTCGCGGCCTTTGCAAGGGCTTGGAGCCTGGGGGATGCAAAGGCCGCGGATCGTGACACAAGGAGACGAATCTGACGATCAATGGTAGCAAGCAATGATAGCTTATTTCGCTCTGGACCCAATTTACCCTAGGGTGCCGATCCGCCAACTCATTCTTCATTAAACAAGAGTCGACGAACCGGTATTGCCCGACTGAGATGATTGAGATTGAAAACCTCAATTGCCCTTAAGCGGTGTTGGCCGAGTCGCTCTATAAATCAAGGTGCGCTCAATTTCTGACAGATTCCGACATTGCGCTGAGCCAACATTATGTTTTAAAATCCTTACGTCGTAGTGAGCTTATACTATTGATGCGTCCGTAAGTCCTTAAACCGCCCCTTAAATTTTCCTGGAAATTCTTAAGGTCGGGGAGGCGCTTGGTGCGGCGTCCTTAGATTTGACATAGGATAGAGGATGAGCAGTTATCACTTCGGCCCATTCCAGCTAGATTCGATCAGACGACTTCTGCTCCGAAATGGAGAAGTTATCCCTCTCACCCCAAAGGCCTTCGATGTTCTCCTGCTACTAGTAGAAAATCAAGGTGAGATCGTCGAGAAAGAGCAGATCATTAAACACGTCTGGCCCGATACAGTAGTTGAAGAGGGCAATCTCAGCGTCAACATTTCAGCTCTCCGAAAGGCGATCGGAGAGAACCTGCCCGAACATCGATACATTGTCACGCATTCGGGTCGTGGATACAGTTTTGTGGCCGAGGTGACGAAGTCCGACAGTCCCTCGTATACTCTCAGTCTACCGCCAAGCGTGAGGCAGCCTGAGATCAGGCCGGAGTACAAGAACAACCTGCTTCCCCCGCCGAGCGGCGGCGGCGCGGTCCTCATCGAACCGGCCGGCGGAGCCCTTCCACTCAACTCTCCTCTCTACATCAACCGTCTCGCCGACGAAGAGTTCTCGTCGGCGATCGTCCGTTACGATAGTATTGTGCTGGTCAAGGGGGTGCGGCAGGTTGGAAAGACCTCCCTCCTCGCGCGTGGCTTACAGCAGGCGCGTAATCTGGGCGCGACGGTGGTGCTGACCGACTTTCAACATCTCAATTCGGTCTTTCTGGAATCGATCGAGAAACTCTTTCTGATGCTGGCCGAGTTGATCGTCGACCAGCTCGATCTGGACTCTTCGCCGAGTCAGAGCTGGAATCAGTACCTCGGACCGAGCGGCAATTTCGAACGTTTTTGGCGACGTGAAGTCTTGGGACAGATCGAATCGCCGATCGTCTGGGGGCTGGATGAGGTCGATCGACTCTTCAGTTGCTCTTACGCCAGCGAGGTCTTTGGGCTCTTTCGCTCATGGCATAATAAACGCGCGCTCGACCCTCATGGTCCCTGGTCGCGGCTGACGCTCGCGATGGCTTATGCGACCGAAGCGCACCTCTTCATCACCGATCTCAATCAATCACCGTTCAATGTCGGAACGAAGTTACAATTGGACGACTTCACTCTGGAGCAAATTGCCGAGCTCAACCAGCGATATGGCGCGCCGCTCAAGAATGATGAAGATGTGAGACGGCTCTTTCAATTCGTCGGAGGACATCCATATCTCGTCAATCGCAGCCTGTGGGAGATGAAGATGCACGGGGCGACGCTGGCGATGTTGGATGCCCAGGCCGGCCAGGATGAGAGCATCTTCAGTGATCATCTGCGCCGCCTGCTCGTCTCGTTGACGCGCGATACCGAGATGACCGCCGTCGCGCGCGAGGTCCTCCAAGGGCGGGTGTGTCCCACGACGGATAGTTTTAACCGTCTCCGTGGCGCAGGAATCGTCAAGGGCCATTCGGCAAGCGAGGCCATCATTCGCTGCGAACTCTATCAAACTTATCTACGAAATCGTTTATGAGTCCGGAGTCCCGACCCTAAGCAGAAACTCTCTGGCGTTCGGACTCGGGACTTTCAGGTTATGAATAAACTCTCCCCTGCTCCTCCTCTCGGTTTCTACGTCGTTGGAGGCACGCTCCGGCGTGACGCACTCTGTTACGTCCATCGCAGGGCCGACAGCGATCTGTTCGAAGGTTTGTGGAGCGGCAAATTTTGTTATGTCCTGACGCCGCGCCAAATGGGCAAGTCCTCGCTCATGATCCGGACGGCTGGGCGCTTGCGTGAAACGGGCGCGGATGTCGCGGTGCTCGACCTGACCGCCGCCGGTCAAAACCTCAATGTCGAACAGTGGTATGGCTCTTTGCTCAACCAGATGGGCCAGCAGCTCGGCCTCGAAGAAGAGCTGCTGGCGTTCTGGGAGAATCATTCTCAGCTCAATCCGTTACAGCGATGGATGACGGCGGTGCGTAAAATTGTGTTGTCGCGCCGCCTCCGCCGTCTCGTGATCTTCATCGATGAGATCGATGCGGTCGGCAGTCTTCCCTTCTCGACCGATGAGTTCTTCGCCGCCATCCGCGAATGCTACAACCGCCGCACGCAAGACCCGGAGCTTGAGTTACTGGCCTTTTGTCTGCTCGGCGTGGCCACTCCCTCAGATCTGATCCGCAATACGCGCACGACGCCATTCAACATCGGCCGGCGAATCGAACTCGACGATTTCACCGAGGAAGAGGCCGAACCTCTCGGGCATGGTTTGAACCGGGGGCAAAAGACGAACGAGCGATTGCTCAAACGGATTCTCTATTGGACGAATGGCCATCCATACCTGACCCAGCGCCTTTGCCAGACGACAGCGGAGGACTCCTCCATCAAGACCGAGCAGGACGTCGATCGCCTCTGCCAGGAGTTGTTCCTCTTCTCTCGCGCGCGCGAGCGTGACGATAATCTCCTCTTTGTGCGTGAGCGCCTACTCCGGAGCGAAGTCGATCTGACTGCATTGCTCGAACTTTATGGGCGGGTTCACCGCCAGACGGCGGTCCGCGATGAAGAGACCAATCCGCTGATCAGTGTCCTCCAACTCTCCGGCATGACCCGGGTCGAGCACGGCACGCTCGTGGTGAGAAATAGAATCTATGCGGGGGCGTTCGATCAGGGATGGATCAAATCGAATATGCCTGATGCCGAGATCAGGCGACAGCGTTCGGCGTTCCGCCGCGGCGTGGTTCGCACGGCGGCGATCGCGCTGATCATTACGATTGCCGTCTCCGCCCTCGCTCTCTATGCCTTTCGACAACGCAACCGCGCCGAACAACAAGAGAGCGCCAGTCGCCGCATCCTCTACGCGGCCCAGATCAACCTGGCCGAGCAAGCCTGGAATAACGCCAATATCACACGGCTTCAGGAACTCCTCGAGAAACATTTACCCGCCGATGGACAGGAAGACCTTCGTGGGTTTGAGTGGTACTACTATTGGCGGCTGCTCCATCGCGATCATGCGACCATCACACACAATCACGTCCCGACGACCGTCGCCTTGTCACCCGACGGTCAGTTGCTGGCGACAGCAGGAACAGATCACTCCATCCATCTCTGGATGGTCTCGACCCGGCAACATCTGGCGCGACTGACGGGTCATACCAATCAGATCTGGAAGATTGCGTTCTCGCCCGACGGAACCCGGTTGGCTTCTGCCAGTTGGGACATGACCGCCAAGATCTGGGATGTGCCAACCAGGCAGGAGATCAAAACGCTGCGAGGTCATACGGGCAACGTCTGCGGATTGGCGTTCTCCGCTGACGGATCCAGACTTGCAACCGGAAGCTGGGATAAACAGATCAAGCTCTGGGACGTGGCGACCGGCAGAGAACTCATGACTTTGAGAGGTCACACCGATTGGGTCTGGTCGGTGGCGTTTTCAACCGATCGGCAAAGCCTGGCTTCGACCGGCGAAGATCAGACGGTGAGGTTATGGAACCTGCAGACCGGCAGCGAAAACCTCCGGCTGACCGGCCACCATGCGAGCGTCTATTCCGTCTCTTTTGCGCCCGACGGCTCAAAGTTCGCGACCGGCAGCAACAACGGGGACGTCAAGCTCTGGGACGCCAGAACGGGCCATGAGATAGCGACGCTCAAAGGCCATACCTTCAGCGTCTTCGCTGTCGCCTTCTCTCACGACGGGAAGAGGCTGGCCAGCGCCGGCGTCGATCGGGTCATGAGGATTTGGGACGTCGCGTCGGCCAAAGAGATCTCGCAGCTGAAAGGGCACAGCGATGAGATCAGAGATCTCGCTTTTTCATCCGATGATCACTTCCTGGCCACAGCCAGTGACGATTCCACCGTCAAACTCTGGGACTCTTCGATCAACTGCAAACCCGATGTCCTTTTGCATCCGGAGGAATTTGTCGATTCGGTCTCCTTCTCTCCCGATGGCAAGACTGTCATCACGGGAAATAGATCCCTCATCAATTTCTGGGATATGACCAGCGGAGAGAAGTTCTCGAACATCGAAACCGGCTCCGTCATCTCCGGTCTCTGCCTTTCACCAGATGGAAAATACATCGCCGCGGCGCATCGGAATCAAATCGTGACGTTGTGGAATACGTTCACTCGGCAACAAGCCGGCATTTTGACGGGCCATGAAGACGCGGTCATCACCGTTTCATTCTCTCCCGACGGCAAACGCCTGGCGACCGGCTCACGCGATCACCTGACCAAAATTTGGGACGTCGCCACGAAACAGGTCTTTGCGACTCTGAGCGGCCACGAGCGCCGCGTCGGCGCCGTCGCCTTCTCTCCTGACGGAAAGTATCTGGCGACGGGCAGCGATGACGCGACGGTCAAAATCTGGGAGATGAACTCCCTCCGCGAAATCATGACACTCGGAAAGCATGGCAATCAGGTCTGGGCGGTCGCATTTTCACCGGATGGAACCAGACTCGCGTCCGGCAGTTATGATCGAACAGTGATCATCTGGGATTGGAAGACCGGCGCGGACATCCTGACCTTGAGAGGCCATGCCGCCGGAGTCAAAGCGCTCGCCTTCTCATCTGACGGTAAGAGGCTGGCCACCGGAGGTTCGGACAATACCATCAAATTGTGGGACGCCGAGAGCGGCAATGAACTGACGACGCTCAACGGTCACACAGCAGTAGTCACAGCACTCGCTTTTTCTCCGGACGGTCTGATTCTCGCTTCGACCGGCCGCGACCACGCCGCGCGGTTATGGCGCGCTGATAAAATCCATTAGTATGAATGCGGGGTGATGGTCTTTGAATAATAAATGCAACTTCTAAAACTATGCGCAAACTACAAGATCGCGTCGCAGTTGTGACCGGAGCGGGCGGTGGTATCGGACGCGCGGTGTGTCAAAGTCTGGCAGAGCGAGGATGCCGCCTGGCGCTCGTTGACCTCGATGAAGCGGGCCTTGCTGAAACCGCCTCGCGAGTGGCGACCGGCGGCGAACGCATCTCCCTCCATGTGATCGACGTCTCCGATAAAGACGCCATGGCGCAGTTACCTCAAGCCGTCATTTCGCGACACGGTGACGTCAACATCCTGATCAACAATGCGGGGGTATCGCTGGCCGGACCATTTGAAACGATCAGCATTGAAGACCTCGAATGGATTTTCGGGATCAATTTCTGGGGAGTGGTCTACGGCTGCAAGTTTTTTCTTCCCCACCTGCGTCAGGCGGAAGAGGCCCATATCGTCAATGTGGCGAGCGAATTCGGGCTCTTCGGATTGGCGACCAAATCGGGTTACTGTGCGACCAAGTTTGCGCTGAGAGGCTTGAGCGAAGCGCTGCGTGCAGAGCTGAATGGGTCGCGCATCGGACTGACCTGCGTCTATCCCGGCGCGGTCGATACCAACCTGATCAAGAGAGGCCGGACGTGGGATGAACGAAAGAAAGAGGTCGAAGCCGGATTTGTCGCGGCGCGCGGCATTCCGCTCGAGAAGGTCGCCGCCTGCATCGTGCGCGGCATTGAGCGGAACTCAAGGCGAGTCTTGATCGGGCGCGATGCGCGGCTGATCGATGCTTTCATGCGGATTTCGCCATCGTTCACCGCCGCGGTCGTCGCCCAGGTCCAAAAACGTATGCCGTTTCTCTAGAAAGAGGTCCGGAAATTGACTCCTCGCCGAACAGCCCGTATGGTATCCCGCACGATAACCCTTAAGGTTAAAACTCCCAATCCAAAGGAGAAAATATGTTCATCAACAAAAGAGTGTGGTCCCTGTCTTTGACGATTTTGGCCCTTGCGATGACGCTGCAATTCGCATCTTGCTCGACGGCGAACCAGTCGGCGGAGGTTAAATCGGCCGCTTCGGCAACGCCCGCCACGACCTCTACTGCGGATCATCCGGTGAAGATCGTTCGCCTCGATCCGGCCTTCGATAAACTGGTGCCGCCGGACGCCAAGGTTGAAAAACTGGCCGAAGGATATAACTGGGTCGAAGGCCCCGTCTGGAACCGCCGAGAGAACTATCTGCTCTTCTCCGATATTCCCAGCAACTCAATCTATAAATGGAAAGAAGGCGAGGGCGCTTCCCTTTTCTTGAAGCCAAGCGGCTATACAGGCAAAGAGCCTTTTCAAGGGAAGGAGCCCGGAACGAACGGATTGACATATGACTCCGAAGGCCGGCTGGTCGCCTGCGAACATGGCGATCGTCGAGTCTCCCGGCTCGAAGCAGACGGCAAGACCAAGACCACTCTCGCCGACCGGTACCAGGGCAAACGGCTCAACAGCCCCAATGATCTGACCTATCGATCGAACGGCGATCTCTATTTCACCGACCCGATCTATGGTCTGCCGAAAGGCGCTGATGACCCGCAGCGCGAACTCGATTTCTGCGGCGTCTATCGCCTGTCGAAAGACGGCAAGTTGACGCTGCTCACGAAAGAGATCACCAGGCCGAACGGAATCGCCTTTTCACCGGACGAAAAGAAGCTCTATGTCGCGAGTTCCGATCCTGACAAGGCGATCTGGATGGTCTATGATATCCAGCCGGACGGAACGACCGCCAATGGCAAAGTGCTCTTCGATGCGACGGCCTGGGTCAAAGAGGGCAAGCAAGGATTGCCCGATGGAATGAAAGTCGATCGAGACGGCAATCTTTTCGCCACCGGGCCGGGCGGGGTTCACGTCTTCTCTCCTCAAGGCAAACTGCTGGGCACTTTCGATACCGGAGTCCCAACCGCCAACTGCTCCTGGGGCAACGACGGCTCAACGCTCTATATCACCGCGGACAAAGCGCTGTTGCGAGTCAAACTGAGCACCAAAGGAGCAATACTTTAAGGGGAGGAAGGATGAAGGTGGAGGGATGAGATTTCTTCCTCTTCCCATCTTCATCCTTCACTCTTCACTCTTCACTGTTCATCCCTCACCCTTATTTTCCTCATTCTTCACGCCCTCGTCCTTTTTCCTTTAGCGTTTTCCCACTGCTGCCGATAATTGAAGCGGAGATAATTTGGCGATGGACAGAATCGATGCGGAGAAGATGATCAAGAAAATGGAAGTTTAACGATGTATATTAAGTATGTAGAGAAAGTAGTGTTGATCGTTGAGGATGATGATATCAGTCGAAAGATCCTAATGCATTCGATTCAACGGTTAGGTTATAACGTGATTGGTGCAATGACGGGCCGGGAAGCGCTGACCAAAGCCATGGAAGAGCTGCCCAGCGTGGTCTTTATGGATTTGAATCTGCCGGACATTTCCGGCGTGGAGACGACCAGAAGACTGCGAGAGATTCGCACCATGCAGAATGTGCCGATCATCGCCATCACCGCCTCGAACTCAGCTGAAGATCAAGAAGCGGCTTATCGCGCCGGTTGTGACGATTACATCACCAAGCCTGCGGACCCGAAGCGGTTGGAGGAGCTGGTAGACAAAGTGTTCGCACATTGATCAAATCGAGCTTCTCTCCAGACCACTCCCAGCTGATTGGATCACCATCAATTCGAAACCAGCCGGAGGACGGCGCCGGGCAGCGACTGGAGCGGGAGAATTTGCTCCACGCCGCCGAGAGCGATGGCTTCTTTCGGCATTCCGAAGACGATACAACTCGCCTCATCCTGGGCGAAGGTCTTCGCGCCCGCTTGACGCATGGCCAGCATTCCGCGCGCGCCATCATGCCCCATTCCAGTCAAAATCACACCGACGGCGTGCGGTCCCAGTTGACGGGCGCAGGAGTGGAAAAGCACGTCAACCGAGGGGCGGTGGCGATTGACCGGCTCACTCATGACAATCCGCACCTTGGAATGGGCGCCGTCGCGAACTACTTCCATGTGATAGTTGCCCGGAGCAAGCAACGCTTGTCCCGCCAAAATGCGGTCCCCGTCCGCGGCCTCTTTGATCTGAATTTGGCAGATCGCATTGAGCCGCGCGGCAAATTGGGTGGTGAACTTCTCGGGCATGTGCTGAACGATCACAATTCCCGGCGAGTCGGATGGAAGCGGGGTGAGGAAATCCTTGAGCGCCTCGGTCCCGCCGGTCGAAGCGCCAATCGCGATCACGTCGTAAGAGCCCTTGATCAAGCCGCGAGGCTCCACGACGGCCGCTGGTTCCAACGGTGACGCCGCCACCGGCCGGAATCGCCGAACGCGCGCTTGCGCCGCAGCTTTAATCTTGGCCAGGATTTCGCCCGCCAGCGCCATGGTCTCTTGCTGAAGGTCCAATTTCGGCTTGGTCAGAAAATCGACCGCGCCCAATTCAAGCGCTCGCAGCGTCAGGTCGCATCCTCTCTCTGTGAGCGACGAGATCATAACGACCGGCATCGGCCGCGCGCGCATGAGCTTTTCGAGAAAGGTCAGCCCGTCCATCCGCGGCATCTCGACATCGAGCGTCAAGAGGTCCGGGTTGAGGCGATCAATCTTCCGCCATGCCACATAGGGGTCGAGAGCCGTCCCGACTACTTCAAGGGACGAATCCTGCGCAATGATTTCAGATAACACTTGCCGCATCAAAGCGGAGTCATCGACAATTAAGACTTTGGTTCTGTTCATCCCTGTCCCGTTAAAACAACGTAATCTGCTCCGTTTTCAGTTGCGCCAGGCGATGGGCGAGCGCCGTCCGGTACCGCGCTTCACGTTGCACCAGATGGTCAAGATTCTGGGAACGGATGGGCCTCACCAGCGCCCGCGCCGATTCGGTGAAGAAGTAGACCTCGAGCGGTTCAATTCCGCCCAGCCGCTGGCCAACCACCGGAATAGATTCCGTTTCCAGGAACTGACGAACAAAGCACACATTCTTCTCGCCCGCCTGCAGCAACTCGCTCTGCAAGGTGAGCACAGCGGCTCCGCCGAAGATTTTGGCCTGCAATCGGCGCCGATCTCCTCCCAGTTTCAGGATCTCATTGATCAGCACCTCCATGGCGTTGATGCCGTAGCGAGTCGGCAATCCGTCGTCATCATACGAATCAGGCAATAAGAAATGGTTCATTCCGCCAATTCTTCGTTGCGGGTCGAAGAGACAGGATGAGACACACGATCCGAGCACCGTATGGACGATGGTCGCCGTGCGGCTCGCAAAGACCCCACCAATATGGATCGTCTTCTGCGGCAGATGAGGTGGCAGGCCGTTCATCATGCTGTCCTCCGGGGCCGCAGGCGGTAGACGGTATGACCGATTGGCGCCACGAGATCGCTCATCTGATAAAGGTTCTCGGAATGGCCGACAAAGAGGTAAGCATCCGGTTTGAGATACTGGGTCAAACGCTCGAAGAGCCTTCGCTGCGTCTCCCGGTTGAAATAGATAATCACGTTGCGGCAAAAGATCGCATCGAAGCGCGTCTTGATCGGCCATTGCGGTTCGACGAAGTTGATCCTCCGGAAAGAGACCAGCCGCCTCAGACCAGGCTTGATTTGGACGCGCCCGGCCTGGCTGCCGGTCCCGCGCAAAAAGTATCGATGCTTGAGATGGTCCGCCGGCAGAGAGAGATTCCGCTCGTCGTAAATGCCCGCTTCGCCCTGCCGGAGCACATTGGTATCGATGTCGGAAGCGAGAATCTTGATATCCCAATCTTCGAGTGAGGCGAACTCCTCGGCAATCGTCATGGCAATCGAATAAGGTTCCTCGCCCGTCGAGCAGGCAGCGCTCCAGATCCGCAAGCGGCGCGCGCCTCCGCGCCGTGCCTGCTCGCGCTTCGGCTGCAGGAGATGCTCGCGCAGAAAGTCGAAATGATAAGCTTCGCGGAAGAAGTCGGTCTTGTTGGTCGTGACGCAGTTGATCGTTTCGCGCAACTCCGTCTGCTCATGATCCTCGGTCGTGAGGTAATGGTAATATTGGGTAAAGGTCCGCAAGCCAAGATGGCGCAGCCTTTTGCCCAGCCGCGAAATGATCAGCGAACGTTTGTGCCCGCCGAGCGAAATGCCCGTCTCGCTGAGGATCAACTCGCTGATGTCCCGAAACTCCTGGTCGGTGATCTGCAAGCTCCAGGCCCAGTCTTCCCCCGTCCCAGGCTGAAGCCCGGGCTGAAGCGAAGATGGGATCGAGGGTATCGGATCGCGAGCAGGCATTGAGACTCCAAGCTCTTGATTGCTATCTCTCAAAACTCCTCAAAGCCGCCGTCCTGGCCCTTGGCCACACCGTGATGGCCGTTCTCCAGCGACTTGAATGCGCCCGCCTCCGCAAAGACCGGGCCGGCCGCGCCCGCGGCTCTCGCCTTTTTCGGCACAACTTTCAAGACCGGCTCCGTCATCGGTGGTGAGGCCGGGCGCTGCAGCACCGGCTCTTCCTTGAGACTCTGCCCGTCACCAAGCTTGAACCGCGAGACCAACCGCTGCAGATGTTCGGCGTGTGAGGAGAGTGATTGCGCCGTCGAAGACAATTCCTCGGTCTGCGCCGAATTGGCCTGCGTCACGTTGTCCATCTGTGACATGGCCTTGTTGACTTGATCGACTCCAATCGCCTGCTCCTGACTTGCGGCCGCGATCTCGCCGACGATGTCGGTCACGCGTTTGACCGAGACGATGATCTCTTGGAGGGTCTGACCGGAGCGATCGACCAGCTGCGCGCCGTTTTCGACCTTGCGCACCGAACCTTGGATCAGCGCCTTGATCTCCTTGGCCGCCGTCGCCGAGCGACCGGCAAGGTTGCGTACCTCTCCGGCGACGACGGCAAAGCCGCGTCCCTGTTCACCGGCCCGAGCCGCCTCGACTGCCGCATTCAATGCCAGCAGATTGGTCTGAAAGGCGATCTCGTCGATGGTCGTGATGATGTCGGAGATCTGCTTGGAGGCGGTGTTGATCTCTCTCATCGCTGCGACCGCCTCGGTCACGACCTGGCCGCCCTTCTCGGCCGCATCGCGCGAACCGCCCGCCAGCTGGTTGGCCTGCCGCGCATTGTCGGCATTCTGCCGGGCAGTAGAGGTGATCTCTTCGAGCGTGGCCGAAGTCTCTTCGAGGCTCGAAGCCTGCTCCTGCGCTCCGCTCGAGAGCTCTTCCGAAGCCGCCGCCAGTTGCTGCGAGGCCGCCGCGACGCTGCTGGACGCCTGGCTCACGTCGAGTAACGCCTGCCTCATGCCGCCCACAGCCTGGTTGAGCGCCACGGCCATCTGGCCCACCTCGTCATGCGTCGCGATCTCGAGTCGCCGGGTGAAATCGCCCTCCGCCACCGCCTGCAAGATGTCGACCGTCTCTTTCAAGGGGCGCGAGATCAAGCGCGCGGTCGTGATCCCAATGCCAAAAGCCATCCCGATCGTCACGATCATCATGGCCAGCAGAAGTCTGCGCGTCGATCGAAAGCTCGCGGCGGCCTCATCCGCGGCCTTGTTCATCAGGACGAACTTGCTCTGCACCAATTCGCTCAGCTTCTCGTCGATCTGGGAGTTCGCAGCGCGAGTGGTTTTGAGCTCGGCCCGCGCGCCCTCCAGATCTCTCTCGTGGATCAACGTCAGGATTCGGTCCTGCTCCGGAATCAATTCGATCACGAGCTTCTCGATCTCTTTGGCCTTCGCCCTGGTGGTATCCAAGACGACCGACTTCTGATAAGCCTCGAACTCCCGGCTAAAAATCTCGCGGTATTTCTGAATGTCGCTGATCTGTTTGGGGACGGCGGCGGCATTACCATCCAGGACGGCGCCGTCCAGAGTCCGTGAAATCATATTTAACTGCTCGCTGGCCTCATTGAGGTGGACGAGCCCCGTGGCATGCTTCTCGTGGATCTGATCGAGCGAGCCGAAGAGAACCTCCATCTCGTTGGACGAGACGTAAGCCTGAGCCAGGATCACGATCGCCATCACTCCGAATCCGATCAGCAGCTTGGTGGCCGTCTTGCGATTCTTGAACCAATTCATTGCTATTACTCCTTTAGCTGTCGCAGGCCACCGCGAAGACTTCGCAATCTCCCAGCAGCAACTCGATATTGAGCAGCACCACAAGGCGCTCGCCGATGTTGACCATTCCGCTGATGAAGCGCGTGTCCACCTGCGAGCCGAACTCAGGCGCGGGTTGAATCTCTCCACCCTTCAGGTTGAGAACGTCCGAGACGGCATCGACCACCAATCCCGTCACCTTGTTCACGACATTGACGAGGATGATGACGGTGAATTGATTGTACGGGGTCTCAGTCATCCCGAACCGGTTGCGCAGGTCGATGACCGGTACGACCATTCCACGCAAGTTCATGACGCCCTTGATGTGCGAAGGCATGTTAGGAACCGGCGTGATCGACGAATAGCCCTTGATCTCTTGAACCTTGAGGATTTCAACGCCGTATTCCTCGCCTCCCAGCACAAAACTCAGGAACTGGCTGGGTCCAGCCTCCTGGTTGCTGACTGTTGTTATGGTTTGTTCCATATCTCATTAGACTCCGAAAATAGGTCAGGCCGCCTTGAGCTGCGTGCTGTCGAAGGCCTGCAAATCGCCGAGCGACTGTTGAATGAAACGCCCGGCTCTCTCGAGATCCGGCAATTGGTCGGTCAGGAAAAGGAGACCGCCGGAGAGCTCCTGTAACTCTTTTTGGGCTACGTGCAATTGCGCGAAGATCTGGTCGAATAGTTCATGGAAATGCCCCGCCTCGGCCAGGTGCGTGGCCTGAATCTTGCCGGAGATGTGGACGCTCGAGAGCAGGCGCAGCGATTCGATCAGCCGGTCGCGAAGTTGCAACAGCGGGATGATCGGCTCTTGCGCTCGCGGGAGTGCGGCCAACATGCGGGCGATGCTCCGCGCAAAGGAATCCTCGAGCGTCAGCAGATCCGCACGCGCCCGGTTCAGCGAAGAGTCGGCCACTCCTTCGTGATTCTCCATCCTGAGTAGTTCGGTGGCGAAGAAGATCGTCATCTCCACCTGAAGTTTAGCCCCGGTGGCATGGGCCGCCGTCTCGCGCAGCGCAGAGGTGAGGACCAACGTCTGCGCCGTCAATTCCCCGATAATGTTCGTGCTTCGCTCAGAGACGGTCGCCAGTTCGTGCGTCACAATCGCCAGGCCCCGCCCGGCCTGATTGAGACGGTAAGAAGCGGTCAGCGCGTTGATCGAGACCAGGCGCACATTCTTCGAAAGGTCGCAGAGATAGGCCGATTTCTCCTCCAGCTTTCGGATCAGGTCGAGGAACGATTCGACCCGCGCGCAGAGGTCGTCGAGTTGGCGATCGACCGCGTGACAAGATTGTAGCGTGCTGGCCAGCTTGCCTTGCTTGTCGCCGGACGGCAAGGGGGTCGCATCACCGGCGGTTGTCCCTTGCCGGGCGCGCCGGCCGGCCATCTCGGATGCTAACGCCGTGTTCATAAACTCACTGTAATTGGCGAATCCCAACTCTGTGAGCAGCGCCGACAACCGCTCGCCTGCGGCCTGCATTCCCTCTCGCCAATCGCCTGCCCCGCGTTCGATGGCAAGTAACTCAGCGTAGAGATCACGGGCCAGATCGAAGTAGGAGCCCGAAGGTTTGAAGCGGACGGAGAAGAATCCGCCCTGCGTGGGGACCACAAGGGCCATCACCCAGTAATAACACCCATCGGTGGCCAGATTCTTGACATAACCGATGAACGGTTTCCGCTCGCCGAGGTATTCCCAGAGGAGTTTGAAGATGGCGCGCGGCATGTCCGGGTGGCGGATGACATTGTGCGGCTTGCCGATCAGCTCTTCCACCGTATTGTAGCCGCTGACACGGACGAAGACTTGATTACCGCTGAGGATGACGCCTTTCGGATCGGTAGTCGAAAAGAACAATTCATTGAAATCGAACGGACGTTCCTGATCGATGGGGGTAATCGCCGGTCGTGCCATAAACACTCTCCTACTATTTGATGTTTGTCGCGCCGGGCGACCGGCTCTTCGGCATCCGCCTGAAACGGTTGGCCACTGCCGGCGCGAATTTAAGCTCTCGTACTCCCGCCGCCCGCGACCGCAGTCGCGACATTCCTCCTGGCGCGCTGATACAGATTGACCAATCCGACAACATCCAGAATGAGAGCCGCGCGGCCATCACCCAGAATCGTCGCACCCAGCACTCCTTCGACTTTTCGGAAGTGGAGGTCCAGACTCTTAATGACGACCTGCTGTTGGCCCAACAGCTCGTCCACCAAGACACCCATGCGCAATCCCTCATGCTCGACGATCACCACCAGCCCGCGGCTGGGGTTGGTCACCTCAGTCGGGACCGAAAAGACCTGGTGCAAACGCAACAGCGGTAACGGCACTTGACGGACCATCACCACTTCACCCTGACCGGCGACGGCCTTGACCTGCTGTGGGTTGGGCTGGACGGTCTCGAGGATCGAGATGAGCGGCATAATGTATGTCTGCCCGCCGACTTTGAGCGAAAGTCCGTCGAGGATGGCCAGGGTTAAAGGCAATTTGATGCGGAAGGTCGTCCCTTTGCCCGCCCGGCTCTCAATACTGACCGAGCCGTTGAGCGCCTCGATGTTCTTTTTGACCACGTCCATTCCGACGCCACGGCCCGAAACGTCAGTCACTTTCTCGGCCGTCGAAAATCCCGGATGGAAGATCAATGCGTGAATCTGTTCTTCGCTCAAACCGGCATCGGCCGCGATCAGGCCGCGCTCGATCCCTTTGGCTCGAATCATCTCCGTGTTCAATCCGCGTCCGTCATCGGTGACCTCGATAATCACGTTGCCGCTTTGATGAAGAGCACGGAGGCAGATTGTCCCGGTCTCGGACTTGCCCGCCTGGAGGCGTTCTTCGACCGTCTCCAGGCCGTGATCGATCGCATTGCGCACGAGATGGGTGAGCGGGTCGGCCAGACGCTCGGCGACTCCCTTATCCAGTTCGGTCTCTTCGCCGGTCATCACCAGATTGACCTTCTTCCCAAGAGAAGCGGTCAGCTCGCGCGCCAGGCGCGGAAATCGACTGAAGGTCGTGCCGACCGGAAGCATGCGCACCTGCATGACCCGTTCCTGCAGCTCGCGCGTGTTGCGCTCCAACTCGGCCATGGCTTCGCGCAGCTGGTTGAGCCGCTCCGGCGTGAAGTCATGGATGATCTGCGCGGCAATGGACTGCGCGATCACCACTTCCCCGACCAGGTCCACCAGTCTATCCACCTTCTCCGTCGCGACTCGAATTGAAGAGGAGTCCAGATTTCGTGCCCGTTCCTGCACTGCCGCCTGGGGCGCGCTCTCAGCGATAGAGTTGGGCGGCCGCTCTGGCGGCGTGATGAGGGTGATGTCGAGACGCGCGCCGTCTTCGACAAAAGCGAAGAGATCGCGGATCCTCTGTGCTCCACAGGTCGCCCTCAGCGTCGCCTCCCAGGCCAGGTAGCAAACTTCGGGATTCATCTCGGCCAGCGGCGGCAACCGCTTGAGGTCTACGCTCACCTGCGACACCTCGCCCAGTTCGGACAACCGGGCGAATGCCGACAACGGATCTCCCGCTTGCCTGAAGACCTCGGATGATGGTTCAAAACGAATAAGATACTGGTCCCCGCCGCCCGTCGATCCGACCGGAGATTCGCTGTCAATTGCCCCTGGCGCCGCCGGCGCTGCTGCCTGCTGCACCCGATTCAGTGCTTCCATCGTAGCCGCCATCTCCGGCGGCTCGGTCGTCAGGTCACCGATCTTGATCAGATGCATCATCGCCTTCAGCACATCCGCGGCCCGCAGCAGGAGGTTGATGATCTCATCGGTCGCCTGGATCTTGCCTTCGCGCATGCTGTCGAGCAGACTCTCAAGCGAATGCGTGAAAAACGCGATCTTACCCAGGCCGACGGTGCCGCTGCCGCCCTTGATCGAGTGGGCGCAACGAAAGATGTTGTTGATCAATTCCGAGTCGCCCGGCGTCTCTTCCAGGAGCAGTAGCCCCGCCTCCATCTCCGACAGCAGTTCGGCCGCCTCATCCAGAAAAAAGTCGCGAAATTGGCTCAGATCGGTCTTCATAAACTTCGGCCCTCAAGTCAGTACTTTCGTGATCACTCCTAATAAACTCATGGGATGCACCGGTTTCACGATCCAGCCCGTCGCTCCGGCGGCCTTGGCCTCCTGTTTCTTCGCCTCTACGGACTCGGTGGTCAGCACCAGCACCGGCAATCGCTGCCAGTCAGGGTTCTGGCGCAATCGTCTGACGAAGTGGATCCCATTCAGCACCGGCATATTGATGTCGGTGACCACTACGTCCACCCGCTCATCCGCCATGCGATCGAGAGCCTCCTGTCCGTTCTGACATTCGAGGACCTTGAACCCGGCCTCTTTCAGGGTGCAAGAGACGATCTGCCGAATCGAGATCGAGTCGTCCACAATTAAGGCTGTGCGTTTCTCTTTCATCTTTAAAAAAGTCCCCAGCTGATCCCGTTCCCGCGATTGGGATCCGGGAATAACTCGGTAAAGCCGGCGGCTTCCATGGCCAACCGCAGTTCCGTTCCGACACCACGATTCTCCAGCTCTACCCCGCGCCTTTCGAACTCCGCGCGCAACGCCAGCAACACCTGCCAGGCGCTCGTGTCCAGATGGGTCGCCCTCTCCCAATTAATAACCGGTTGTTTAGCTGACCCGGCCAGCTGCCGGGCCTGTTGATGCAGAACGCTTGCCAGTTGCCCCTGGATGTCGCCACTCAAGATCAGTTGACATTCCCATTCTTCCCACTTGACCGCTATCGGTTGTTCGTCCATCCGCATCTCCATTTCGGCCCGCACTCCTCCTGACAGAAGGGAGCCGGGGCAATTTTTCAGATCTTCCTACTTATCGGTCGCGACTGGTGAGCCCATGATCAGATGATGCTCGACTCGCCGGAGCCAATTAGAACAGCTCGATGCGGCTGAGCCCCTCGCCGGTATCTTCCACGTCCTTGTTGCTAATCTTGGCGTGGATCAGCCGCTGTTCGGACGAGACGTAATCTTTGAGCATCGTCTCTACCGAGAGTTCGTTCGGCAGATTGAGGGCGGGCGGATCTTCCTGATCCAATTTGCTGAAGGCGATCATCTGCTCGACCATGCGGTTCAAGACGAGCACGACCTGCTCGATCCTCTGCCGCGTGACATCCTGGAACTGCATGCTGCCGATCAAATTCATGACATCCGTCGCCAGCTTTTTGCCCTCCCGGACCAGGTAATTCAAAACCCGCTCATGATCCTGAGTAACGGTCGAGTACTGCTCTCCCAGATCGGCCAGTTGACGTCCCAGGTGGCTGAGCGTGAGGGTCTCGTCGGTGCATGATTGCTCCTGATGAGCCAGCCGGGTGCCCAATTGAGCATTAATGGCCTGAGTCATTTGCGTGATCCCCTGGCCGATGGTATCGGCTGCCTGCCGCGACTCTTCGGCCAGACGCCGCATCTCCTGCGCGACAACGGCAAAACCGCGGCCCGCCGCTCCGGCTCTGGCCGCTTCGATCTGGGCATTGAGCGCCAGCAGATTCGCCTGGTCGGTGATGTCCTCCACATTCTCAACGTGCTGGTGCAACCCGCCGGTGTGCTTGATCAACCCCTCGCAATCCTGACGATCGGTCCGCAGAACATTCGCGCGCATCTCGATGTGTTGACGTAACGTCCCCAAAATGTCCGAGTTCGATTCGACGATCTGCTGTGAACTGGCCATGATCTTGGCGCATCTCTCCATCTCGTCATTGATAAAGCGGACCACGCTGTTGAGCTGGTTATCGATCTTGATCAACTCTTCCACGGCATTCGAGGCGACCTCGGCCGTGTAGCTGGTGGCGGACTGAAGTTGAGCTTTAAGGAGTTCGAAGACTCCCAGATTGGCCTGTGCGGCGATGGCGATCTGCGCAAAGCGCTCCCGGATTTGAGCCGATTCCGCTGCGAGCTGCTCGCGGTTCTTCGTCATCCAGAGGCGAACCGCAATCAGGCGGGCGACCAGATCGGGATGGGGTGAGCCATTCTCCGACGGCGGCCCCAACATCGTCTCAATCAGTTCAATGAGCGCTGCCGACTCACTACTTAAAGAAGAGAGCCGTTGGGAGGTTGCCGCCTCCCTCTCTGTAGCCACCAGTAGTGCAGCGGCCAGTTCGTCGCGTTCGCTCGCAGCCTTACTAAGCCAGCCACGCCAGGGCGGAAGGGCAGCCAACAACTGGCGGCTCCGGTTCAACAACTGAGTTATTACTTCCATTACATCAGATAAATGACCAGGCGATCACCCAATAATTCATGGCCTCGCGCCCAACCTTTTAGAGCGACAAGACCTTTTCAACGACCTGTAAGAGATCAGTAGCCACCACCGGCTTCACCAACCAGCCCTTAGCGCCGGCGGCTTTCGCCTGGTCGCGTTTCGATTGTTGTGATTCGGTAGTCAGGATTAGAATCGGCATCTTTTGCCTGATCGCCGACTTACGGATTTCCGTGATGAGCGCAATCCCATCCATCTCCGGCATGTTGAGGTCCGTAATCATCAAATCTGCCTGTCCTCCGGACAGCAACCAGTCGAGGGCCTTCTTTGCGCTATTGGCCTTATTGACGTTATACCCAGACGCAGTCAGGATGGTGGAGAGTGAAAGCAGAATTGTGTCCGAATCATCAACGAGCAGGATGGATTTCATTGCGTCCTTCCAATAATCCAAGAAATTTCAGCCAATAACAGCTCATTAGAAACGCAATCAATGAGCTTATTTACTTATCGGATTTTGGATCTGAAAATTGAGTGAAAATTTAATGGGGCTCCGCACTCACTCCATTCTTCCGCTCGTTCTTGTCAGCTATCTCTCCACGGTCTACACTGCTCCGTTCAAACTCCCCATCATCATTGGTTCTTTATGGAACAAATATTCTTCGAATTTTCATTTGAACAAGGAGTCGTAAAATGAAACTAGCGATCAGCTCCGATCACGCGGGCTTTGAGCTGAAACAATCGCTCATCCCCTTCCTCATCGAATTCGGATACGAAGTATTGGATCTGGGCACGAACAGCACTGCGGCGGTCGATTACCCCGATTTCGCCGAAGCGCTCGGCCTGGCGATCCGCGATGGGCGAGCCGAACGCGGCATTTTAATTTGCGGCAGCGGCATTGGCGCATCGGTGGCGGCCAATAAGATCCCGGGCGTCCGTGCTGGTCTAGCGCATGACAGCTACTCGGCGCATCAGGGGGTCGAACACGACGATATGAATGTGCTGGTCCTGGGCGCTCGTGTGATCGGCTCGGAGGTGGCGCGTGAACTGGTCCGAACTTTTCTCTCGGCTAAGTACACCGGTGAGGAACGCCATCAACGAAGACTTGACAAGGTTAAAGCATTGGAGACTCGGTTCACAAAGAATTAGTCAATTTGCAGGTAATCCAGTTCATGAGAATCATTCAAAGGCGAAAGAGGCGAAGTCGAAAACATGGTCAGGATTTGCGCGCAATCTCGCGTTTGAACGACTCTCTCGATCTTTCAAGGTAGTCGAGGAAAACTGAAAACATCTTTCCAGAGGGGGGAGGTAGAGATGCAGATAGGCATGATTGGTCTTGGCCGGATGGGCAGCAATATGGTGCGACGACTGATGCGGGGCGGGCATGATTGTTTCGTCTTCGATCTCAATCCGGAAAACATCAAACAACTCGAATCCGCCGGCGCGACCGGCGCGAGGTCGATCGAAGACCTGGTCAATAAATTGACTAAACCACGCGCCGTCTGGGTCATGGTTCCGGCAGGTAACCCGACCGAGCAAACGGTCGACGCGTTATCGAAATTCATGTCCGGCGGCGATATCATTATTGATGGGGGCAATTCTCACTTCAAAGACGATGTGCGGCGCGCCAAGCTTTTCGCAGAGAAAGGCATTCATTACCTCGACGTGGGCACGAGCGGCGGAATCTGGGGCTTTGAACGCGGTTACTGCCTGATGATCGGTGGCGAAAAAGAGACCTTCACGTATCTCGAACCTATTTTCAAAACGCTGGCGCCCGGCCCGGGTGAAATACCGCGCACTGCAGGGCGTGAGCAGAAACGCGATGATCTCAGCCCCACAGCCGAAGAGGGCTACATCCATTGCGGTCCCGCAGGCTCGGGCCATTTCGTCAAGATGGTCCATAACGGCATCGAATATGGACTCATGCAAGCCTATGCCGAGGGCTTCGATATTATGCGCAACGCGGAATCGACGGAGCTGGCGCCGGACCATCGTTATCACCTCAATCTCGCGGATATCGCCGAGGTCTGGCGGCGCGGCAGCGTCGTCGGCTCCTGGCTTCTGGATCTGACGGCCATGGCCTTGCTCGAAAATCCGGCACTCTCGAACTACAGCGGATTTGTGCAGGATTCCGGCGAAGGCCGCTGGACTATTCAGGCCGCGATCGAAGAAGCGGTCCCGGTCGATGTGCTGGCCGTTTCACTCTTCACCCGCTTCCGTTCGCGCCAAGAGAGCACTTTCGCCGAAAAAGTCCTCTCGGCCATGCGACAGAAGTTCGGGGGACACCTCGAGAGACCCTCGGGTGGATGAGTGGCCCGCCACCGGACTTTCGATCTCAATCATCACGAAACAGACCGGTGAGCTCAATCACTGTCTGTTTCGCTCTTTTGTTTTCTGTATTTTTAAAGATCCTCATTATTGACAATAGAACTTGGAGAGACAATGAATGAATTGAATGGGCAGAATCACTCGGCAGGCAAAGCCGCTGATCCTTGTGTGATGGTGATCTTCGGGGCGACTGGAGACCTGACTAAGCGAAAGCTCTTTCCCGCGCTGTATAATCTCGCCAAAGCGAACCTCTTATCGCGTAATTTCGCGATCGTCTGTACCGCCCGTTCGGAGATGTCGAACGATGCGTTTCGCGAACAGATCACACACGACATGAAGACGTTTGCGACGAGCGACGTCAATCAGGAGCTGTGGAACTGGTTCTGTCAGCGCATCTATTATACGAGCGGCAATGTCGAGAACCCGGAATCTTATCAAAGACTGAAGGATTTGCTGAATCAGATCGATCAGGAGCATGGAACCCAGGGAAACTATTTCTTCTATCTCTCGACCGCGCCGAACTTCTTCGGTGAAGTCGTGAGACAGCTGGGCGCGGCCGGGCTGGCTCATGAAGAGCAAGGACGATGGCGGCGCGTGATCTTTGAAAAACCTTTCGGCCACGATCTCGAATCGGCCCACGCGCTCAACCTCGAGATCAAGAACATCCTGAATGAGCGGCAGATCTATCGGATCGACCATTACCTCGGCAAAGAGACGGTGCAAAACATCTTGGTCCTGCGTTTCGGTAATGCGATCTTTGAGCCGATCTGGAACCGGCGATACATCGATCACGTCCAGATCACGGCCTCCGAGACGGTCGGCGTGGAGAAGCGCGGGGGTTATTACGAGACATCCGGCGCCCTGCGCGACATGGTGCCCAATCATCTCTTTCAACTGGTCTCGTTGACGGCCATGGAGCCGCCGATCTCATTCGACGCCAATGCCGTCCGTGACGAACAGGCCAAGGTCCTTCACGCAATGTCTCCCATCCTGCCGGAGGAAGTTTTAACCAACACGGTTCGCGGACAGTACGGAGAAGGCATAATGGACAAGGAACGCGTTCCGGCGTATCGGTCCGAATCTCAGGTTGAGCCGAACTCGAACACCGAGACGTTTGTCGCCCTCAAACTCATGATCGACAACTGGCGATGGGCCGATGTGCCGTTCTACCTCCGCACCGGCAAGCGGACGCCCAAGCGAGTGACGGAGATTTCAATTCAATTCAAACAACCGCCCTTGTTGATCTTTCGCGATACGCCGGTCGAACGTTTGCGGACCAATCGTCTGGCGATTCGCATCCAGCCCGATGAAGGGATTTCGCTGCGTTTCGGCGCGAAGATCCCCGGCCCGATTATGCGGGTCGGAGCCGTCGAGATGGATTTCAATTATGTCGATTATTTCGGCAGCACACCGAGTACCGGATACGAACGACTGCTCTATGATTGTATGACCGGCGACGCAACGCTCTTCCAACGCGCCGATATGGTCGAAGCCGGATGGAGCGTGATCGAACCGGTCTTGGATGTCTGGAAGGCTTTACCGCCTCGCGCATTTCCCAACTATCCCGCCGGCAGTTGGGGACCCAAAGAAGCAGATGAACTGCTCGAACGCGACGGCCGCGAATGGTGGAAGATCGATGAATAGCCCAATTAAATAGAGAGCCGGCGAAAGATGCGAAGAACCGGCCACCGGACCGCTTCGCATCTTTCGCACTCTCGTGACTCTCAACTTACTGCCCCGAGGATGAGATGATCGAGTTTAAACAAGATATTTGTAGCAACCCGGAAGAAGCAAGACAACGCGAGTGGATTGAGACCAACGGCCTGGGCGGATTCGCGTCTTCAACCATCATCGGGCTCAATACCAGACGCTATCACGCCTTACTCACGGCAGCCGTCAAACCTCCGGTCGTCCGCTTGGTCCTTCTTTCAAAATTGGAAGAGACCGTCGTCATCAATGGCGAGCGTTACGATCTCTCGGCCAATCAATATTCCGGCGCGGTTCATCCGCTCGGCTATCAGTTCCTCAAGAATTTTCGGCTCGATCCATTTCCGATCTTCACCTATGAAGTGGCCGGCATTGAGATCGAAAAGTCCGTCTTCATGATCTACGGCGAGAACACTACGGTCATCTCTTATAAACGCCGGAAGAAGAAGAAAGGCGTCAATGATTGCCGGCTCGAAGTGCGGCCGCTCATCGCCTTCCGCGATTTTCACAGCACGACCCACGAAAACGACGCGATCAATAAACACGTGGAGGTTGAAGATGGCTCGATCATCGTCAGACCGTACGATGGGTTGCCCGAACTCCACTTCGTTCACGACGCCGATGAATCGGCGGCATCAGGATATTGGTATCGAAACTTCGAATATCAAATCGAACGAGAACGCGGACTCGACTTTATCGAAGACCTCTTCAATCCTTTTGTCTTGACCTTTGACCTCAACGAAAAGACGGGTGCCTCGATCATCGCCTCGACTGAACAACGGACGGGCAATCCGGTCAAATTGAGTAAAGCCGAGATCGATCGGCGTAAAGCGTTGGTCTCAACGGCTCCGGCGAAAGACGACCTGCTCCGCGCGCTCTTTGCGGCAGCGGACCAATTCATCGTCTCGCGCGGAGATCAAAAGACGGTCATTGCCGGTTATCACTGGTTTGCCGATTGGGGACGTGACACGCTGATCGCGCTGCCGGGTTTGACGCTGGCCACGAAGCGCCCGGAGATCGCCAAGAGTATCTTGCTCATGCTCTCGGCCCATGTCGATCGCGGAATGCTCCCCAATCGCTTTCCCGACAGCGGTGAGCAACCCGAATACAACACGGTCGATGCCACACTCTGGTACTTCGAGGCCGTGCGGGCATTGCTTGAACGGACCAACGATTATGAATTTGTCAGAAGCAAGCTCTACAGCGTCTTGATCGAGATCATCAATTGGCACGAACGCGGCACTCGTTACCGCATTCGCGTTGACAGTGACGGATTGCTCTTTGCGGGCGAACCCGGCGTCCAGTTGACCTGGATGGACTCGAAGGTCGGCGATTGGGTGGTCACGCCGCGAACCGGCAAACCGGTCGAGATTCAGGCCCTGTGGTACAACGCGCTCCGCGTCATGGAGAATCTGGCCAATCGGTTTGGCGATAACCTCAATGCTGAACGTTTCAGCAAGATGGCCGTCCGCGCGAAAGATAGCTTCAACCTCCAGTTCTGGAACGAAGAGATCGGGTGTTTATATGATGTCGTCGATGGCGAACTGCGCGACGGGGCGATCCGCCCCAACCAAATCTTCGCCATCAGCTTGCACCACTCGATTCTCAATCCTGGAAAGATCGCGCGGGTCGTCGAGGTCGTCGAAGACGAACTGCTCACCCCGGCCGGTCTCCGCACCCTCTCGCCGAACGACCCGCAATACATCGGCCTCTATCATGGCGAGGCGCGCGTTCGCGACGGCGCGTACCATCAGGGCAGCGTCTGGCCATGGCTCATGGGACCTTTCATCGCCGCCTACTTCAAGGCTAACGGCAACAATAAAGCGAGCCGCAAACAAGCCAAAAAATGGCTGGCCGGATTTAACGATCACCTCAGTATCGATGGATTGGGACAGATCTCGGAGATCTTTGAGGGCAATGCGCCCCATCACTCGAGGGGATGTATCGCACAAGCGTGGAGTGTGGCGGAGCTGCTGCGGGTGATGGTCGAATTTGAGCTGGGTTAAAGCAGGGAGTCTCTGAAGTCTTCGGACCCAAGGTCTTTGCTAAAGCTGTCCTCAAACAATTAAAGATCACAGATCAGGAAGCTGATTTCGGAGGAGGAAGAGCGCGTGAATCATCAAAACGAGCGAAACGGCCAACGTTCTCAACCGTTCTGCTGATTTCGCCGGTGCGCGCTCTTCCCCGCGATCTTGATTTCAATCCTCTCCGGACATCAGACCGTATGCGATCACGCCTACGCAGATGCCCATAAAAAGGCTCAGCAATATGTTCTCAAATGCGCTTGGAATATATTCTGTCACTAGCCCGAAAATAAACGCCATAAACGACGCAGTAAAACCGTAGACAACAGAGGCAGCGAGAAAGTCTCCCTTCGTCTCACGAGGCTTGACCTTCACGTCCGTCGTTATCGTCGCGGCGGTCTGCGTGAACTCCTCCGGTTCAGTAATTGGTGAATAGATTGTGCCTTCTTCGCTACTTTCGGGGGCGAAAGCGATGGCAACTTGTGATTTAGCCTGCATCACTCAGTCTCCTTGCGGTGAGGTTAAGGAGGGGCACGGATAGAATGGAGGCAATTTATAACCCGAAATGCCAAATATTTCTACATAGTTTTTAAAATTTAATCATTTCGAGTTTTTAATTATCTGAAACATGGAATGGACCGTGCACTTTCGTTTTTTCATTAATTAAGCGAAGATCGCGACATCGCTCAAGGCTTTTCGCAAATTTCGAGTCTCACATTAGTTATAGCTTTAATTTCCGTCACCAACTATGAACTGGATTCAAATCTATAATCCGCTCGGAAATCTGCTGCTCTCGGCTTTGATCGCTTCATTGCCCGTCGTCATCCTGCTTGGCCTGCTCGCCCTTTTTCACGTCAGAGCGCATCTGGCGGCGATCGCCGGGCTGGCGGTCTCATTGCTCGTGGCAATCGTCGTGTACCGAATGCCGTTGCCATTGGCGTTAACGGCGTCGGCGAATGGCGCGGCCTTCGGGCTCTTTCCCATCGGCTGGATCGTTCTCAACGCGATCTTTGTTTATGACATCACGGTTGAAACGGGGCAGTTCGAAGTCGTCAAACAAACGATTGCCGGGTTGGCGAGCGACCGCCGCCTTCAAGCTCTCTTGATCGCATTCAGCTTTGGAGCGTTTATTGAGGGCGCGGCCGGATTCGGCACTCCGGTGGCGATCTCTGCGGCGATGCTCATCGGCCTCGGGTTCAAACCGCTTCAGGCGGCAGGGATCGCCTTGATCGGCAATACCGCTCCGGTAGCCTACGGCGCGCTGGGGACCCCGATTATCGCCCTCGCCAAGGTGACCGGGCTTCCGCTCGGACAACTGAGCGCGATGGTCGGGCGGCAACTGCCGTTCTTTTCCCTCATCGTTCCCTTCTGGCTGGTGTGGGCAATGGCCGGTTTCAAGGGGATGCGTGAGGTCTGGCCGGCCTGCTTCGTCTCCGGCGCAAGCTTCGCAATTGTTCAATTCCTCATCAGCAATTACCACGGTCCCTGGGTCGTTGATATTGCCGGCGCAATCGTCTCGATCTTCTCGCTGGTCGTGCTGCTAAAATTCTGGCAACCACGGAACACCGAGCAATTGAGCTCCGAAGAATCGATGGCCGAAGACGACGACTTGCCGCCGAGTGATTTTGTCGCGATTCCGATCGGCATCACCAAGCGTGAGGCGCTGATAGCCTGGATGCCCTGGGTAGTGCTCTCCATCTTTGTCTTCTTCTGGGGATTGCCCCAGGTCAAAAGCATGCTCAACCAGGTCTCACTGGTTGAGTTTCCGGTTCCATATCTCCACAAGATGGTCTTCCGCGCTCCGCCGGTAGTCCCTCAACCAAAAGCCGAAGATGCGCTCTTCACCTTCAACTGGCTTTCGGCGACCGGGACGGCGCTCTTACTTTCGGGGATCATCTCGGGTCTGTTGCTGAAACTTTCACCCATCAGACTATTGCAGATCTTCTGGAATACTCTTAAACGAGTGAAGCTTTCATTATTGACCATTGCGGCGATGCTGGCGCTCGGTTTCACCACTCGTTATGGCGGGCTTGATGCAACCATGGGACTGGCGTTCGCCAGTACCGGACTACTCTTCCCCTTCTTCTCTCCATTGCTCGGTTGGCTGGGCGTCGCCCTCACAGGCAGCGATACGTCGTCAAATGTTCTGTTCGGAAATCTGCAACAGATCACGGCCGAACGGCTCGGAATCTCGCCGCTCCTGGCCGCGGCATCAAACAGCTCGGGCGGAGTGATGGGCAAGATGATCGACGCACAATCGATCGTAGTGGCGGGCGTAGCGACGGGACAGCGCGGAGGCGAAGGCCGCATTCTTCGCTATGTCTTCTTCCATAGCCTGGCACTGGCCGTGCTCGTCGGGCTCCTCGTCCTTGGTCAGGCTTACTCCTGGTCCTGGATGATTCCTAAGTAACAAGCAATTTTCTGATCCCTGATCCCTATCCCCTAACCCCTGATACTAATAAAAAGTATCAGGGGTCAGTGGACAGTGTCAGTATCCGGTTCGATCCTGAACACGTCATTTAGTCAGGCCACTTCTGAGCCAGGGCGCGGACCTGGCTGCTAAACCATGCTCTGGATTCATTATTATATTTAGATAAAGTGAAATTTGGTGGGGCGTGTGAAATGATTTTTTGGCCGTCTTCTCTGATACTGAACAATCCCTGAGATCCTCCAGTCAGATTGTATATTTGGGATTCATTCGGCCCTTTAGTAAGAAATAGAACGTACTCTTTTCCATTAACCATCTTCTCGAAACCTGGAGTCCTAATTTCTGCAAAAGTTCCATCGTCAAAATTGACGCGGCCTCCCGGCAACCCTACGGTTATTGTACTGTCCGGCAAAAAAGCTCCCTTGATGGCTTCCTTGACTGACACTTTGTAAACAGTGGTAATGCTATCTCTTGATGAAGTAAGTTGACACTCATTACTAGTAGGTACACCGATGACAATCGCGGAGCTATCTTGAGTTAAAGACTCCAGATCGTACACCAAATAATAATGTACCAGTTCAACAGAGGTATACTGGCCCTTCACTTTTACTGCTTCTTTTAGTCCTTTGGTCCTGAGAATTTCTTTAATCCTGGAATCTTCTTCTTCCGAAGTGTTCTGCGGACTCTGTGCCTTGATGGACATTGGCGCAATCAGGGCGAAGCAGACAGATAGGGCCGAGATAAAAACCGGAATCAGTGTTCTTCTCATACGAATTGACCTTTGACCTTTGCAGTGGCGATGATTGACCGGAGAGTGGCGTCTACCCGGGCGATCTCCTCCGCCTCTCTCTGATGTTAGAACACATGTGATAAAAGAACTTGCAATTGAGGGCGATTGAGATGGTCGATCCGGAGTTGATTGAGAAAGGCAAACAGGTCATCATCAGAAAAGCCTCGATTGGCCAAGTGCGCCCTGAAGAGCCCTCACTTTGGCGTGGTGATGAGAAGAAGGCTAAAAAAATCCTAAATCAATGAAAAATTTTTGATCTCAAAGGGGGAGCTTTGAGATCTTGGCCAAAGTAATTTTGGTGATTGGATCGAAACAGGCTAAAATCCATGGTTGGAGATAACCGAATGTCGAATTCGCCGTCAGTCGAAGAACAACTAAGAGATTGGATCAATCAGCTCGCACCTGAACACAAGCAATTGCTCTTGTCAATGCTGGCTGAGGACGACCGCTTGCAGCGTGCGGCGCGATTGGATTTCGCAGTGACAGAGTTGCGCCGTTTGTGCTCCGAACGCGGATTGGATTGGGATACGATGGCCGAAACGGAGCGCGAAACCTTTCTCGACAATCTGATCCGCGACAACGAGCTCTATTCCACGCAGATCGATAAACCGTCACCCCAGGCAGTCGTGCCCTGTTTTCAATGCGGACGTGAGATGACGCCGAATGACCTCTATCGCATCTATTTTGGTGAACGCCGCCCGAGCGTCGAAGGGGTGACAGCCAAATTGGTCGTGATGGATGTTGAGATCGAGGCGCAGTTCCCGCTCGCGATTGATGGTGAAGTGACGATTGGGCGTCTCGATCCTCACCGTGGAATCCGTCCGGAAGTCGATCTGTCAAAGTACGATCCCGCCTCGCGCATCTCTCGTCGTCACGCGCGGATCATCGTGCGCGGGAATCAGTTCTTCGTCGAAGACCTTGGCAGCGCCAACGGTACCATTATCAACGGCAGTAAACGACTCAAACCCACAGAGCCATACCCGCTTGCCAATGGCGATGTGCTCAAAATCGGCGAAACCACTTTGAAGTTTGTCGGTTGATCTCTTCTGCCTTTGTTGGACCTGTGATTTCCGACTCGAAAGAGAGTCGCCACAACAGCATATAATTAATGTTAAGAGATGAGCATCTTCTCGACCTTGCCTTATTTCAGTCATCTACATTCATTTTTAATTTATTCAGGAGATTGCCGTGAGACGTTTATTGTGCCTCGTAATTCTGTTCGGCGCGAGTCTTTTATCAGCCGATGCGCGCCAGCAGAAGGAGGGCTCCAAGACCAATAATGTGACGGTCATCACCGGCGCGCTGGTGATTGACGGAACGGGTGCGGAGCCCGAGATCAAGACGGTGATTATTCGCGATGACCGGATCGAAGCGGTCGCCTCAAATCAAGCGATTCCGGCGGGCGCGAGCATCATCAAGGCTGACGGCCAAACGCTGTTGCCCGGCATCTTCGACCTTCACACTCACTTACCATATGCGACGGCTAATGGGATCGGCGGCGATTGGCCCAAAAATCTCAAGGCGTACCTCTATTGCGGCGTCACCTCCGTCGTCGATTTCGGGACATATCCGGAGACGTTCGAGCCGATGCGCCGGCTGATCAGAACCGGCATCGTCGAAGCGCCACGCCTCAGTCTGGCGGTTCGGATAACGACGCCGGGCGGTCACGGCGGCGAAGGCGGGCGTGGAGATTTCTTTTCGCTCGAAGTTTCGACGCCTCGTGAAGCGATCGCCGCGATCCGCCGCGTCTTGCCCTACCGGCCGGACGTGATCAAAGCTTTCACCGATGGTTGGCGCTATGGGGCGGCTCCTGATATGACCAGCATGAACGAAGAGACGCTGTCCGCGCTCGTCGAAGAGGCTCACAAACACGGGCTCAAGGTATTGTCGCACACCGTCACCCTCGACAAGGCCAAGATCGCCGCACGCGCGGGGGTCGATGTGATCGCTCACGGCATTGGTAATGTCGAGGCGGATGAAGAGATCATCAGGATCATGAAAGAGAAACGCACGAGCTATGCCCCGACGCTGGCGGTTTATGAACCGCGTGGCCGCGCGATTCTCACGCCGCTGCTCTCAACGGTGCTCGAACCGGCGGTGCGCGAGATGATTCAGCCCCCACTCATCCCCCCCAAGAATGACGATAACGGAATCGAGTTCATCAAAGCGAACGAGACCACTGAGGCCACCCCGCAACAAACGGGACGACTGCGCCGCTGGCAAATATTGCAGCACAACACCGCTGCGTTGCGAAAAGCTCAGATCAATTTCGGCGTCGGCACCGATGCCGGAGTGACTGGAACGCATCACGGCTGGGCCACCTTGCGTGAATTGCAATTGCTTGTGGCGGGCGGACTGACGCCGCTCGAAGCAATTACGGCCGCAACCGGCAACGCGGCGCGCGCGCTTCAACTCGACGGCGAACGCGGGCTGATTGCCCCCGGTAAATTGGCCGACCTGGTTCTGGTCGCGGGCCGGCCGCACAAAAATATTCGCGACATTGAACGCATCAGTGAAGTCTTTCTCGGAGGCCGTAAGATTGATCGTGAAAAGCTGGCCCGCGAGATCGCCAACCCGACGATCACTCGAATTCCAGCGATCAAGGCGCAAGAGTGGGTGGACGATTTTGAAGAAGGACGCGACAAGGAATGGTCAGGGCGTAGTCACCTCGATACTCTCTGGATCAACTCGACCGATCCAGGGACCGATCCTTCACCCATGGTCTTCGGACGTGTCTTGCGTGAACCGTTAAACCCGATGCTTCGCAACATCGGCGATCGCGCGCTCTCAATCCATGGGCGAATGTCGGAGAAAGAACGGCCCTTCATCAGGATCAATGTTCCACTCAGTCGCGGGGCTGTCGAACCGGTCGATGCTCGTGAGTTTCGGGGCGTGCGCTTCGATGTGCGCGGCGATGGTGATTACCACCTGATCGTGCCCACCTACAATGTACGCGACTCCGGTTATTTCCAGGCCCCGTTCAAAGCGACCGCTCAGTGGCAAACAATCAGCATCAATTTCTCATCTCTGACACAGGCCAATGCGAGAGCTGCGACGAAATGGACCGGCGATGACCTCTTGATGTTGAGTTTTGAAGCCGCGCGTCCATCCAACTCTTTTGCCTGGCTGGAATTGGATAATATCCACTTCTACAAGTAGCTCGATTCTCATCGAGTATAAATAATAACGAAGCCATCAGAAACACCCGAAACAGCGGAGATTTAATGAACAAGAACGGGCTTTACCAAAATATTAACACTT
>Ga0081539_10001923_pt1 | contig 32064 bp, 27 predicted proteins | sample TabmetS4T2R2_FD_71023 | JGI IMG/M metagenome (GOLD analysis project Ga0081539, IMG submission 71023) | Tabebuia heterophylla rhizosphere microbial communities from the University of Puerto Rico - S4T2R2 | ecosystem: Host-associated > Plants > Roots > Rhizosphere ... | reverse complement strand
CCCATCGCGGCCATCAGTCCGAACGTGGCGACGATTGAGGTCGGAATCGCTATTCCGGCGATGAAGGTCGAGCGGAAGTTCCAGAGGAAGAGGAAGACCACGAGCGCGGCCAAGAGTCCGCCCTCAATCAAGTGCGTCTCGATTGACTCGACCGCGGCCTTGATGAAGATTGACTGGTCGCCGACAATCTGCGTCCGCACGCCCTTCTTCTCAAGCCCCGGCTCAAGCTCTTTGAGACGCGCCTTCACGGCGTCGGCCACCGAGACCGTGTTCTGTCCCGACTGCTTCGAGACGATGAGCGTGACGGCGGGCTGGCCGTTCAGACGCGCGCTCGTGCGCTGCTCCTCCGACTCGTCCGCCGTGTAACCGATGTCGCTAATCTTCACGGCGTAGCCGCCGCGCTGCGAGACGGCAATCTGGTTGAACTCCGCCGGATTCACGATGCGCCCCATCGTGCGGACTGTTAACTCGCGCGTGCCTTCGTCAACGCGCCCGCCGGGCACTTCCAAGTTCTGCGACTTCACAGCCGCCGCGACTTCGGGCACGGTGATGTTGAAGGCGCGCATCTTGTCGGGGTCAACCCAGACGTGAATCTCGCGCGTCGCGCCGCCGACGATCGAGACGTTGCCGACGCCGTTGATTGATTCGATGCGCTTCTTGATCTCTTTATCGGCGATGTCGGTCACGTCGCGCAGCGACTTGTTCGCCGAAACTGCGATGCGCAGGACGGGCGCGGCGTCGGTGTCGAGTTTTTGTATGATCGGGTCTTCGGCGGTTTCGGGCAGGTCGCCGAGTATGAGATTGACCTTGTCGCGCACTTCTTGCGCGGCAACGTCGGCGTTCTTCTCAAGGAGAAAGGTGATGAAGACCTGCGAGACGCCCTCGACCGATGTCGAGCGCAACTCGTCAATGCCGCTGATGGTGTTGACGGCGGCTTCGACCTTGTCCGTCACCTCCGTCTCAATCTCGCGCGGACTCGCGCCCGGATTGACGACCGTCACCGTGATGGTCGGCAAGTCAATCTTCGGAAACAAGTCAACGCCCAAAGTCGAGAAAGAGAAGACGCCGACGACCGTCAGCGACAGAATCAGCATCGTCGCAAACACCGGACGCCGTACACAAATCTCCGCAAGTTTCTGCATGACGCAAGCTCCGCTTGGAAAAAGCTTTCATCCTCTGTGGTCTCTGTGAATCCCTCCGCGTCCTCTGTGGTTAAGTCAGTCTAAACACAGAGGGCACGGAGGATTTCACAGAGAACGCGGAGAAATTACTGTCTCACCGGCACGCCGTCGCTCAACTGCTCGACGTTCGAGGTGGCGACGAGTTCGTCCGCCGCGACGTTGCCTTTGATTTCGATCAGGTCGCCTTCCTGCTGCCCCGTCGAGACGAGCCGTTCGTGCGCGACGCCGTCCGTGATGACGAAGACGCGCGAGGTCGTCCCGTCGGTCTTGACCGCGCGCGCGGGGACGAGAACCGCGGGCGTCGTCTGCGGCAGCAGCACTCGTATCGTCGCAAACTGTCCGGGCTTCAAGAGACCCTCGCCGTTTTCGACTTCTGCCTCCACGGTGAGCGTGCGCGACTGCGACGAAACGTTCGGCGAGATGCGCGTGACGCGCCCGGCGAAGTTTCGGTCGGGGTAGCTGCTCGTCGTGACCGAGACGCTCTGGCCGGGCCGCACGGTTGAGATTGACTGTTCGGGAATGTCTATGCGGACGCGCAAGGGGTTCGTGCGGACAATCGTCGCCACCTTCGTGCTCGTCGAGACATACTCGCCAACGTCCGCCGTGCGCTCCGCGACGTAGCCGCTGATGGGCGCGTAGATCGTAACGTCGCGCACGCCCTTCGCGGCCTGCTCCACTTGAACCTTCGCCGCATCCGCCGCCGCGCGCGCCGTCTGCACCGCCGCGTAGGACTGATTCGCCGCCGCGAGCGCGGCGCTGTACTGCTCGCGCAGTTGGTCGCGCTGCGCGCGCTGCTGGTCGTAGGCCGAGCGCGACACGTCGCCCGATTCGAGAAGTTGCTCGTAGCGACGCAGGTTCTTCTCCGCGAGGTCGTAGGCGGCGCGCGCGGCCTGAACTTCGGCGACGCGCGCGGGGTCGAACTTCTGTCCCGGCCTCAGGTTGATGCGCGCCTCGGCCTGCGCGACCGCCGAGTTTGCCTGCGCGAGCGCGGCCTGCGATTGTTCAAGACGGAGGCGCGCGTCGGCCACGTCGAGTTGGACAAGGGTCTGACCTTTTTGCACGTAGCTTCCGAGGTCAACGTTGACTGAAGCGACGCGACCGCCGACGATCGGCGCAACGTCTGTCTGCATATCCGCGGCGAGGCTGCCCGTGGCTTCGACGAAGCGCGGGAGGTTGCGCATGATTGCGGGTGCGGTCGTTACGTCAACGGCCTGCGGAGTCGTGGCGGCGGCGGGGTCTGCCTTCTTGTTCGCCACGGCGCGCGAGCCGCACGCCGAGAGCGCGAGGCTCAGCGCGACGAAGGAGGCGAGCGCGATTGTTAGTTTGACTTGTTGAAGGGAGATCATGGCGTTTTCAGTTCTTCCGTGCTTTTCGGTTCTTGCGGTTCTCAATGCCTGTTCGTTTCTTCCGGTCTCGCCGACGACTTCTCGTTCTTCTTACCGTTTCAGGTTCTTCAACAGCGTTCGGTTCTTCTCAGCAATCTATATTCTTAACGTCGGTTCAACGCTTCTTGTTCTTGCCGCGCGACGCGCCGTTTCTTTTCTTCGCGTTTGGCGCGCGCGAGGCTTCGGCGCGCTTCGTCGCGCCGGACTTTTTGTCTCCAGCGTCGGACGTGATGCCGCGCAGAAGTATCTCCGTAAACTCGCGCGCGGCCTCTTCGTTCGGGAGGTTGAGGATGCGACGCGCGGGGTCTTTGTCCCAGAGGATGTTGTTGAGCGAGTGGTGGATTATCGCGCCCGTGAAGGCGCGTACGACGACGAACGGGTCAACGTCGCGGAACGCGCCCTCGCGCTGGCGTCGGCGGACGTAGTCGCCCAAGAATTCGTATAGGACGCGGACGTTCTTGTCCCAGAAAATCTGCGCGAGTTGGTGGCCTTCGAGCGCCGAGTACATCAGGAGGCGCAGGAATTCAGGGTCGCTCTGGTGGTGCTCCATCATCGAGACGGCGAGGTTGCGAAAGACCGCGCGGTCGTCTCCAGACGTCATCGCATCGCCGACGCACTCGCGTATCGCTTCGACGTTGAAGGGCTGCCCCGACTCCGTACTGACCGGACTCGCGCCGAGTCCGGCGCAAGCCTTGTAGTCAATGATTGCCGTGTAGAGGTCTTCCTTCGTGGCGAAGTGGCGGAAGATTATCGCCTCGGAGACGCCCGCGTCGCGCGCAATCTCCTTGGTCGTTGTGCCGCGAAAGCCGCGCTCCGAGAAGAGCCGCATCGCAACCTCCGCGATCTGCTTTCGACGTTCCTCGGCGGCCATTCGCACGCCCGTCGTCGTCTGCTGAACGCTCGCGGCTTCGTCCGAGCGCGCGTCTTCGGTTTGTCTGCTCATGCCTTTATTTACAGCGTCGGTCGGCTTCAAAGTGATAAAAGTAAGTACTTACTTACATCATTCTCGCCCGCGTGTCAAGCGCGAGCACGTCGTTTTCGGCTCTGTATTGTTCCCGGCCTTGTGCTACATTTAGCCCGTACATTTTCACAACAAAACCGAAGGCTTCGGCGGGAGGGGCGTCGCGTGTCGGCGTCGCTTCCGGCGCGTTTTACCCGTCGCGGCGCGCGCCCGTTCAATCGGCACGACGCTTGCACACTCGCGGCGGGAGAAGCTTTCCCCTGAGAGCGAAACTCTCGCGCGCTTTCATTCGGTGCGGACTCTAAACAGATCGTGGAGGATTAGAACAAATGTCACAGAACAGACCTGACAATGAAACCGGCAACACGGGCTTCGGCTCGACCGGCTCAACCGGCTCGACGACCACAGGCGCCAGAGAGATTGGCAACACGAGCACAACGGGCGGTGAGATAGGCAACTCTATGACGACGACCGGCGGCGGCGCGGCCACGGGCACTGCGACCGCGCCCGACCGCGGCGGCATCGCCGCGAAGGCCAAAGAGTACGGCCAAACGGTTGCCGACGCCGCTTCGACCGCGAAGGATTACATCACCGACAAGGCGTCGGTTGTGGGCGAGAAGATTCAAGACCTGCGCAACAAGGACTACTCGCAAATAGCCGACGAGGCCAAAGACTACGCGCGGCAGAATCCGGGTCAGGCGCTTCTCGTGGCCGCCGCCGCGGGCTTCGTCATCGGCCTGCTCATCCGCGGCGGGCGACGCTAAACCTAATGATGAATGCGGAGTGATGAATGATGAATGAAGACAGCCGCCTGTCTTTTAATTCATCATTCCGCATTCCGCGTTCATCGTTTCTTGAAGGGAGGCAGCGATGGCCGAAGTTGAGAGAAGAATAGTTGACGTGCCTGCGACATCGCAGCCCGCCGCCGACTTGGAGAATCTGCCGACGCTGTTCGGTCGGCTGGGCGACGACGTGATGCGGCTCGTTGACACGAAGCTGAGTCTCGTCAAAGTCGAGTTGAAAGAGGACGCGGCCTTCTACGCGCGAAACGGCGCGCTGACGGCTGTCGGCGCGATGGTCGCGCTCATCGGCTTCGCGCTGACGAACGTCGCGGTCGCGTTCTTCATCGCCAATTTGTTCGGCAACACGGCGGCGGCAGTCGAGCGCTTCGGGCCGACCGCATACGGACTCGGCTTTCTCATCACGGGCGTGGTCTATATGGTCATCGGCGGCATCATCGTCGTCGTGATGAAGAACAAGCTCGCTAACTACAACCCCGTGCCCGACACGACCCTCGCCGAACTCAGAAAGGATAAGCAATGGCTGAAGAACGAAATCTAGGGCTGGCGCGCGCCACCGAACCCGCGGCGGACGACGGCGACTCGACCAAGGCGGAACTTCAGCGTCGCATGGACGAAGCGCGCGAATCCATCTCGCAGACCGTCACGGAGATTAAAGACACGGTGGTCAACCAGTATCAGCAGGTTCGAGAGACCATCAGCGACACGCTCGACTGGCGCGAGCAGTACAAGCGACACACGCTCCCGATGACCGTCGGCGCGGTCGCCGTCGGCGCTATACTCGGCTACACGGTGATGGGCGCGTTCACGGGCGACGGCGACGAAGACGACTACGACACCGAAGACGCGCTCGACGCGCATCCAGCCCCGCCCGCTTACGCCTCGACGCCGATAATCGGCGCGGCGCGGCAGGCGAACGCCTACAAGCGCAGTTCGCTCGCGGGCGAATATCAAGCCGACGCCGCGGAGCCTGACGTGCGTCCCTCCTACAGTAGCGGCTACGCCGCGCCGACCGCGCAGCACGCGCCGCAAGCGCTCGCGGCCACGACGCCCGAAGAGGAAGAATCGAAAGGGCCGGGCCTCTACGAGCGCTTCAAGGAGACGAAGGCTTACGACAAGTTGCAGAACGAGCTTTCGTCGCTCGGCGAGCGAGTCGTTGAGGAGTTGTCGCGCACGGCGCAGTCGGTCGTAGTGCCCGCGCTTCTCAGTAAACTCAAGAACCTTATCGGCATAGACCTTTCGACGCAGCGCAAGGTCGCGCAGCGCAGCCGGCTCGAACAACAGACCGCCGCCGCAATCGAAGGCGAGCCGGTAACTCCGAGCGGGCCGGGCGGTGCGCCGGTTATGGGCAACGGTTAACCCGGCGCGAAAAGAGTTCGCGTTCATCTGCGCGTTCGGGCGAACGCGAGACCCGCGTGGTCGCGGTCGCGCTTCGCGTCAAACTTTTGAGCGAGCCGCCGAAGGGTTTCGACGAAACGGCAACTTCAGACGGGCGGGCCGCCGGACGGGTGTGCTCGCCCGTTTCGCTTCGAGGGCGATGACGGGGGGCGTCGAGGTCATCATCAACGCGGCTGCCGGCGCAAGCGGCACTGACGAGCGCGCCGTCGCCGAAGCCTTCTCTTCGTGCGACGAGCGCGCGCACGTCGAACTCGCGCGCGAGGGCGCGGAGGTCGCGCGTCTGGCGCGTCGCGCTCTACGTAACGGCGCGCGCGCAATCGTCGCGGGCGGCGGCGACGGGACTGTGAGCGCGGTCGCGTCGGAGTTGGTCGGAACCAAGCGCGCGCTCGGCGTACTTCCGCTCGGCACGCTCAATCACTTTGCGAAAGACTTGGGCCTGCCGCTCGACTTGGCGTCGGCGGCGCGCAACGTCTGCGAGGGACGCATCGCGCGCGTTGACGTGGGCGAAGTCAACGGCCAAGTCTTCGTCAACAATTCGAGCCTCGGACTCTACCCGCGCATCGTGCGCCGCCGCGAGAAGTTGCAGGCGCGCGACCACGTCGGCAAGTGGCGCGCTTTTTTACGCGCCGCGCTCGCGGTGCTGAGGCGTTATCCGTTTCTTCGCGTGCGCTTGAATGCAGACGGGCAGGAGATAGTGCGCGTGACGCCGTTCGTGATGATAGGCAACAACGAGTATCAGATGGAGAGCTTTCAGTTCGGCGCGCGTCGCTGTTTAGACGCGGGTCGTCTGAGTCTCTACGTCGCGCACCGAACCGGACGGCTCGGACTTCTCAGGTTGGCAGTTCGCGCGCTCTTCGGTCGCCTACGGCAGGCGAAAGACTTCGACGCGCTCTGCGCGCAGGAAATCTTCGTCGAGACGCATCGCCCGAAGCGTCTGCCCGTCGCAACCGACGGCGAGGTCAACGTCCTTACGACGCCGCTTCGCTACCGCGTGCTTCCGGGCGCGCTGCGTGTGATAGTTCCTAAACAAGAGTCTGGAGTCTGAAGTCTGGAGTCTGGAGTCAAAACAGAAACGCTCTTGTCTTTCTTGACTCCAGACTCCAGACTTCAGACTCCAGACTCTTAAAGAAGTTATGCGAAAGATCGTTCACCTTTCCGACCTGCACTTCGGGCGCACGGACGCGAGCGTCGTCGGGCCGCTCGCCGAGGCCGTGAACAGTTTGCAGCCGTCGCTCGTAGTCGTCTCCGGCGATTTGACGCAGCGCGCCCGCGCCGCTCAGTTCAAAGAGGCGCGCGAATTTTTTGACAGGCTGCCGCACCCGCAAGTGGTCGTTCCCGGCAATCACGACGTTCCGCTCTGGAACGTCCTCGCGCGCTTCGCAAGCCCGCTCCAAAACTTCCGGCGCTACATCTCCGACGACCCCGAACCCGTTTACGAAGATGAAGAGATGGTCGTCGCGGGCGTCAACACCGCGCGTTCGCTGACGCGCAAGTACGGTCGCATAAACGCGCGACAGGTCGCCGTCTTGCGCGAGCGTTTTTGCGCTTACGGCAGAGAAATTTTCAAGGTCGTCGTCACGCACCACCCGTTCGATCTGCCCGCGAGCGCGGACGAGCGCGAGATTGTCGGGCGCGCGCAACACGCGATGGAGGCGTTCGCGGCGTGCGGCGCAGACCTTCTGTTGGCCGGGCACATGCACGTCGGGCACACGGGCCACACGGCGGAGCGTTACAAAATCAAGGGCCACTCCTCGCTCTACGTGCAGGCGGGCACGGCCACTTCGACGCGCGGGCGCGGCGAGGCCAACTCGTTCAACTTGATACGTCTCAAACACCCCTTCATACAGGTCGAGCGACGCGTTTGGCAGCCCGACGCTTCGACCTTCAAGCCCGGCCCCGCCGAGACTTTCCACGACACCGACGAAGGCTGGGCGCGACTCACCGACGAGGTCGCCGCGGGCGTCACCTTCGACGAAGAAGGCACTGGACTTCAGCCACGCGTCCCGGCGAATGCCGCAAGCAGCCGTTGAGCAGCGATGAGGAAAGAAAGAAGGGGAGAGGGGGAGAAGGGGAGAAGGGGAAAGGGCGAAAAGGGAGAGACTGAACGGAGCACACGCCCGTTTTCTCTTTCCTTTTACCCGTTTCCCCTCTTCCGGTCTCCAACTGCGCGCCGACACGCAGTAAGTGAAGTTCTTTTCCTTTTACCCGTTTCCCCTCTTCCCCTTTCCCCTTTTCTTCTCATCTCTCCGGCGGTTTGAAGGGCTTGCGCGGGAGTCGTCCGTCCATCATGGCCGCGTTATAGACGAATGCGGCGACGATTACGGCTATCTCTTTAACGTCTTCGGCGACGACGCGGTCGTAGTTGTCTTGGCTCGTATGCCAAGTGCGCGACTCGAATTCGAGGTCGTCCTGTAGGAAGTCGAGTCCGTTGAGGCCGATTGCGTCGAAGGAGAGGAAGTCGGAGCCGGAGGAGTCGGAGACTGTGATGGTCGAGGCGTTGTAGGTCACCTCCTTGCCGTCCTTGTCCTTAAACTTCAAAGCGGCGAAGGGCGCGAGCCAGCGCCGGAAGATTGGACGCAGCGCCTCGTTGCCTTGCAGGAAGATTCCGCGCACCGCGCCCGTTCCGCCGTCAACGTTGAAGTAGGCGTTGAGCTTGTCGTACTCAGGCTTGAAGACCGGGCCTTGCGGAACTTGCGGCGCGGGCGCGGGCGCGGGCGTCGGAGTCGCTTTCGCCTTTGCCGCCGCGTCGCGCGCCTCGCGCTTGGGCGGAGTCTTACCGGTCTTTTCGGCGACGGCGGCGGCAGCCGCTTCGGGCGCGTTCGCGCCGGCGGGCGCGGGCGTGGGCGCGGGCACGGGGCCGAAGTGCTCTTTGACGTAGAAGCGCGAGCCTAGAAGCCCTTGCTCTTCGCCGCTCCACAAGGCGACGCGAATCGTTCGACGCGGTTGGACGCCGATTGCCTTCAAGATTCGCACGGCCTCCATCATCACCGACGCGCCGACGGCGTTGTCGGTCGCGCCCGTCGCCGTGTGCCAAGAGTCGAGGTGTCCGCCGAGCATGACAACTTCGTCCTTCAAGTCGGAGCCGGGAATCTCGGCGATTGTGTTGTAGCTCATCATATCGGAGTCGTCGAACTCGACTTGCAGATTCACGCTCAAGCGAACGCGCTCGCCCTTTTGAATCATGCGCGCGAGGCGGTTGAAGTGGTCGTTCGAGATTCCGACTTGCGGGATGAGTTTCGGCGCGTCCCTTTGCCACGACTGTATGCGCTTGTCGGCGGGCGTGTCGAACGGTTGCGGGACGGAGGCCGACTGGACGAACTGTAGGAAGCTTCCGTCGCCCGCCGGGCTTGCGCTGACAAGGAGCGCGACGCCCTCTTCGTAGTAGAACTGCGTCTTGCGGTCGTTGAAGTGCGCGGCGGCAATCTGCTCAGCCGTGGGCGGTCGGCGCGGGAGTCGCGGGAGCGTCGAGGGGTCGGGCGCGTTTGCGAGTTCGAGAAGTTCCTTTTCCGTCAGACGACGCGCGGCGGGGTCGAAACGCGGCTTGAGTTCGCGCACCGTTCCCGTCAAGACAATCTTGCCTTGCAGTTGCCCTTTGTACTTCTGCAACTCCTCTTCGTTCTTCGCGTCAACGATGACCGCCTCAGCCGTGACGGGCGCGTCGAGGCCGGGCGACCAAGCGCGCGGGTACGCGTTGAGCGGGAACGCCTGCGGCTCAACCACTTCCGCCGAGAAACGTTTCAAAGTCCAGCCGCGACCGAACGGCCCCCACGCTTCGAGGTGCGCATTCACGAGTCCAAACTCGGTCAGCTTCTCCTTCGTCCAGTTGTTCGCGCGACGCGCGGCGGGCGAACCCGTAAGCCGCGGGCCGATGATGTCCGACATGTACTCGATCATCTCCATCAACTTCGAGCGGTTGAGTCCCTCGTCTTTGATGCGCTCGATTACGTCGGGCGCGGGCGCCGGCGTCGGAGTTTGCGCAGGCGTCGTCGGCGTTTGTGTAGGCTGCGGCGTCGGCGTCTGCGCGGGCGCGTTGAAGTTTGCGAAGAGTAGCGAACAGAGCAAGGCCGCTGCGATACGGCGTCTCATGGCGTTGGTCTCCTGTAAGTTCACGGACGGCTTGCGGCCAACTGCGCGCCGCGTCCGTCGAGAAGGGGAATTCCAAAGTATGTGCAGAAATTTAAAACTTCGGACGGAAAAAAACAAATGATGAATGCGGAATGATGAATGATGAATGGAAGGCAGCGTCTCTGTCTTCATTCATCATTCATCATTCCGCATTCATCATTTTCTTTCAGCGCGCGACGCGGCCCGCGTCACCGCTAGTCTCCGCGCCGGTGGGCGGAGCGGTGGTCGCGTGAACGTCCTGCTTGTAGTCGCAGTCTTCGCGCGCGCAGGAGCGCGTCGTGCCCTTCTTCGTCGTCTTCTCAAGAAGGAACGGCGCGTTACACTTCGGGCAAGCGTCGGCGACGGGCTTGTCCCAATAGACCACGTCGCACTTCGGATACTCCGAGCAGCCGTAGAAGACTTTCCCGCGCTTCGACTTCTTCACGACTATCTCGCCGCGACAACCCGCGCGCGGGCACGCGATGCCCGTGGTCTCGCGCTTGATGTACTTGCACGCTGGATAATTCGCGCACGAGACGAACTCGCCGTAAGGGCCGTGGCGTCGCACGAGTTGCGCGCCGTCAACCGGACAAGTCTCGCCCTCAACCGGCACAGGCGCGGGCGCGACAGCGCCGGTCTTCTTCGAGACGCGACGTATGTTTCGACACTCAGGGTAGCCCGTGCAGCCCAAGAAAGGCCCGAAGCGCCCGCGCTTCATAGCCATCGGCTTGCCGCAAAGCTCGCACGTCTCTTCGATTGACTCACCGCCGCCATCGGCACTCGCGTTTGTGCTCGCGCCGTCGCCGTCCGCCGTAGCGGGTTTTGCCACTTCGCGCGTCGTGCGACATTCGGGGTAGTTCGAGCACGCGAGAAACTGTCCGAAGCGTCCGAGTTTGATGACCATCGGCGAGCCGCAGTTTTCGCACACTTCGTCGGTCGGGATGGCCTGCTGCTTGCGCCCCTTGACGTATTGCTCAAACGCCTTGAGGTCGCGCGCGAAGGTCTCGTAAAACTCATGAAGCGCGTCAGTCCAAGCGAGCTTGCCCTCCTCGATTTCGTCCAACTCCTCTTCCATCCTCGCCGTGTACGACTCGTTAAAGAGGTCGTCGAAACCGCCTTCGACTAAAAGATCGTTCACAGTCATTCCGAGCGCGGTCGGATGAAAGCGCGAGTCAACGCGCTCGACGTACTCGCGGTCTTGAATCGTCGTCATAATCGCCGCGTAAGTGCTGGGCCGACCGATTCCCTTCTCTTCGAGCGCCTTCACCAGAGTCGCTTCGGTGTAGCGCGGCGGCGGCTCCGTGAAATGCTGTTCGGGCGCGACTGCGTTCAGTTTCAACTGCTCGCCGCTTTCGACTAGCGGAAGCTTGCGCGCCGCTTCGTCGTCTTCATCACCAACCTTCTCGTCGCGCCCTTCCTCATAGACTTTGAGGAAGCCGTCGAACTTCATTACAGACCCGGTGGCGCGGAAGAGGAAGCGGCCCGCTTCAATGTCAATCGTCGTCTGGTCATAGACCGCCGGGTTCATCTGCGACGCGACGAAGCGCTGCCAGATTAGACGGTAGAGTTTCAACTCGTCCTTGCTCAAGTGGCGCGCAACCGCGTCGGGCGTGCGCGCAACGTCCGTGGGACGAATCGCCTCGTGCGCGTCCTGCGCGTCCTTCTTCGAGCGGTAGTGAATCGCCTTCCCCGGCAGATACGCCGCGCCGTACTGCGCGGAGATAAACTCGCGCGCTTCGTTCAGAGCGGCCTCGGAGACGCGCGTCGAGTCCGTGCGCATGTAGGTGATGAGGCCGACCGAGCCTTCAGCGCCGAGTTCGACGCCCTCGTAGAGCTTCTGCGCGACCATCATCGTCTTCTTCACGGGAAAGCCCAACTTGCGCGAAGCCTCCTGCTGCAACTTCGACGTGATGAACGGCGGGACGGGATTACGCTTGCGCTCCTTCGTCGCAACTTCCGCGACGACGAACCGCTGCGCTTCGGCCTCTTCGACAATCGCGCGCGCCGACGCCTCGTCGCCGATGAGGATTTCCGACTTCTTTATCTCCTGATCGAAGTTTGAAGTCTTGACGGTCTGTTCGCCGACCTTGAGAAGCCGCGCGTCGAACGCGGGCGGCCAGTTAGCCGAAAGGTTCGCGGCAATCGTCCAGTATTCGGTCTTGACGAAACGCTCAATCTCGCGCTCGCGCTCGACGACCATTCGGAGCGCGACCGACTGGACGCGTCCCGCCGAGAGTCGCCCGCCGATTGTCCGGCAAAGAAGCGGCGAGACTTTGTAGCCGACTAAACGGTCGAGAAGTCGGCGCGCCTGCTGCGCGTCAACGAGGTGTTGGTCAATCTGTTTAGGCTCTTTGAAAGCCTCCTGCACGGCGCGCTTCGTAATCTCGTTGAACATCACGCGGAAGTGAGGCTTGCGTGGACGCTTCGGCACGATCTCTTCGGCAAGGTGCTGGCAGATGGCCTCGCCTTCACGGTCGGGGTCGGCGGCGAGGTAAATCGCTTCGGCCTCGCGCGCGGCGCTCTTGAGTTCGGAGATAATCTTTTTGTTGTTGCGCTTCTTCGTGTCGGGGATTACTTCGTAGGTCGGCTCGAAATTGTTCTGAACGTCAACGCCCAATCCCTTCGACGGCAAATCTTTGATGTGGCCGATTGAAGCCATCACGCGGTAGTCCGGCCCCAAGTATTTTCCGATAGTCTTCGCCTTCGCGGGCGATTCGACAACTACTAAATTCTTCGCCATTCTTTTTCCTTCGTCTAAAAACGTCTTCGTTAAAATCGTCTCCGCTCACGCACGCCGTCCGCCGCTTTCCAAACAGCGGCGACGGTCTTACAGAGCGTACAGCGCGTGTTGCAATCCTTTTTCTACTATTCTCTATTTCTCCGTTGGATGCAAACCCGTCCGCGACTTAGATGCGCGAAGGGGCAGCGCGGGTCGCTCGCCCGTCGCTCTTTTTCTGCTTCTAAATCAACGACTTACGCCTCGGTGCGGGAGGCGAGTTGACGGAAAAACTGCTTCGAGTCTTCTCATCCTCACCGCGACGCCCAAAGCGCCCGCGCAACGTAAATACGCGGGGCGCTTCGGGCGTCCGACTTCGGACGCGAAAGCAGTCAACAGTATTTCAAGCCTAGCGGGCGGGCGGCCCGTCGTCGTCCGCAACGGGTTGGCCCGCGGGCGAGACGCCGTGCGCCGCCGTCTCGTGCGCGAGGTGCGTGGACATTGTGCTGTGCCGCCGGCTGTAGCCGAAGTATATGACGAGGCCGACGGCGAGCCATATTACGAGACGCCACCAGTTTTCCGCGGGGAGCGAGAACATCAGAAGCAGGCACGAGAGTATGCCTAAGACGGGCGTCACTGGAACAAGCGGGACGCGGAAAGGGCGCTCCGCTTCGGGGTGCGTGCGCCGCATTATGAGCACAGCGGCGCAGACGATGACGAACGCAAAGAGCGTCCCCATGTTGACGAGAAGCAGCAGAACCGTTATCGGCAGAAACGCCGCGAGCGCGCCGACAAAGAGGCCCGTCACGATTGTTGACTTCCAAGGCGTTCGGAAGCGTTCGTGAACCGCGCCGAAAAACGACGGCGGAAGCAGGCGGTCGCGCGCCATCGCCAGAAGCACGCGCGGCAGGCTGAGCATCATCACCAGAAGCACGGACGTTATGCCCGTCAAGCCGCCGAGCGCGATGAGAACCTGCGCCCAAGTCAGTCCGACCTGCTTGAAGGCGGTGGCTACGGGCGCGTTGATGTCGAGTTGATCGTATCGAACCATGCCCGTCATCACGGCGATGACGAGTATGTAGAGAATCGTGCAGATGATGAGCGACGCGATGATGCCGACGGGCACGTCGCGCTGCGGGTTCTTCGCCTCCTCCGAGTGGGTCGAGACCGAGTCGAAGCCGATGTAGGAGAAGAAGGCGAGCGCCGCGCCCGCGAGCATCCCCAATGGACGACCGCCCGCGTCAACCTGTCCGGCGACGTGCGCGCCGAAGAAGTTCAAGCCCGTGTAGCCGTAGGGCGCGAACGGCGTCCAGTTGGCGTGGTTTACGAAGAACGCGCCGACGCCTATGACAAAGAGCACCGCCGCAATCTTCACGCCGACCATCAAGGCGTTGAACCCCGCGCTCTCCTTGATGCCGACGACGAGAACAATCGTGACGAGCGCGACGATGATGACGGCGGGCAAGTTTATAACTGCGCCCGTTGCGACGAGTCGTCCGAGCGCGGGGTCGTAGTTGACAACGGGGCCGCTGAGCGCGGCGGGCAGGTGAAGGCCCATCGCGCCCAGAAGCGACTGCGCGTAAGACGACCAGCCGTTGGCAACCGTCGCCGCGCCGACCGCGTATTCGAGCACCAAGTCCCAGCCGATAATCCAAGCGAAGAGTTCGCCGAGCGTGGCGTAGGCGTAGGTGTAGGCCGAACCCGCCACCGGCACCATCGAGGCAAACTCCGCGTAGCAGAGCGCGGCGAAGACGCAGACAAGACCCGCGACCGCGTAGGAAAGCATCAAGGCAGGCCCGGCGGTCTGTCGCGCGACGACGCCCGTCGAGACGAATATCCCCGTGCCGATTATCGCGCCGACGCCGAGGCTCGTAAGCGTAACGGGGCCGAGCACGCGACGCAGGCGGTGCTCGCCCTTCATCTCCTCTAACAGAACTTCGAGCGGCTTCCTTCGGAAGAGTTGGCTTGCCATTGTTTCGCCCTCCGTTGTTTCGATAAAGTCTCCGCGAGGTTGATGAAGGCGTTCGTGACGAAGCCGAACGCCTTCGTCGAAAGGACGAACGCCTTCGTCACTTCCACGCGCGCGAATCTCTTCGTCATCTTGTTGCGCGCGTCCGTCGCGGCGACCGAGACCCCGCACGACGACGACGCGCTCCGTCTCGACAGTTATCCTAATCCTCTTACCCAACACGCCTCCGCGAGTCTCCAAGTCGGACGAACGCGACTATCATCAACAGCGAAAGGATGGCGCGACGCGCGACGCGAAGTCTTTAAGTCGCGCTGAAATTTACTGAAAAAAGCTGAAAAAGGCCGGGAATTGTCGTAAAACCGCCACCGCCGCCGCGTCGCGCCCGTCGCGCACGCGCCAAACTTTTTGGCTTGAGCGCGACGCACGCTTATACTGAAGCGGTCTCGACTCGCAGACCTTCAGGAAGCTTTTATGAGCCGACAACAGGAGCGCATATACGAGTTTGGCCCTTTTCGCGTTGACGCGTTGAGGCGCAGGCTTCTGCGCGACGGCGAGACGGTGTGTCTCACGTCGAAGGTCTTCGACACGCTCTTGATGCTCGTCGAGCGGCGCGGCGAGGTTCTCTCAAAAGATGAGATGATGCGGCGGCTCTGGCCCGACACGGTCGTCGAGGAGAACAACCTCACGCAGCAGGTCTCCGCGCTCCGAAAAGCTCTCGGCGAGCGCGCCTCGAAGGAGCGTCGCTACGTCGTCACCGTGCCGGGCCGCGGCTACAGCTTCGTCGCAAGCGTCCGCGAGGTGTCGGAAGAGACGCCCGACCTGATACTCGAAGAGCACTCTCGCTCACTCATCACCATTGACGTTGAAGACGCGAGCGACGATAAGACCGAGACCGGCGGACGCGCGGCGGTCGCACGCCGCTTTGCCGCGCGTCGCTTCGTACGGACGCGCAGCGTCGTCTTCTTCGCGCTCGCCGCGTGCATCGTGCTCGCCGTCGCGGTCGCCTACGTGATTTACACGCGCGGCGAACGCGCTAGCGCGTCGCACGCAATCGCCGCAACGACGCCGAAGTCAATCGCCGTGCTTCCCTTCAAATCCCTCAACGCCGCCGCCGGAGACGATTTCCTCGGCGCCGGGATGAGCGACACGTTGACGGCGAAGCTCAGCAACCTGCGGCAGATAAGCGTCCGCCCTTCGAGCGCGGTCAACAAGTATGCGGCGCGGGACGCGGACGCTCTGAAGGCGGGGCGCGAACTCGGCGTTGACTCGGTTCTCGAAGGAACGATTCAGCGTTCGGGCGAGCGCGTGCGCGTGACCGTGCAACTCCTTAGCGTCGCGGACGGCGCGGCGGTTTGGGCGCACAGTTACGACGAGAAGTTGACAGACATCTTCGGTGTCGAAGACGCAATCTCCGAGCAGGTCGCGCAGGCGGTCTCGGCGCGCGTCGGCGGCGACGAGCGCGCCGGGATGCGCAAGCACCATACGGAGAGCGTCGAGGCTTACGAGGCTTACCTGCGCGGTCGCCACTTCGCGGAGAAGCGCAACGATGAGGCTTTGAGAAAGAGCGTCGTCTATTTCCGACAGGCCGTCGCGCTCGACCACGAATACGCGCTCGCCCACGCGGGCTTGGCCGACGCATACATGCTTCTGGTCGGCTACGGTCTGGCCGAGGATACTTCGGAAGACTACATCGGACGCGCGCGCGAGTCGGTGACGCGCGCTCTTGAGATTGACGAGACGGTCGCCGAAGCTCACGCGTCGCTCGGCTCGATTGAGCTTTACTACGACTCGGACATCGAGCGCGCCGAACGCGAACTGCGACGCGCGATAGAGCTAAACCCTTCTTACGCGACGGCGCACCACTGGCTCTCCGACTGCCTAGCGATGTCTGGCCGCACGGAAGAAGCGATGTCGGAGATAGTTCGCGCGCACACGCTCGACCCGCTCTCCCCCATCATCAACACGACGCTCGCCGAACGCCTCTACTACTCGCGCCGCTACGACGAGGCCGTCGAACGACTCCGGCAAGCGCTCGAAGTCGAACCCGATTTAGTCCCCGCGCGCTTCGTCCTCGGCCTCGCATACGAGCAGAAGGGCATGTACGGCGAGGCAATCGCGGAGCTTGAGCGGGCGAGCGAGTTGACTGGCCGAAGGCTTCCCGTTTACACCTCGGCGCTCGGCCACACATACGCGCTCGCGGGCCGGCGCGGCGCGGCGCGCAAAGTCTTGGGCGAGCTTTTCCGGCTCGAATACCACGCGCCCTACGAAATCGCGACCGTCTATACGGCGCTCGGCGACAAGCGACGCGCCATCGAATGGCTCCAAAAGTTTCTCACGACGAAGAGGTCGCGCTGGCTTCTCGAAACCGACCCGCGCCTCGACTCGCTGCGCTCCGATCCGAAGTTTCAAGACCTTCTGCGCGCGTGAAGTAGGGCGAGAAGGATTAACCACCGCAGACACAGAGGACACGGAGGCGGCACAGAGAGATTCAAGAATCTCAAATTTGAAATTTGAAATTTCAAATTCTGAATCTCTGTGCAACCTCCGTGCTCTCTGTGTCTGCGGTGGTTAATCCTTCTCGACGCCGAGGTGCGTCCGCATGAATTCGACGACGCGCCGGACTATTTCGCGCGAGCGCGCGTCGTCGGTCTGGTTGTCGAAGCCGTGCACGCCGCGCGGCTGGTTGGCGAAGTCAACGGGCGCGTTCTTCGCAATCGCCTCACGAACGAAGCGGTCAATCGAGTCGTTCATCGAAGGCACTTGGTCGAGTCCGGCGCGCGCGACGAAGATTGGCGTCAACTTGTCGGCGTCGCGTTCGAGATAGGTTATAGGCGAGTATTCGCGCAGCATCTCGCGCGACTCGTTCGCGCGATGCGGCTCTGACTGTTGTATGTCGAGGAACGCGTAGAAGGCTACGAGGCAGCGAACGTACGAGGGACGGTCGCGCATGGCCATGCTCAGCATCGGCCCGCCCGCGGAGTATGCGACGAGGCAGATTCTGTCTTTGTCAACGCCGAGCGCTTCGGCGTTCGCACGGACGTAGTTGATCGCGTCCGTCACGTCGTGCGCGGCTTCGGCAAGCAGGGGCTTCGGGTAGCCGAGGCGGTGCGTGAAGGTGACGCCGACCATGCCGGAGGCGGCGACGAGTCGGCCCCAAAAGGTGAAGACGCCCCAGTCCTTCGGCGTGTACTGCGAACTCGTGCCGCCGTGTATGAAGATGACGGCGGGGCGAAGCCGGCGCGGGCCGGGCGGCGTGTAAACGTCCATGAGAAGATTCGGGTCGGAAGCGTCGGTGTACTTCAAATCCTTTCGCACGCGGACGCGCGCCATGCCGCTCACGCGATAGACAACGGGCTTCATCACGAGTTCTCTCATGCGCGCAGTCGGCGGCGGCGCTACTGTCTGTTGCGTCTGTCGCGCGTGAGCGAGTTGAACTACAAGCGCGACGACGAAAAGCGTCGAAGCGCAAAAACGCGTGGCACGAAACCTCGAAGCGTGAAGTCTTGAAGCATGAAATCTCGAAGCACGAAACCGTCCGGGCCTGTCAGTCAACATCTTCGTCCTCCATTCTCGTAAGTCGAATTCTCACACCTCGACGCGCACGTCGCTTGTAAACGGGGCGGCGCGTAAAAATCCTTAGACGCGCTGAAATCTTCTGAAATATTGCAAAAAGCCGGGAAAAACCGACCGCCCGCGGCGCAAACGTTCGTGCGCGAGCGGGCGGTTTTCTTGGCTAGACGAAACTGCTTTTCGGAATATAGCGAGCGCGAGAGGCGAAATCAACCGCGCGCGCGATTGCTAAAACAACTACGCGCGCGTTGCCGTTAAATAAACTACGCGAGACGTCTGACGAAGGACTTGCCGGGGAGTTGGCGAACGAGTTCGCGCATTTCGAGCGCGAGGAGCGCGCCGGAGAGTTCCGTGATTGAGAGTCGGGTCGCTTCGGCGAGCGCGTCAATGTGCGTCGCCTCGTCCGCCGCGAGGAGTTTGAAGACGCGCAGTTCGGTCTCCGTTAAATCCTTCGGCGGTGAAGACTGAGTTGAAGGACTCTTCGCGTCCGTCTTCAATTCGGGCGGCAGAATCCGCGCGGCCACGTCGGGCGGAAACTCCGCGACGATGTCTTGCCACGCTTGGACGAGTTTTGCGCCCGCGCCCTTGATGAGAAAGTTTGTGCCGAAGGAGTTGCGCGCGGTGATGTTGCCCGGAACGGCGAAGACTTCGCGCCCTTGTTCGAGAGCGAGCCGCGCGGTGATGAGCGAGCCTGAGTTCTCCGAGGCTTCGACGACCACGACTCCCAAACTCAACCCGCTGATGATTCGATTGCGGTAAGGAAAATTCTCCGCGACGGGCGGCGTCCCCAGTGGAAACTGCGTGACGAGCGCGCCGCCGCGCGTGAGAATCTCATCGGCGAGCTTTCGGTGGTCGCGCGGATAAACTTCGTCAATCCCCGTCCCCAAAACGGCGACCGTCTTCCCCAGGGCTTCGAGCGCGCCACGGTGCGCGGCGGCGTCAATGCCGCGCGCAAGGCCGGAAACAATCGTCACGCCGCGCGCGGCGAGTTCGCGCGCGAGCATCTCAGAGACCGACTGCCCGTAGGTAGAACAGCGCCGCGAGCCTACGATGCCGACGCACGGCGCGTCGAAACATTCGCGCCAACCGCCGCGCACGTAGAGCGTAACGGGCGGGTCTGGAATCTCGCGCAGAAGAGCGGGGTAAGCGCCGTCGTCTAAGACCAGAAGTTCCGCGCCCTCAATTTCGCGCACGCGTTCGAGTTCGCGCGCGGCCATCTCGAAGCGGTCGCGCAAGGTGATTGACTCGACGGCTTCGGGTCTCAAGCGCAGGCGTTCAAGCTCCGAACGCAGCGCGCCGAATACGCCTTCAGCCGACCCGAACCTCTCAAGCAGGCGCGCCGCCGCGCGCGGCCCGACGCCCGGCGTCATGTTAAGTGCGATCCAGTCTCTCATAGTTGATTTTGGATTTTGGATTTTGGATTTTGGATTGATAAGGCTCGTCGGATTGTGCGACTCGCCGATTGTCGTGAGGCGAGCAATCGAAAATCGCAAATCCAAAATCCAAAATCGGTTTGGCGGAGGCGTGTGGGAATCGAACCCACCCGCGCCTGCTCTCACAGGCGCGCTGGCGGTTTTGAAGACCGCGCCGCTCACCAGAACGGATGCGCCTCCATCTTTGGGCGGACTGAGACAGAACCTACGGGTCGGACGCGCGAACTGTCAAGGGCGGCGCGGCATGGCCGACGCCGACCGAACGCGCACGGAGTTTCCCGCGCTTGACTCGACTGCGCTAGACCGCCATCATTGACGCCGAATAATTCGTCCACACTTCTAAACACAATTTCCCGGAGACGGAAAAATAGTATGCCGGAGACGCAAGCGAAGGCGCAGGAGAATGAATCCGCCGTTGAGACGGCGCGCGAACTCGTTCGCTACGAGGCGACGGACGGCGTCGCAGTTCTCACCTTGAGCGACCCGCCCGCGAATACATACACCTACGAGATGATGCAGCAACTCGACCGGCGCGTGCTCGCGGCGAGGATGGACGAAAGCGTCCATGTCATCGTCATCACGGGCGACGGCGAAAAGTTTTTTTCGGCGGGCGCGAACATAAAGATGCTCTCGGAGGTGACGCCCGTCTTCAAATACTTCTTCTGCCTCCACGCAAACGAAACCCTCTCGCGGTTGGAGCAGACGCCGAAGCTCGTTATCGCCGCCGTCAACGGCCACTGCGTCGGCGGCGGACTTGAGATTGCTCTCGCGGCTGACATACGCCTTGCACGCAAGGGCGCGGGCAAGATGGGGCTGCCCGAAGTCTCGCTCGGAGTTCTGCCCGGAACGGGCGGCACGCAGCGTCTGGCGCGCGTCGTCGGCAAATCGCGCGCGATTGAGTTGATGGCGTCGGGCGAGTTGTTCGACTTCGAGCGCGGCGCTGAACTTGGGCTAGTGAACCAAGTCTTGGAATCCGAGTCGGCGGCGGATTTTCTCGAACAGGTCTTGGCTTACGCGCGGCGTTTCACCGCGCCTGAAAAGGCCGCGCTCGCCGTCGGGCGAATCAAGCGCAGCGTCCAGACGGGCGCGGAAATTCCCTTCGAGTCGGCCCTCGCGTTAGAGCGCGAACTACAGCAACAACTCTTCCAATCAGACGACGCGCGCGAGGGACTCGATGCCTACGTCGAACGGCGCAAGCCTGTGTTTAAGGGGAGATAGTTTTCAGCTTTCAGCGGTCAGCTTTCAGCTTTAATTTCCCGTCGCACTCGGACGGTGAATTAAAATTTGAGCGACTGACTAACATGAAAAGCTGAGTGCTGAATGCTGAATGCTGAATGCTCATGTACGAAAACATCAATGTCGAATTCGACGACGGGATAGTGACGATAACGCTGAACCGCCCCGAAAAGCTGAACGCGTTCGCGGGGCACATGCGGCGCGACTTGGCCGAGGCGCTCGAGCACGCGGGGAGCGACCCGGAGGTTCGCGTCGTCGTCATCACGGGCGCGGGGCGCGCGTTCTCGACGGGCGCGGACGTGGGGCGCATGAGGGAGTTGATGGAGGAGGGCGAGGTGGAGGAGTTTAAGCGTCTGCTCGGCGCGGGCCGGCGCGTGCTGACGGCCATCCGGCAGATGCTGAAGCCCGTGGTCGCCTCGGTCAACGGCCCGGCCTACGGCGCGGGCTTCAACCTCGCGCTCGCGTGCGACTTGAGGCTCGCGTCTGAGTCGGCCACCTTCAGCCAGTCGTTCGTCAAAGTCGGACTTCACCCGGACTGGGGCGGCTCTTACTTCTTGCCGCGCGCCGTTCCCTCGAACATCGCGTGCGAACTATTCTTCCTCGGCGACGCCTTCGACGCCTCGCGCGCCCTACACTTCGGACTGGTCAACCGCGTCGTCGCCGACTCGGAGCTTGCGTCGGAGACGAGAAAACTTGCCGAACGCCTGCGCGACGCGCCGCACGCTTCAATCGCGGCGGCCAAGCGCGCCGTTTACATGAGCGAGGAGGAGAGCTTGGAGCGCATGCTTCAGTATGAGACGGAGGCGCAGCTACAGTGCTTCCAGTCGCGCGATGCGCGCGAGCGCGTGCGCGCCTTCCTCGAACGACGCGCGCCGCGCGTTGAAAAATAAACAGTACCGCGAGCGGTAGCGAGCGGGTGTACTTTACAAAGCGTCGCCCGCGTCTTATAGCACCGACCCGCTCGCTACCGCTCGCGGTACTGTACCTTTGAACCGCTCGCGGTACTGTACCTTTGAACTGTACCTTTGAACTTGAAGCTAACTGACAGGACTGCGTTTGTGACGGGCGGCGGGCGCGGCATCGGGCGCGCCGTCGCGCGTGCGTTCGCGCGTGAGGGCGCGCGCGTCTTCGTCGTCGCGCGCACGGGCGCGGAGGTCGAGCGAGTCGCGTCGGAGATTCGCGCGGAGTGCGGCGCTGAGTCAGCCGCGCACGCGGCGTGCGACGTTGCGGACGCGCTTGCGGTCGTGCGCGCGTTTGATGCGGCGCGTGAGTTCTTCGGTCGAGGGACGGACATTCTCGTCAACAACGCGGGCGTGGCGGAGAGCGCGAAGTTCGCGGAGACGACCGACGAACTCTGGCGGCGTCACTTGGCCGTAAATCTTTCGGGCGTGTTCCATTGCATGAGGGCCGCGCTCCCCTCGATGCTTGAGCGCGGGTGGGGGCGCATCGTCAACGTCGCTTCAATCGCGGGCAAGACGGGCGCGCCGTACATCGCCGCATACTCGGCGTCGAAGCACGGCGTCTTGGGCCTGACGCGCTCGGTCGCGCTCGAAGTTGCGCGGGCGGGCGTGACTGTTAACGCCGTCTGCCCCGGCTACGTTGACACGTTGATGACCGAACGCGCGATTGAAAACATCGAGGCGAAGACGGGGCGCAGCCGCTCGGACGCGCTCGAAGCCGTGCGGCGCATGAGTCCGCAGAACCGCCTCGTCACGCCGGAAGAGGTCGCGGCGGTCGCGCTTCTGCTGGCCTCCGAAGACGGGCGCGGCATCACGGGCCAAGCCATCAACGTTGACGGCGGGGCAGTCATGTTTTAGCTATTAGCTATTAGCTGTTAGCTGTTGGCTATTAGCTCACGGCATACGCCGAAGGGTTGCGTCAGTGTTGATAGTTCAAATCCGCGTTCGCATTCTTTAAGCTAATAGCTAACAGCTAACAGCTAACAGCTTCTAATGACTTTCAAACACATAAACCCCGAACGCTTGGGCCGACCGCGCGGCTACACGAACGGGCTTGCGACCGCGCCGGGCGCGCGACTTCTCTTCGTCGCGGGCCAAATCGGTTGGGACGAGAATCAACGGATAGTGAGCGACGACTTCGTCGAGCAGTTTGAGCGCGCGCTTCGGAATGTTTTGGAGGTCGTGACGGAGGCCGGCGGCGAGGCCGACAGTATAGCGCGTCTCGTCGTCTATGTGACGGACAAGCGCGAGTACGCGGCGCGCACCGCCGAGATAGGCGTGCGTTGGCGCGCGTTGATGGGGCGACATTTCCCGACGATGACGCTCGTCGAAGTAAGCAGCCTTCTCGAAGACGGCGCGAAGGTCGAGATTGAGGGCATCGCTGTTCTTTAGAGACGCGAGAACGCCGGCTGAAGAGACGTGAGAACCTTAACTGTGTGAGATGTTCGTGATGAGAATTCCGAAGCGGCGCAAAGTTGTGAGAGTTCAGAATCCGCGAACGTCGCTGGCGGCGGCCCTTTTGTCGCTGCTCGTCGCGTCGGTCGCGTGCATCACGCCGGGAATGCTCTCGAAGCCGCGCGACAAGGGCGGCTTCTACGTCGTGCTCGCGGTCAAGCCGTACGAAGAGTCCGACCTCGAACGAAGCATCGCGCGGGTCGCGTCGGTCATAGAGCAACGCTGCGACTTTCTGGAAATCTACTGCAAGGCCGAGCGACAGGGCGGCGCGGGGTCGAACCGTTTGATGCTCCGCGTCTCGACCACGCAGCCGGCGGAGCGCGTCAAGTCCGTACTGCTCTCCGAAGGGATGGAGTTGCGCCCCGTCGTCTCGACGCCCTACCCCGCGCCTCTGCAAACTTACCCGACGCTCGAAGCGGCGCGAGCAGCCGCGGGCACGGAGTCGGACGTGCGTCCTTACGCGGAGAGCCTCGTGGGCCGCGCCGCCGCGACGCGCGAGTCTCACGGCTTCCTCGTCGTCGAGCGGAAGGCCATCGTCACGGGCGAGGACGTGCGGCAAGCGTACGCGGCGACGACTCCGGGCGACGAGTCGAACTACGATATACGCTTCATGCTCAGGCCCGACGCCGCCGAGCGTTTCGGGCGTTGGACTGGCGCGAACGTCAACCGCTACCTCGCCGTCATACTCGACGGCGAGGTTCGCTCCGCGCCCTTCATCAAAAGCCAGATAACCGACAGCGGGCAGATAACGGGCCGCTTCACACGACAGCAGGCCGAGGACGTTGCGCTCGTCCTTCGGAGCGGAAACTTGCCCGCGCCCGTCGAGCAGATTGAAGAAGGCACTTACAAACCTTGAGCCGCGCGCGGGCGATAAAGCGCGGCGCGCTGGTCTTGAGCCGCGCGAAACATTTTTGACGAAGCCATGATTGAGCCACGGAGTTTCCTTTACGAAGAGCGCGAGGGCGTCGGATGGATTACGCTCAACCGGCCTGAGCGTCTGAACGCTCTGACGTTTGAAGTCTATCGTGAACTGACTGAGGCGTTCGCCGCGCTGCAAGACGAGACAAGGGTGCGCGCCGTCGTCATCCGAGGCGCGGGCCGCGCGTTCTGTTCGGGCGGCGACGTGCGCGACATCATCGGCGAATTGCAGGGGCGCGACGCCGAAGGATTGTTGGAGTTCACGCGACAGACGTGCGAACTCGTGAGAAACATACGCGCGCTCCGAAAGCCCGTCGTCGCCTCTTTGAACGGCACGACCGCCGGCGCGGGCGCTTGCATCGCGCTCGCCTCGGATTTGAGAATCGCATCCGTCGAGGCGCGCATCGCGTTTCTCTTCGTGAAGGTCGGACTTTCGGGCGCGGACATGGGCGCGGCCCATCTTCTGCCGCGCGTCGTGGGGCTGTCGAAGGCGTCCGAACTTCTCTACACGGGCGACTTCATCAACGCCGAAGAGGCTTACCGCATCGGCCTCTACAACCGCATCGTGGCGACGGAAGAGTTGGAGTCGGAGACGCGCGCCGTCGCCGAACGCCTCGCGCGCGGCCCCGCGTTCGCGCTCGGCGTGACGAAGGAGATGATAAACCGCGAGTTGGACGTCTCGCTCGACACGGCGCTCGAATGGGAGGCGCAGGCGCAAAGCCTTTGCATGCAGCACGCCGACTACGGCGAGGCTTACCTCGCGTTCATGGAGAAGCGCGAGCCGCGTTTCAACCGGAAGCAGACGGACGAGCGATAGGGCGACGTGCAGGAAGAAGATGCCGGTTCGCGTCGCGTCGGCGAAGATCGTCCGCGTGAACCGAAGGACGGGGAAGATTCTACGCGTCGAGTGAAACGAGGTTTGAAGTGATGTCGCGCGACAGATTCATCGAAGAGACTCCGTTTTTCACGGACGAGCACGCGCGCCTCGCGGCGGTCGTCTCAAACTTCGCCGCGCGCGAAGTCGGGCCGCGCGCGGGCAACGAAGAGGAGAACACGGACGAGAGTTTCCGCCGTCTCCTCTCGCTGCTCGCGCAGGCCGACATCCTTCGCTACTCGGTTGCGCGCGGCGACTCGACGCCCTTAGACGCGCGCTCGCTCTGCATCGTGCGCGAATCGCTCGCCTATTATTCGCCGCTCGCAGACCTCGCGTTCGTCATGCAGGGACTCGGCACATACGCCTTGAGCCTCGCCGCGAGCGAGCACCTGCGCGACTTCTGGTTGGAGCGCGCGCGCGCGGGGAAAGCCATCGCGGCGTTTGCGCTCACCGAACCCGAAGCAGGCTCCGACGTGGCGGCCATCAGGACGACCGCCGCGCGCGACGGCGACTCTTACGTTATCAACGGTCGAAAGTGTTTCATCTCAAACGCCGGACTCGCCGACTTCTACACGACGTTTGCGCGCACGGGCACGCGCTCGGACGGACGCGCCGAGTTGTCGGCCTTCATCGTCGGCGCGCGAATGCCGGGCTTCCGACTGCGCGCACGCACGCCGCTCCTCGCGCCGCACCCGATTGGCGAGATCGAATTTGAGAACTTGCGCGTCCCGGCGGAAGACCGCGTCGGGGCTGAAGGCGAAGGTTTCCGTCTGGCGATGCTGACGATGGACATGTTCCGCGCAAGCGTCGGCGCTGCCGCGTGCGGCATGGCGCGGCGCGCGCTCGACGAGGCGACCCAGTACGCGAAGACGCGCCGGCAGTTCGACGTAACGCTCGCTATGCACCAACTGATTCAAGAGAAGTTGGCCGTGATGCAAACGGAGTTGGACGCCGCGCGCCTCCTAGTCTATCGCGCGGCGAACTTGAAGGACGCGGGCGCGTCCGGCTCGACGCTCACGCGCGCGGCGAGCGAGGCGAAGTTCTACGCGACCGAGGCGGCGCAAGCGATAGTTGACGAGGCCGTGCAGATTCACGGCGGCTACGGACTCGTGCGCGGGAGCACGGTCGAACGCCTCTACCGCGACGTTCGCGCCCTCCGCATCTACGAAGGCACGTCCGAAATTCAAAAACTCATCATCGCACGCGAGCTTTTGCGCGAATGAGCCGGAGACGTAGATGAAGCTTCAAATTGACGACACCGACCCGGAGGCCGAGCGCGTCCTTATAGAACTGCTCCGTCGCGCGCCTATCTGGAAGCGCGTCGAGCAGACTGTGGGACTAATAAACCTCAACCGCGCGCTCGCGTTAGCTGATCTGCGCAGTCGTTATCCGCACGCGGGCGAGGAGGAATTACGCCGGCGGCTCGCCGCGCGCATGCTTAGCCGTGAAGATGTAATACGCACTTTCGGCTGGGATCCGCAGTTGGAAGGATACTGACGCACACGGTTCGCCGCTCATGGAAAGCCCTCTGGAAGTTTTGCTGCACGTGATTCGCGCTTTTGAAGAGCAGAAGATTGCCTACGTTGTGGTCGGCTCCTTCGCCAGCTCCGCGCGCGGCGTTCCGCGTTCCACGCTCGACGCCGACATCGTGGCCGACATCAAACCCGACCATGTAAAGCAACTAATCTCTTCGCTACGTGAAAAATTCTACCTCGACGAACAGACAATACGTCGTGCGATTGAAACTCACCGCTCGTTCAATGCGATTCATTTCGACTCCGCCTTCAAGATTGACGTGTTCATCCCGAAAGAAAGCGGCATCTCGCGGCAGCAACTCGCGCGCAGGCGGCTGGAGGAGGTCGCCCCGGAACAAGGCGCGATGATTTACGTTGCGACAGCCGAGGACATGATTCTGGCAAAACTGCTTTGGTATCAGTCGGGCGGCGGTCTATCTGAGAGACAATGGGCGGACGCGCTCGGAATGATTCGCGTGCAGGGAGAGCAACTCGACGCCGTTTACTTGCGCGAGTGGGCCGAAGGTCTGGGCATACTCGATTTGTTGGAACGGATTCTCAAGGAAGCGATGAACGTTTAAGGCATGCGAATCAACGTCATCGGCGGCGGCCCGGCGGGGCTTTACTTCGCGCTCCTGATGAAGCGACGCGACGCGTCGCACGAGGTCGCGGTCTTCGAGCGCAACCCTTCGGACGCGACCTTCGGCTGGGGCGTCGTATTTTCGGGACGCACGCTCTCAAACTTGCGCGAGGCCGACGCCGTGTCGCACCGGCGCATCACCGAAAGCTTCGAGACTTGGGACAACGTTGACGTGAACCTGCGCGACGCGCGCGTCACCGTCGGCGGCAACCGCTTCTCCGGCATCGCGCGCCTCCGACTTCTAAACATCCTGCAAGAGCGCTGCGTCCAACTCGGCGTCGCTTTGCGTTTCCGCACGGAAGCCGAAGACTTCGACGCGCTCGCGCGCGACTGCGACCTGCTCGTCGGCGCGGACGGCGTGAACAGTTTCGTGCGTCAACGCTACGCGAAAGAGTTCGCGCCGACGCTCGACGCGGGGCGCAACAAATATATCTGGTACGGCACGCGCCAACTCTTCCACGGCCTGACGCTCACCTTCCGCGAAGCAGAGGCGGGCGTCTTCTCCGCACACTCCTACAAGTTCAGTCCCGACACGAGCACCTTCATCGTCGAGTGCGACGAAGAGACTTGGCGGCGCGCGGGCTTCGAGCGAATGACGGACGAAGAGACGCGCGCTTACGTCGAACGCGTCTTCCAGCAAGACCTCGGCGGCCACGCGCTTCTGTCGAACAACTCGCGCTGGATAAACTTTCTCCTCGTGAAGAACGAGCGTTGGAGTCGGCGTAACGTCGTCCTCCTCGGCGACGCTCTGCACACGGCGCACTTCTCAATCGGGTCGGGGACGAAGCTCGCCATGGAAGACTCAATCGCGCTCTTCCAACTCTTCGCCGCCGGAATGGACGTGCCGGCTGCGCTCGCCGAATTCGAGCGCACGCGCAAGCCCGTCATTGAGGAATATCAACAGGCCGCGCACGAGAGCCGCCTTTGGTTCGAGAACGCGAAAGATTACACGCATCTCGACCCGCTTCCCTTCACCGTCAGCCTCATGACGCGCAGCGGCAAGGTTGACTTCGAGCGCCTGCGCCGCCGCGACCCCGCGTTCGTCGCGGCCTACGAAAAGTATTTGGTAGAAACGGCGAAAAGGAATGAACGGTCGCCAAAATGATTTGCGAATGAATGTAATGAAAAAGGATTAACGCAGAGAACACCGAAGGCACAGAGAACACGGAGAAGACAAAGCTGATTTCCGTGAACTCTGTGTCTCGGTGTCCTCTGTGTTGAAATCTCTTTCGGTTAACTTAAGGGCAAACCGCTCAGGATACATTTATTCCTTCTGGCCGTTTTCCCTCTTCCCCTTCTCCCAACGCGGCGGCAGAAGTCTGCGCCGACCGTCGCTCGAAAGAGAGACGCCCGCTTCGTCGAGTCGCTCGCGATCCCAGAGTTTGCAAGTCACCTGCTTGTGCATCTGGTCGAGCGCCTCGCAGTAGTTCGTGTATGTGCACCGGCGCACTTCACGCCCGCGTCCGAGTTTCACTTTAGTAAACCAGTCGGGGTCTGCCAGAGCCTGACGCGCGAGGCCGACGATGTCGGCGTCGCCGCGTCGCAAGATTTCTTCGGCCAACTCGAAGGTCGAGATGCCGCCCGTGGCGACGATGGGAGTTTGAAGTCCTGCGGCGGCGACCGCGCGTTTTATCTCGCGCGAGAGCGGAAGGTTTCGACCGAATGGGCCGCGCGCGTCGGAGATGACCGTGGGCATACACTCGTAGCCGCTGCGGCCCGTGTACGGATAGACGGCTTGGCCGACCTTCGGCTGCTTCGCGTCCTCAAACTTCCCGCCCTTCGAGACCGACAGAAAATCGAACCCGGCGCGCGCGAACTCGACGCCGTAAAAGACAGCGTCTTCGATGCGGCTGCCGCCTTCGATTACTTCATCGCCGAGGAAGCGCACGCCAACCGTGTAGTCGTCGCCGACTTCCGCGCGCACAGCCTCGTAAACTTCGAGCGGCAGGCGAACGCGCGCCGCCGGTGAGCCGCCGTAGCCGTCGGCGCGGTCGTTCCTTCGGCTGAGGAAGGAGGCCATCGTGTAGGCGTGCGCGTAGTGAAGCTCCACGCCGTCGAAGCCCGCTTCGCGCGCGCGCCGCGCGGCGTCGGCGAAGAGTCGCGGGAGGACTTCGGGCAGGTTGCGAACGTGCGGCAAGTCTGTGTCGGTGACGCGCTCGCGGTAGCCGAAGCGTAGCGACTCAAGTTCGCGCTCATCGAGGACGCGTTCGTGCAGTTCATCCGTTGCTTTGTTTAGAAAGACGCGAACGTCCTGTTCGTCTCGCGTGAGCCAGCTTTCGTCTTCCGTCAACTCCGAGAGCGCGCGCCGGTGTCGTTCGCCAATGGAGAGGAAACGCGCGAAGAATTTTTCCTTTTCGGGACGACGCTTGACCGTGAGAAAATCAATTATCTGTATGAAGAGGCGCGTGCGTCCGGCGCTTTCGCGCCTGACCGTTTCGACCAACTCGCGCAGGCCGGGGACGAAGCGTTCGTGGCCGATGCGCAGGAGCGGGCCTGAAGGGATGTCTCTGATGCCCGTCGCTTCGACGACGATTGCGCCGGGCTTCCCCATTGCGAATCGCCCGTACCAATCAAGGTTTTCGCGCGTGACTAATCCGTCCTCGGTCGCGCGCCAAGGCACCATCGCGGGAACCCAAGTGCGGCTCTCAAGCTCGACCGCGCCGACGCGCACCGTCTGAAACAGACGCGCGCTCGCGGCCTCCTCGGCGGTCGGCCAACGCGTCTCGGGAATCTCATGCCTGACGGCGGGTTCGGGATGCCACATACGCGTGCGAGTGTAACAAAATAAAGCCGTCAGCGGTCAGCGGTCAGCTTTCAGCCGTTCACGCTTGCACGCAGTTTGTGTCTCGACGAAGTTGATGATTAACGAAAATGCTAAAGCTGAAAGCTGAAAGCTGACTGCTGACGGCTCCTAAATCAAAATTCACTAAACCAACGGCGCGCCGCGGACGTAAGGGGCTGGCAGGAGCGCGAAGGATGAAGTGATGGGCGCGCGCACGTAGTTGTTTCAGAGGTTTTGAAGTATGAGCAAGTGGGAGACGATTGTGGGACGGATTTTCCGCGTGGCGTTCGGGCGCGGGCTGGCGGGGCGTCTGCGCGCCGCGCCGAAGCCCGTGAGCGCGGGGCTTGAGACGCTCGCTTCGCACGTTGCGCGTTCGACCTTCCGCATATTTAAGAACAACTGCCTGCCGCTGCCTTGGATAGAGGACGGTGAACGACTCGACGCCGCGCGCGACGGCGCGCGCGCAGACCTCCTGCGCTCTTGGAACGTCTATCGCGAGGGCTTGAAGTCGCGCCGCACGGCCTCGCGCGCCGAGGCCGATTGGCAACAGGTCTTGAGCGCCTTCCGACGCCAAGCGGCAGACCTCAACCGACGCATCGCCGCCTACAACCTCAAAGCCCCTTCGGAATACTTCCGCAAGTCGGCCCTCGATGCCGAGCGCGAAATCAACAAACTCATGAGCTACGACTAAAGCGCGCCGCAGTAGCCATCACTCCCTCCGCTCGTTATACTTAACTCAATGAGCGAACAAGAAAGCATTAGACCTTTTGTCTTTACCATCGTCGAAGACGACGGTGAGAGCGTGGTGATTGAAGTTTCGGAAGAGGATTACCGGCGCGACCTTGAGGCGGGTATGACTGAGGATGAGACTCTCAAGCCCGGTCGCTACAAGATGCGGCGCGGCGGCTTCCTTGAGCGCCACCCGGAGCTTAAGGCTTTGGTTAAAGACAAGAAGCGCGCTTGAGTCGTCGTGTCGTGGTCTCCTCTTAAGATTATCCGGGTCACTTCGTTCAAAGTTAAGGAGAAGGGTTTTGACGGACGAGCTTCTTGAGTGGCGGCGCGAGTTTCCGATTCTCGAACGGGCGACTTACATGATCTCGCACAGCCTCGGCGCGATGCCGCGCCGGACGTTCGAGCGCGTGCGGGAGTACGCCGAAATGTGGGCGACGCGCGGCGTGCGCGCTTGGGCCGAAGGTTGGTGGGATATGCCGCTCGCGTTGGGCGACGAGGTCGGGCGCATCATCGGCGCAGACGCCGGAACTGTCGTCATGCACCAGAACGTCTCGGTCTGCCAGTCGGTCATACTCTCCTGCTTCGACACGACGCCCGCGACCAAGCGGAACAAGATCGTCTATTCCGAGCTTGAGTTCCCTTCCGTGATGTACGCCTACGAAGCGCACGCGCGCGACGGGCGATTTCGTATAGAGAAGATTAAGTCGGACGACGGAATCACCGCGCCGCTCGCGCCCCTGCTCGCGGCGATTGACGAAGAGACGCTGCTCGTCCCCGTCTCGCACGTTTTGTTTAAGAGCGCGTCGCTTCAGGACGCGCGCGCAATCACGGAACGCGCGCACGAGGCCGGCGCGCTCGTCGTCTTAGACACGTACCAGTCGGCGGGGACTGTGCCGTTCAGCGTGAAGGATTTGGACGTTGACTTTGCGACGGGCGGCTCGGTGAAGTGGCTCTGCGGCGGCCCCGGCGCGGGTTATCTTTACGTCGCGCCGCGACTGCAATCCCGACTAGAGCCGAAGGTTACGGGCTGGATGGCTCACGACGCGCCGTTCAATTTCGAGGACGCGCCGATTCGTTACGCCGCGGGCGCGGCGCGCTTCCTCCACGGCTCGCCCGCGATTCCAGCGCTCTACGCGGCGGAGTCGGGCTACCGGATAATCAACGAGATCGGCGTCGAGCGCATACGCGAAAAAAGCGTCCGCCAGACGCAGTTGCTAATCGAGTTGGCGGAGGAAGCGGGATTTAGCGTGACAAGTCCGCGCGACCCCGCGCGGCGCGGCGGCACAATCACAATCGCCGCCGAACACGCGCCCGCCGTCACGCGCGAACTCATACGACGCGAGATAATCGTTGACTACCGGCCCGGCGCAGGGATACGCGTCTCGCCGCACTTCTACACGAAGGACGAGGAGATCGAACACGTCGTCCGAGAGATGC
>Ga0081539_10001922_pt1 | contig 32066 bp, 26 predicted proteins | sample TabmetS4T2R2_FD_71023 | JGI IMG/M metagenome (GOLD analysis project Ga0081539, IMG submission 71023) | Tabebuia heterophylla rhizosphere microbial communities from the University of Puerto Rico - S4T2R2 | ecosystem: Host-associated > Plants > Roots > Rhizosphere ... | reverse complement strand
TATGCCGAATATAAAGCACTGGCGGACGCAACGCCGGGAGTACATTTCGTCGGACGCCTGGCGACGTACAAGTATTACAACATGGATCAGATCGTGGCCCAGGCTTTGACTGTTTATTCGAAGATGCACAGCGTGAAGCGCAAGGAAGCGCTGGTGATGGTGAGTGGACTGGCTCGCACCGGCAACGGAAATGGGAATGGCAACGGCAAGACAGTTCATCTGCCGAGTCCGCGCAGTCAGCCACCCCAGCGTCAGCCCGTGACCCAGACTTAAGAGTGAAGCTTTCTCTGTGTATCTGTGCCTCGGTGGTTCCTATTCGCTTAGGATCAATGACCGCCGAGTCACAGAGGACGCAGAGAGAGCAAACTTGAGCTTGCAAGACAGTGCGCGTTTTGCAGATCTCTTGTTAAGCTTGTAGCGCATCTATGGCCGAAGCAGCAGCGATTCCTCGCCCCGAATATCCCCGCCCACAATTTGTTCGCAACCGCTGGCTCAATCTCAATGGCGAGTGGGAGTTTGCCTTCGACGACGCTAACGAGGGCTTGCAACGCGGCTGGCACGACGGCCGCAAACTGCCGGGACGAATCACTGTTCCCTACGCTTACCAGACGCCGCTTTCCGGCATCAACGACAAGTCGATTCACGAATACCTCTGGTACGCGCGCAGTTTCGAGATTCCCGATGATTGGCGCGGCGATCTGCTGCTGAACTTCGGCGCGGTCGATTACTCGTCGATTCTTTGGATCAACGGCCAGGAGGTCGGTCACAACCAGGGCGGCCACGTTCCGTTTCAGTTTGATATCGCGCCTTACATCAAGCGGGGCGGCGTCAATCGCCTGACGCTTCGCGTCGAAGACAAACAGGATCCGGGCCAACCTCGGGGTAAGCAATCGGTGAGCGGCATCCCGCAGGAGATCGATTACTACTGCACGAGTGGAATCTGGCAAACAGTCTGGCTCGAGCCCGTGCCTTCACTGCGGATCGAGGAACTGCGCATCATCACGCACGCGTACCGCAATGTCGTCGAAATCATCGTTTACCTGCACGCGCCGTCGGCGGATTGGCGCATCGAGGCCGAGGTGACTGACGATGGCCGCCTGGTGACGCGCGGCGAAGCGCGTACGGCAGTCGCAACGGGCCATCTCGTGCTGAGTATTCCGTACGCGAAACTGTGGTCGCCGGAGTCGCCGCATCTCTACGATCTGACGGTCAAGCTTTTCGACAACGCTGAATTACTCGACGAGGTGAAGTCGTATTTCGGCATCCGCGGCATCGAACTGCGCGACGGAAAGTTTCTATTGAATGGGTCGAGCGTCTACTTGCAGATGATTCTCGATCAGGGTTACTGGCCCCAGAGCTTGCTGACCGCGCCGTCCGACGAAGCAATGCAGACCGACATCGGCTGGGCCAAGGCGTTTGGCTTCAACGGTGTGCGCAAGCACCAGAAGATCGAAGATCCGCGCTGGCTTTACTGGTGCGATCGCCTCGGGGTGATGGTTTGGGAAGAGATGCCCAACGCGCGCGAGTGGTCGCTCGAGTCCGAAGAAAAACTGTCCGCCGAGTGGCAACGCGCCGTCCGCCGCGACTACAACCATCCGTGCATCGTCGCCTGGGTGCCCGTGAACGAAAGCATGGGCTTTCCACAACTGGCCCAGCAACACGCCGGTCAATACGCCTTCATCGAACGCATGGTCCGCACAACGCGGCGGCTGGACGACACGCGGCCCGTCATCGATAACGACGGCTGGGAACACACCGACATCGCCGACGTCTGCGCGATTCACGACTACTCGCCGTCATCAGAGGTGCTGGTGAAGCGTTATGCGAAGACACTCGAAGGCGGCAGCTTGCCGGCGAAAGTTTGGATCGGCGATAAGCCGTTGTTCGCGCGCGGCTCGAAATACCGCGGCCAACCCATCATCCTTTCCGAGGTTGGAGGGTTCCTCGCGATTCCGCCCGACATACCGCCGGAAGAACGCGACGTGCTTTATCGATTCTACGATTCGTTTGAGAAGCCGGAAGAGCTGGTCGAGAAGTATCGCGATTTGATGAGAGGTATCGCGCAGTTAAGCTTTCTGGGCGGCTTCTGCTACACGCAGCTTACGGACATCGAGCAGGAGATCAACGGCTTGCTCACTTACGATCGCCAACCGAAAGTTCCCGCCGAAGAGATCGCCCACATTCATCGCGAAATGTTGAAGCTGCGTTCCTAATCGTCCGCGACCGATTCGAGATACCAGATGTCGACGTTTACTTCCTCGGCGTAATGAACGATCGGCTGAGTTTTTGGCGTGGGCAGGCGGTTGATTTCGAAAAGGTTCGTGTCGAAACTTTTCAACGTCGCCTGGCGCAGCGGCCACGGCTGGTGGTAAATCCGCGCGCGATAGATGTCGCCATCACTCTCGGCGTACAAACAATAACGCTCCGTCAGAAAGAACTCGCGCGTTTCGGGCTGCGCCACCGGCAGTTCATCGCCGACCGTCCAGGCGGCCCGAAACTCTGCTTCGACTCCGCCCGTTCGCTTCGCACGAAACTTGAAGCTGCGCTTGCCGCTGAAAGCAATCTCCGAATGGTGATACGGCAGATGAAAGAACGCGCGCGCCGTCGTCGCCGCGACCAGGCTATTCACGTCCAACGAGAAGAACCACACGCCGGGAACGCCGTTGTAGTGAACGTAAGTTCGGACGTTCAGCTCGTGCATTGAGTCGAGACCGGGAACCGCCGGCGCGAACGGTGGAAACGCGCGGATGTCCCACATCGTGAACGGCGTCATACCAATCCAAGCTGAGTCGCCATAAAGATCCAGCGTCAGCGCGTCCGGAACCAGATGACGAATCAAGTTCGGATCGACGCGCCAGTGCATGAACAGCAGCTTGCCCCAATCCTGATGCATCACCGGTTGGCCCGGCGGTCGATGTCTCACCGCTAGCCGATCGGCGTGAGTTGGGTGACGAGTGATGAGCGATGTCTTCATAGAAGGTTGCGCTTACTTGAGCAAGTCAGGTGCCATGTTGTACGACGATCTTTGTTGCTGTTTGACAGATACTCACGGCTGTTTTCAATACACGCGGAACTTGCTCGTTGCTCTTTCAAAGTACATGAAAGCACACGACATACTGTACGCCACCGTACTTCATTTCCGACCTCAACATCATAAGCTTCGCGACTGATCAATCACCAAATCGAGTTGCGTATGAGGCATGACGTTCGCTTCAACGTGGGTATGCAGATCGAAAGCATTCGAACCCTCGCCGGTCCCAATATCTATAGTCATCGTCCTGCGCTCGTGATGCGTTTGGACCTCGGCGATCTCGACGAGAGAGAGACGCGTGAGTTCAAGGGATTCAACGATCGACTGCTCGCATGTTTACCCGGACTGAACGATCACCACTGTAGTCTCGGAAGGCGCGGCGGCTTTGTGCAGCGGCTCCAGGAAGGCACTTACTTCGGTCACGTCGTCGAACACGTCGCGATCGAGCTCGCCTCACTTGCCGACGTCGGTGCGAACCACGGCAAGACGCGATACTCCGGAGACCCCCGCATCTACAACGTCGTCGTCGAGTACAAAGCCGAGCAGGCTTCGAGATACTTGTTGGAGGTTGCGGTTCGTCTCGTCAACGCTGTGCTCAATGCGGAAGCATTTGCCGTCGGCAAAGAAATCTGGGAAGCAAAACAGATTGCGATGCACACGGAACTCGGTCCGAGTACGCGCGCGATCGTGGAAGCAGCGGAACGGCGCAACATTCCGTGGCGGCGTGAAGGCGAAGAAAGTTTAGTCCAACTGGGTTACGGTAAATATCGTCACTACATTCAAGCAGCAATGACGGATCGCACGAGCGCGACGGCAGTGGAGCTCGTCGAGGACAAGGAATACACCAAACTATTACTCGGTCGCGCAGGCATTCCGGTTCCAGAGGGTCGGGTCGTGAAATCAGCCGGGGAGGCGGTTACGGCGATGCACGACCTTGGCCCTCCGGTCGTAGTGAAGCCTTTGACGGGCCGTCAGGGTAACGGCGTCTCGATCGGCGTCGAAACCGACAACGAGATGCAGCAGGCGTACAACGACGCCGGCTCGTTTTCGCCTACAGTGCTGGTTGAAAAACTTCTGACCGGTCGCAATTACCGGCTGCTCGTCGTGGCGAACAAGTTGATCGCCGCCAGCGAGCGCACGCCTTGCAAAGTCATCGGCGACGGCAAGCACAGCATCAAGGACCTGATCGAAATCGAAAACAGCAATCCGCTGCGCGGCGAAGGTCACGAGAAGCCGTTGACGAAAATCAGGGTCGATCATTCCGTTCTCCAGCATCTCAAGCGGCTGGGTCTGACGCCCAGGTACGTTCCGGCAGTGAACGAAGAGGTGACGCTCTCGGAGCGCGTGAACCTCTCGGCAGGCGCAACCGCGCGCGACGTCACGGATGAAGTACATCCATCAATCAAGTCGATGTGCGAACGCGCAGCTCGGCTCGCCGGACTCGACATCTGCGGCGTGGATTTAATTGCGGAAAGCATCTCGCGCCCGGTGAAAAACGGGGGGATTCTCGAGCTGAACGCCGGTCCGGGTTTGCGCATGCACTGTTTTCCGAGCGAGGGAAAACCGCGCGACGTGGGCGCAGCGATTGTCGAAACAATCTATCCGAAAGGTGAGACTGGCCGCATTCCGATGCTTAGCGTGACCGGCACCAACGGGAAAACGACCGTGACCCGGATGATCGGTCACGTCTTTCAGAGTCTCGGGAAAACAGTCGGGATGACAACGACCGACGGCATCTACATCGGTGGCGAGCGCGTGATGGACGGCGACACAACCGGACCAGCCTCAGCGCAGGCCGTGCTGTCTGATCCGGCGGTTGAAGTAGCGGTGCTCGAAACAGCACGCGGCGGCATTGTCCGTCGCGGACTCGGTTACGACTGGGCGGACGTCGGCGTGATCACGAACATCGGCGAGGATCATTTGGGCCAGGACGGGATCAAGTCGCTCGACGACGTCGTTTATATCAAGTCGCTGGTGGCCGAACGGGTGTGCGAAGGCGGCACGCTCGTGCTTAACGCGGATAACGATTATGTCGTTGGCATCGGCCGGCAAAAGTCCGTCACGAAGCTGGAGAAGCGAATCTTCTACTTCTCGCTCGACGGAGAAAATCCGATCGTGCGACAGCACCTGCTGGCAGGCGGGACGGCCTTTCTTCTTCAGGACGGTTGGCTGGTGGAAACAACCAGAAACGAAGCCAATGGGATTATCGACGTGTCCTCAGTCCCCGCGACCATGAACGGCCTCGCGGAGTTTCAGATCGCGAACCTGCTCGCGGCCGTGGCTGCGTGCCGCGCGCAAAATGTTTCGCGGGAGGCAATCAGTGACAGCCTCAAAAACTTCAGCAATTACACGAACAACCCCGGACGCGTGAATCTCTACAAGCTGAATGGCGGTCACGTGATGGTCGACTACGGACACAACGCGAACGCGTTTGAAGCGATTTGTCGCATGGCCAGCAGATGGGACGTTCGGCGTGTTACCGCTGTCGTCGGTGTTCCGGGCGATCGTGCGGACAGTTTGATCGAACATGCCGGACGCGTTGCGGCCCGCGGCTTTCACCGGCTGATCGTCCGTGAAGATCGCGATCTTCGCGGACGTGACCGCGGCGCAGTCGCGCAACTTCTCTGCGACGCGGCCCACAGCGAAGCGCCGGAAACAGATTGCCAGGTGGTGCTCGACGAAAGCGAAGCGCTGCAACACGCGGTGAGAACGATGCAACACGGCGAAGTGGTGGTCGTTTTTTACGAAAAGCTCGAACCGCTCCAACGCGTACTCGAAAAGTACTCCGCGCAACCCGTGCAGTCGTTCAACGTGCTGCAAGGCGACACCAAGCGCAGCGCCCCCGCAACGTTTGTTCCTGCGAAGCCTCGCCGGCCTGCCTTACGCTTTGCCCAACCGCGGCGTTCAGCTTCACCACAACTGTGACCCGAACGAGGAGGCGTTGTGATATGTCGCAAACCAGACTGCTGGCAATAGGCGGGGCTGAAGATAGAGAGAACGAGTCTGAGATCCTGCGGCGGTTTGTAGAGATCGCCGGCGGTGCAGATGCCGAGCTCGTGATCATGACGGTGGCGACCGACAAGGTTAAAGAAACCGTCGCCGACTATCGAAAAGTTTTCCGGCATCTCGGTGCTCGGCATGTGAAAGCGTTCGACGTAAGCCTTCGCGAAGACACTGCTTCGAAAAGAGGGCTGCAGTTGATTGAGAAGGCCACCGGGATCTTCTTTAGCGGCGGCGATCAATTGAATATCGCGTCTTTGCTCGGCGGAACGGAGATGCTCGAGACGCTCAAACAGCGTCACTGTCAGGGTTGCGTCATCGGCGGCAGCAGTGCCGGCGCGGCGATGATGTCGAGCTCGATGCTCATCTCCGGCAAGCCGGAAGAAAGTCCACGCTTCGGCAACGTCGAGATTGGGCCGGGTCTCGACTTCATCAAGCAAGCGATCATCGACACGCACTTCTCGCAGCGCGGCCGCTGCGGGCGATTGATGACCGCGGTCGCGCATTATCCGCAGGACATCGGCATCGGCATTGACGAGGACACGGCGATTCTCGTTAGCGGCGATGAGTTCACCGTGCTGGGCAGTGGCTCCGTCATCATCGTTGACGGCGGCCCAATGACGCACTCCAACTTGAGCGATCTGAAACACGGCGAGCTGCTCGAGCTGCACGACTTGTCGCTGCACGTTTTGCCGTCGGGCGCCCGTTTTGATTTGCGCAAGCAACGGCCGATTGCCGAAGGGGACAAGCGATCGAAGGCTGCTTAGGCGTCGGGTAGTGAGATGATTTGTGAACGTACGATCGTCGGCGGTTGCGTGGTGCAGGATGAGTTTATCGATCTGGCCACCTGCGCCAAGTTAATCGATCAGGTAAACAGGTATCGAGGTCTCCACGACGTGCCAGTGATCGAGCGAACCGACGGCGAGCTGCCGTTGAAGTACGCAGTTATCGACGGTGAGCATATCGCCGAGTTTCTGCCACAGGTGTTGGACCTGTACGAGCGCGCGACTCGGCTCGTCAAAAAGCTTCGGCGTCGCGACATCGAGCCGCTCGCGGATCGCAAAGTCGCGTGCAACATCAACACCACTCAACCCGGCGGATCGTACCGGTATCACTACGATCGGAATGCCGTGACGGCGATTGTCTATTTGAACGAAACGGATGGCGGCGAGACTGAGTGTTACCCGAATTATCGACTGCCGCTTGCAACCGCGACGCCGTCACGCCTACAGCAAACGCTCGATCGCGCCCTGCAAAACCGCTTCGTGAGAGCCGTCGCCGCGACTCAACTGCTGGTTCGCCCGCGCGCCGGTCGTTTGCTCATCATGGAAGGCAATCGCTGTCTGCACAGCGTGCGGCCCGTGGTTGGAGAAACGGATCGCGTAAACATCATCATGTCCTACGACCGCCCGGGCGCCTGTTTTCCCGTAGCGGCGGACCTGAACAGCTACTTGTATTCAAAGACGGACCACGGTCACGATCCGAACTACTTGCGGTAACGCTTACGTCAGCACTTCGTTGTTCCGCACCGCCGCCCGTTCATTCAGCGCCGTCAGCCACGAAGGTGACCAGACGGAACTGCTCTCCTTCCCTTTCACTTCGCGCTGGCCGATGCCGCCGGGTTCGGGCAACAGACGATTTGCGAGTCCGAATAGATCCGAGGTCAACTCCGGGAACAGCGTGTCGAACAGTACCGCCAGCTTCGCCGGCACCGAGATGACGAGCTCCGCGCGCCCGTTGCGACACGCATTCAGAATCTCCCGCGCCGCACGCTCCGCGCTCACCGAAGTCAGCGGCAACGCGTCGCTGATGCTGAACCATGCGTATTCATAACGATGCTTGCCTTTGAATCCCGCATTGCGCGGACTGCCGGTGCGCATCAAGCCGGGACAGATGGTCGAGACCGCAATGCCGTCGCGGAGCAACTCCGTCCGCATCCCTCGCGATAATCCGGTCAACGCAAACTTGCTCGCGCAGTAAGGCACCAAGTGCGGCACGCTCACCTTCCCGCCAATCGACGAGATATTCACGATGCGGCCGCTCTTTCTCGTGCGCATCCGCGGCAGCACGGCCATCATCGTGTTCAGCGGCGCCCAAAAATGTGAGTTCATCGCTTTCTCGAAATCGGCGGGCGTCATCACGTCGATCGGGCCCATCTGGATCACGCCGGCGTTGTTCACCAAAACATCCACGTCGCCGACAGCATTCTCCACCGCCGCGATCATCCGCAACACGTCTTCGCGGTTCGTGACGTCGCAGCGGTGCGTGAACACGGTGGCCCCGCGACTCTCCAGGTCGGCTTGCGCGCGTTCCAGCTCCTCATCGTCACGCGCGCAGATCGCCAGCCGCGCGCCTTCACGCGCGAACTCGCGCGCGAGCACCAAACCAAGCCCGCGGGAACCGCCCGTGATGAGCACCACCTTGTTTTTGAAGTCGTAAGCGAGGCCTCGTCGCAAAAGCGATCGGAGCGCCCATGCTCCGCCGGCAACCACTGCCAGTCCGAGCAGATTTGTCTTGTTGTTTGAGTTCATGGCGGTACGGATCCAAAGCAACTCCTGCTCCGTTTGTTGAGATCGGGACCAGTGCGCGTTGGCATCGCGGTTGCCGCGTTCAATCTCACGAATTAACCAGCTTCACTTGCGAGCGAGTTTTGCTCTGTAAGTAAACAGGCGACTGCGCTCTACGTACGGTACGAGTACATGCGCGAGCGTACGCGCGAGAACGAGGAAACGTCATGACAAATGCGGCCAAAGACAATGCGAAACAAACGAAAGAAATCACCAACCCCCAGCGACTACTCGATAAGCTTTTAGAATTTGAACCGGCGGCGACTCCCGCGATCAGTCTTTACCTCGATGCGCGCACCGACGAGCACGGCAAGCGAAACTTCATGCCGTTCGTGCGGAAGCAGTTGGGCGAGCGCGCCAAGAGCTACGAGGCCCGCACGCCCGAGCGCGAAGCTTTTGAAGCGGATTCGTCGCGCATCTTCGCGTATCTCGAGGAGGGCATCGATCCCAAGGTCAACGGCCTCGCGATCTTTGCGTGTTCGGGCGCGAAAGATTACTTCGCAGTGGGCGCGTTTGAAGCGCCGTTCCCGCGCAACCGGCTCTTCGTGTCAGATCGGCCGCACCTGTATCCGCTCGCCCGCGTGATCGATGAATACCGCCGCTATGCCGTGGTCCTCGCCGATCGGAATAGCGCGCGCATTTTCGTCTTTGCCACGGGCCACGCCGTTCAGGAAGAGTCAGTCGAGAACGTGAAGACGAAGCGCACCAGCGTGGGCGGTTGGTCGCAGGCGAGATACCAGCGACACGAAGAGAACTATCACGCCCAGCACATCAAAGAAGTTGTCGACGCGCTCGACCGCATCGTAACGGAGGAACAGATCGAGCAGGTCATCCTCGCGGGCGACCAAGAAACGATCCTGCCGCTGTTTCGCGAGCAGATGTCCAAAGCGCTGGCGGAGAAAGTGGTGGACGCGGTGAGTCTCGGCGTTGACACGCCGGAGCATGAGCTGCTCGAAGAGACGATGAAGGTTTTCAAACGGCACGATTCAGTCACTGACAGTGAGAAGGTGGAGCGGCTTTTGAACGAGTATCGCGCCGATGATCTCGGCGTTGCGGGTGTGGCGGAAACGCTGGCTGCGTTGTCGAACGGGCAAGTGGAAGAGATGTTGATTGTGGCCACTGCAGACAACCTGCAATATGACGAAGAGGAAGTGAAAAAGGTGCTGAAGCTTTACGAGCCGGATCAGCCGCTGCCGGAGCCGTTCGATCAGCGCGTGGTGGCCGATGAGCTGGTGCGCCGCGCGAACCTGCTCTCCGCGGCGCGCGTGACGTTCATCGAAGAGGACACGCGGCTGCAACAGCTCGGCGGTGTCGGCGGGATATTGCGTTATCGGATTTCCGAGGAGAGCGCAACGCCGTACGAACAGGGCGGGCCGCGATCGAAAGCGTTGACTACGCAGGCGTGAGAACGAGGAGGGGAAGATGTCAGAAAAAGAGCGACAGAAGAAAGATCACCAGCGGCCCGAGAAGAAGAACAAGCAGATGCGCGAGCGCGAGAACGAGCGGACGGTCGGAGCCGCACCGCGCCACCACGCGAAAGGCGAGTCGAATCTGAGTGAGGAAAGAAGCACCCAGAAGAAACGGTAACGAAGTTAGTGTTTCGAAACTCACCTACTGCGTAGTTCGCGATCACCTACTTCGTAGTTGTAGGCAGGCGCTCCGTATTCCACCGATGAAGTCAGTGATACTTTCACCCTGTGTCGTGATTCAGTCGATGTAGGAGCTAAACATCACGCCGGAGTTTATGAGTGAGGCGGCGTAAAGCCCATGTGCAGGATGGCAACGGTAAGGAACTTAAAGGCCGATCTAGTGTCGGCCTTTTAGGTTTCTTAGACTGACCTGGCTGACAGTTATTGGGGTCCCTTGCCTGCCCTCGCGACTTTTGAGTCTCTTCCGCGTCTTGATCGCGATTCCTGCCAAGCCGGTGCCGAGCAGAAGCATGGTCGTTGGTTCGGGGACTCCACTCGGTATGATATGAAGCTGCGTGTTAGGGGTAAAATTGGTCAATTTCATTCCGAACATCGCGCCAAGTGGAATGCCCGGGCCCGCACCGGGTACACCAAATTGGTGGATGGTAAACACAACTTGTGACTGAAATCCCCCAAAAGTAACCAATGGCGACGTCGTGAAAAAACCGGTTTGATCTATACCCACAGGATCCATAGGCTGTGGTGTGAATCTAATCTCTAACTCGGTTATCACGACCCCGGTGTTGTTCATGACATTTACAAAGGCCATGTTCATGTTAATGGGATTAACTGTCAGAAAGACGGTACTGTTTTTTAGATCATCAGGGGTAAGAACGATGTCTACACCGCCGGGGGTTTTGTCTTTCGTGAGGGTTATTGTAATTGGGTCTGCGCGAACGGCTCCGATCGTGAAGCCCATGACTATTAAGACACCTAAAAGGTAAATGGATCTTGTGAGTGCACGTTTCATAATTCCTCCCTTGAATGGTGGTAACGTAAGCGAACAAACTGCTCTGCTAAAACACGTCAGAGCAACTGCTCCGCTAATTTAGTGCTGACGGGAGTCGGACTCTTTTCGGTAAGAAGAGAGAAACCCTCGTCAACGTGAGGTGTGGGTCTTACGACGGGAGATTTCGTGAGAACGAACACCGTGAATGAGCGCCTTCTATGCCTGTTAACCAGAGATGTCTATACGGAAGCGTACATAGAATTAGTCAGTCCCCTTACTTAAGGCTGATTGACTGATGGGGCCTTTTGGTGCAGGGCGTTACTTTTGGTGCAAAGCCAAGTTAAGTCTTAACCTCGCTTTGCACAAAAAATCTCTTGCCGTCTAAGTTACGGCTCTGCCGCCGGATGTGAGGCGGCGGCTCTGCCACGCCGTCAAGTTCCAGTTATTAGGTTTGCGGCTATGCCGCCGGTGCGGGCTGTGGCCTACACGCAGCGCCATAGGCGCGAACCGGGGGCAGAAGCCCAAACATATTTCGGGAGACTTACGGCGAGGCAGAGCCTCGCCTCACATCCGGCGGCATAGCCGTAACTCAGACCGCAAGGACTTTTTGTACGCGTCGAAAAGTTTCCAATCGACATTCGCATTGATTTCCTCAACTGGAAGAACTAACCGGACCAAACAGCAACGGAAAGAACTGGCCGTCGATCTTCTCGCCGCACGGAATCGGCGGCACGCCTGCCAGCAACGGCGCGTCAGAAGCCGACGTCACTCCATCACGAAACGCATTCAGCACCACCGCCCGCCGCGGCCGGGCGGTGTTGTTCGCATACGAGCCGTGGACCATCAGCGGATGATGAAACGAACACTCACCTGCCTTCAGTTCAATCGCGACCGGCTTGAACTCCGCATGCTGCGCGGGCGTCAGTGAATCAAGCACCGCGTCCATGTCGTTGGCGAAGCTCGCGCGCGGCAGCAGTGGCCAGCGATGACTACCCGGGACGTAATGCACACAACCGTTCTCGCGCGTTGAGTCGTCGAGACCGATCCAGCATGAAACGTGGGCCATCGGCGTTGTTCTCGTCCAGTAGGAGTAGTCCTGATGCCAGATCACGATGCCGCCGTGATGCGCCGGTTTGTAAAAGATTTGATCGTGCCAGAAGCGCACCGCGCCGCCGAGTAACTGTGCTGCCGGCACTACAAACGCCGGATGCCACAGCAGGTCGTGCAAACCCGGCTTGATGCGCCAGGCGCCGAGCGCGTGAAACAGGATCTTTTGCGGATCCGCCGACTCATTGGCGTTGAACTCGTAGAAGAGGTCGTGGCCTGGATGCGCCGGATCCACCAGCGCCACCAGCTCTTCACGCAACGCAGCGAGCTGGTCGTCGTCCAAGATCCGGATGCCCGCGAGGTATCCGTGTTCGTGGTAAAACTCAACCTGCTCAGCGCTGAGCGCGTAATCAGACGAGTCATAAACACGCGGAAATAACTCGGTTATTGGCTGGTGATAACGCGACAGGTCTTCAATCATAAGCGCCGCAAGTCTAGCCTCTCACGCAAAATATTCAAATTGCCTGCTCCTCGCCGAGGCGGTTTTGCGCGTTATCGAATCAAGGAACCGTAGGAGGTGTTCCAAAAATGCTAGATAGATATACCTACCAGTCAGCCCTCGCCGCGCAAGAGATCATCCACTGGCGCATTGAAGACATCATTGGCGGGGAAAAGCGGCTGGATTTTGCTAAGCCGTTCATGCCCGAAGCACTGGCGCGCGTCGGGGAGTTGGACTTTCTCGACCGCGAAGAGAAGCGCATCCTGAATCAGATTCGAGGTAATGCGTACCTGTGCATCTTCGGGCTCGTCGAAGAGTTCATCCTGCCTTTCGTCCTGGACCACGCGCGCCCGCAGCTCGGCAGCGACGATTATCGCGTGCGGGCGCTGTTGAGTTTTGCCGGAGAGGAAGCGAAGCACATTCAACTGTTCAAGCGCTTCCGGCAGGAGTTTGAAGACGGATTCGGTACCCACTGTGAAGTCATTGGGCCACCAGCGGCAATTGCGAGCGCGATTCTGGCGCACGATCCGCTGGGCATCGCCCTCACCACGCTCCATATCGAGTGGATGGTGCAGAGTCACTACATCGACAGCATCAAAGACGACCAGCAACTCGATCCACAGTTCAAGAGCCTGCTGAAGCACCACTGGATCGAAGAGGTGCAACACGCAAAGCTCGACACGTTGATGGTTGAATCACTGGCCGCCGGACGTAACGAGGAGCAGATCATGAAGGGCGTCGATGAATACCTCGCGATCGGCGGGTTCATTGACGGTGGTTTGAAACAGCAAGTGGAGTTTGATCTCGACAGTTTCGAACGGGCTACGGCGCGGGAGTTAACGGAGAGTCAGCGAGACGAGTTTCGCCGGAAACAACTACAGGCGAATCGCTGGACTTACCTGGGCACGGGCATGACGCACGAGAAAGTGCTGGCCACCCTTGAATGGCTCTCACCCGCAGCACGACAAAAGGTCGAGAGCATTTCGCCGGCGTTCTACTAAGGCCAGTACCAGGCACGAACGCAGGTACACAAAGACACGAAGGTTGAGCGAGCCTCCTTCGTGTCTTTTGTGTTATGTGTGGCTTTAACCCTTCGTCGCGTGAATTTTCAAGGTCAACACGACGTCGTCACGGATCAAGTTGTTCGTCGGACCCGCGTAGTTGATGCCGAAGTCTTTGCGGTTGATGGCGAAGTTCGCGTCGACGTTGATCGCATCGGCAGTGGCGCCGATCGTCGCCGGAAACGTCACCGACTTCGTCACGCCATGCAGCGTGAGATTGCCCGTGACCGTGTGCGAAGCACCCTTCTCACCACCGGGCCTGATCGCCGTCGAAACAAACGTCGCCTTCGGATATTTCGCGACGTCGAAGAAGTCCGGCGTTTTCAAATGCTCCGTCAGTTTCGGATCGTCAGCATTGAGTGAAGCGGTGTCGATATCGACACTGACGCGGCTCGTTTCGGGATTGCCGGTGTAATCAATCTCGCCGGAAAACTTTTGGAACGAACCACTGTGACTGCCCGCCACCTGTGAGCCGATAAAGTCGATCTTCGAATTCTGAGACGTGATCGAATACTTCTGCCCGCCTGCCGCCTGCGGTGAAGTTGTCGGCGCCGCCTCACCCGTCACCGCCCGACTCTTATTCGCCGCCGGATTTCCACAGCCCGCGACCAACAGCAGTGCCGTCAAGGCCAGCATCACTATGCCTAAACGCATCTATCCTTCCTCCTGTGTTAGAGTGTCGCCACCTTATCACGACTGATGAAGATCACCTATTGCAAGACTGCCTTTGCCGGTCCAATCAGCGGCGCCGACGAGATCGCGGTGATGTACGCAGTCGAGTTGAAACGTGCGGGCCACGACACTGCGATGCTGCTCGTGCATCCACCGGCCACCGACGACGCGCTTGTGATGCGTTTGCGTGAAGCGAATGTTCCGTTGACTGCGCTGGCGTCGCCTAGGTTCAGCGCTTCGATGGCCACAGCGCGGCGGGTCGCGATTCGGGCGATGGGCGCGTTCAAACCCACCAGCAATCTGATTCTCAACAGATCTCGGAACCTGGTTTTTGATCTGATGCACCGCTACGAACATGCCTGCTGCGAATACTTGTTGCGCGAGCGGCCGCACCTCGTTCACGTGCTCACTCCCGATCAGGGCGCGACGATGATCATTCGCGCGGCGCACAAGGTCGGTGTGCCGGTGATTTATCAGGAGGTCGGATTGCCGTTTCATCCGCCGGGTTTCGAGCAGGTGTACGAACGGTTCATGTCGGTGCTGCCGCTGTGCGCGAAAGTGGCGGTGCTTTCGCCGCGTCTGGCTCACGAGACGAGCCGCGCGTTGCCCCACCTAGCATTTCCGAGTGTCGTGCCGCTGATGTCGCAGGAGGTGAATAACGGCGCTCGACCGGCAAACCAAAAACAGCAGCAGCCGGTGCGATTCGGCTTTGCCGCACGTCTCGAGTATCTCAAAGGGCCGCTGCAACTCGTCGAAGCGTTTCGCTTGGTGCACCAGACGCAGTCGAACATCGAATTGAGAATCGCGGGCGAGGGCTCACAACGACCGGAGCTCGTCGAAGCGCTGCGCCGTCATGATTTGGAAAGCAAGTGCCACTTCACCGGCGTCTATCAAAACGTTGCTGACAGGAATCGATTCATGCACGACATCGACGTGTTCGTGCTTCCCTCCCTCACGGAAGGCACGCCAAATGCCATCATCGAAGCGATGGCCCATCAAAAACCGATCGTGGCGACGCGCGTCGGCGGCATTCCGGATCTGGTTAGCGATGAAGCGGGAGTGCTCGTGCCGCCGAGCGACGTCGAAGCATTGACGGGCGCGCTGGTGAAGTTAGCGGCGGATGCTGAAACTCGTCAGGCGATGGGAGTGGCGGCGCGAAAGAGATACGAGAAACTCTTCACGCCGCAAGCAGTGCTTCCCTTGCTCGTCGATTTCTATGAAGACGCTGCGGGACGAAACGGCCACCAAAACAACGGCCACGTCGCGAACGCACACCCGTGGGCGAGGCTCAGCGGTTAGATTTCAATCGCCCGCTTCGCCTTCCGCCAGCACCGGCTTGTGCGAGCGGCGCGAGCGGAAGAACGACGTCCGATCCAAAACGTTTTCCTGAAACTGCTCGAGGTAGAGATAAATCACCGGCGTGATGTAAAGCGTGATGAACTGCGAAACGATCAGGCCGCCAACCACCACGAGCCCGAGCGGTCGCCGTGACGAACCGTCGGCGCCGTAACCCAGCGCAATCGGCACGGCGCCAAATACTGCCGCGAGCGTCGTCATGAGAATCGGCCGGAAACGATCCATGCTCGCGTCGTGAATCGCTTTGTCCGCCGCTTCGCCTGCCTCCACGCGATGACGCGCGAAATCGACGATCATGATGCCGTTCTTCTTCACGATGCCCATCAGCATGAACATGCCGACGAACGCATACAGCGACGCTTCCTGCCCAAACACGATCAGCGTCAGCAATCCGCCAACCAGCGCCGTCGGTAACGTTGAAAGCACGGTGAGCGGGTGCACGTAGCTCTCGTAAAGAATCGCGAGAATCACGTACATCACAAACACGGCCAGCGCCATCAGGATCGTCAAACTGCTGACGGTGTTGCTGAACGTCTGCGCTTCGCCCTGCAGCTCCGCGCGTACGCCCTGCGGCACGATTTCGGCGGCTGACCTGGTGATGTAGTTAGTCGCATCGCCGAGCGCGACGCCCGGCTTCAAGTTGAAGAAGAGCGACATGCTGGTGAACTGGTTCAAGTGGTTCACCGTCTGTGGCCCAAGCACCTGCCGCCACGTCACCAGTTCGCGCAACGGCACCAGGTTGCGGCCGTCGTCTGACTTGATGTACAGGAGCGACAAGTCTTCCGGCTTCTCACGCACCGAGTCGTCCATCTCGAGAATGACCTGGTACTGGTCTTCCGGCTTCTTGATCAGGTAGGAATAGTTTTGCGAATACGCCGTTCGCAAGAGCGAGAGGATGCGCGCTTCGGAAACGCCGTAAGTTTTTGCCTGATCGCGGCGGATGTCGATGTTCAGGTTCGGCGTGTTGTTGAAGTAGTCCGACGAGACGCTGAGAAAACCCGGATACTCCATCATCTTGCCCATCAGCTTCCGGCCGACTTCGTAAACCTGGCCCGGATCCGCGCCTGACACGGTGAACGCATACTGGCCCTGCTGCTGGCTCGTCACGCCGGTGCTGATTTCGAGCACCGGAAACGGGCGCAAAAACGTCATCAAGCCCGGAATCGTATTGAGCTTGCCCATCATTTCCGCGGTGACTTCCGGGATGGGGCGGCGATTGTCCGGCGCTCCGATAAACGTGAACGTGATGCCCTGGTTCGAAGCGAGAAAACCGGTGGCGCCCGTCAGCGTGAAGTCGGTGACGACGTTCTGATCGTTGCGCAGCAGCTCATCGACGCGGTCCTGATACTCGCGCATCTGCTTGGGCGACGAACCTTCCTTCGCGATGAACGCGCCGAAGATCACACCGCTGTCGCCCGGCGGCAAAAACGTTTTCGGAATCAGCACAAACAGCCAGATCGTGCCGGCGAGACAGATGATCCAGATGACCGGCGAGATCCAGCGATGCCGCAGAAACCACCAGAGCGAGCCGCCATAAAATCCCAGGATGCGCTTTTCGATGCCGCCGATGACGCGCTCCATCCACGTCTTTTTCGCGCCTTCACCACGATGACTCAAGAGCCGCGCGCACATGAGCGGCGTCAACGTTAACGAGACGAGTCCCGATGCCAGGATCGCGATGACGATCGTGATTGCAAACTCGCGGAAGATTCGTCCGACCAGTCCGGACATGAACACCAGCGGGATGAACACAGCGGCGAGTGAAATCGTCATCGACATAATCGTGAAGCTGATTTCCTTCGCGCTGCTGATGGCCGCTTCAAACGGTTTCTCGCCGCGTTCCATGCGCCGCACCGTGTTCTCGAGAAAGACGATCGCGTCGTCGACGAGGAATCCGATCGCGAGGGTCAGGGCCATCAACGAAAGATTGTCGAGGCTGTAGCCGAGACCGCGCATCGCGATGAACGTGATCAGCAGCGACAACGGCAGCGCGACGACGGGGATCAGCGTATCGGTCACGCGTCCGAGAAACGCAAAGATCACGATCACGACGAGGACGAAAGCGATGATCAAGGTCACCTGCACGTCGGCGACGGAATGGACGATGCTCTGTGAACGATCGTAAATCGGCGTGATGAAAATCGAACCGGGCAGCTCCGTGCTGATTTGCGGCAGCACCTGGTAGATCGATTTCGCGACTTCCACCGCGTTGGCGCCGGCGCGGCGATTGACGGCGACGATCACGGTCGCCGAGGGCACGGTGCGACCGCGCACCCAAAACCGCATGTTGACTCGTTCGTCCTGGACCGATTCTTTGACGGTCGCCACGTCGCGCAAATAAATCGGCGCGTTGTTCGTGCCGCCGACGATCAGGTTCGCGTACTGTTCGGCGCTCTCGAGCTGGCCTTGTGGTCTGAGTATCGCGGTGCCGGTCGAACTGTCTAGTTGGCCCGCGCCGGTGTAGCTGGTGCCGTTTTTGATGGCGTTGTTCAGATCGTCGATCGAAATGTCGCGCGCCCACATCGCCGCGGGATTCGCTTTGATCCGAATCGCCGACTTCGTGCCGTAAACGTTGACCTGCGAAACACCCGGCAGGATGCTGAGGCGTTGACCGACGTTCGTGCTGGCGTAGTCATACAACTGCCCGGGCGTGACCGAGTCGCTGACCATCGCGATGTACATGATCGGCTGATCGTTCGGATTGCTCTTCGAGTACGTCGGTGGCGAAGGTAGATCGGAGGGCAGGCTGCCGCTCGCGTGCGAGATCGCGGTCTGCACGTCAGTCGCGGCCGCGTCAATGTTTTTGTCGAGGGAGAATTGCAGCGTGAAAGTCGCGACGCCCTGCGTGCTGCGCGAAGTGACGACTTCCAGCCCGTTGATCTGCATGAACTGGCGCTCGAGCGGTGTGGCGATGTTGTTGGCGATCGTGTCGGGGCTCGCGCCGGGATAGCCGACGGTTACCTGGATCACGGGATAGTCCACCGCGGGCAGGTCGTTGACCGGCAGTTGGAAGTAGGCCATCACGCCAAACAGGATTACGGACAGCGTCAGCACCGCTGTCATGACGGGCCTGCGTATGAATGGTTCTGACAAATTCATGACTTCGATCCGTTTGCCGCGGTTGCCGGGCTGCTTGCTTCGCGTGGTTGCTCGACGGCGACTTTGCCATTGGGCGTGACGCCGAGCTGGCCGTTCGTGACGACGCGTTCGCCGGCCTGCACGCCTTTTTCGATCACGATCAGATCGCCCTGACGCTGGCCCAACGAGACGGGACGCTGTTCGGCGGTCGAGTCGGGTTTGACAACGTAAACGTACGATCCATTCGCCGACATCTGTGGCGCCGATACCGGCACCAGCACCGCGCTCTGCACCGTGCTCAGCACGAGTCGAACGTTGACGAAACGTCCGGGCCAGAAGCGATGATCGGGATTTGGCAACGTGGCGCGCAAAGTCACCTGGCCCGTTTCGTGCTGGACCGCGTTGTCGACGAACGTCAGTTGTCCGAACACCGCGTCGTCGCTTTTATCCGGCAGGCGCACTTCGGCTTTGAGCGTGCCGAGGCGCATTTGCTCCTGCACTGCCGAGAGATTGTTTTGCGAGATCGTGAAGTCGGCGTAAATGGGATTGATTCGTTCGATCACGAGCAGCGCGTTATCGGGGATGGTACCGTTGTTTGAGTTGTTTGAGCCGCCGGGATTGACGACGTTGCCGACGTCGACGAGGCGTTGCCCGGCGCGGCCGTCGATGGGCGAGCGAATGTAGCAGTAGCTGAGTGAGACTTTTGCGGTTTCGATCGCTGCGTTGTCGACTTTGATCGTTTCATCGGCACTACGGACCGCGGCGCGCGCCGCTTCGGTGTTCGCTCGCAGCGTATCGTAGTCTGCTCGCAACTGCTGATACTGTTCGCGCGGCACCACGCCCTGCTCGACCAGCGTACGATATCTTTCGACCTGCGTGAGTCCCCACTGTTCACGCGCCTGTTCGCGCGCGAGATTTGCTTCCGCCTGTTTCTTGAGCGCGCTGTCGCGGGCGAGGTTCGCCTGCGCTTGTTTGAGGTTCGCTTCGAACGGGCGCGGATCGATCGTGAACAGCAACTGCCCCTTGGTGACGTTCGAGCCGTCGGTAAAGTGAAGCTGTAAGATTCGGCCGGACACCTGCGGCTGGATGGCGACGGTCTCGCGCGCGACGATCTTGCCGAGCGCGTCGAGATACATGGACACATCCTGCGCCACCGCGGGGGCGACTGTAACGGGAGCCGGGGGACGGGTGAAATTCTGCTGAGCTTTGTTTACACAACCAGCCAGGGAGACCAAGGCGGCCAACGGTAAGAGTGCGATGCCCAGACGATAAGACAAGCCCTGCTTGGGTTTCATAAATTATTTCCTTGTGATCAGCGTCTTCGGGGGACGGCTGAATTTAGGTTTGGCTCTGGGTACGATAGCGCACCTGCTTTTGTTGCGCACGCGCGGCCGAACTGCCTCGTTGATTTGCAGCCGTAATAATACGCCGCGGCCCCACCGCGGCGTGTTAAGTACACGTAAAAATTTGTTAAGAATTGTGAACCGCGCTTCGTTCTACGACAGTTCGATCGGCTGGGCGGAGATTACTTGCTCGAGGGCGCGCAGCGATTGCAGCGTTTCTTTGGTCGCGGGGGCGTCGATTTCGATGAGGGCCATCGCTTCGCCGCCGCGTTCGCGCCGGCCGAGATGAAAGCGGCTGATGTTCACGCCGCGCTCGCCGAGAATCGTGCCGACCTGGCCGATGACGCCGGGTACGTCGTGATTGCGCGTCACCAGCATGTGACCTTTCGGCGTCGCTTCGAGATAAAAGCCGTCGATCTCGGTGATGCGTCCTTCGCGCCGCTGTTCCCCGTAACCGAAGAGCGTCCCCGCGAGACTGCGCGTTGATTGCCCGGTCGAAATCTCGGTGCGAATCGCGGGCGCCATGTCGCCACTCGGGCGCACGTAAGTGGTCGTGACCTTGATGCCACGTTCTTCGGCGATCAAGAACGCGTTGACGACATTCACCCGCGCACTGACGTCGCGCAAGAGTCCGGCGAGAAACGCGCGCGTCACCGGCGTCGCATCTACGTCAACGATCTCGCCCGCAAATTCGAGGCGCACTTCGCTGACCGCTTTGTCGACCAGTTGCGCCTGAAAACGTCCGAGACTCTCCGCCAGCGAAACATACGGTTGCAGCAGGCTGAGCTCTTTCATGCCGACCGCCGGCACGTTCACTGCGCCTCGCAACGCGCCCGTCAAAAGAAAATCACGCATCTGCTCGGCAACCGTGAACGCCACGCCCTCCTGTGCTTCGGTGGTCGAAGCGCCGAGGTGCGGGGTGACGATTACCTGATCAAGCTGCAGCAGCGGATGCTCAGGCGCGGGTGGTTCCTGTGCGAACACGTCCAGGGCGGCGCCGGCGATGGTTCCGTTTTCGATGGCCTCGCGCAACGCGTCTTCGTCAACCAGACCACCACGCGCGCAGTTGATGATGCGTGCGCCTTTTTTCATCTTCGCAAACACTTCCGCGTCGATGAGGCCGCGTGTCTCGGCAGTCAGAGGCGTGTGCACGGTGAGAAAGTCGGCGCGCGCGTAAACCTCGTCCAAGGGCGCTAACTCGATTTCCAGATCGCGCGCCTGTTCCGGGGCGATGAACGGATCGTACGCGACGATCAGCAGGCCCATGGCGCGCGCGCGCGCCGCGACCACACGTCCGATACGGCCGAGTCCGACGATGCCGAGAGTCTTGCCTTGCAGCTCAACGCCAATGAACTTTTTCCGTTCCCAGCGTCCCGCTTTCAAACTGCTGTTCGCCTGTGGAATTGAGCGCGCCAGCGAGATCAGCAGCGCAATCGTGTGCTCCGCGGTCGTGATCGTGTTGCCGTCGGGCGCGTTCATCACGACGATGCCGCGGATCGTCGCCGCCGCGACGTCGATGTTGTCGACGCCGACGCCGGCGCGCCCGATGACGCGCAAACTGTTCGCGCCGGCCAACAAGTCCGCCGTAACTTTCGTTTCGCTGCGAACGATGAGACCTTCGCAGTCGTTCAGCGCCTGGGCCAGCGCCGGGCCAGCCAGGCCGGTCTGTTTTTCGACGGTGAAACCGGCCGCGCGCAACGGCTCGAGGCCGCTGTCGCTCACGTCGTCTGCTACAAAAACCTTCATGCTCTTTCGCTGCTGCACTCACCCACTCCACGAAGATCTAATTGCTTGCCAGTAAAAAGGCCGTATGGTAACAGATACCGCTCGGGGGAGATAACCGATGGAGATTCTTGTCTACCGCAGCAGCGAGCATAAGATCAGCGAAGGTTTCACGGCGGAGCAGCTGCCCGAGCTGCTGCGGGACCAGTCAAACGTCATCTGGGTCGACATGGAAGCGCCGACCGCCGACGATGAACAAGTGCTGCTCGACGTCTTTCATTTCCACCCATTGACGGTCGAAGACTGCCGCGAGAATCGACACTATCCGAAGATCGAAGAGTTTCCCGGTTACATCTATTTCATCGTCCACGGCGTGCGCGCCGACACCAGCCCTGATCGTTTCAACACGATCGAGCTCGACGGTTTTCTTGGTTCCAACTACGTGATCACGTATCACCACGACATGTTTCGCAGCATCAACAACGTGAAGCAACTGCTGCGTACGAGTCCGGTCGCTTGCCAGCGTGGGCCGGCGTTCCTGCTGCACCAGATCCTGGATCAGGTCGTCGATTACTACTCACCGGTGCTCGACGACTTCGACCAGCGCGTCGACCAGTTAGAAGACGAGATCTTCACCTTGAAACGGCCGAACAACGTTATTCTATCGGAGATCATGGACCTGAAGCGGAGCGTGCTGCGGCTGCGTCGCATCTCCACGAAGCAGATGGATATTTTGCTGCGTATGAGCCGGGGCGAGTTTCACCTGATACCGGAAGACATGCGGCCGTTTTATCGCGACATTTACGACCACATCGTGCGCGTGACGGATCTGGCGGAGAGTTATCGCGACCTGATCAGCGGGTCGCTGGAGGCGTACCTGTCGGTGGTTTCGAACCGGCTGAACGAGATCATGAAAGTGCTGACGATCTTCTCGGCGATCATGCTGCCGTTGACCTTCATTGCCGGCGTTTACGGCATGAACTTCGACAACATGCCGGAGTTGCACTCGCGTTATGGTTACTTTGGGGCGCTGATCGTGATGGGAGTGATCGCGGTGGTGATGCTGATCTTCTTCTGGCGGCGCGGCTGGATTGGTAAAGGTAGTGAGACGCCCGAAGCCTGAGGCGGCTTACGATTAGAGCGGATCGGCGTCCTTTAAGTCGTCGGATTCATCAAATGCACCGTCAGGACTTAGGGCATCGTCCCTTTTATCCGTGTCATCCCCGTCCAAAGACTCTTCGCGTTCGAGATCTTCCAGGGTTTCTTTGCTTGTCGCTTCGTCTTGTCTTCTTTTCATTTAGTGGCCTCCCCACAACACGAACACCATTACGATAATAGCGGCGTAAGCGCCGGCGATAACGTCGTCCATCATTATCCCCAGACCACTCGGCAGCGCTTCCAACCGCCGTGCAGGATAAGGCTTGAAGATGTCAAAAAGTCGAAAAAGGATAAACGAAACGATGATCCAGCCTATGCCCGAGACCGCAAACAGCGACAGCGGCAGCAACGCGATCATCTGACCCGCAACCTCGTCGGCCACCACCCGGCCCGGATCTTTCAAACGCAGGATACGCTCGGTCCGCGTCCCGGCCCAGATGCCGGTGAACGTGATTAAAACCGTTGCCAGCACCTGCAGCGGCCACCGTTTGAGTAACAAAAAAACACCGATGCCTACCAGCGATCCAAACGTGCCCGGCATCAGCGGCAAATAACCAACGCCCCAGGTTGCGATCGCGAGCGCCGCGTAGTCCAACCCGGTGAGTGTTTGTTTGGGGGTCAGACGGCAATCCTTCCGATCAAATCGTACTCATGCCCTTCCGTGATCTCGACGTTCACAAAATCGCCCGGCGCCGGCAGCACACCGTCAGGCACGTCGTTGATCAGCACGCAGCCGTCGATGTCCGGCGCCTGCGTCTCCATTCTTCCCTGCCACAGCAGTTCGCTCTCTTTCGATTCGCCTTCAAACAACACGCGCACCACGTCGCCGACCCGCGCTTTGTTCTTGCGCCGCGAGATACGTCGCTGCTCTTTCATCAATGCCGTGCGGCGCCGAGACGCGATTCGCGCCGGGACTTTGTCCGGCAGTGCAAACGCCGGCGTGCCTTCTTCGTCGGAATACGTGAACACACCGACGCGATCGAACTCCACGCTCTTCACGAACCCCAGCAACTCGGCAAAGTCGGCCTCAGTCTCTCCCGGAAAGCCGGTGATGAAGGTCGTGCGCACCGCGATGCCGGGAACGCGCTGCCGCACGCGTTCAAGCAAACGTTCGAGACTCTTGCGATTGCCACCGCGCTTCATCAGTTTCAAAACGTTCTGCGACGCGTGCTGCAAAGGCATGTCGAGATACTTCACCGCGCGCGGCTCTTCCGCCAGCACGTCGAGAAATGCGTCACTGATGTGCGTCGGATACGTGTACATCACGCGCACCCACCCGATGCCGTCGACGCGCGCGAGCTCGCGCAGCAGCCGCGCGAGTGCGTCCTGTTTGCCGAGGTCTTCGCCGTAACGCGACGAATCCTGGGCCACGAGAATTATTTCCTTCACGCCTTCTTCCGTGAGCTGATGTGCTTCGGCGACGATCGAACCGAAACGGCGGCTGCGAAAGTGACCGCGCATCTGCGGAATGAAACAAAACGCACACGGCCGATCGCAGCCCTCGGCGATCTTCACGAAGGCGTAGTGCGCCGGCGTCGCGAGCACGCGCGGCGTCGACTCGTCGTACAAGTAAGTCGCGCTCTGATTGCCGAGCTGGACGATGGGAAGGCTGCGGGTGTTCGTAGCGGGATTACACACGGTGAGGATGTCGTTGATCTGATTGGTGCCGATAAAGGCATCAACTTCCGGCATCTCCGCCTTGAGTTCATCGCGATAACGTTCGACCAGGCAGCCGGCGACGATCAGTCGTTTCGCGTGGCCTTCCGTTTTCAAACGCGCCGCTTCGAGAATCGCGTCGATCGACTCCTGCTTCGCCGAATCGATAAACCCGCACGTGTTGACAACAACCGTGTCCGCGTCTGCCGCATTCGCTGTGATCTCGTAACCACTCTGCTTCAGTTGTCCCATCATGACTTCGCTGTCGACGAGATTTTTGGGACAACCCAGACTAACAAATCCGACTTTTTTCATCCGTCCGTTCCGTGTCTCTCCGCGGCCTCTAACGCAAATAACGCTCGCTCAACTTCTCGCTTCTCGATGGCGGAAAGCCGCTCGCCGCCGAAGCGCACGCGGTTGTACGCGCGCGTGATCACCAGCACCTCGCTCGAGTTCAACTTGCCGGCAAACTCCAGCGGCGTTTGCGCCTTGTCGCGCAACACACCGCGTTGCTCCATCAACGCCAGCAGCTTCTCGTAAAAATCAATGTTCGAATAACCGCGGCCATCTTCGACGGCTTTCCCCGCCATACGCCGTCGCACAAACCGCCAGAGCCGTTTGCCGAAGAAGATCAGGGTCACACCGATTGCCAGCGTGATCACGCCCGTGACCGCGATGACTACACTCCCGGTGAAGTAACCCCGGATGGTAGCGAACAGTCTCGTCACCATCCGGCCGTAATCGAAGATCTGGTTGTGCAGCGTCGTCGCGAGCGAGCGTTGCTCCTGTTTGTCGTAACCGACGATGTATTGAAACCACAACAGCTCCATCGCTTCGGCGTATTTCTGCAACTGCGCGGCGATTCCGGTACGAACCGGCTCCAGCCGCCCGGCTGAGGGCGTCGGATCGAACGTCACCCACGCCTGACTCTCCGGAAAGTAAACTTCCACCCACGAGTGCGCGTCGCTTTGCCTGACGGTGTAGGCTCCCGCGGTTTCGTTGTACTCGCCGGGCAGGAACCCGTTGACGACGCGCGCCGCGACGCCGTGCGTTCTCAGCAACACGACCATCGCGGTCGCGAAGTATTCGCAGTGGCCGCTCTTCACGTTGAACAAAAAATCGGCGAGCGGATCCGGTCCGGTCGCTTTCATCTGCAACGAATAACCGTAGTCTCTTTGCAATTGCCACTCGATTGCTTTGGCAGCGTCGTAACGATTGCGCGCGTGGGCGTCGAGGATCATGGTCCGCGCGAGCAGCACGATACGCGGATCGAGATTGTCAGGTAGTTGCGTGTAGCGTTTGAATGCTGCGGCGTACGGGCCCATGTCATCGCGCAGTTGGTCGACGGGCGGTTCGTCAGTGTCACTGATGGCCTTGTAGATCACCCGTTCGAAATCGTGGCGGCGCGATTGGATCGAGCCTTCCTGGTCCATGCGAATGAACGGCAAATCGCCCTGTACCGCGATTACTCGCGGCGCCGCGAAAAGCACCGGCGATTCGAGCGGTTCGAGAAAGACGGTTTGCGTGGTGAGATGGTGCACTGCCTGGGCCATGCCCAACTGATAAAAACCGGCGCGTTGATCGACCGGATCCGGCCGCCGTGCTTCCGGCGACTTCTTCCAACCGTAGCCGGTGAACTCATCGAGGGCGACGCCGCGCCAGCGTAAGCCGCGCGGCGGTTCGCCGTTTTCGATGCGCACACGCATCACGAGTCCGTCGTCTTGTTTGAGCGTGCCGATCTGTCCGAGTGTAACGTTCTCGGAAAAGCCGATCAGGTTTGAAGTGCCGCCGGCGCTGCGCGTCAGCGCTGCGGCGCCCGAACGCGGCGCAACCAGGAACAGCGGCAGCGCCAGCGCGAAGATCAGGACGAGTAGACCAACGGCGACGAAAGGAAGACGCGCGGCTTCGGTGTTGCGCCACGGACGCCGTCCTTTTTTGAAGACGCGAGAATCAGGCGGGACCAGCAAACGGGTTTCGGCGTGACGCACCGTGCGACGCGCCTTTTGAATTTCAAACGCCGTCACCGCCGAGAGACCGCACAACAGATACAGCGTCAGCGTTCCCAGAAACATGGGACTGAAACTCAAGCCTGCCGCCAGCAGCACCTCGAAGAAAGAGATGAGGTAGAGAAAGACCCAGTCGCGGTCTTTTTTGATCTGCAAGAGCTTCACTGCCGAAAGAAAAACGATCAGGTGCGCGAGGGCGGTGACGCCGAGGCGTTCGACGGGTTCGCCGAGTCGTTTCTGGAAATGCCAGTCGAGATAGAAGAGCGGGATTGAGAGCAGGACGATGCCGAGACCGATGCGTTCGGGCAGTTGCCAGCGCGTGCCTTCGACTTTCCAGCTTCCGACCATCACGATGAGGAAGACGACGGCGAGCGTGTAGTCGAGTCCTCCGGCCAGCACGAGGGCGAGCATGGCGACGCCGATCATGGCGTAAGAAAAGGCTCGGAAGTAGGTTAAAAAATTCATCCTGAATTATCTAAAAATCCCTGCAAAAGGATTTCCCGTGACAAACCGCTCGATGTTTTCACGACTGCCGCTTCAGTTTTATCTCAAAAAGTCGCGGCCAAAGTTTTCCGGTCACGAACAGGCGCTTCCCGGCCTCGTCGTACGCTATGCCATTCAGGACGGCTTCTTCGTCCTTAACGTCGCCGGGCTGTAGCAAACCGTTCAAATCGATCCAGCCGGTGACGCGGCCGGTTTGCGGATCGATCGTCGCTATGCGCTGGTCGTGCCAGATGTTGGCGTAGATTTCGCCGTTGACGTACTCGAGTTCGTTCAGCTCGTTAACGGGCAGTTTGCCGTCGAGTACTGCGATGGTTTTTGTGACGCGAAAGCTGTCTGGATCGAGAAACCTGATGCGATTACTGCCGTCGCTCAGGATGAGCGAATGGCCGTCGGTGGTGAGTCCCCAGCCTTCGCCGGTGTAATTGAACTTGCCGACCTGTTGAAAGCTTTTGGCGTCGTAGATGAAGCCGACCTGGTGTTGCCAGGTTAGCTGATAGATTTTGCCGTTGAGCAGGGCGATGCCCTCGCCGAAATACGGTTCCGGAACGTCGACCTTTTTCAGCACGTGGCCGGTCTGGAGTTCGACTTCGCGGAGGCTCGAGCGGCCCTCTTGGCCGGTGCCTTCGTAGAGATTGCCGTCGATGAAGACGAGGCCCTGGGTGAAGGCGCCGGAGTCGTGCGGGTAAATGTTAACGATTTGATAGCCATAATTTACCGGCGGGGCGGCGGTTTCCACGGCTTTGTTGGTGTTTTCGGCGGTGTTATTGGTCGACGACGCGGAGTTCGCACCATTGCACTGCAGGGAAGCAAGCGCCAGCGCCAGGGTCACGACGAGCCGGATTTTGAACATGCGGAACATGCGGGCATTTTGCGCGAGTGGTGGGGAAAAGACAATTTGGCATCTGTGTTCATTCGTGGCTTTGCGGGTAGAATGCGGGTAGATGTGGAAGAACGTTCTAAGTCTTTGTTTGGTGCTTGGGTTGGGAGCCGCGGCTGTGACGGCGCGGAACCTGCCGCTCACTCGTTCTCAGATTAAAGAGGCGGAACAGCGGCTGGCGGAGTTGGGGTATTGGACAGGTCGGATCGATGGAGTTTGGGATGCCGGGTCGCGGGAGGCGCTGATTGCCTTTCAGAAGTGGGAGGGGCGGCCAGTCACGGCGAAACTGACGATCGACGAGCTCCAAGCGCTGCGCGCTAGCGTGGCGCCGCAGCCGCGAGATCCCGGTTATGAGCATGTCGAAGTCGATGTCGATCGGCAGATCCTGATGCTCGTCAAAGACGACGGCAGCGTCAGAGTGCTGCCGGTTTCGACCGGTAACGACGAGACGTTCATGAGCGACGGACAGGAGAGCGTCGCCTACACGCCGCGGGGACGGTTCGTCGTCTACGACAAGACTTTCGGTTGGGAAAACGGCACGCTCGGTTCCGTTTACTACGCGAACTACATCAGCGGCGGCGTGGCGATCCACGGTTATCTTTCCGTCCCGACGAAACCGGCGAGTCACGGCTGCATTCGTATCCCGATGTTCGCGGCTCGTGAGGTGAGTAAACTGCTTCCACTCGGAACCATCGTGCTGGTCTACGACAAAGTCTCGTTCGTCTCAGCCAAAGACTGGGCCAAAAATCCCACCCTCAAGCAAGCCGCGATGCTAAACGGCGCCGCTCCCGACTACATCCATCAGCCCGACACCACCAAACCCACAGACCGCCCCGCCCCCCGACCTTAGCTCCGGCAGCCGCATTCGTGCTTCGACACTCCAATCGCTCGCAGCGATGTGCGAACCAAGTGCTATACTGAACACAATGCGCGCTGACATCGAAAATTACTTTCTGAACCCGCCGCTCGGTTCGGCAGCCGCGCGCGCCACTGAGTTCGGAATAGATCTAACGCTCACACTCGAACACCTGCGACTCACTCCCGAAGAGCGCATTCGTAAACTCGACAGCTTCATCGAAGGCGTCGCGAAGCTCAGGGCTTCAGTCCGATTCATCGGCCCAACCAATGCCACCGCTCAGCAACATCATTGAGGCGCCGCTTCGCCTTTTGGGTGAGTACAAGGTGAGTTGCGTAATTGTCGGCGGAGTCGCTGCTACCATTCACGGCTCGTTACTGCTGACGAATGATCTCGACGTTTGCTACGCTCGCGATCCAGAAAACCTCACGCGACTAGCTGAGGCGTTGCAATCAGTTCACGCTCGACTGAGAAATGCTCCCGAAGGTTTACCATTCATTCTCGATGCCGAAACTCTCAGGCGCGGACTCAACTTCACCTTCACGACAGACATAGGAGACATCGATCTGCTTGGCGAAGTTCGCGGTGTCGGAAATTATGATGACGTCTTTGCCGGTTCAGTAGCAGTTGAGATGTTTGGTTATCGCTTCGCCGTAATAGATATCGGAAAGTTAATCCTGTCTAAGCGAGCGGCCGGACGGTCTAAAGACCTGCTTGCGCTGCCCGAACTCGAAGCCATCCAAGAAGCACAAGGAATCGATAAACAGACCGAGTCTTAGTTGCGAGCTACTCCGCGCCGCGGACGCCCACTTCGTCGAGGTGTTTGAGGAGGTCGGCGGGGTCGTTGTAGACGCGGTAGGCGCCGGCGCGTTCGAGCTCTTCACGACCGTAGCCGCCCGAGAGTAGACCGACGCCGAGGGCGCGCGCCCGCCGCGCAGCGAGCAAGTCCCAGATGCTGTCGCCGACCACGACCGAGTCGCTGATGTCGACGCCGAGTTTCTCTGCCGCCGCGAGAAACAGGTCCGGATCCGGTTTCGCGTGACGCACCATGTCGCGCGTGATCAGCGGAATGTCATCGCCGACGCCGAGCATGTGCAGTGACAGGCGCGCACTCTCAAACCGCCCACTCGTCGCAATCGCCCACGGCACGTTGGCTTTCGTGAGATACGACAGCAACTCCGGCGCGCCCGGCAGCGGTCGAACTTGCGACGCGTAAAGCTTGAACGCCTCGCCGTGCCGCTGGTGAATCCGCTCCGCTTCCTCGGGTGAAAGCGTGCGCCCCGTCTCGCGCGCCAACGCGTTGACGAACAGTCCGCCACTCATGCCGATCTGTCGATGAATACGCCAGACCGCGAGATGAATGCCGCCATCTTCCAACGCCTCCCGCCACGCGAGTACGTGCTGGTAAACGCTGTCGATGAGCGTGCCGTCGAGATCAAAGAGATACGCTTGCCGGGTTGGGGTGCTGTCGTTAGTCATAATCGATTACTCGTGCCGCAGCGCAACCAGCGGATCGACTCTCGTCGCGCGGCGTGCCGGCACCAGACACGCCACCACCGCCACGACGAACAGAACCACCGGCACCGCGATAAAGATCGTCAGGTCTGTCGGCGCGACTTCGAACAACAAACTCTTCAAAACGCTGCTCGCCGCGTAAGCGCCGGCGAGCCCAATGACTCCACCAATCGCCACCAACATTAGCGCATGTTTCAGCACCAGATTAAATACATCGCGCATCTGCGCGCCCAGGGCCATGCGAATCCCGATCTCCCGCGTGCGTTGCGCCACCGCGTACGCGGTGATGCCGTAAATTCCCATGGCCGCCAAAAGCAGCGCCGTCGCCGCGAAAACCACGAAAATCACCAGACTAAACCGGCGCTGGCTCAGCGATGACGAGAACACCTGGTCCAGCGTACGAAACTTCAGCGGCAGTTGCGGGTCGAGTGAACGCACGGCTTCGCGCAGCGCCGGAACCAACGCCGACGGCTCACTCTGCGCGCGCGCAACGACCGTCAAGCTCGACGACGGCAACCGCTGCAGCGCATTCGCGTAAACCGTCGGGATAACCGGGGCGTCAACACCGTAATCACGTATGTCGCCTACGACGCCGACGATATGCAACAACCTCAAGTCGCCATCCATGTTCCCAAACTGAATCGTCTGGCCGATCGGATCCTCGTTGGGCCAATACTTCTGCACCAGCGACTGACTGACAACCGCCGCATTCGGCGCCTCAAACTTGTCGCTCGCGTCAAACATCCGCCCGCGCAAAACCGGAATCTTCATCGCCGCAAAATAACCGGCCGTGGCGCGGCGATAATCAGCCTGACCTTTGCGCGCCGGATTGTTGCCGATGAGAAAGTTTCCGCCAGGACCGCCGCCGGACAAAGGCAGGCTACTAATCGTTCCGACCGCGAGGACGCCGGGAGTCGCGCTCAAACGATCGAGCAGTTGCGACTGAAACAGCCGTTGCCGTTCTTCTTCCGCGCCGAGCTGCACCCGTTCGTCCGGCGCGATGCCCTGCTCCAGCAAGCGCCGGTACGACTGCATCAACTGCTTGTAATGCTGCTCGTCAGCGGGCGCCTCCGGTAACGACAACTCCATCGCCACCGCGCTGTCGGTTTGAAAGCCGGGATCGATCTGCATCAGTCGATAGAAGCTCTTGCCCAACAAACCCGCGGCTGCCAGCAGAATGACCGTGAGCGCCATCTGCGCGACTACCAAAAGGCTGCGCAGGCCCTGTCCCGCAGATCCACGCGCGCCGCCGCTCGTCTCGCGCAGGCTTCTTTCCAAATGCCGCGGCGAAAAACGAAGCACCGGAACGATTCCGAGCACCACGCCAATCAACAGCGACAGACCGAGAGTGAAACCGATCGCGCGGGTGTCCACGCCAATCTCGCGCATGCGCGGCAACCCCTGCTGGTTCAGGCTCAGCAAAAGATCGACGCCCCAGAAAGACAACAGCACGCCGACCGCGCCGGCAATCAGAACCAGCAACACGTTTTCGGTGATGAACTGCCGCGCGAGGCGCAAACGCGTGGCGCCGAGTGCCGAACGAACCGCGAAGTCGCGCTGTCTCGCGGTCACCTGCGCGAGCAAAAGATTCGCGACGTTGGCACACGCAACAATCAACAGGAAACCGACCGCACTAAAGATCACCAGCAGCGCGCCGCGAACGTTTCCGACCATGTATTCCTGCTGGGGAATCGCCGTGA
>Ga0081539_10001821_pt2 | contig 32100 bp, 36 predicted proteins | sample TabmetS4T2R2_FD_71023 | JGI IMG/M metagenome (GOLD analysis project Ga0081539, IMG submission 71023) | Tabebuia heterophylla rhizosphere microbial communities from the University of Puerto Rico - S4T2R2 | ecosystem: Host-associated > Plants > Roots > Rhizosphere ... | reverse complement strand
CGTGGCGCCTAGGTCCATGAGCGCGTGCGCCGCGGCGGGTGAGAAGCGATGCCCCGTGCGCTCAGTGACGCGGCGAACATTCGTGTCCAGCGGCAGGACGGGCTCGTCGAAGGCGAACCGGCGCACCGCATCGGCGGTGTAACGGCCGACGCCGGGGAGGTCCGTGAGCTCTTCGGGCCAGCCTGAGCGCGCGACCACCTGAGCGGCTCGATGGAGATTGACCGCCCGCCGGTTGTAGCCCAGGCCCTGCCACGCCCTGATGACATCTCCGGTGGACGCGTCGGCGAGCGCCTCGACGGTCGGCCAGCGGTCGAGCCAGGCCTCGTAGCGCGGGATCACGCGCTCGACCTGAGTCTGCTGGAGCATCACTTCGGAGACGAGGATCGCGTAGGGAGCGCAGGTGTGACGCCACGGCAGGTCGCGCCCATGCTCGTCGTACCAGGCGAGCAGTGCACCTTCCACGGCCGAGAGGGTAACCACGACGGCTTCGGGACTGCCCCAAAAGGGTGACGAACAAATGTCAACGGGGGTCGATAACCCTTGGCGTAACTCCTCGAAGCAGAAGGGATTGTCATGGTCAGGAAAAGACCCCTCCGCTTGATCGTCCTGCTGGGCCTGGCGCTTCTCGTTGCGGTCGCGATCTACGGCTTCGCGGCCTCGAACACGGTGCCCGGCAGCAGAGCCGGCGACGGCTCGGGCTCGATCAGCGGCTACACGGCGTCGAGCGTCGTCTACACGCTCAATTCGAGCGATCCGAGCAAGATCGACAAGGTCGCGTTCACGCTCAATCCGGCGAGCACGACGACGGTGAAGGCGAAGCTCGTCTCGGCCGGGACGGATTGGTACAGCTGCACCAATACGGCAGGCAGCGTCGAGTGCGTGACCACGTCGCCGCAGGCAACGGTCGCGAGCGCCGATCAGCTTCAGGTCGTCGCCGTCGGCTAGTCGAGGTCGCCTCCTCATGAGACGAGTCGGCGTGCGGAGGACCCTGGCGGCGAGCGCCGTTCTGGCGGCGGTGGTCGCCGCCTGGGTGCTCCTCGCTCCACGCGCTCTCGGCGGGTCGACGACGTACCTCGCCGTGAGCGGCAACAGCATGGAGCCCCGCCTCGAGAGCGGCGACCTGGTTCTGCTTCGAACCGCGAAGACCTACGGGCCGAGCGACGTCGTCGCCTACGAGAGCGACCTGACGAACAGGGTCTTCGTACACCGAATCGTGCGTCGGGAGGGCAACCGCTTCGTCCTCAAAGGTGACGCGAACAGCTTTCTCGACTCGGCCCGCCCGGCGCCGTCGGCAATCGACGGGAAGCTCTGGTTCGCGGTCCCGATGGTGGGCTCGTGGGTCGCGTGGCTGGCGATGCCCATGCACGCCGCACTCCTCGCCGGCGCCCTGATGGGCCTCCTGCTCTTCGCCGGGAGCGGAACCGCGGTCTACCGGCGGCGCCGCGGCCGTCGCAAGGCACGTCCACTCGCCTCCACGCCTTCGCCGCCGTCTGCGGGCCTCGCGGAGCAGTCGGCGTCGGCCGTGCCGAATCGCTCCTGGATCGATTCCGCCCTCGCTTTGAGCGGAGCGGCGTTCCTCGCTGCCGCCGCGCTCGGGCTGTTCGCCTTCTCTCGTCCGACCGAGACGGAGACGACCCGGTCCGCGCCGTACCGAGAAAGCGGGGTCTTCGGGTACTCGGGCGACGCCAGGGCAGGCGTGGCTTACCCGGACGGGCGAGTTGACACGGGCGAGCCCGTCTTTCTGCGCCTCGTCGACGAACTTCGCGTCTCCTTCGACTATCGCGTGGAGGCGGAGTCCCAGGTCGACGCACACGGGGAGATCGGGCTCGCAGCCGTTCTTTCGGGTGCCGAAGGATGGAAGCGGACGATCGCGCTGCAAGAGCCGACCGCTTTCACGGGAACTGCGACGACTGCGGAAGGCGTTCTCGATCTCCGCCGACTCTCGGGCCTGATCAAGCGAGTGGAGCGGGAGACCGGCGTCGTCCATGAGAGCTACGAGCTGACCTTCGTCCCGCAGGTCGATCTCCTCGGACACGTCGGCGGTGCCGAGCTGTCCGACAGCTACGCCCCGCGCCTGGGGCTTCGCCTCGATCGGACGACTCTGCAGCTCGATCCGGCGGACGGGGCGGCGGCTCCGACTCGGCTCCGGCCGGCGCGAGATCGCACGGCCGAGGTCGAATCCGTTCAACCGGCGGCCGTTTCGTTCTTCGACAGAAAGGTCTCCGTCGGGGCGCTCCGGCGGATCGCGCTCGGGGCCGGTGGCCCGCTCGTCCTCCTGTGCGTTGCGCTGGGCCTCCTGAGGTTGCGAGCCCTGCGTGGCGGCGAGCCGGCCCGGATCGCGGCCCGCTACGGCCATCTCATCGTGCCGGTGAGCGCGTCCGCGCCGGACGCGCTCGGATCCACCGTCGACGTCGCGACCATGGAAGGCCTCGCGAGGCTCGCGGAGGCCGGGAGCCGCCCGATCCTCCATGCGCAGCGGCAAGGCGCGCATGCGTACTACGTCGAGGACGGTGGAATCGTGTACCGCTACTCGAGCGGTCCGGCGCTCGAAGCGCCTTCAGAGGAAGCCGAGGCCGCCGCGCGGCTGCGACTCCTGCGTCGGCACGCCTGACGATGAAAAAGGCCGTCGCCGTCCCTTCCGTCTTCCTGGTCGCCTGCGTCTTGGGCTTCGGCGTGATGGGCGCGAATGTGGTGCCGGCGACTCACGCGGGCATTTCGACGCGGGCGACCGGGTCCAACGAGGTGAAACCCACGGAGTGCAGCGCGATTACAGTGTCGGTGACCTTGTCGGGGTCGGGGATCGTCACGGGCACCGGTGCGAACGAGCTCGTCCTCGGGGGCACCGGCATCGACACGATCAGCGGCCTGAGCGGCAACGACTGCATAGTCGGCGGAGGCGGCGGGGACGTCATCGACGGGGGCCTCGGGGTCGACGTGTGTGTGGGAGGGCCTGGGACGGACACGTTCGTCTCGTGCGAGACCCAGATTCAATAGCCTGGCTCAGCCGTCGAGCCGGGCCTCCTCGAGGTCGAGATCCCGTATGACCCGACGCATGACGAGATCGTCGATCCGCTGCTGCCGCCGAAGGTCGAAAACGGCGTCTCGCTCGGCGGCGAGGAGCTCACGCTGAAGGCGCTGAAAGTCCTGTGAGCGGCTTTCGATCGCGCCGTCGCTCTCGGGGTCGAACCGGCTGCGGAAGCGCTCCCGCCTGAAGTTGAACAGTCCGCGCAGGCGTTCGAGCGTGTCGTCGCGTACCCAGTCCTCGCTCGCGAGCTCGTCGAGGCGCGCCAGCGCCGCTTCAGTGGCAAAGATACGCGCCTTCGTCTCCTCCTTCTCCGCCCGACCCTCGTCCTCGAGCCCGAGCAGCCGGAGCAGCGCCGGGAAGGAGAGGCCCTGGACGACGAGCGAGGCGAGGATGACCCCGAAGGTGAGGAAGATGATCAGCTCGCGGGTCGGGAAGGCCTTGCCCGCGTCAGTCGAGAGCGGCAGGGCGAGCGCTGCTGCAAGAGAAACCGCACCCCGCATCCCGGACCACCCGAGGATGACCGAGGCCCGGCCGGGGTCGGGAATCGGCCGCTTCTTCCGGCGTGTCCACGCGGTCAGGTAGGTGCCCGGGATGACCCAGAGCAACCGTGCCCCGATGACGGCCAGCGACACGACCGCCGCGTAGCCCACGAGCCGCGAGGCGGAGTACCCGGACAGGGCGTCCACTATGACCGGCAGCTGGAGGCCGATCAGCGCGAAGAGGAGCGCGTTCAAGATGAAGAACGTGATCTCCCACACGGCGACGCCCTGCAGGCGCGTTTGCCACGTCGTCAGCTCGGGCGTGTACCAGCCCATGTAGAGCCCGATCGTCACGGCGGCCAGGACGCCCGACACTCCGATCGCCGTGGCGGGAAGGTACGCGAAGTACCCGCTCATGAGCGAGATCGTGATCGCGAGAGAGGGGTCCACGATCCGCTTGCGCACGCCGCGCACCACGAACCCGACCGCGAGCCCGACTGCGATGCCGCCGATCACGTTCACGACGAAGCTGCCGGCTGCGTCGGCGAGGGAGAACGTTCCGCTCACGACAGCGGCTACGGCGAACTTGTACGCCACTAGTGCCGTTCCGTCGTTGACCAGGCTCTCGCCCTCGACGAGCGCGATCAACCGCCTCGGCAGCCCGAGCCGCTCGGCGATCGCTGCCGCGGCCGTAGGGTCGGTGGGCGAGACGACCGCACCGAGGACGAACGCAGGGCCCCAGCCCAGGCCGGGTATGAGCTCGTAGGCGACGACGGCGACGATGACCATCGTGGTGAGCACGAGGCCGAACGCCAGCACAGAGATGGCGAAAGCGTTCTCCCTCAGGTCGCGCAACGAGGTGAAGAAGGCGGTGCCGTAGAGGAGCGGCGGCAGGACGGCCACGAGCACGACGTCGGGCGACAGCTGGAGCTCGGGGATCCCCGGAACGAAGCCGAGGCCGAGCCCGCCCACGACGAGCAGGATGGGATACGGGATGCTCGTCCGCTCCGCCGCAACCAGGAGGAGAGCGACGGCGACGAGGACGGCGACGAGAGCGAGCGTGTCTTGGGGCGAGAAGCTCATGAGGGTCGCACCGCAACGTTAGATTGATCCAATGGTGCGCGTCCGCTTCGCCCCGAGCCCGACGGGCTCGCTGCACGTCGGCAACGCTCTCAGCGCCGTCATCAACCGGCGAGAGGGCGACTGGATGCTGCTCCGGGTCGACGACACCGACCCGGCGCGCAACATCCTCGGCGGCGAGGAGGCGATCCTCTCGGACCTGGGCTGGCTCGCCGTCGAGTGGGACGAGGGACCGCTGCGGCAGAGCACCCGCCAGGACCGCTACCGCGAGGCGGCCGAGCAGATCGGAACGGACCGGTTCGAGGGGATCACCTTGCTACGCGACGACGGCAGCGCCACCTACCACCTCGCGAGCGTCGTCGACGACGCCGACTTCGGCATCACCCACGTCTTTCGCGGAAACGACCACCGGCCGAACGAGGCTCTTCACCGCCACCTCCACGAGGCATTGGGCACGCAGCCGCCGGAGTACGTCCACCACGGGCTCATCCTCGGGGAGGACGGCAAGAAGCTCTCGAAACGAGCTGCGGGGGCCACGGTTGCCTCACTCCGCGAGCTCGGCCTCCCAGCCGAGTCCGTGCGCGCCTATCTCGAGGAGCTGGGGCTTCCGCGGCACGACGTCCACTACGACCTGCAGCGGCTGCGGCGGCTCGCCGTCGACGCGCTCGGGGCCCTTCCCGCCGACGTCCTGGCCAAGCGGGTCGGTGCGCCGCTGGAGGTCGTGCCTGCCATGCGGGGAGCGCGCGACCTCGTGGAGGCGAGGGCGATCGCCGACTCGATCCTGAGTGCGCCGAAGCCGCAGGCGACCAATTCCCCGGAGACCCTGAACCGGTTCCGCGAGTTGCGAGAGCGGGCCAATGGGCAGCTCGATCCGGCCGGCGCGAAGGAGCTGCTGCGGGAGCTGAAGGCGGTAGGCGGTGACCTGCGCGCGCTGCGCCTGGCCCTCACCGGCGCCGAGCGCGGGCCGGAGCTCTGGACGGTGCTGGTCGCCCTCCCACGCGAGGAGGCGCTGCGCCGGGTCGACGGCGGCCGTTCGTCAGCTCGCCTCTGATCTCATCGAAGCTGGCGAGGAAGGCCTTCGCGTGGCCGGCCGGCGCGCCCCCGTCGCGGCGCGTGATCGCGACGATCTTTCGACGCACGGGAGGCGCGTCGACGAGCTCCACCTCCGCGAGAGTCCCGGCATCGAGCTCGTCACTCACGGAGGTCTGGGGCAGGAGCGCGACCCCGAAGCCCTGCTCCACCATCTTCTTCGCCGCGTCGATGTTGTCGAGCTCCATTCTTCCGGCGGGCGAGACGCCCGCGGTGACGAAGAGCGCGCTCGTCAAATCCCGGTAGCTCGACGTGCGGTCGAACTGCACGAGCTGCTCCTCGGCCAGGTCCTTCATGCGGATTCGGCCCGCCTTCGCAAAGGGATGGCTGCGCTCGACCACGAGCACCAGCCGGTCCTCGTACAGCGGTGTGCTCAGGATGTCCGGATGCTGCAGAGCGCGAACGAGCCCGAGCGTCGCCTGCTCTCGCAGCACGAGGTCGAGTATCTCCTCGGAGTGACCGGTGCGGACGCTGACGGAGACTCGTGGGTAGCCCTCGGAGAAGCGCTTGAGGAGCGGCGGCAGGACGTAGGTCGAGACAGCGGGCGCCGCTCCGATGACCAGCCGCCCAGCCCCGCCGCGTTCGAGCGCGTTCACCTGCATGCGGCCGTCGGTCAGGGTCTCGACCGCCCGGACTGCGTACGGGAGGAAGGCGCTGCCCGCGTCGGTCAGGCGCATCCCACGCGGGGTGCGAACGAAGAGCTGCGCACCCAGATCCGCCTCGAGCGCCTTGATCCTGGCGGTCAAAGCCGGCTGCGAGATGAAGAGCGCCTCGGCCGCCCGGCTCACGCTCTGCCGCTCGGCTGTCTCGACGAAAGCCGCGACCTGGTTCAGGAGCATCCATAGATTCTATTGATGGATACGATCAAAACAAACCATTGTGTAAATATCGACTCGCGCGGTACGCTCGCTCTATGGAAGCTGCGGTCAGCTACGAGCTGGACGTCGAGGAGCGTGAAGAGCGCGAGGAGCTCCCGGCTCCTCTGCCTCGCATGTCCTACCTGAGCACGTCCGAGGTCGCCGAGTGCACCTGCCCCGAGTGGTGCGAGCGCGACCATGACCGGGACTAGCCCGGAGGTGGAATCCGTGTCGGTCAAGGGGGTCGAGCTTCGTGCGCCTGTGACGGGGCGGGGAGAGCAGATCCTCAGCGACGACGCGCTCGAGTTCGTCGCAGGCCTGCACCGGCGGTTCGACCCGCGCCGCCAAGAGCTCTTGCGAGCTCGTGAGGAGCGTCAGGAGCGGATCGCGACCGGCGAGCTCCCCGACTTTCTGCACGAGACGCGTGCGATCCGCGAAGCGGACTGGCACGTCGACCCGGTTCCGCGCGACCTCCAGGATCGCCGCGTCGAGATCACCGGGCCCGTCGACCGCAAGATGGTGATCAACGCGCTCAATTCCGGCGCACGCTGCTTCATGGCGGACTTCGAAGACGCCAACTCTCCAACGTGGCAGAACTGTGTGGAGGGCCAGGCCAATCTCATCGACGCGATCGACGGCTCGATCGAGCTCGTCACAGCGGAGAAGGAATACCGGCTGAGCGACGAGACGGCCGTGCTGATCGTCAGGCCGCGCGGCTGGCATCTGCCCGAGCGCCATGTGACGGTCGACGGCGATCCGATCTCGGCGAGCCTCTTCGACTTCGGCCTCTACCTCTTCCACTGTGGACGGCGACAGCTCGAAGTGGGGAGCGGCCCTTACTTCTACCTCCCCAAGCTCGAGAGCCACCTCGAGGCTCGCCTGTGGAACGACGTCTTCCTGGCGGCGCAAGACGAGCTCGGGCTCGACCGGGGGACGATCAAGGCGACGGTCCTCATCGAGACCATCCTCGCGGCCTTCGAGATGGACGAGATCCTCTTCGAGCTTCGCGAGCACTCCGCCGGGCTCAACGCGGGCCGCTGGGATTACATCTTCAGCATCATCAAGAAGTTCCGCGACCGCCCCGACTTCGTGCTTCCGGATCGGGCGCAGGTGACGATGGCAGTCCCTTTCATGCGCGCGTACACGGAGCTGCTCGTGCGCACATGCCACGCTCGCGGGGCGCACGCCATGGGCGGAATGGCGGCCTTCGTCCCGAGCCGGCGCGATCCCGACGTCAACGAGACGGCCATCGCCAAGGTGCGGGAAGACAAGGAGCGCGAGGCGGGCAGCGGCTTCGACGGAACGTGGGTGGCGCATCCCGACCTCGTTCCAGTGGCAATGGAGGTCTTCGGCCACGTGCTCGGAGAGCGCGCGAATCAGGTCGACAGGAGCCGGGACGACGTCAGCGTCGAGGCCGCGGAATTGCTCGACGTACGCGTGCCGGACGGCGAGATCACGGACGAGGGAGTCAGGAACAACGTCGACGTCGGCCTTCAGTACCTGGAGTCCTGGCTGCGCGGCGTCGGCGCTGCGGCGATCCACAACCTCATGGAGGACGCTGCGACGGCAGAGATCTCTCGGGCCCAGATCTGGCAGTGGGTCCGGCACGGGAAGGTCGAGCGCGAGCGCGTCCATGAGCTGGAGGAGGCCGAGATCGCCACCTTCCCGGAAGGGCGCTGGGACGACGCCCGCGCCGTCTTCGACCGGGTCGCGCTCGAAGACGAATTCGTCGAGTTTCTGACGCTGCCTGCCTACGACTACCTGGACTAGCACTACCAAGGAGGACGAGATGGAACGCTGGGACGGAATCGAGCGGGGCTACACGGACGAGGACGTTCAGCGCCTGCGCGGCTCCGTCCACGTCCAGCACACGCTCGCGAGGCTGGGCGCGGAGCGCCTGTGGGGTCTTCTGCAGGAAAGGGACTACGTGGCCGCGCTCGGGGCGATGACGGGGGGTCAGGCCGTCGAGATGGTCAAGGCGGGCCTCGACGCGATCTACCTGAGCGGTTGGCAGGTGGCTGCAGACGCGAACCTCGCTGCAGAGGTCTATCCAGACCAGAGCCTCTACCCGGTGAACAGCGCGCCAGCCCTCGTTCGCCGGCTGAACAACGCCTTGCGGCGAGCGGACCAGATCGAATGGGCGGAAGGCTCGGCCAACGGGCGGTACTGGCTCGCGCCGATCGTTGCGGACGCGGAGGCGGGGTTCGGCGGCGTGCTCAACGCCTTCGAGCTCATGAAGGCCTTCGTCGAGGCGGGCGCCGCGGGCGTCCACTTCGAAGACCAGCTCGCCTCCGAGAAGAAATGCGGGCATCTGGGAGGCAAGGTGCTCGTGCCGACCCAGCAGTTCATCCGGACGCTCACGGCTGCCCGGCTCGCCGCGGACGTCTGCGACGTGCCGACCCTCATCGTCGCGCGGACGGATGCGCTCAGCGCCACCCTGATCACGAGCGACGTCGACGAGCAAGACCACGCGTTCCTGACCGGCGGCCGGACGCCCGAGGGTTATTTCGTCGTCGAGAGCGGGCTCGACTCCGCAATCGCGCGTGGGCTCGCGTATGCACCGTACGCGGATCTGATCTGGTTCGAGACTTCGACTCCGGATCTCGGCGAGGCGCACGAGTTTGCCGACGCGATCCACGAGCGCTTCCCCGGCAAGCTCCTCGCGTACAACTGCTCGCCTTCGTTCAACTGGAAGAAGCATCTCGACGACGACGACATCGCGGGCTTCCAGAGCCGTCTCGGCGAACTGGGCTACAAGTTCCAGTTCATCACCCTCGCGGGGTTCCACGCGCTCAACGAGTCCATGTTCGAGCTTGCGCGCGGATACGCCGAGGAGGGCATGACCGCTTACGTTCGCCTGCAGGAGCGCGAGCTCGAGCTCGAAGCTGAGGGCTACACGGCGACGCGCCATCAGCGCGAGGTCGGCGCGGGCTACTTCGACCAGGTGGCCCAGATCGTCTCGGGCGGCGAGAGCTCGACGCTCGCCTTGCGCGGCTCGACGGAGGAAGCTCAGTTCGACGGGAGCGCGACCGAGCGGTAACGACCGGCGATTAGCCCTCCGCGAGGAGGGAAAGGGTGTGACGTGCGCCGAGCAGCCGCAGTCGCGTCGATCGTCCTCCTTGGCGCTGTGCCCACGGCATCGGGTCAGACGATCTCGTATCCCGACTCGATGGCCGCGACAGGCGACTCGATTACACGCGCCTTCAACTCCGGCGCGATTCCCTGGACGGAGGCTCCCTGGAACTCGTGGTCGACCGGGTCGAGCGGCTATGTCTTGAGCCACTACCGCCGAATCCTCGCTGTGAATCCGGCCATCCTCCTGCGGCACTTCAACGACGCGCGCAGCGGCGCGAAGATGGCCGAGCTGTCGCGGCAGGCGGGGCTCGTCAACCTCCAGCACGTGGAGTACGTAACCGTGCTCATGGGCGCAAATGACGCCTGTGCCTCGAGCGAGGCGGCGATGACCCCCGTGGCCGAGTTCCGTTCCCAGTTCGAGGCCGGGTTGGCCGAGTTGGCCCAAGGGTCGCCGCAGGCGTACGTCTACGTCGTCTCGATTCCGGACGTCTATCGCCTCTGGCTCATCCTCCACACCGATCCCGATGCGCGTCTCGCGTGGCGTCTGACCGGGTTCTGCAAGTCGATGCTCGCCAACCCGGGCTCCACTGCTCCGGCAGACGAGTCTCGCCGGCAGCGCGTTCGGCAGAGAATCATCGACTACAACGCGGTTCTGGCCGACGGCTGCGCGCTCTACGTCCGCTGTCACTTCGACGGAAACGCGGTCTTCAACTACTCCTTCGAACGCAAGGACGTCTCGAAGGTCGACTACTTTCACCCGTCCCGGGAGGGCCAGCGCGTGCTCGCCGCGGTCACCTGGGAAGCCGGTTTCGACTTCGTGCCGTAGCCGCGTCCGTACACGTCGCGGTGGGCGCGGCTCGACAAAGATAGAGGCGTGCAGATCTACGACTCGCTGACGCGCCGGAAGGTCGAGCTGCCGCCCCCGCCCGGGCCGATCCGCATGTACGTCTGCGGCCCGACGGTGTACCAGCGGATCCACATCGGGAACGCGCGGCCGTACGTCGTCTTCCTCTGGATGAAGCGCTGGCTCGTCGAGCAGGGCTACGACGTCACGCTCGTCGAGAACATCACCGACATCAACGACAAGATCTACGCGGCCGCGGCCCGCGAAGGGATCCCGAGCGCCGAGCTCGCTGAGCAGGCGACGAGCTGGTACCTCGAGGACACCGGCGCGCTCGGCCTCGAGCGCCCCGACGTCGAGCCGCGAGCGACGCAGACGCTCGGCGAGATCGTCTCGCTCATCCAAGAGCTCGTTGACCGAGGGCTGGCGTACGAGTCCGGTGGGGACGTCTATTACCGGGTGGCGGATTTCCCCGACTACGGAACGCTCTCGGGCGCCGACCCTGACGCGATGGTCGCTCAGGAGCCGAGCGACCTGAAGGAAGATCCGCGCGACTTCGCTCTCTGGAAGGCGCATAAGCCCCACGAGGACACCAAATGGGACTCGCCGTGGGGCCCCGGCCGGCCCGGCTGGCACATCGAGTGCTCCGCGATGGCGGAGAAGCACCTCGGCTCCGAGTTCGAGATCCACGGCGGCGGGCTCGACCTTCGCTTCCCGCATCACGAGAACGAGATCGCGCAGTCCCGGGGCGCGGGAAGGCGTTTCGCCCACGTCTGGGCGCACAACGGGATGCTCCAGCTCGACGAGGAGAAGATGTCGAAGTCGGTCGGAAACATCGTCTCGCTCCGCGAGGTGCTGGAGGCGTACGGGCCCGAGGCCATCCTCGTCTTCTTCCTGACGGCCCATTGGCGCAGCCCGCTCGATTACTCGGACGAAGCGATGGAAGCCGCGAAGTCTCAGGCGGAAAGCTTTCGCACGGCCTTTCGGGTGGCCGCTCAGCGGGGCGACGCGCGCCCGTGGCAAGCCTTCGAGACTGCGCTCGAAGACGATTTCAACACTCCCGAGGCGCTTTCGATCCTGCATGAGTGGCGTGCGGCCGGGCAGCTCGAGCTGCTCGGTCGTGGACTCCGCATCTTCGGTCTCGCCGTGGAGGAGGCCGCCGAGGCACCGGCAGAAGTCGTCTCCCTCGCCGAGCGGCGCAAGACGGCTCGGTCGGATCAGGACTTCGACGAGGCCGACCGCCTGCGCGTAGAGATCGCCTCACGCGGGTGGGAAGTGCAGGACGTCGCGGACGGCTACCGCCTGATCCCGAAGGGGTGACTCGCGAGCTCGTTTACGGACGCCGCCCGGTGCGAGAGGTCGTCCGGGCCGGCCGGCGTGCGATCCTCGAGCTGCTCGTCACCGAGCGCGCGCTCGCGGCGGAGCCTTGGTTGCGCGACGTGCAGGGCTTGCGGCTCCAGGTCGTGCCCGAGCGGCGCCTGAACGAGGCGTCGAGGACGCGGGACCACCAGGGGGTGGTCGCGTTCTGCGAGCCTTACCGTTACGCCGACGCCTACGAGCTCGCGCAGGCGGAGCGCCCACTGATCGCCTGCCTCGATCAGGTCACGGATCCGCACAACCTCGGGGCCGTTTGCCGGAGCGCGGAAGGAGCGGGCGCGACCGGTGTGGTCATCACCGAGCACAAGTCGGCGCGGGTGACCGCAGCCGTGTGTCGGGCCTCCGCCGGAGCCGTCGAGCACGTGCAGCTGGCGGTCGTCGTCAACCTCGCCCGCTACCTCGTGGACGTGAAGGGAAGCGACTTCTGGGTCTGGGCGGCGGCCGGCGACGCTGAGACTCCTGTGTGGTCGGCCGACTTCGCCACCGGGACGGCGCTCGTGTTCGGCGCCGAAGGCCGCGGGCTCCGTCCACTGGTCCGGAAAGCCTGCGACGACGCGTTCTCGATTCCTCTGGCCGGGCAGGTCGAGTCGCTCAACGTCAGCGTGGCCGCCGGGATCTCCCTCTTCGAGGCCGCTAGGCAGCGCCGCGGCTGAGCTCCTCTAGCTCGACGATCGCCTCGTCCACGGAATGCGGTGCGGCGGCCGTCTTCGGAACCCAGACGCCGTCTCGCGCAAAGCGGAGCGCGCGTCCCGCGTTCAGCACCGCGTCCTCGCCTTGGGGGTCGCGGTCGCGGTACCAGCGAAGCGCCTCTGCGAGAAGCGGGATCAAGTCCTCGCGCCGTGGCGCCGTGAACACCTCACGCGCCGGCGGGCCGTAGAGGCCGACACCGCTCGTGGCCAGAACGCCGCGGTCGATTGCGAACCAGTGGCTCTCGCCCGGCTGCGGCCCTCTGTCGAGCCGAAACGGCTCGTCCGCTCCCGTGTTGAGGTTGAGCTCGAAGTCGGCTTCCGGCGACGGGTTCCGGGCCGCCTCTTCGGTGTAGACGACCAGCTCGAGCTTGCGAGCGGGACACGGGAGGCTCTCGTGCCGCACGGCGGCGACGATCTCGTCGACGGCGTTCCCGACGAGCGGCCGGCGCACCACCGCCGCCGCGTCGAGGTCGCTCCGGCCAGGCACGTAGCCGCCGAGCGCGTACGAACCGCCTGCGTACACGCCCACGAGGTCGTGACCGAGCACCCGGCGGAGGCGGGCGGCAACCTCCCTGAGGTATGCATGCTCGGTTTCCATTCCGGTCATCCTTAGGGCATGAGCGACTTCACGATCAAGAACCTGAAGCGGGACGTCGACAACGCGGCCGAGCAATTCGGGCTGGCTCCGGACATCGAGGCGCGCTTCGCGCGCGACCCGCTCGGCGCAAGCGCGTTCGGCCTCAGCTATCAGCGGCTCGCGCCCAACGCACGGTTCCCGTACGGCCATCATCACAAGCAGCAGGAGGAGGTCTACGTCGTCGTCGAAGGCCGCGGCCGCGTGAAGCTGGACGACGAGGTCCGCGACATCGAGCCGTGGGACGCGATCCGCGTAGGCAAGCAAACCGTCCGTTCGTTCGAGGCCGGCACGGACGGTCTGGCCTTCCTTGCCTTCGGGGCGCCGAAGACCGAATCGCAGGACGCCGAGATGATCCCCGGCTGGTGGAGCGACGAGTAGGCCCGCGTCGCGGTGCTCTTCGTCTTCGACGGCTCCAACGTCCTCCACGAAGGCGGCTTCGCCTCGAGGGATGAGCTCGTCGACCGGCTCGCCGGCTTCGTCGCCCTCGAGGGCGCCCGCGGCTACGTCGTCTTCGACGGCTTCGGAGCCGACTCGGTGGTCGGTCCGCTCGAGGTCCGCTTCGCCGAGCACGCCGACGATCTCATCGAGCGCCTCGCCGCCGAGCATCGTGCCCGGGAGGCCGTCACGGTGGTCTCGTCGGACCGGGCCATTCGGACGACGGCTGGGCAGGAGACTCGCCGTATCTCGGCGAAGACATTCCTGAAAGACCTCCGCGAGACAAAACCCGGTGTGCGGCCGTCGGCGCGCTCCCGGGTCGAGGACTCGTTGGACGAGGAGACCCGGCGCCGTCTCGAGGCTTGGCGCAGAGGCTATTGAACATTTGCAAACAGCTTGCTACGATCGAGACCTCAACCTGAGGGTTAGGGTTGACCTCTACGCCCAGGAGGAAGCGATGTCTCGCCGTCAGCAGCTCGCTGCAGCCCGCCCGCTCGAAAAAACTCAGCGAGAAGTCGAAGACCTGCGGCTCGTCCTGCGCGCTCGCAACGGGGACGACGTCGCACTCGACGCGCTCGTTCGCCGTTACACCGGCTTCGTCCGCCTGAAGGCGAGCTCGTACTTCCTCGCCGGAGGGGAGTCGGACGACCTCATCCAGGAAGGGCTGATCGGCCTCTACAAGGCCGTTCGCGACTTCCGCTCGGACAAGGACACATCGTTCCGCAGCTTCGCGGAGCTCTGCATCACCCGGCAGATCATCACCGCGATCAAGACGGCGACACGCTTCAAGCACGCTCCGCTGAACACGTACGTCTCGTTCAGCCATACCCCGGCCGGCCAGGAGGACGGGGACTGCACGCTCGGCGACGCCCTCCCGGGCCCCGGTGTCGACGATCCTGTCGTCTGCGTCATCTCGACGGAGGAGCTCCAGAGCCTCGTCTTCTGCCTCGGCACGGGCCTCTCGCCGCTCGAGAGCGACGCTCTGCGCCTCTACCTCGAGGGCAACTCCTACGAGGAGATGGCGGAGGAGCTCGGCTGCGACACGAAGACGATCGACAACGCGCTCCAGCGCGTGAAGCGCAAGGTGCTCCAGCACCAGCAGGAGCGGGCGGTAATCGACTAGCTCATTGGCTACCCTGGCTTTGCCGCCGGAGTAGCTCAGCTGGTAGAGCAATCGCCTTGTAAGCGATAGGTCGTGGGTTCGAGTCCCGCCTCCGGCTCTCTCAGGCGTCCTCTAGCGGCCGTACGATCCCGGCATGGAACCGATGGAGCCACCTCCGCCCCCTGCGGCACCGATCCCGGCGCCGTATCACCCCGTCCGATTGATCGTCACCGACGACCTTCACCGCAGCCGGCTGACCGTCTTCTTCCGGTTGATCCTCGCGATCCCGCACATGATCTGGCTCCTGCTCTGGTCGGTCGTCGCCTTGCCCGCGATCGTCATCAACTGGCTGGCGACACTCATCAAGGGGCGCTCGCCCGAAGGGCTGCACAGGTTCCTCGCCGCGTACTTTCGCTACTACACGCACTTCTCGGCGTACGTCTATCTGGTCGGCAACCCCTTCCCGGGCTTCAAAGGCGTCGAGGGCAGCTACCCCGTCGACCTCGAGATCGACGGCCCGGAGCGGCAGAATCGTTGGAAGACGGGTTTCCGGTTGATTCTGGCGATTCCGGCCCACATCCTCGCTTCGGTGCTCGGCTACGTCATCGAGATCGTGGGGTTCCTCGGGTGGTTCGTCTGCCTCGTCCTCGGACGCATGCCGAAGGGGATGCGTGACCTGAGCGCGTACTGTCTGCGCTTCCAGATGCAGACGTACGTCTACGCGGGCGTCCTCACCGACCGCTACCCGAGCCTGAACGCGGGCCCGCAGAGCTTGAACGACTAGACGCCCGGAGAGGAATGGCGGGTCGCCAGACGTCGTTTAACCGTGCGTGAGAACCATCAACGAAATCAGAACCGATCTCGACGAGGCCGTCGACCGCCGCGCCGAGATCTGGCACGAGCTCGGAGACGGAATCGACCCGGCCAAGTCGGCCGAAGTGAAGCGCCTCTCGGGCCTTATCGAGGATCTGTGGGCCGAGGCGCGCGCTGCCGAAGCGCAGAGCCGTTTCGGTGCCCCGGAGCTCATCCAGGCACGCGCGAGAGCCGAGGAGCGGCTCGAACGCGACTCCCGTCGCAAAGCCGCCTAGCACCTCTGGGCGGCGACGCTCGCGGCAGGATGCATGCCCGAGCGGGCCCTCATCGTACGTTTCTTGTACCGCCTCGGGCCCGCTCGGTGTGCCTCCTTGGCGAGCGCCGCCCCAGAGTCGATAGGTGCGTGAGCTTCTCCAACCGCGGTCAGGCGGCTTTGCCGTTCCCGTTTGCGCCGATGAGGTCGGCTGCGAGAGGCATGAGATATCCGCAGCGCTTGCATACCACGACGACGGCGGCGATCGAGTCCTTCGCGCCGTTCGCCGATTCGATTCGCCCGAGGTGCTGGCCGACGCCGAGCTGGTCGACGGCTTTGCAAAGCGGGCACGACACGACGTAGCGTGCTAGGTGGGCCTCGACGGTAGCGACGTCGACGCCTGTTGCCGCAGCTTTAGGCATGGATCGAAAGTAGCGGCAGCATGCTCGTCGAACCTCCCCCTTTCGGAGGGAGCTGCCTTTTGTCAGCGAAAATGAGAGTTCTCCTCGTGTCGCAGATGTATCCCGGTCCGACGGCCCCGGATCTGGGCGTCTTCGTGAAGCAAATCGCGGACGAGCTCGTGCACGAAGGCCACGAGCTCGAGCGAGTCGTCATCGACCGCCGAGGGGGGACCCCGGCGAAATACGCGGCGCTGGCCGCGCAGGCGGTGCGGGCGGCGCGCCGGTTCCGTCCGGACGTCGTCTACGGCCACTTCCTGTTTCCGGCCGGCGCCGCGGCAGCGCTCGCCGCCCGCGTCGTGGGCGCTCGGCTCGTCGTGACGGCCCACGGTCGCGATGTGCGCAACATCGGCTCCGTCCGCGGCGTTGCGGCCGCAACGAGAGCGGTCGTCCGGAGCTCGGATGCCGTCGTCGCGGTGTCGGACTACCTGCGGAAAGAGCTCGAAGCAAAGCTTCCCGAGGCGCGGGGCAAGACCGCAGTGATCGACTCCGGCGTCGATCTGGAGCGCTTTCGCCACCGAGATCCCGGCCCTCTTCGAGCCGATCTCGGATGGGAGGGAGGAGGCCCGCACTTTCTCTGCGTGGGAACGCTCGACGAGCGCAAGAACGTCGTTCGCCTCGCGGACGCTTTCGCGCGGCTCGACGAAGGGAGCTTGGCCTTCGTGGGAGACGGCCCTTACCGGCCGCGGCTCATAGGCCGTAGGCACGTGCGCGTCGTCGGTCGCGTTCCGTACGAGCGCGTGCCGGACTGGATCGCCGCCGCGGACGTCGTCTGCCAGCCGAGCCTCGTCGAGCCCTTCGGCCAGGCGGTCCTGGAGGCGCTTGCGACGGAGCGGCCGGTGGTCGCCACCCGTTTCGGCGGGCCCGCTGAGCTCGTCACTCCCGAGACCGGCGTGTTGGTCGATCCCGGCCTCATCGCGTCGATCGAAGCCGGGTTGGAGCAGGCGGTGAGCCTGCCCCGGCCCAATCCCGCCTCCCGCAGGATCGCCCAGGCGCACGATGTGCGCCTGCAGGCCCGCCGCATCGCGGCGCTGCTGCGCGGGGAGTCAGAATGAAAGGGATGCACCAGCACGACCACGCGCGTGGCGATCGACGGCTTCTGACCCTAGCGCTGACCGTGCTCGCGACGTTCATGGTGGCCGAGGTCGTCCTCGGCCTCGTTGCGAGCTCGCTCGCCCTGCTGGCCGACGCCGGCCACATGCTCACGGACGCGGCGGCTCTGGGGCTTGCTCTCTTCGCGGCCTGGGCGGCGGCGCTACCGGCCCGCGGCCGCTGGACGTTCGGGTTCGCTCGGGCTGAGATCCTGGCGGCGCAGGCCAACGGCGTCACGCTCCTCGTGATCGGACTCTTGATCGTCTATTCGGCCGTTCGTCGGCTGATCGACCCGCCGGTCGTCGATGGCGGCATCGTCGCGGTCGTCGCGCTGGTCGGCATCGGAGTGAACCTCGCCGTGCTGACGATCCTCTCCCGTGCCCGCCGTGAGAGCCTGAACGTTCGCGGCGCCTATCTGCACGTCGCAACGGATCTCCTCGCCTTCGTCGCCACGGCGGTTGCGGGAGCACTGATCGTCTTCACGGGCTGGGACCGGTTCGACCCAGTCGCCTCGCTCGTGGTGGCCGGCCTCATGCTCGGGGCGTCGTTCACGCTTCTGCGCGAGTCGACTCTCATCTTCCTCGAGGGTGCCCCTGCCTCGGCCCCGCCGCAGGACGTCGGTCGCGCGATCGCCGCGCAGGAAGGCGTCGTCGAGACTCACGATCTCCATGTGTGGACTGTGACGAGTGGCTTTCCTGCCCTTTCAGCCCACGTGCTCGTGCGCCGAGATGCCGATTGCCACCGGATCCGAGAGGAGCTCGAGCGGATGCTGCACGACCGGTTCGGCGTCGAGCATTCGACGCTGCAGGTCGAGCATGTGGCAGAAGTCACAGGACTCCAGATCGGGAGCTCAGCCGGTGCAAGGTCGTGACTGCGACCGCTGCCGGCCCGTTAAAAGCATGTGAGCACGTCACCACTCACGCTGCTCATCGTGGACGACAACGAGCTCTTCGTCAGCGCCCTCGAGGGCTTGCTCGACAACGACGCTTCCGTCCGGGTCGTCGCTCGAGCGGCGAACGGGAAGACGGCGACCGAGCTCGTCCAGGCCCTCCGCCCCGATGTCGTCCTGATGGACCTGAGCATGCCGCAAATGGATGGCTTCCAGGCGACGGAGAAGATTCGTGCGGACTCGCCCGAGACGGCGGTCGTCGTCCTGACCGGCTCGGACGATCCTGCCGACCACCAGCGGGCTCACACGGCCGGAGCAGCGGGCTATGTGACGAAGGACCGGATCCTCGTCGAGCTGCTCGAGACCATCCATTCGGCGGCGGCCGAGCGCTAGCTATCCTGAGCACGTGCTCGACGTCGTCCTACCGGTCATCCAGGTCCTGCTTTCGGCGTTTCTCATTCTGCTCGTGCTCATGCACTCGGGCCGAGACACGGGCTTCGGCGGTATGGGCTACACGCCCGCGTCGCAGGGGGGCCAGCACATCGTGGAGCGGAACCTGACGCGACTCACGGTCTTAGTCGGTGCGCTGTTCGGCATCAACACGATCGCGCTTTTCTACGTCCTCTGAGCCCCCCGCGATGGCGGCGACGAGGCGAATCTCCTCGGAGCCTTCGAGCATCGCGTCGATTCCGCCGCGCTCGCGCACGTCGGTGCCGTCCACGTAGACGTTCACGAGCGGGCGAAGAGCGCCGCGCTCGTCGAAGACGAGGTTTGCGACTGGAAGCGAGCGGAGCGCCGCGGCGACCGTGTCCGCTTCGACCTCGAAGCGGCGCTGTCCGCCAACCTCGGCGGCCAGCATGCCGGGCAGCAGGACTACTGCCAGGTCGCCGCCTCGACTGAGAGGATCGGAGGCAGCTGGGAGGCGGCTTCGCTCCAGCTCTCGCCGCCGTCCGAGGTAAAGAAGACGGAACCGCTCTGGGTGCCGAAGTAGACGCCTGAATCGTCGAACGACGACGCCTCGCGGAGCACCGCTGCCCATGCCGGCGCGGGCAGCCCGTTCGTCAGCAGCTCCCAGCTCGCGCCTCCGTCCCGGGTGCGGTAGACGCCGAGCCGGCCGTCGCTCGTGACCCTGTTCTCGGCACCCTCCTCGGGAATCACGAAGGCTGCATCCGGGTCGGACACGTCCAGCGCGATCGGAAAGCCGAAGCCGCTCGGGAGCCCGTTCCCCTCGAGGCGCTCCCAGGTGCGGCCGTGGTCGTCCGAGCGGTAGACGCCGCAATGGTTCTGCTGCCAGAGCCGCTCGGGCCTCGCCGGATGCACGAGCAGCTTGTGGACACATTGCCCGACCTCCGGGAAGGGGTTGTCGGGGAAGAAGTCGGCCGCGACGCCCTCGTTCGCCGGCTCCCACGTCTCTCCGCCGTCCTCGGTCCGAAACGTGCCTGCCGCCGAGATGGCGATGTACATGCGCCGCGGATCGTCTGGGTCGAGCTGGATGGAGTGACAGCACATGCCTCCCGCGCCCGGGTTCCACTTCTCCCGGGTGGGATGTCGAACGACGCCGTCGACCGGCTGCCAGGTCTTGCCCGAGTCGTCCGACCTGAAGAGAACCCCTGGTGCGGCGCCGAGCCAGAGCCGGCCGTCTTCGCCCGGCCTCCCGGGCCGGACGTGCCAGGCCTTCTCGAGTGTCAGCCCTGTGTCTTCCGGCAGGCCGATCTCCTCGGCGCGCGCCCAATTCTCGCCTCGATCTTCCGAGCGGTGCACGGTCGCGCCGTAGACCGGGCTGTTCGTCGCCGCGTAGACGGCTCCGTCCCGGGGATCCGTGACGGCGTGGAAGACCTCCCAGCCCTTCAGCTGCGGGCCGGTCACGGTCCAGCCGCCGTTTGCGTTCGCCACGGTGAAGAGGCCCTTGCGCGTGCCGACGAGCAGAGCGGTGGCCATCAGAGGCCAGGCCCCGATCCCGTGCCCACGATCGTGAACGATTCGGTCGCCACCGTCGGGACGAGGGTACCGAACGGGTAGCGCTCGTCGTAGAAATCGCTTCGGTTGACGAGCTCGACGTCGTTCCCGAGGCCGACGAGGCTCTCGACGAGCTTCGGGAAGGAAGTCGTGAAGCGGAGGTTGACGAGCGGCTTCGTCACCTTGCCTCCCTCGATCTTGAACGTCCCGTCGCGCGTCATGCCGGTGATGATCCCCTCCCGCGGATCGACGACCCCGAGATAGTGGAGCCGGGTCACGTAGATCCCGTCGCCGACCCGTTCGACGAGCTCCTCACGACTCGAATTTCCGCCGGTAACCGAGAGATTGAGCGGAACCGGCCCGAACCCCTGGGCGGGCGCCGAGAGCGCATGGCCCGTCGAGACGCGGCCGTCCGTCTCGGCGCGCTTCGCGGTGCGGCGGTCCCAGACGACGTCCTTCGCCACGCCGTTCTCGACGATCACCACCGACTGCTTCGGGACGCCTTCGAAGTCGAACGCCTTCGGGAGGCCTTGGGGGGCGGTTCCGTCGTCGAGGAGGGTGAAAGCCTCGTCGAAGATCTTCTCGCCCATCCGGCCGGAGAAGTAGCTGCGGTTCTCGAGGCAGGCGAGGCCGTTGAGGGAGCTGAAGCCGAAGTACCAGAGGAGCTCGGAGAAGGCGTACGGCTCGAGGACGGCTCGGTGTGTGCCGGCGTCGAGCTCGACCGCGCCCTTCGTGCGGGCCGCCTTCTCGGCCGCCTCGACCGCCACAGCCGCCGCATCGAGGTCGGAAGCCTTCCAGGAGGTGGCCTCGGCGTAGCCCGACTCGTCATCCGACGCCGCGATCGCGAGCACGCTCGCGTCCGTCATCGTCTGCGAGACCGCGTGCCCCGTGCTCGACGAGACTGCGAGCTGCGTCACTCCGCTCGTGAAGTAGCCGAACAGGCCATAGCCCGGCACCGCCTCGATCGCCGCTGCCGCGAGGGCGGCCTGCTCCTCTGCTGCGAGCGCGGCGGTCGCCTCGTCGAAACCCTCGACGCCGGGGACCTCGACCGGCGGTTGAAGGCCCGGGTAGTCCGGATCCGGCCTGGAGCTGTCGGCGGCCTCGGCCGCGCGGCGAGCTGCCTCGTCCAGGCCCTCGTCGTCAGTTCGGTTCGTGACCGCGCATCCGATCCTGCCGTCCCGGACGACGCGAAGCGTGATCGTCTCGTCGCTGATGAGCGTGGGCTGGTGCACCTCGGACGCCGCGAAGCGCGCGAACCCCGATTGCTCGACGTGCGCGACAGCGTCGGCCTCGTCCGCCTCCGCTGCGCGCCAGGCCCGCTCGGCGAGATCGAGAGCGCGCTCGGCGACGGCGCTCAGCTCCGCACCCCCACCTGCACGTTCCGGAAGCGGCCCGCCGAGGTCCCGTGCGACACGTGTGCGTGCTGACCGGGTTGGCCCTTGCCGCAGTTGGTGAGCCCGTAGAGCTTCCACTCGTCCGGCCCCGCGACCGCGTCCAGGCCGCTCCAGAAGACCGGCGTGACGCCCATGTAGGTGGCGTCGCGCAGCATTCTCCCGAGCTTGCCGTCCTTGATCTCCCAGGCGATCTGCGTACCGAACTGGAAGTTGAGGCGCTTGTCGTCGATCGACCAGCTCTTGTTCGTCTGGAGAAAGAGCCCGTCGTCGACGTCGGTGAGGAGGTCCTCGACGCTGCCCTCACCCGGCTCGAGGTGGAGGTTGGTCATGCGCACGAGCGGCATTCGGCTCCAGCCGTCCGCCCGCATGGAGCCGCCGCCGCCGGCTCCGATGAGCGAAGCGGTCTCGCGCGAGGACAGGAACCCGCGCAAAACGCCGCCCTCCACCACGGGTTGGCGGCCGGCGGGCACCCCTTCGTCGTCGTACGCGAAGGTGCCGAGGCCGCTGGGCGTGGTGGAGTCGGCCGTCACGTTCATGTGCTCGGAGCCGTACCGCAGGCTGCCGAGGTCTCCCGGCTTGAGAAAGCTCGTGCCCGCGTAGGCCGCCTCGGTGCCGTACACACGGTCGAGCTCGGTTGGGTGGCCGACGGATTCGTGTACCTGGAGCACCATCTGCTCGCTGTCGAGAACGACGGTCGTGATCCCGGCGGGACAGGGATCGGCTTCGAGCAGAGCTGCCGCCTGCTCGCCGACCCTCGGCGCCTGGCCGGGCAGATCGAGCTCCTCGACGTACTCCCAGCCCGCTTGCGCGCTCGAGCCGCCGTGCGCGCTCGGGTAGCTCCGAATCTGAACGCGGCCCTCGGAGATGGCGAGCGCGTCGATGCCCGCTCCGCATTCGACGAAGTGCTGCGTGATGTCGGCTCCCTCCGACGAGCGGAACGAGCGCTCCTCGCGTTGCGCCCTGATGCTTGCCTCGGTGATCTCCACGTGCTCGTGCTTCATGCCGGCCTCGGCTCGGAGGCAGAGGTCGACCTTCTCGGACAGCGGCACGTCGATCGGGTCGCGCCGCGCGGGCGTTCGGTAGTCGCCCCGCTCGGCCGGCGTCGGAGCGAGCTCGACCTTGCGGCGGCCGGCTCGTCCGGCACTCGCGCGCGCGAACGAGGCGGCTCGCCTCGCAGCTTCGTGTGCCCCTTCCTCGGAGAGCCGCCGGTCGCAGGCGAAGCCCCAGGCGCCGTCGACGAGGACGCGAACGCCGATCCCCTCCGTCTCGCCGTCAGAGACGGATTCGACCTCGCCGTTCTTCGTCGAGACGTGCTGGACCCGCCGCGTGACGGCGCGGGCGTCGGCGTAGCCCGCTCCCGAGCCGAGCGCTACGTCGATGGCGTGTCCGCACAGCTCTCGCACGAGCCGGGCGTAGCCTACAGTCACACGAAGGGCACCCAGCAGGTGCCCCGAGACGCTCCCGAGTGCGCTGGAGAGGACTTGAACCTCCACGGGCTATTCGCCCACAAGGCCCTCAACCTTGCGCGTCTACCAATTCCGCCACCAGCGCGCGAACCGGATTGTAGCTGTTGACTCCGTCCGCTCCCCTCGCTACCTTGTATCGAACAGATGTTCGACCAGCGAGGTGTCTGGATGCTCAGCAAGCGCCAGCGAGAGATCTTCGATTTCGTCGTCGCGTATGCGGACAAGCACGGCTACCCGCCCACGGTGCGAGAGATCGGCGAGTCCGTCGGGCTCGCTTCGCCGTCGACGGTTCACGCCCATCTCGCCAATCTCGAGCGCGCGGGATACCTGCGCCGGGACCCCACCAAGCCTCGAGCTCTCGAGGTCGTCGGCCGCGAGCGCGCCGAGGCGATCGCATCGCCGGCCCACGAGGCAGCGAAGCTCCCGCTCGTCGGCGAGATCGCCGCGGGCGGCCCGCTCCTGGCCGAGGAGAACATCGAGGACTACCTCGCCGTGCCGGAGCCCCTCTCAGCAGGTGACGAAGACTTCCTCCTACGGGTGAAGGGGGACTCGATGATCGAGGCTGGGATCCTCGAAGGCGACTACGTCGTCGTCCACCGCCAGCAGACGGCTCGCGACGGCGACGTCGTCGTGGCGCTCGCTGGCGACGACGAGACGGCGGACGAGGCGACGGTCAAGCGCTTCTTCCGCGAGAGCGGGCGCATCCGCCTCCAGCCGGAGAATGCGGCCCTCTCGCCGCTCTACCCGGAGCACGTCCAGATCCTCGGCAAGGTCACGGGAGTGTTCAGGACGCTGCGATGACCGACGTCGTGCAGCTCAACAGCAGCCTCGACCAGGAGCTCTTGGCGCTGATGCGCGGGGCCAGCCTGGAGTGCCCGGTCTGCGGAGAGTTCGTGCTGCACGTGCGGGGGCGCGTCGAGTGCCCGGAGTGCGAATCCGGCTTCGAGGTAGGGCGAGAAACGCGGCTACAATTGGGCTTGCAGGCCGGGTGACCGCGGGCCGCGGAAGCGGTCCGAGGAAAGTCCGGACACCGCAGGGCAGGACGCTGGGGAAATCCCAGGCGGCGAAAGCCGACGGAAAGTGGCACAGAAAGGAGACCGCCGGCGGCGGAAAACTCTCCGGAGACGCCGAAGGCAAGGGTGAAAGGGTGGGGTAAGAGCCCACCAGCGTCGTGGTGACACGGCGGCTAGCCAAACCCCGTCCGGTGCAAGGCGAACAGGCTCCGCTCGTAGGCTGCCCGCCGAGGAGCCGGGTGCGCTGCTCGAGCCGTCGGGAGATCGACGGCCTAGATGGATGGTCACCCCCGACAGAATCCGGCTTACAGGCCTGCTACAGCGAAGTCCCGGGAAACCGGGGCTTCGCTAGTTAAGGAGAGCTCCCGGCCAACCGGAATGTCCTCTGCTGCGAATCACTTCCGCAAGCAGACCGGCCTCACGACACAAAGGAGCTTCCTCGCGATGCGATTCATCCCAACCTGGTTCCACGCGCCGCTGGATTACATCGTCGGCGCTGCGCTGATCGCTGCACCCTGGATCTTTCAGTTCTCCGAGCACACCGCTGCGACGGTTGTCCCGATCGTGCTCGGGATCGGCTTGATCGTCTACAGCCTCTTCACCAACTACGAGCTCGGCCTTTGGAAGATCGCCCCGATGGCAGTTCACAACCTGATCGACATCGCGGCGGGCGGCCTTCTCGCGGCCTCACCCTGGATCTTCGGCTTCGCCGATGAGACCGCGAACGTCTGGGTGCCGCACGTCGTGGTCGGCCTCGCCGCGGTCTTCCTCGGGCTGACGACGAAGCAGGCCGGTGGCTACAGGTACCGGAAGAGCACGGCGAAGCCGGTCACCGGTTAGTCGAGGAGGGCGCGCGGCGAGCCCATTGCCCGCCGCGCGCCCTCTCATGTGCTCGGGTTGACATATATCTATATAGGCATATAAAGTCGTGGAGATGGCGAGAGCCGCGACCACGACTGACGCCTTCAACGCAGTTGCCGAGCCGCGGCGGCGCGAGATCCTCGATGCGCTCGCGGGCGGTGAGCGGCCCGTGAACCAGCTCGTCGAGGCACTCGGTCTGGCCCAGCCGCAGGTATCGAAGCACCTGCGCGTCCTGCGGGAGGTAGGAGCAGTCGAGGCCAGAACCGACGGCCGCCGGCGCCTCTATCGCCTCAACGCCGCGGCGCTCCGGCCCATCCACGACTGGGTGAAGGACTACGAGGAGCTCTGGTCCCGGCGCTTCGACGGCCTCGACACCGTTCTGGAAGAGCTCAAGAAGGAGGAGGGAGATGCAACCCATGACGAATAGCCGATCCGCACAGGTCACCCTGCCCGCCGACAACCAGATTCTGATCGAGCGCCAGTTCGAAGCTCCGGCCGAGCTCGTTTACAAGGCCTATACGACCCCTGAGCTCGTGAAGAGGTGGTGGCACGCGAACCGTGGCGAGGTCAGGATCGTCGAGATCGATCTGCGCGTAGGCGGCAAGTGGCGCCACGTCATGGTGGCCGACGACGGCTCCGAGGTCGGCTTTCACGGCGAGTATCGCGAGATCGTTCCGAACGAGCGGCTTGTCACGACCGAAATCTGGGAGGGTGCGACGGAGACCGAGTATCCAACCGACCCGACCGTGAACACGGCCACGTTCAGCGAGGTCGAAGGGCGTACGACCCTCACGATCCTTGTCGAGGCGCCGAGCAAGGAGATCCGAGACGCGATCATCGAGTCGGGCATGGAGGACGGCCTTCAGGACGCACTCGACCTGCTCGAAGAGGTCGCGCGCTCGCTAAGCCGATAACGACCTCGGCGGCGCTCGAAGGTGCTACGCTCCGCCCGCCCCGGGTCCAGGGCTCGCGGGCAAGGGACCACGACGCTACGGGAGGTCATTGTGAAAGCAGCGACGCGATGGCGTTCGCGTGCGATCTGGGTGGGAGCGATGCTTGCCGCCATCCTCGTCTTCGCCGCGACGCCGGTTTTCGCCGGGTCGACACCCTCCGGCCGCTCGTCTGAGCGCGAGCTGACCGAGGCGCAGGAGGGAACCTTCGAGGTTCTCGAGGCAGCGAACCAGTACGCCGAAGCGCGGACGGCCCCGGCGGACGAGATCGACGCCGGCGCCTTCTCCGGCGCCTACCTCGCAGCCAAGAACCTGCCTGTGTTCGGCGGGGCTTGGACGGAGCTGACGACGAAGCCCTACAACAGCGACGATCCGAACTACCGGGATCCGGTCTGGTCGAACTCGGGCGGCGGAGCGGGCCTTGTCAGCGGGCGCGCGACTGCGCTCGCGGTCGATGGGAGCACGCTGTACGCAGGCACTGCGGACGGCGGCGTCTGGAAGCGGTCCAACGGGACGTGGAGTCCGCTTCTCGACGACTCACCCACGCTTTCGATCGGAGCCGTCGCGGTCGACTCGAGCCACGGGCTCTGGGTCGGAACCGGCGAGGCGAACACGAGCTCGGACTCGTACGCCGGCATCGGCGTTCTTTATTCGAACGATCGTGGCGCGAACTTCGTCCGCGTCGGCGGCGACGAGCTCGAGAACGCGCTCGTTGGCCGGCTCGTCTTCGCGAACGGCTTCGTCTATGCAGCGACCAGCAAGGGCCTGTATCGCCACGCGGCCTCGTCGACGAGCGGCGCTTGGCAGGCAGTTCTCAAGCCGACCGGTTGCACGGCGATCGACGGCATCCCCGGCAATCCGTTCGTCAGTGACGTCGCGGTCAAGCCCGGGACGGCTGGGCAGGTGATCGACGCGGTCATCGGCTGGCGAGCAGGCTCGAACTGCAACGGCTTCTTCGAGTCGACCGACGGCGGAGCGACCTTCCAGGCCGTAACGGTCGGCGGCGCCCTGAACATCAAGGACCTTGGCCGAGCCAGCATCGCCTGGTCGGCGGATGGGACGAAGGTGTACGCGGTGGTGCAGTCCGCGTCCATGTACCTCCATGCGAAGACGGACCAAGGCGGGACGATCCTGCAGGGCGTCTACGTATCCACGACCGGTTTCGGTGGGCCGTGGAACAAGATCGCCGAGTGGAGGAATCTCGCCAACGGCGACTCCGCTCTCAAGGCGGGCCGCGGATACCACCCCGGCGTCCAGGCCTGGTACAACCAGTTCCTCGCGGTCGACCCGCAGGATGCGAACCACGTCTACCTCGGTCTCGAAGAGGTGTTCGAGACGACGGACGGAGGCGGCAAGTGGACAGCGGTCGGCCCGTATTGGAACTTCGGTATGCCATGCGCCGACGGTCCCGATGGCCTGAACGGCTGCCCCGGGACCACGCACCCCGATCAGCACGGGATCGCGATCGGTGGCAACACCGTCTACATCGCGAACGACGGCGGTGTCTACAGCCGGTCGCGGCTGAATCACGCGCAATACAACTGGACGAACCTGAACCGCGGCTTGAGGACGCTCCAGTACTACTACGGTGACGCCGGCCCGGTCAGCGGCGGCGATGCGCTGTGGGGCGGGTTGCAGGACAACGGCGAATCGCTTCTCTCGCCGGGCGCCTCGACGATGGTCTCGCCCTTCGGCGGTGACGGCGGCGACACGCTCGTCGATCACACGAACGGGAACAAGGCTGTCGTCGAATACGTCGGTCTCGACATGGCGCTGACGACGAACGGTGGCGTCTCGAACGGAGCTCCCGGCTCGAATGCCTTCCGGGAGATCTCGCCGTCGTGCTTCGCCTTCACGTACACGCCGAGCCCGTGCGATCCAGGTGCCCGCTTCATCGCCCCCTTCGAGGCCGATCTGGCGAGCCCGAACCTCTGGATCGCCGGCGGTCGCTATGCGTGGCTGAACAACCCTGGCGGGACGCCGAAGGGCTGGGACACGCACTGCGGCGCTTCGTCCTGTGACTGGCAGATCCGCGGCGACAGCGGCGCGGGTCACTCCATCACGCAGGTCGCGATGACGAACGGAACCTGGTACGCGGCGTGGTGCGGCCCCTGCAACGGGTCGAGCTTCAACCGCGGGATCCTGAAGGGCGATGCCAACGGCAACGCGCAGCAGCTGACGTTGCCGTCGGGCTTCCCCAACCGGTTCATCCAGGGTCTCGTCGTCGAGCCGAACAACCCGAACCACGTCTACGTCGTGTTCAGCGGCTTCTCGAGACGCTGGACGAGCGTGTTCTCGGCTGGTGAGGGACACGTCTTCGAGTCCACCAATGGAGGCTCGACGTGGACTGACATCAGCGGCAACCTGCCCGATGCACCGGCGGACGACCTCGTACTCACGGCGAGCGGCAAGCTCGTGGTGGCGACCGACATCGGTGTCTTCTACTCGGGCAGCTCGCACGGCGGAAGTTGGTTCCGCTTCGGCACCGGTCTCCCCGCTGCTTCGACGAACGACCTGCAGCTCAGCCCGAATGGCGGCTACATCCTCGCCGCCACTCACGGCCGCGGTCTCTGGAAGATCGCGACGCCCTAGAAGGCCCGAACCAAGCCGAACACGAAGCGGCCCCCCAGTGGGGCCGCTTCGCTATTCGGCAGTGACGTAGGCGGCGGTGATTCCTCCGTCGACGAGGAAGGTCGAGCCGTTCACGTACGACGACTCGTCGCTCGCGAGGAAGAGTGCGCCCTGGGCGATCTCCTTCGCCTGCGCGAGACGACCGATCGGAATGTGGACCAACCGGCGCTCCAGCGCGCCCGGGGTCTCGTTGAAGAGTCGCATCAGGAGGGGCGTCTCGACGGGGCCCGGACAGAGCGCGTTGACGCGGACTCCCTGGCGGGCGAACTCGACCGCGAGCTCGCGGCTCATCGAAAGAACGGCGCCCTTCGAGGCCGTGTACGAGATCTGCGAGGTCGCTGCTCCCGCGAGGGCGACGAACGACGCGACGTTGACGACCGAGCCTCCGCCGCGCTCGATCAGATGCGGGATTCCGTACCTGCAGCAGAGATAGACGCCCTTTGTGTTCACATCCTGGACGCGCTGCCAGGCATCGACCTCGGTCTCGAGGATCGAGGCGTCGTCGGCGGGCATGATCCCGGCGTTGTTGTAGAGGATGTCGATGCCGCCGTACCGCTCGGCCGTGACCTTGTACATCTCCTCGACGCTCGCAGCGTCGGTGACGTCGACCTTGTGGAAGAAGGCCTCTCGTGCCTCGGACGCGGTCTGCTCGCCCTGCTCCTCGGCGACGTCCGCCACGCAGACGCTCGCCCCCTCGGCCGAGAAGAGAAGCGTCGCCTCCCGCCCGATGCCGCCGGCCGCGCCCGTGATGACAGCGACCTTCCCGTCCAGTCGGCCCATGGAGAGGGGGAGCTTAGCCGGGAAGGTCGGCGAGCACGCGGTCGAGGCGCTCGAAGCGGGTGTCGAGGGCCTGCGTCTTCGATCCGCTGAACCAGACGAGGACGACGTTGTGGGAGTAGCGCTTGTACGCGACCCACGTGCCGCTGTTCGAGTCGCGCTCCCAGTAGACGCCCTCTGCATCACGCTCGAGGGTCTTCTTCGTCGTCTTGTCCTTCAGGAGCGATCCGAGCGCGTCGACGTGACCGGGTTTCGCTACGTAGACGGAGAAAACGCCGTACTTGTCGAGCAGCTGCTGGGACGGATTGAGCCCGTAGCTCAGCTGCTCCCAGGCGGGGTCCTCGGAGGCCGCGCGCCGGAGCGGTCGGCCGGTCTCCTGCTTGAACTTTCCGATCACCTGGCCCGCCGAGACGAGCTCGGGCTGTGGTGTGGTTTCCCCCGAGCCGCAGCCGGACGTGCCGACGGCGAGGACGAGGACGAGCGCCAGGGCGATGGCGGCGGCACGCCTCACGACTGACAGCCTACGGGTTCGGGGCGACGGCCTTCTCGCCGGCGACGGCGGCGCAGTGCGCGCAGATGTACTCGCCGTCCGCGACGCGCACCCAGCCTGGTGGGGGCTCGCCGGCCTGTGTCCCGTATTCCCCGATCCTCGACCCGCACGCGCACACGTACACGACGCTGAGGTTCGGCAGAAGATCAGGTGAGCCGTACACGACTGGCATCTCAGCCTCGCTCCGAACGATACTCCTTTGCTTCCTCGACGAGAGCCTCGAAGAGGGCGAAATCCTCGCCGGCCTCGGGGTGCCAGAGAACACCGACGGCGAACCGGCGGTCGGGATCCTCGAGCGCCTCGACCGTGCCGTCCTCCGCCCGAGCGGACTCGCGCAGACCGCTTCCGAGCTTCCCGTAGCCCTGGTGGTGATGGCTCTTGACCGGCGCGTGGTCGCCGAGGATCTCCTGAACCCGCGTCCCTCGCTCGAGCTCCACGTCGTGGTCGGCGAACTGACCCGGCGTGTGCTTGTGCTTCTCGTCGCCGACGACCTCGGGCAGGTGCTGGACGAGGTCGCCGCCGAGGGCGACGTTCAGTACCTGGCTCCCGCGGCAGACCGCCAGGACGGGCATGTCGCGTTCGAGCGCGGCGCGGAGCAAGGCGATCTCCGCGCGGTCGCGGTCCGGAACGATTCCGTTCGTCTCGGGATGGACGTCCTGCCCGTAGAGCTCCGGGTCGAGGTCCGAGCCGCCCGAGAAGAGCAGCCCGTCGAGCCGGTCGAGCGTCTCGTCGATCCCGTCCGTGCTCGGCGGGACGAGGAGAGGCCTTCCTCCGGCCGCCTCGATGGCGCGAACATACGCGGCCGGGATGAGCGCGGACTCCTCTTCCCAGTCGCCGAAGCGCGCTGGGGTCAGGTACGTGGTGATTCCGATGACCGGCTTGCTCATCCTCGTTCGAACATCCGCTCGCGTTCGTAGCAGGTGACGACTTCGTCGTAGAGGCGCTGCTCGGTGCGCGCGTAGTTGAGGTAATGGTCGACGACATCGTCGCCGAAAGCCGCCCGTGCCATCGACCCGTGCTCCAGGGCGTCGATCGCCTCCCGCAGGGAATGCGGGAAGCGCTCAGCGTCCGACTCGTACGCGTTGCCCTCGAGCGGCGGGGGCAGCTCCAGCTCGTTCTCGATGCCAAAGAGGCCGGCCGCGAGGACGGCCGCGAACGAGAGGTAGGGATTCACGTCGCCGCCCGGGATGCGTGTTTCGGCGCGGAGCGCGTTGCCGTGCCCCACGATCCGAAAGCCGCAGGTGCGGTTGTCATGGCCCCAGGCGAGTGTCGTGGGGGCCCAGCTGCCTGCCGCGTAGCGCTTGTACGAGTTGATCGTCGGCGCGAGGAAGATCGCGAGCTCCTTGAAGCATGCGATCTGACCGGCCAGGAACTGCTTGAAGACCTTCGACTCGCCGGCGAACGCGCTCTCGTCTCCCCGCCAGAGGCTCGCGTGGATGTGGCACGAGTTTCCGATCCAGGTGTGGTCGGGCTTGGCCATGAACGTGATCGAGCAGCCGTTCAGGTGCGCGATCTCCTTCGCGCCGTTCTTGTAGACGGTGTGGTTGTCCGCCATCGCGAGCGCGTCCGCGTAGCGGAAGTTGACCTCCTGCTGGCCCGGCCACGCCTCGCCCTTCGAGCTCTCGACCGGGATCCCGGCGGCCTGCATGTGATTGCGAATCTGCCGCAGGAGGGGCTCGTCGTAGGTGGTGGCGAGGATGTGGTAGTCGAGGATGTACGGCACCGATGGCGTCAGGTCGCGATAGTGCTTGGCGTGCGCCTCCGCGTAGGTCTCGCGGAAGAGATAGAACTCGAGCTCGGAGCCGAACATCGGCGTGTAGCCCAGCTCGGCGGCGCGTTCCACCTGCCGCCTGAGGACCTGTCGGGGCGACGGGTTGACCGGCTGTCCGTCGTGCCAAAGGACGTCGCACAGCACGAGGGCGGTCCCTTCCAGCCAGGGCGTCAACCGCAGCGTGCTCAGGTCGGGCTGCAGGAGGAAGTCGCCGTAACCGCGCTCCCAGTTGGCTATCTGATAGCCGGGGACGGGATCCATCTCCATGTCGAGCGCCAGAAGGTAGTTGCAGCCCTCGACTCCGTGGTCACCGACCTCCTGCTCGAGGAAGTACTTGCCGTGCACCCGCTTCCCCATGAGGCGACCTTGCATGTCCGTGAACGCGACCACCACGGTGTCGACGCTGCCGCTCTCGATTTCGCCCTTTAGTTCGTCCAGGGTCACGCGGGCGATCCTAACGTCCGGCAGGGTTGACAGCGCCTGCGCCGAACGTACGTAATACGCGGTCTCACCAGCGAAGGAGAGCGGCATGAGCATGGA
>Ga0081539_10001921_pt1 | contig 32127 bp, 61 predicted proteins | sample TabmetS4T2R2_FD_71023 | JGI IMG/M metagenome (GOLD analysis project Ga0081539, IMG submission 71023) | Tabebuia heterophylla rhizosphere microbial communities from the University of Puerto Rico - S4T2R2 | ecosystem: Host-associated > Plants > Roots > Rhizosphere ... | reverse complement strand
CGGGCTACAACCGCAAGCGGATTCGGCGCGTGATGCAGCTGCATGGGCTCATGTTGGCGCCGCGGGTCCACCGCCGCCATGGACGGCCGCACCTCGGCCAGATCGAGCAGCCGGCGTCGAACCCGCGCTGGTGCTCGGCTGTCTTCTTGATTCCCTGCTGGAGCGGTGAGGTGATCTCCGTGGCCTTCGCCATCGACTGCCACGACCGCGAGGTTCCGGCCTTCGTCGCGTCGCCGCGGCCGCTAACGGGCGCTGATATTCGCACGCTGATGGACCGCACCCTCTGGGGACGCTTCGGCGAGGCGACGCTGAAGCCCCCGCACGCGGTGCCATGGCTCAGCGACCACGGCCCGCAATATACGGCGACGGCCAGCGTCCTGTACGCCCACGAGCTGGGCCTGGTGTCCATCACCACGCCGGCGTACAGCCCAGAGAGCAACGCCTCGCCGAGGCGTTTGTCGGGACGTTCAAGCGCGACTACGTGAACGGCGCCGAGCTGCGGGATGCCGAGAGCGTGCTGGCGCAGCTGGGCGGCTGGTTCGATGACGACAACACGCAGGCGCCGCACTCGGCCGCTAGGGATGCGGAGCGCGGCCGATTACCGGGCGGAGCAGCTCACGTTAAGCTCCTCGCGGTGAGCAGAAAAATGGGGAGCACTCCAGGGCGATCCGCATGTGAAGCGCGGATCAATTCCTGGGTGAAGTCGCGAAGGAGTGAGCGACTCCGACGTCCGCTAGTTTGCCGAGGGGGAAGGCGAGATTCGAAGCGGTCGAACCTTCTACTGCATCCCGCGGGCCGCCGCATTCGTCGCACGCCTCGATCAGCAAGATTGTGCGCGCTGTATGGGGGACGCGAGAACCGCCTGGTGGGTGGTCCGGGGTGTGGGACGGCGGAAGGTCGTGAGGGGGTGTTCGGTCAACCAAGGCCTTTATCCCGTATTCGCTCATCAGGCTCATAACACTAACTACTTTCCGTTGCCGAAATGAGCGCCGAGCTCGGGGTCGGGGTGCGCAATGACATTTCCGGCCGCGATATGACCACCAACGGCGACTCGTCGGAGACAACGAACCGGAGGCGCCGACGCAAGCACTTCATGCGGCCGGAATCAGGCGTCGCGTCCCACGCCTTTAGGTCGTCGAAGGTCGCGTACGATTCGTCGCCGTTCATTTCGACATCTTCCTCGGTATCGCTTGAGAAAGTGTCGACTGCTGCGCGGATTTAGTTCATGGGCCCCTTTCGACCGAGTACTTCTTCCAGCACTACTTCGAGCGACATTAGCCTGATCGAGACGAGTCTCACGAACATTTCGGCATCCACGGATCAGCGGACCGCGATCGAGAACCGTCAGGTAAGTCGAAGGGGTCGCATCGTTTCGCGCATGGACGGCACAGTGTTTGCCACAGCTCCACACTGAGTTGCCGGCGAGAGCTGGCTCACCGGCCCCGGTATTTGGTATCTGCTAAACCGACCGGGACACCGAACCAACGAACAAAAGGGCCACGGAGGGGGAGGAAAGCCCGATGAACGCTATACAGTTCCTTAAAAATGAGCATGAAAAGGCCAAGCTGGCGTTCCAGGACATCGAGGGCGCGAGCGCCGATCAACGCGCAGAGCTTTGGGCTCAGCTCGAGCCGGAGTTGAAAGTCCACGAGGAAATGGAAGAAGTCGCGCTCTACCGTCCCGTGGCGGAAGCTGTCGGAGACAGAGATCAGACGCTGAAGGAGTGGAAGGAACATCATCACGAGGAAGTCACCGACGCGGAGGAGCTCATCGACGAGATTGGTGAGATCGATCCGACCCGCGATGAATGGATTGACAAGATCAAGGAACTGAAGGAGACCCTGGAGCATCACATTCAGGAAGAAGAACGCAATATCTGGCCTCGCATCGAGCGGGCATGGGACCGATCCGAACTCGACCGTGCCGGGCAGCAGATGGAGACCCTAAAGCGGGAGAAGATCTCACGCGCTGCTTGAGGGTGTGGGCCACATCCGGCCTGAAGGGGCGATGAAAGACGTGGAACCCTGAACCGGGCCGATGCTTACCATGATAGATACTGCTGCATGTCCTGCGTGGGACATCGGCCAGGTTCGTTAAGCGGTCGACCAATTCGTAAAGGTTTGACGGAATCAAGAGGCCCGACACTGATAATCGTGAACCGTGCCCGACATCCCCTGCTGGGCCCGGATGGCGCCGTTAGTGGAGTTCTGTCCGATGGGCCGCCATCGCCCCTTCACGCAGGGCCAGGCGACGCTCGCGGGAGGCCGCCTTCGTCATGCTCGCGCTTTCCTCGACCTCCGGCCCGCGAGCACACCTATCAAGGTCCATCTCATTGAAGGGAATAGCCGTGGCCTCCTAATCTTCGGGCACTGGACGGAAACACCAGCGCACACGGCGAGCTCACACAAAAGTCCCGTGGCAGGCGGGTCGAAAGCCAGGTCGTGTTGAACCGTATCGCCCGTCGCGGCGTCAGGAGCGTGCGGCGGTCGTCAGCGTATGTTCAGCAAAATCACCAGCCGGCAACTGCCGCCGGACCCCGCGGGTGCGATCGTACAACGTCGCGTTTCCCAGCAAACGAAGCTGATCACGAATCAGGTGGGGGTACATGGCATCGCCGCGGGACTCGCTCGGCAGGGAGCCTTGTTTTTACGCGCCTTCGAAACGCCTCGTGAAGTCGCTCGATCGTGTTGGTGGTCCGTTGGTTTTCCACTGCGCTTTCAAGTGAAAAACGGTTCTCGTGTCGGGCGTTCACGGATCGCACAACAAGCACACGTACGCTGCTTCGCGATGGCAGATGAGGACGACGCTCCGCACGTCGGGCGGCATGTGCCGTATTTGTACGTTTCGCCGTGGATCCGGCAGGCGGTCTCCCTTCATCCAGATCGCGCAGATGCGGCAGAACGGATCTGCGAAAGTCATCGAGTACACCCGTGTGTTTTGATGAAGCTTTCGCGATGAATGCCGCCACGAATGCCATGCGGCCGTGGGGAATCCGCGGGGAGAGACCGCACATGCGGTGCCAGACGCGCGCGTGAAGGGTCGGTCCGGATCGACGTCAACAACGACGCAGCCATGCGCGTCACAGGCCGCAATCACATCGCGCATCGTTATTCGGAAATGAATCATGAGGGCCGCACAGCCGTTACTCGGCCTCTGCCACGCCCGCGAATGGCGTGACATCGCCCGCAATCGAATGAATTAGCATGGCCCAAACCAGTTATTCGCAAGCGGATGACGCGCGATCGCGACGGCGCGCAGGGTCACGTCCGGGGACTCCTGCCCCTAGGACACCGTCGTCCGCGGGCGTCGGTCGTCGGGCCATGTTCTAGCCGATGGCGCGATCTGCGAAATCGAAACGAGCGCGCTGCGCGTGGTGATGAGGGAACAGCTGCATCTCCTGAATCAAGGGCTCAGTCACATCCTTGACGGATATTGCTCACCGTGGCAGCGTTTCGTCGGCACCAATGACGTGCCAAGGAGAAGCATCATGGCTTGCCTGATCGCACTTCTTGTCGCCCTTACGTTCGCTCTTGGCGCGAGGACTTCACCGGCGTGGGCACAGCCGAAAGACCCCGCGAAGCCGGCGCAAAAGCGGCCAGCCGTGAAGAAGGAGATGCTCGACATCAACAGCGCATCGGCCGATGAGCTCAAGGCGCTGAAGGGCATCGGTGAGGCCGACGCCAAGAAGATCGTCGAGAACCGGCCTTATAGAACCAAGGACGAGCTTGCAGTGAAGAGGGTGGTGCCGATGGCGACGTACAACAAGATCAAGGACCAGATCATCGCGAAATAAAATCGGGATCGGCGGGCTGATTAGTCGACCGTTCAGCATCGACTGCGGCCACATGTCGTGGTGCGCGAACTTGATATTGCGCGTCAGTTGGGCCGTCCGGACATGTCGCCCGCGGTTCTCGTGTCTCTCTCCCTTGACCTTCGCATCCCCAGGCGCAAACGGGCAGCAATGCGTGCGCATCGGTGAGCTCGGCCATCCGGTCACGGGATCACGGCGGCCGGGGGGATCAGGCGTCCTCGGGGCCGTCGTCGTCGGCGGCGCGGGTGCGTCAGCGAGCCGACGTCCTTTCGGCATCCCGCCGCGGGGCAGAAGCCTCTGCCGCTGACCCGAAGACGTCGGCACTGCCTTGCACTTCGCGGTCCTTGTGCGTGGCCTCGGCCCCACGCCCGATGCCGTTTTGTGCGAGAAACCGACCTCCGCAGCGCCGTATACGGGGGGGTCTTGATCATCGCGGCCGCGATATTGCGAAGTACCGGCCGCACGTGCGGCACTGGCACGTGTGGTCGAGATCATTGCTCCGCGGGCGGAAGGCCGCCGAAGCGGCCGGCGACGCTCGTGACGAAATCGATGTCGGAGTTCTGACAGTGCGGGCAGCGCTGCTCGGTTGTCGCGGACAGCTCGCCTCTCGGCTTCTCGGTGCTACCCTCGGCATCGGTCACCATGTGCCTCTCTTTTCGTCCTGGGCAGTTGGTCGGGAGTTGGTGGCCACGACGTCTTGCCGCGCAGCTAGACGCCTTCGCCCGGCGGGCCCATCAGGCGCTCCCCTCACGGCGTGAGCCCGAGAGATCACCGCGCGGAGTTCGCGAATGAATCGAAGGAAGGCGTCTCGCTCGTCGCGGCTAGGCATCGGAATCCTGAACCTCTCGACTACTGTGAACGTCAGTTCCGCGTCCACGAGCTCGCCGCCACCGCCCCGGGGCCGATCCGTAAAGTACGAGTACCAGAGGCGCAGCTGGGGGACTGCGTCAGCCAGCGGGGAACTCGCGGACGACGACATCGTGCAGGCCTTGGCCTTTCGTGTCACCCGCGCGTGGCGTAGCGCGGACGAGCATAAGCGCATCGCCAACAAGAGCAGCCACTCATGAGGCGCGTTTGGGTTATCCATCGGCGCGACCTGCCAACCCGAGTGAATCTCGGGGTCGCTTGCGGGAAGGAATCATTCAAGTGCATTTGCGAGAACTGTCGGCAGCAAGCCGTAGCGCGGGGCAACCGTACGCCTGATTCCCCCGGAGAGAACGATCTCTTCCCGGCCCTCGGTCAACTTCGACACGAACTCGCGCAGGGTCATCACGATTCCTCCTTGAGATCGACCAACGCCTTGCCCAGATTTCGCCGCTCCGCTCGGCATATTCGGCGGTCAGCTTCAAGCACGTCACCGTCTCGACGTGCGGTTTCTCTCGCGAGAACAGCGGGAGGATGCGGACCTCAGCGTTGTGGCGACCGTCGACGGCCCCGGCGTTGACCTCGATCCGCTGGTTGCGGTAGTCGGGGACGACGATCATGACCGTGCGGATTGCGAGCACGCTCACGCCGAGGCCGACCATGGCGCCACCCACAAGCAGGCATCGACCTGCGTCCACGCGGGCGCGTGACCCTGCTCGAGCATTTCCTGTACGGCGACGAGGCGCGCAATGCGGGCCACTCTCGGGGGCCAAGTGTCGAGGTTTTCGTCTCGACTGATCTCATGGTGCGCCCACGCGTGGAGGCGCCGCTGACTCTCCCGCGCTGCAACGATCGGCGAGGCGACGGCGATGAGGAGCCCGAAGCCTATCAGCGATCCGGCAAACGCGCGCCACTTTGTATCCTTCGTCATGGCTTCATTGATGGTGGGCGGGACCATTCGGCGGAGAGTCGTACGTGCACTAGCGCAGCATTGAACTCCACGGGCAGCGGCGCAAACGGTCCCGCGGCCGTGATCGCCCGCAGAACGACGGCATCATAGTCGCGCTTGCCCGACGACACCTCGATGCTCAGGGCAGTGACACGGCCATCACGCTCGATGTCAAAAGCGACGACCGGCTGCTTCCCCGGGATCGCGCTCGGTTCCAAACGTTCTGAAATCTTCGCATGCACCGCCGAGAGATATGAGGCGAAGGGGAAATCCCGTGCGATGAGCGTTACAGCGAGTCGCGATTCGTGGCGCTCCTGTGCTGAAACGACGATGGCCATTAAAACCGCGATCGAGATGGCGAGACCGACCAACCGCTCGTGCCGACCGCGCGGCTCGCGGACTCTAAGAGCTGGACCAATCGTACTCACGATCCGCACGCTCGGCACAGGGATGTCCGAGCAGCGCCTGAATCACCACCCATGCGACCATCACGCGGCCCCCCTTCAACACACGCTCGGGTTTGGAGCACGCACGGCTCAGGCATTCCCTGACTCGCGTGTGGCGACGCCAGCCGGTACTTCTACGGTATGGAGTCCGGTCGCGCCGTATGCGTCATGTGCCAAAAGCCGATCGAGCGCGGCGAAGGTCGCATCCGTCGCGGTCTTCAAAGTCTTCATGTCGACTGCGGCAAACGCCAAGAACTCAAACCAACAGCACGAAAGACGGCGGGTTGGGTGCCTCGCCGAAACCCGATGACATAAGTTATGGGACGAGGCGGCGATGGAATGGCCTTCTATCATGTGGCGCTCAGCTTTACGCGACCACCGAACTACGATGACGTCGCCATGGTCACTCCTGCGCGACGTGATCGACCAAGCGGCGTGCCTCGCGATCGTCACCCGGGAAGCTTCGTCGTCGAGTGTGAGGCAGCCCGCCTTGAGCTTCTTGAAACCACGCTTCGCACGAAACTCCGAGCGCGTGGCGGCTCGCTCCACAGGATGACCGCTCGCCGTCTCTGAGCTCGATTGCGGATGCGTCCGCTGTCGAGTGCTTCCCGCGCGCGCGCCGCCGGCAATTAGGAAGGTGGCGACGATCAGAGAGCAGATCCCCGTATCCATAGTTCTATGACTTCTTGCCTATAGCGGTTGATTGCCGGTGCCGGTACACTCGCAACTCCCTCGACTTCCGAGGGCCTGACGAATCCGGAGACGCAGGTAATGCCGAAAGATTCGGCGGTCTGGCTGGCAGCCAAGATCCGGCGGCTCTTCGAAGAAGATCCCTCCTCTCGATGTGACAGCTGCCTCGCATTGCATCTCCGCGCCAGTCTGCTCGAGGCGCGTATGGCCGCGCTGAGCGTCGCCAACGAACCTGGCTATAAACGTCAACAAGCCTTTTGCAGTTCATGTGGTCGCCAATTGGAGCTGACGTCCTTAACGGTGAAACTGCGGCGCCAATAGGTCTGAAATCCGAAGCGTGGAGCATTGAAGTGACGCCTCGGATCGTCGATCGTGGCGCTGTTGACGACTCCATGTCTTCTGGGCGACGCCCACACGAGCGCGTTCGCGAGCTTCACGGCGGGCGTCATCGCCCGCCTCTGTCCTCTAGCTCTTTGTGCCAGATCTCTGGCTTCTCGAACTTCTGCGTAGCCAGCGCGGGCGACGGGCTCCGCGAGGCCCGCTCGATGTCCGCCAGCCTGGCGTCAGCGCGCGCCCATACCTCGGGCGGCATCGCCTCTCGGGCGGCATCGAGACTCTGGCGCATCTCGCGGACTGATTCGATCTGTTGCGTGAGCGTCACAGCGCGGCCGTTGCGGCCGGCCCTCATGCGTCCGCCTTCTTCGCTAGGTGCGTGAAGTAGTCTCGCCGGCGCCGATCACGAGTGCGGCAGTACTCCCGGTCCTACAGGACCCGCGTGAACCACGGCATGAGGCTGCACGCAGTGATCCGAAAAGTCGATCGAATCTGCTAGGAAGGTTTTCCTGTTGTGTCTATCCCCACGTCACGCGCTAACGCTGGCCGGGGCCCGCGGTTTATTAGCCGCCTGGCTGCCTCATGTAACCCCTCTTCGACGATTTTCGCGATGCTGTCCACGCGCTCGGCTGCTGAATCGAGCCCCGCAGCGAGACGTTCGCGCATGTTCATCGTCACGTCATCGACGTCGTACGGGATGCGGTCCTTGTAGACCCACGCCACGGCGCCGCCCACTATCGCTCCGATGACTAGTCTTTTGAACACAAGAGCCTCCGTTATGGATCAGCTGTATTGGAGATCTTACTCTCAAATCGGGCGCAGCATGCGTCGAAGGCCGCGCGTATCCGCAGGAGCGTCAAGGGTCCTTTAGCAGGGCCACGCCCCTAACTTTTTCGACGGGCATCGTAGGGAACGCGTCCGTCTGCCAAAGTCAGTCGGCCGCTCGACGGCTGAGCGCGCTAGGTGGTGACGAAAGCCAAGCCCTCGAACGGCACGCGGAAGGGACTCACCTCACGGCCAAAGCGCGTTGGGGCCACCGTAATGTGTAAAGCCGGTCCAGCGGTCGTGATCAGGGGTATGAGGGCTGCCTTTTCAGGCATGACGAGCCGACTCGGGCACCGGTGACGTGAAGATCCGCCGGTTCGTCGCCATCGCGGGGGACATAATCATGTCACGAAAGCTGAGCAGTCTTCAAATAGCCCCGAGGTCGCCTGGTAAGCCGCTGCGGCGACTCGGGAGGGACGATCCGTCGCTCACATTCGCCGGACGACGAACATTTCCAGCGAGCCGCCACGAGCGCCGAGTTTTGTGCGAACGGCAGTCTCCAAGAGGTCGAGCGCGGCGGCTTCACACTCGACGATCACCCCGACTGCCGTCACCTCGATAGGACTGCACGCCGCTCGTTCGGCGGCCTGCCGCAGCAGCTCAACCACCTCCGTGTCGCCGTAATTCGGCGGCCGCTGGAAGCTGAGCGACACATAGTAAATCGGCATCCCATAGCGGCCTCGTCACAAAATTTATGCCATCGGCGTCACACGAGGCGGCGATAGACCGGATCGCGCAGGCGCGGCTCCATTACTTCGCTGTAGGTGACTTCGACGGCGAGCGCGGGCTCGAGCCACCTCGGGCCGCCCGAAAGCGTGAAGTCATAAAATGGCGAGCTTCGGACTTCGCGACCGCGCTGGCAGCATATGGCCGTCCTCCCCGACTTGAGTCCACTAGGCCGGTGAAAGTTGGAGCTCGCTGCGGTCCAGGGCACTGCATGTGCCGGTCCGAAATTCGGCCGGCGGGACGTCCGCTAAGCTGCTGTGCGGACGCCGGTTGTTGTGGTCATCGCGCCAGGCCTCGAGGGTGCGCTGCAGATCTTCAAGGCCGAGGAACCAATGTAACGACAAGCACTCGCGCCGAAGGGTGCCGTTGAAGGCTTCGATGAAGGTGTTGTCGACCGGCTTCGCGGGCCGGCTGAAGTCCAACTCGACGCCGTTCCAGTACGCCCAACGATCGAACGCCTTCGAGGTGAACTCCGTGCCGTTGTCGACGCGGATCCGCTTGGGCAGCGACCGGGCCCACGCCAGTCCGCTCAGGACGCGGACGACGTCGGCGCCGCGGAACGTCGGCGCCGCCAGCGCGGCAACACACTCCCGCGTGTAGATATCGAGCACGGTCAGGATTCGCACCGTCCGTCCATCCGGCAGAGCATCCTGCATGAAAGCCATCGCCCAGTGCTCATGGGGCTGCGTCGGAGGCTGGGGTCGGACGCGGGCGACCGCGCTGCGATGGCGCCGCGGGCGGCGACAGCGGAGCGCCAGCCCTTCCTCGGTGTGGAGCCGATAGACGCGCTTCTGGTTGACGCACCAGCCTTCGCGAGACACACACGCTGCGACAGGCCCGACGCTCGCACAACTGGTACGCCTCCCGAGCCCAGTGCACGAGCGCCCGGCGGGCGGCCTCGTTGTCAGTCTTTCTTGAAGTGCATCGCGTACCGGTCCGGTCTGCCGTCAGGGCATCGGCCAATCACACCAACGCGGATCGGCTTGGGAGATAGTCCGCGAATGATTTCGGCGGCGCGTGTGGGTCGATGAAGTGACCGCGTTCGTCAGGAAGCGGATAACTATCGAAACCCCGCCTTCCGTAACTCGGCTGGATCAATTCTCGCATGAGCATCGTCTTCGCGGCGAATTGATTGGATCAAGACTCTCACTCGTCGGGGTCTCACCGCACTCAGAACTAGCCTACGTACGTCGCGGAATGGAGCAAGGGCGTGCGGGCACCGATCTGATCGCCGGAACCATTGAGCGATACAGGTTCGATCGCACCAGATGGCGATCACGCGGCGGCCCCCACGTTCGAGCGCCGTGGTCGTAAGAAGGGCGGGCCCCGACGCGAAGCTCGATCGAGTGCAATACCCGCCGCGATGGGCGATGCATTGTCGCGGGATTCTTGCCTGCTGCCGTCCACGTTCACGCGCGTGCTCGTGAGCGCCGGGGGCCCGGCGCCTCCTCTTCCGCGGCACCGTCGAGGGGGCATCGGTCTCCGGATCGCGAAGGATCGGCTGCAGCGCGGGCGCGAGATCCGGACTTCGCCGTTACATGACTTCAGGGTCTCGCGCGACGTCACGTGGCTCAGCCGACGTTGACGGTCGAGCTCACGCATTCTGAGATCATGGAGCGCCGGCTGCGTGATCCGGTCCATCGCGGACTGGTCCGATCTGCGTTCAGGCCACTCGCGGTGGGTCGCGAAACGGAGGTACGAAGGCGACGAGATCAATCCTACGGCAGTACGAACACTTAAACTGCCCCGATTTGATATGGCCCGTCGCGCTGAGTTCTCGGATGTGCTCGAGGACGGTATCGCGGGCAATTTGAAGCCGGATACTCGCACAGTCCACGCACAGCGTGCCGCCCGGAATGTCCTCAAGCTCGGCGAGCAAGGCTGCGGCGCCCTTCGACTCCACACCATCACCCTACTCCGCCTCAAAAGTTCATCGGCGGCTGCGTGATCGGATCTATCGCAGATTCGGCTCGGCGGCATCGAAGTTGTCGCAGGCCTGCGTGCAAACGAGGATGTGCCCATGGCACGTGAGCTATGCCACGTTTCGCCCGCGGGTGACGGCGAGTGGCGCGTCGAGCCAGAAGGCGGCGGCTGCACTCGACCGATCTTCGAGGACAAGGAGCAAGCGATCGCTACGACGCGTTGGAGCGGTCGAAGTGGCTCGGCGAGGCCTACTTCTTCGCCGAAAACGTTCGTGGAAAACATCATGGCCAGGGATGGGTTTTGAACGTCGTGGGCAAGGTCGAGGGCAAAGTCGCAGCGGTGCCGAACTACATCCCGAGCGCCTGTCTCATTGCGCTCCGGACACGATCATGGCGTGCCTGGATCGGTGGCATGTCCGGCGGGGCGTACTCGCGCGCGCCGTACCTCGCCTGTTTCGATTCCTTATAGAGCTCGTGAAAGATAGAGCTCGTGAAAGTCATCCATGACAGCTCTCGTCTCGGCAAAACGCCCATCTTTCCCCATCGATCATCGTAGTCGCGAAGCTGCACGTGGCCTTTCGTCGCGAGGAACGCATCGATGTAAGGAGCGCCGTATAGAAGAGGCCGATTACATTCCACTCAAGATGCTGCGATTGGACTGGAGCGGTGAACGATTCGAAGCTGCCAGCTACGCGGAGATGTTCCGCGCGACCCGGCACATCAGGCGGCGCTGATCGCGCCCGAGAAGTGATCCGCTACTGCTGGATCGCGAGCGATGATAGCCAGCGCGCCCTGCGGGATGAACCTGCAGAGGGTCACGACTACCAAGGTGGATGGTGTTGAAATCGAACGTACGACACTCGCGAACCACTCCCGAAGCTTCCGCTCGGCAATGGTCACGGCACGCTCGAGGTGCTCGTCCCGCCGCTCGAGAACGGCCCAGATCCGAATCTTCGGCGGAATGAACTGGACCGCATGCCCAGCTGGATCAAGTGCAAGACCGCCGCGAGGGCCGGTTCGTGGTCGGCGGCATCCTCGGCTTGCCTTCTAAGTTCGCCGGCTTGCTCGTCGGCGAGCGTCGCGGGCGCCGCCTGCTTTTCCGCGGCACCTCGAGGCATCGGCCTGCGGACCACGAAGGATCTGCTGCAGCGCGGAGGCGAAGTCCGGACGTCGCCGTTCGATGACTTCGAATCTCGCGGCGTCACGGAACTCGAGCCGACGCTGATCGTCGAGATTGCTTACAGCGAGCTCATGACCGGTCGGCGGCGCGATCCGGTATATCGCGGATTTCCTAGAGCGAGACATTTGTTCGATAACGCACATGTAAAGAGCTCCGACGAAATCGAACTGGACTAAATTACAAACTGTATTTTTGCGGCGCTGTGCCGATCTGGCGCGGTTTATGCCGCACTGCATCCCGGCGGAGATGAAGTTGTCAAATTGTTCGACACGCAACACAGTCACGTCGAACTGCCGAGGTCGCCGCCGGCCGTCACCACGGCAGATGGTCGCGCTTCTTTAACAGGAACGTGGTAGTTCCGACGAGAAACATGGCCGTCGCCGATGCAGAAGGGGGATGTCGTATGAAGTGGATGCATTCGATGCTCGCGACACTGCTACTTGCCTTCATCAGTACGTCAGCAGCCTCCGCCGATTTCATTCAGATCTTAGAACCAGTCACCGAGTCGGGCAGTAACGTCATCGCATTCGATATTCTCGGGGCCGCGTTTGGACCACTTACGGTCTCGGGAGAGCTAGCATCGCTTATCATCACCATCGCCAATACTGATTGGACCGTAACGAACTTCAACAACACCTATAACATCGTGGAACAGGGCACCGGAACTCTCAGCGATCTCCTATCAGCGACCGGGACAGCTTCGACGCATTCCGTCAATATAACCTTTCACAGCGACCTTGAGACCGGGCCGGCACTCGTGCCCTTTGTCAACCCGACGGCGACGATCACGGAAACCGGTGCGATCCAAACCCTTGCCACGATCACGGCGTACGCAACGGACCCCAACGGCGTCCCCCATGATTTGAGTCTAGTTATCCGATCAGACGTTGAAGCCGTGCCCGAACCTTACAACGTGGTCCTCATCGGAGTCGGTCTCCTCGGACTGGGAGGAAGCACGTGGCTGACTCGGCTTCGCCACCGTTGAGAAGGTTGTTGTAGAGAGAGCCGCGTGCTCCACCGGATCCTCGCCCGGGACCGGCGACGATCACGAAAGCAGACGCTGAATCCGCCGGTGATGCTCGAGGGCATCCGCCAGCGCATCGACCCACACTTGCGCCGGCGCTTTTGACACCGGCCGCCGCAATTCGTGCCACCGAATCCGCCGGTCGGCCAAAACGCTTCGAATGCTTCAATCAGATGTACTTTCGCGAGGGAAACTGCGGCGTCGTACTTCGAATCGTTCGGCATGAAGCGTCACTTTCCAACCAGTCGCGGCTCGCGCCGCCCGGTCGCTGGGGAAACGGACTCCGGCGACAACTTTTTGTGGGGAACCCGTAATCGTCGATTACTACGCGAGCATCGCATTGACGTGAACGCGATCCGGGCCCGCGACCGCTGGAACGCCGAGGTCAGGATTCGCCACACGTCGGTCGACGCCTAGCCTCAGGTCGAACAGGTGACTGCTTCAAGCTGGCGCCCGATCAGGCCGAGCGCAGTGCGCTCATTTCGGCGCAGCGATTTATTGATCTTCAGCAGCAATAGACGGCGGTGCAAGAGCTAACATGTCAAAAAATACCCGAGGCTGAACTCACGAGAAGTTTCGTGATGCATCGCCGAGGTCCAATTCGCCAAACATCGGTCAACGCCAAGCCCACAACATGGAGGAGCCTTCATGTCGAGTGCGATTCAGATGCGCGTGGGCCTCATGTCTAGAAGGGTGCCGTCACGCGCCCCCACCTTGACGCGCGGCGCCGTCTCGAGAAGCCGCAAAGAGTCGTCGTCGGCAGCGTCGATGACCATACGGCGCACGGTGATCTGGATCGGCGCACACGTCACCGTCTCGGCCGCCTGGCGGAAGAGGTGTACGACGCTGCCACCCGTGAATGTCGGCGGCGACCTGACGTAGGGGATCACGAGATACGTCGGCATCCCACGACGACCATAGAACAAAACAAATGTCATCCGTCAAGGCTCTGGAAGCTCGATCTTGCGATGTTGCCACGACAAGCTCTTTCCCTTCTGCGCGACGCTGCTGCCAATGCCATCCGAGGAAATCAAGACGCCGAACGCCGCGTCACGCCGAACTTTGAAAACGGGACGGGCGGAGCGCAGCGACCAGGGCCGATCGTCCGCAGCATGAACAATGGAAGACGCCATGAATGATATGGTCCGCGCCGACCAATTCGCGCATCGCCTGCAACACGTCGCGTCTTTCAATGTCAAACTGAGCTCCCGTGCATGCGACGCAGAGCGTCCCGCCGGGAATCTTCTTCAGCACCTCAAGCAACCGCGTCGCGTTTTCTGACGACATGGGCGGATTACGGTATAGAAACGTAACGATCCCGTCTATCAGGGAATCCCCGAGAACTAATTCAGCCGACGGCGCCACATACCGAGTCGCGCAGGCGGCCCTCCATAATTTCGCTGTAGGGTCACTCTACTACCAGCGTGCGCTCGAGTCAGGTCACGCGGCGCGACAGGCGAAAGGCAGGAAGGGCGAGTTGCCGACTTCGTCGAAACGACGGGCCCAAGTCAGCGCGCCCGGTGGGGAGCCGCCGCTCTTTATGCAATCAAGACGCAGCCGGCTCGGGTCCGTCTTGGTGTTCCTGTAGCAAACAAATCGCCAGCGAAGCGGTGGTCGCGTAGCCGGCGGTACAAACCGAAGCGCATACTTCAAGCCATCCGCGGGTCAGCCGAGCCCGCGATACACGGGATCGCGCAGCGCCCCTCCATGATTCCGAATACGTGAGGTCTACGTGGAGCGTCGGTTCCAGCCACGTTACGCTACGGTCGAATCGAAAGTCGTCGAACGGCGATCTGCGGACCTCGCGGCCGCGGCGCAGCAGCTCCTTGACGGTGCGCAGTCGGAGGCCCCATTCGACGACGCCGCGGAACAACAGGCGCCGGCCATGACGCTCGCCGACCAGCAAGCCGGCGAAGGTGGCCGGCAAACCGAGAATCCCCCCTCCCGACGAAGCGGCCCTGGCGCCGGATCTTGCACTTGATCCAGCTCCGCGTGGGGCCGCCGCGGTAGAGCGACTCGTCATCCTTCGCGACGAGGCCCTCATATGCGCGTTCCTTCACAATGGCCCAGGCCGCCAGTCCGCTGTCCGGCAGACGACGTGCGGCGTAGATCATCGTGGCGGCGTCAAATCTCGGTCTCCAACACGTGTCGGCGCGATGCAGCGGCAGACCGCGGGCGTCGAGCGCGTGGACGTGCAGACAGTCGAACGCCATGAACACGGGCGGCGTGCACGGCTCGTCGGAGGCGCCGCGATCGAGAAGGTGAAACTACTGACGAGGTTCTTGGTGAACACACACCTCGCCGTCTAGGATCAGCGTCGGTGCCGTGCGCGCCGCGATCGCGGCAGCGAGTTCGCGGAAGGGTCGGTGTGGTCGAGATTGTTGCGGCTGATCAGGCTGGCGCGCGGGGTTTGTAGGCGATCATCCGCCACCCGTCGTACTTCTCTTCGTACACCATTCCTCACGGTGTAAGGGCTTCGCCGGCGTCGGCGCCATCGGCACGATGGCGGTGCGGAAGCGAGAGCACGGCCGCCATTCTGCCCGGCAGGCGCGTAGCGTCAAGTGGGCGCGGCGTGATCATCGTCCCTGACTACTGCGGCTTTCGGATCGATGTAAATGCCGTCGCCGTGGACGGCCGGCACAACGCTGAGGTCCGCATCCTCCGGCTTTTCTCACGAGAGAAGCCTACGGTCGAGCCGGCGACGTGCTTCAAGCTGACGCCCGAGCGTGCCGAGCGTGCGGGCGAGACTTGGGCGCGGCGGTGGATCGACGCAAACGAGATTGTGTGATGGCAGCCACACAACGGATCGCTGACCGCGCGAAGCTATGAGAGTACGCATCCGAGCGGGCGATGACGCGCCAGTTGATTTGAAATCGATCATCCACAACCATCTACTCACCGGTGAGCACGAAGAAGCAGCGAGGATGTCACGCGATTTGATGCTCGTCGGCATCTACGCGGGCCTGCGCCTCGCCTCGGAGGCGCTGACGCTGCGCTGGGCCGACGTCGACCTGCGCCGTGGCCTAGTGACCGCGCAGGGCGCCTACCCGAAGTCCGGCGAGACACGCACCGTGGACCTCAACGCGCCGCTGAAAGCCGCGCTGACGGCTCACCGCGACCGCTCCGTGGGCGATGTCGTGTTCGCTCGCGGTGACGGCTCGCCGTATCGCTCGATCCGCACCACGTTCGCGATGGCATGCCGACGGGCGGGCCTCAAGACGTGACGCCGCACGTGCTCAGACCACGTTCGCCTCGCGCCTGGCCATGGCCGGCGTCGACCTGCGCACGATTCAAGAGCTCGGCGGCTGGGCGTCGCTCGACATGGTGCAGCGCTACGCCTATCTGAGTCTGACGCTCAAGGCCGAGGCGGTCGAGAGGATTGCCGCGCATTTCCCAACGCTATTCCAAACACCCGGCCGCGCGCGCATCCTGAGGGCGCGCAAGCCAGGCGAAATACAAGGCGTTCCCGTAGCTCAGCTGGATAGAGCAGCAGTTTCCTCATGGGCCGACGACGGCACGGAGAATCAAGCAGTGACCGTGCCGTCGCTGTCCCACACGCCACTTGCACGCCGCTCTACCGCTGCATCCGTCGCATCGTTAGGTGTTAGCCCGCAGCGGTTCCGTCGTGGTCATTCCACAAATCAGAGCAAAAATCCGACCGCCTTGTCCGTCATGCCGCTGCCCGATAGCATCCCCGGCGATGAGACTGCCGCGCGTTTGTGACTGGCCTGGGAGCCGTATTCGCCGCGCAGCTCGACGGCGGGGCATGAGACCTCTCACGGTCCCTCGTCGCAAGTCGGCCAGTGAGTCGCCGACACGTTCGAGCTCGCCCCCGATGGAGAGACTCGACCCCCAAGCCCTGTGGGGGCGCACGTTCTACTCGTCGAAGCAGAGCGCCTTCGTTTGTGGTAGGTTCGGCGGCGCCTGTATCCCGGCCTATGGTTGACGCATTGAAGGCGTCAAGACCTCGGTGAATCTGGCGTCTCTTCTCACACGCTTCACCGAGGGTATCCATCGCAGCAATTGTCCCCACCCGCCAATCTCGCAGCTCACCTGGAGCAGATCGTCCGAGGGACGTTATCGGCGGCCGTGCACGGCAGGTCGGGATAGGCCCGGGCTCGGGCGAACAGGCGTGCAGCTGTTGCAGCGAGAGCATCGACGCCACCGAGCGCGAGTTTGAAAGGGACCACTCGGACACGTCACGTTGTTCTTCCATGGCGACGACGCTTGGTTGAACTCTTGCCCGCCAGCGGATGAAATGGCTCAGCTTCCGGTTGTCTCGGATGAACGCGCCGCCCCGGACGCGCCGAATAAAGCATGAGCGAAGAAGCGGCGAGGCTGGTTGCCTAGCCGGGCTCGAGGATCACTCATCGCCGTTCGCTCTTGAAGACTGTATTAGGCTTGAGCATGGCGCTCGCGGCACCTCGGCCACTTCGGGGCCGGACCATTCTCGTCATCGATGACGGCCGCCCAGTCGATATGTTTGAGGAGTACCTCACTGTCTCAGGTGCGAAGGTTATCGAGGTGGGCAGCGCGCAAGCGCCGCTTGCTGTCATCGAAGATCACGTGTTCGACGCCGCTGTGGTCGACCTGCGGATGCCCTACGAAGATGGTTGGTCATTCTTACGGCAACTTCGGGCATCACGCCACAGCCTCGGCACAGATTCCGGTCCTCCCGATCAGTGGCGAGCGTCACGATCAGCTTGACCAGGCGAGTGGTTTCGCCGGCTTCTTCTCCAAGCCTGTTGACCTTGACGCGCTCGTGGCCGCGCTCGCACGATTGCCGCGCCGGCCATCCTAGCGGCGTCGATGAATTTACTGCTGGCGGACGACTGAGTAGACCGTTGTCGAGCGGCCGCACGCGCGGCACCGATTCACTCGCTGAGACTTCGATACGACGCAGCAAGGGTTGAACTTCAGCGTGAGGCACGCCAGTCTTTTGCACAAAGCAGTCCACGCATAGCGGGCGCACCATGATCACAACCGCAGGCAGTGCTCCCTTCTTGGGCATCGCTGGAAGATGGCACACGGCCTGCGGCGCGCAAATTCGTGAAGTGGCGCATCTTCCTATCGTTGTCGTCGTAAATCTGGCGCCCACCTCGCGCCCCGGGCAGCAGCGTTAGAGGACATTGAGATGAAGATGAAGTCGAGTTAGCCCGGGGCAACGAGCCGCTCGCGATCGGCCACTGCCCGACGTGCTCGCTACTGCCACCGACACGAATGCGGTGTCGCTACATCTCAATCAGGCGTGCAGAGAGCGTGGCGCGAAGAGGAAGTGCGGTCGCAGACTGTAAGTTCACTCCCGGCGGGGCAGCCGCGAATACGGCGGTCAGAGTAGCGAGATCGATAGGCCTCAGGAAGTAGCCAGCAAGCCGTCCGCCGAATGTGGGCTGTCGTGCCACTCCGCTGACCGCGAAGACCGGCGCGTGAGCGGCGCGTGCAGTCGAGGGTCGCAGTTCGCGAAGGACCAATGGCCATCTTCCCGCGGCATATGCAAGTCCACGATCGCGGCAACGAGCTTAATCCGATTCTCTAGGAGCCCGCGTGCGGCAATGAGGCGCGCCTCTCGAGGCGCCATCCGGGCGAGGGTGTCAGCGCCGCCGGCGCTGGCCGCGCGTTCGTGTATCGCCAAGTCGGCGAGCACCGGCAGGCAGTTCACGGGCCGATGGTTCGCACCGCCTCGATTGTAGGGCCCGAATCGTCGTAGAGTCGGTGCCATGCTACGCTTCCGCCCGAACCGTCGGAGAGTACTCCGTCGGCAAGGGCACCGGGGCGACTCTGCGATGCCTGCGAACAAGCGATCCCGGGGGAACAGCTTAAGTACGAAGTAGACGTTGACGGTCGTACGCTGCGCGTTCACGAGAGATGCGTCGACATGTGGCGCCAAAGCGCGCGGCGCCCCCAACTTCTAGCGCAGAGTGCGCGGACGCAGGGACAGGTTGCCGCCGGAGGATGAAAGTCGTCCGCAGTCATCCCGAGGTTCTGCCGCCTATCCCTGCGTCGCGTGAATTATGCCTTAACCGTCAGCACCGGCCGACCCCTCTTTCGCAGGAAATCGCGCGGCTGCTATTACATCGGGCGTGACGGCCGCACAATTCGATCCGCGGTCATCCGTATCACATGTCCGTTCGACGACTTCGACGACTTCTTTGCTGCCGCCGCCCGTGCCCGCAATCGGCCTTCCGCGGCTTCCTGGTCACGTAACGCCAGCACCGCGCTCTCTATAAAGGTATCCACGTCGACGCTGAGTAAGTCGGCGAGCTCCAGAGCCGCAGCGAGCACTGGCGGACTCACCCAAACAGCGCATCGTCGGGAAGTGTCGTGTGCCATACGTCGGAGTTGCATGCAGCGGTGAGGCCATTAAGTAGACATTGTGGACTGGGGTCACGGGGCGTTTGGGCAAAGCTCTGGACAGCGTGAAGAGCGCCTGGCCCCCAAGGGCGCGAAGTACGCGGAAGATAATTAAGCTAGATAATCGAGGTGGCCGGGCAGCGCGCCCGGCTCGGCCGACTGTACGCTTCAAGTCCTTGAGTAGATGGAGCGGCGCGACAACACCGATGCGATATTCGCTCGCGCTCGAATCATGACGTCGTACAGTCCCTGCGTATTCCCGATGTGAGGAATTGTCTCGCTAGAAAGAGAACTGGCTTCTACGATCTCACCCTCGTAACAACAAGGCCGCGCCCCCTTAAATTCGGCGGCGCAATGCCGAGAACCCATTCGCTATCCTCGAATCCATGTCCGAGCGGCGCGTATTGTTTCGGCATGCCGCTTTAATCGCCGCCGTCTTGAGTCAATCGCGTAAATGGCTGCACCTGGCCGTCGACGATCTTCACCGGAGCGCCCGTGTAATACACCGCAATATTGTGGTCGCGTTCGACGACGGTGACCTAATTCACGTCCGCCGCTGGCGAGTCGGCGATATGCAACGAATACGTTTTTAACTCGCCCATTCGACGCGCAGCGAACGTCGATCGTTCGCAGTCTCCGCCGCACAGACTTCGGACGACGCACGTCCTGACTTTAGTTGACGGATGAACTGCACGTCCGGACGTACCCAAGAAACCCGGTGCGATACCGGGCGCATCCGGCGGATGTCGGGCTAGCAAGGCGCTGATGCGTATCCCATCGCGTCACTGATTGCTTTCTAAGCGGTTGGTCAAACCCCGTACGCTGCTCGTCGTGTGAATCGCATATGCCGCGCATGCGACGGACAGAACGGGAGGACACCAATGGCACCGAATGCGACGTGGCACGTCGGGCGGGCTTTGGTTATTAGACGCGCGTCGCCAACTTCTACGCGCCGCACTCGCGGTCCAGCCGCCGAGCCGAACGAGCTGCTCAGGTTCGCACATCCTGTCTGTCATCGTTCGGTAATAATAGGTTGGGTCTGGATAAGATAAATCGTTTCCTCGGGATTGACTGTCGATCGCGAATGGTGACAAGCTTCGGTCCTCGTAGATTCTGTTTCATCAAGGGCGAACAGGAGCAGGACGCCATGTTCTTCACGGCGGCGTGCACAAAAGTCATTGCACGTCAGGTTCACGTTCGGGGACCACCTTGCCTTCAGAGTTTTGGATTGTCGGCCACGGTTGCTCGGTGGGTGCACGTTTTAAATGGTGCAGGTGTCATGTTCGAAGAAAATCCCCAAGAGTCAGGAGGAACGAGAGCCGGCGCGTCGTCCCATCGTCGGCGAGTGGCATACCGGTCAAGGTACGGAACGTCCTTTTACTCCGCCACCGAACTGACAGCCCTCGCATCACAGAATGCGAGCCGGGCGAGACGCTGGCGCCGGCGACGAGCCGAGCAGCTACGACGCGCGGCCCCTCGCCCTCTTCCTCCTCGCCCGCCGCGCCGCTTCACCTTGTCCGCCTTCCGCGCCGTACGCTGCGAGGCCGCGGCTCTCATCGTTGGCCGCTTCTCCACCAGCGCACCGATCAAGAAGTAGCCGACTAGCCCGCCAATCGGGAAGTAAGTAACTGACGTTCAAGGCATCTAACTGCGGCACAGAGGTTGCTCCCGACGCGGGTTCGGGAGGCTCGGGTCATCGTGATCGGTCAGTCGTGGGTCCGCCGCGCGGCGCTCTTCACTGCCGCCCTTGCCTTGTTACCTCACGCGGCGATTGGCGGTGGGGCGATGGCATTGCTTCTATGTGAATCACTGCCGAGCCATGCCGGCCAACCCCGGTAGAGCGGCTATGAGACGCTTTGCCGTCTACCGCGACATCAGCCCCACGGACGTCCTCTTCGACAATTTCACCGAAGCGGTCGCGAGCTTATTTCTGAATCAACGTGACGCTGAGCGGCGCGCGGCCATGCACTTGAACAAGCGGGTCGTGACCGCGCCGCCGCGCTCGTGTGCACCATCTAGTCCGCCCTCGTCCGCTGGTGGCGGCGTCCGCCCGTGACTCGCCCCATCCCGTGTCCCATGTGAAGAGCTCTTGGCCGCACTCCGCGAACGTCATGGCCTCGATCGGGAGACGGTCGCGGCGATGGCGTTCGAGCGGAGCCGCCAGCAGAATGTCTCGCTGACCCAAGCGCTCACAGATCTGGTCGCCGAGCTGGATCACGTCGCGGGCTCTGTCGCTCGGGCACAGCGGGCGGACGAGTAGATCGGGCGCCCGCGCGAGCCTCTCGCGGCGCCGTCCTGCCGCATCAGCGCGACCTGGATGAACGGCGACCCGCGCCTGTCCGATCCACAGTAGAACCTATAGGTATGTTACACGCTGCCCGACCTGCGCGACCGTCGTCATCGTCGCCCCAGCGCGGGGCCGCATACCTGTGCTTCGTATGTGAGCCATGAGGCCGAGATTTACGGCCGCCGAGATCACCGACGCGCGACACATGATCGTGTTGCAGTCGCCAGGATGCAGCGCGAAGACCGCGGCGCGCGCGATCACGGTCGCAGCGCACGAGCTGGGAAGGCGACGTATACGCTCATAGTTCGCGGGCTCCAATGGTTCGCCGCGCTCCAACGCCCAGGCCGCAAGCAATCCAGATGCACATGAACTTGTCCAGCCCTGGGCTGGTGCCGTCGCGGGCGAACTGGATTTCGAACTCCATCTCCGTCCGCTTCACCGGCAGATCGAGATCGTAGAGCGCGCGCCGACGCCTGTCCAGGTCCGGTCAGGATTCCGATTGGGCAGCTTGCCGGATTCGATTGTCGAGCGGGCCTTTTCGCGAAGGGCCTCCTCGTCCATCTAGCTGTACCTCGCATTTCAATTGAGCGAAACCCAAGCCAGATGCCCAAAGGCGCCAGATCGCGCCTCCGGGTAATCCTCGTGGTAGGCGAGAACGGTCTAAGCGGTTCCGGGCCGGCACGCAGCCCGGACTAAAGGTCTACGTGCCTCAAGCTGGTCCGGGCCTGAGACCGGCGGCCCTCCACGTCAGACCCAACACAAGGGCCTATGGCGCGCCAGGACAGCGCACGTAGCGGCTTCGGGGCTACTAAAGGGGACCGCTGTGCCGCGAGGGGGATCCGGCGCCGTCCGGAACACGTCTTCTGCCCGGGCTTCAGGGTGTTGCCGCAGCGCGGGCCGGGGCATACGCTGGGGCGCCACGATGGATCTCACGGCCATTGAAACAAAGATTGCGGCGCGGGGTGCTTCCGAAGAAGGAGGACGTAGCCATGCGCCCGGCGCGCTACGTATTCCGCATGTGCGTCGCCTGGGAGACACCCCTCCGTGCGAGTGACGTCTGTGTTGAGTTCTTCGTCGTCTCCGACGGTGGGAGAGTGTTTACTGCATACGCTATGTGATGTGGACGCACGCCTGCGCCGAGACGGGGGCCACGGCGCTTTGCAAGGTCTGCGGGGAAGCAATTCGGAGCGGCACGCCGCACTATCGTCTTGGCGGCGGACTCGCGAGCGTTCATGTCGAAGTGCCACGACGCGATTAAGCCGTAATGGCCGGGTTCCTGACCACGATCTAGACGCCGCCCTATTGGCGATCCGCATCGTGCGCACATCCGTCTCGCCATTGGTCATCCTCGCCATGCTCGAAAGGCGCTCGCGACGCGCTGGACGTCGGCGAGCCGAGCATCGGCTGCGCGTTGTGGCGGACGACGCGATCCGGCGGCTGGACGGCGCCAAGGTCGCGCAGGAATGTCGTGCTCGACGACGCCGCGTGAACGCCGGCGCGGCCCGCCACGTCGCTCGAACGGCGTCGGCAGCGCCTGCAGGGGGGAGCGTTGATCGTCGACTACTATCGCGAGCATCGCATCGACCTAACGCGATGCGCACGAGCGAGCGCTGGAACGATAAGATCAGGATCGCCACACATCGGTGAGCGCCAAGCCTCACGTTGAACAGGTCACGAACTACAAGCTGACTCCCGACCGAGCGGAGCGCAGCGGGCTAATTCGGGCCCAGCGGTGGATCGTCTCAATGGCGACTGCTGACTTCGCTGTCTGCAGTTCAAACGAGCCGGCGGTACACCGGATCTCGTAGCCGGCGCTGCATCAGCTTGTTATTGGACTTCTGCAGGACGCTCGGCTCGAGCGACACGATGCTGCAGAGGGGCGTGACGCCGTCGCAACCTGCTGAGGTTCCGCGCATCACGCGCGGGACACTGACAAAAAGAGACGGGCGCTGAGCTGTTCCCCAGCGCCCGTCAGCCGCACTGCCAGGCGTCAGCGCCTGACTTCGCGTAGTGTCGCCCCCGGGTCATCCGAAGGTGGCGCCTTCGGATCGCCCGAAGGTGGCAGTACGCTTTGACTGGGCGCCGAGCCGTGCGGCCGTCTCTCGGCGCCCAGGCTCGGGATACTACCACCGCCACCGGCGTTCCGGGTCGGCACCGCTTGCGACATGTAGGTTGTCTCTGCGCCCATTCAACTACCATTGACTCAGTGATCTTTCCCGAATCCCCGAGCGACATATCCGCTGCGAATCCACTGTGAGCCAGTGCGGTCCTTACAACGGCACATTGACGCCCTATCTCTCTATGGCCCTCTGTGCTCGCAATGTGGTCAGCCATTCGCGATTCTTCTGCCTAAACGAGGCTCGCTCGCTCCCTCGCTACGGCCGGGCGGATTCGACGCGAATGCGCCATTCACCCCCCGGTGATTGCGCAATTCTGAATGTAGGCATACCGGGCATGGTCGGATAGCAAAGAGGAGTAGCGCATGGCGCTCGATCTCGAAGCGGCGATCCGCGCGAAGATCGCGGCAGGCGTGCTGGCATCTACGCCGCAAGCCGTCGATTACGTGACGGGCGGTTGCGCAGACCCGTGCGACGCCTGCGACCAGCGCATTCTTTCGAGTGACATGGGAATACGGGCTCAGGGTCGCCGACCGTGTGGTGCGTCCGCACCGCCGATGTTATTGGGCGTGGGTGGATGCATGTGGCGATGGACATGCGCCTCGGTGACTGCCAGAGACAGCCAGACAGTACGTAGTTCTCCGGACTGGTACCGCCGCGGCCATTCGGCTATCATCGGGGCTCGCCGGAGGTACTGGATGGCTTTGGCTCGTAAGCGGCAACTGAGCGTCGAGGTGCGGTTAATGACTGAGCCCTGTCTCTGGCGGTGGGAGATCCGTGACCCCGAGCGTGGCGACGTCATCGACAGCAGTTGGACGCGCGAGTGGATGGCGTACGACTCTCCCGAGGAAGCCCTGCGCGCCGGCCGCCGGCGATTAACGGCGCTCACGCACGGTTAATCACGCGCCGCCGCGGCCGCATTCGCGACGTCAGCGTGCGATAGAAACGAAGCCCTGAGACGCGCGAGTCGTAGCCGCCCGGTAACCCGGCACGTTCCACGCGCCACGGCGCGCCCCGCAACAGATTAAGCGCAACGTATGCGCTCGGCCGCCTGCGTATAGCGACGATGCGCGGCGGGACTACGAAGGCGTCATTTGCCGCTCAGGGTGGGAGTCCCAGTGGCGAGTCGGATGCTGCTCATCGTCGCGTCACTCTCGCTGCGGATCGGACGTTGGCAGGGAGCACGCGCCGTCCTTGCGAAATCGAGTCCTTCGCGACTCATCGTAGTTTTTTCTGGAACGTCTGCTGGACGATTTGTTTCAGGCCCTCGGCCAGGTCACCGCCGAGCAGACCGGCGAGGATCGGGATGTCACCCATCGCGTGGACCGCTTGCGCATCGACCCACAGCTCGACCCAGAACCCGAGGCCCTCGAGCTTTACCCGCTGACGGTCGGGTGTCCACTCAGTCCTGCGCACGAGGCTTCCGAACTGTCCCGATACACGATACACCGCTGTCTCGAGGCCACGGCGCGCGTCCTTGAGTGTGCGGCCGTGCTGGACCATGAGGTTGAGTACTGGCATTTCGGTCCTCCGCCTTCACATCAGACCCGTAGCGATCTACATGGTAGTGTCCTGCACTCGACCTAATCTTGCATCACGATGTGAAGACAGCAGCTCGCATCACGGTGACGAAAGAAAATAAGGGGATGTGCCATGCCGCGCTATGAGTTTATGTGCGAGAAGTGCGACAAGCCGTTTGAAGTAATCATGACATTCTCAGAGCGGGAGAAGGTTGAAGTGATTGCCCGAAGTGCCAGGGCAGGAGGTCCCGCCGATTCAGCGGTTTCGTGGCACAGACCTCGGAGAAGAACTAATGGTTTCGCGGACACACGTCTCGACGTACTCCGCAGCTCCGGCCGATGCCACGCTTTCGCGCTGCACGGTGAATTGACGCCGTCCTCGGGGGCGGGCTACTGTCGCTTGCCATAAGCCCCGGCGCCGTTTCGAATAGGGCTCGGCATCAAGTGCCCCCGGTGCGCGCACGAAAATCGACCGAGCGCGCGGTTTTGCGAAAACTGCGCGAACCGTCTGAATGTCGATGCGACGAAGGCGTCGTATGCAGGACTCACGACCGAGGTCGATCGTCTGTATCGCGACTAGAAGCAAGAGCCGTCGAGGCCCGATGGCTCCGCCCGAAAGATATCGCGACTCTTCGGGCTCGAGTAAAATGCGCAGCGAGTCTCGTTTCCGAGCTGTGCTTGCAGAACCAGCGCCGTTATGCGACAGTCCCGGCGAGACGTAGAGCCGCTCTCAGGCCGCTCGCGGCGGGTAGCGGAAAGGAGTCAAGAAGGCGACAAGGTCGGTCGTACGGCAGTACGAACAAGGAAACCGCCCCGATCTAACGTGGCCAGTCGCGGAGAGTTCTTGGATGTGCTCGAGGACTGTATCGCGGTCAATTCGAAGACGAATACTGGCACAGTGCACGCACAGTTTGCCACCCGAAATATCTTGAAGCTCGGCGAGCAAGGCTGCGGCGCCCGTCGACTGCACAGTACCACGCTACTCCCGCCTCGAAAGTTCGTCGACGGCCGCGCGATCGGATCTATCGCGGATTTCAGCGCCGCGGCATCGAGGTTGGCGCCACTTGCATCCCGAAGTATCGCGGCCTCGCCTGAGCGCTTTCGGGGGCTTCTATAGCGTCCGCTCGTGCTGTGAGGTCAAATTGAGAAGCGGGCCACGACACGGTCGTCGAGTCATACTGGCAAGCGCCGATCAGTTTTCATCGTGCGTACGCCGCTGTAGCAGCCATAACCGTAGCTCACTCAACCGAATGCTGCAGCGGCAGATGCCGAAATCCGTGCCACCCGCGTTGCTGGATATGGGCCCGCAGCGGCCGACGCGGACGGAGTCCTGTCGGGAGTACCGGGCGCGTCGCCATGCGTCTCGCTCTGCGCTCGCCCCTGCTCGCTCGAGTTGTCGTCAGCTCGCTCGGGGATCCATTGCCGTCGCTCAGGAGCGCGCCGGCGTCGTCACCACGCTCGAAGGCCGCGTGACCGTCGCTCGTGCGTCGCTGTCCTAGCACGGCGCGCCGCCGACACGCCGCGCGTTGCTCATGCCGGTCATGGCGCGTGGCCGCCGCGCTGGGGTAGCCAACCCTCCTCAACTTCCGCCGCGTGGACGGCGTTGATGATGGTTGCGACGAACGTATCGACGTCCATGCCAAATACGTCCGCCAACTCGACCGCGCGGGCGAACGTCTCCGCGTCGACTAGGATCCCGAACGTGCCGCCGTCTCCCACGATGCGCAGGGATGACGAAGCGGGTGGCGCTGTTATTCGAGGCGAAGAGTTACAACTGGTCGGCGCCGGCGCCGTCAGCGAGCGGCCGACACGGCGCGCATGACGGCATCCGACAGCCGGCCTTGCATCATCTCTTTGTACTGCACCTCGACCATCGCGGTCTGCTCTATCCACACCACTGCGCATGCGCTCGACACCAGCCCAGGCCGGCGTCGCGCGCACATCGCACTGCTCCCGCAACTCGGCCACAACGCGGCGGCCCACGCCCACTCGACGCGGCGACGAACACGAGCCGCCGGACGCATGCGGCGGCGACAGCAGGAACACGTGCCTTCGAAAGACACGTCCGGCTCGCGCTAGAGTCATCGAGAAACGTCGATCGAGCCCACTAGGCCAAGTCTCCTGTCCTATCGATTTCCTGGCCACGCACGAAGGCGGGCTGCGGCGCGCGGCTTCTCAATCGCCTTGCCATCTCGTGTAATCCCTCTCGACGATGTTCGCAATGCCCACGGCCTCGGCCGCTGCATCGAGTGCGGCAGCTATCCGTTCCCGCACATTTCGCGTTACATCGTCGGTAGAGGACGGGATTCGGTCTTTGTAAACCCAAGTACGGCGGCGCCGACGATCGATCCGATAAGTATTCTCTTGAACATAATCGCCTCCGTTTATCGGGCCCAGCACGTGTTGAGGAACTTACTCTGAAATCTCGCGACGACACGGCCGTTCTCTCTACATGACTAGCCTTGCGCCCCGAGGCGTCGCGCACTGGCATCGCCAGCCGTGAGGTTGGAGCGATGAACCGCCGCGCCTTCGTCATCGGCGCGGGGAGCCGTGCGCAGCGCCGGTGGCCGGGGCGCAGCATATGGGCAACATGCCTCGCGTCGGCGTTCTCGATCCTGCCGGCTCGGCACCGTTCTCTCTTCGGATGAAGCCATTTCGGCATGGGCTGAGCGAGGCGGGCTACGTGGAGGGAAGCAGCGTCGCTATTGAGAGCCGCCACGTGGACGGGAAACGCGACCGACTGGCGAAGCTGGCTGCGGATCTGATCGAGCGGGGCGTGAACGTTCGTTACGAGTGGAGACCTGGCAATCCGTGTGGTTCAGCAGGCGACGATGACGATTCCAACCGTGGCGTTCACGGACGATCTTGTAGGAGCCGGCCTCGTCGCCAGCCATGCTCGGCCTGGGGAATATTACCCGGGATCAGCATTCTTTCCCCGGAACTGGATGTAAAGCGTGTGGGGATCTTAAAGGAGGTCGTCGCTGACGTTTGTAGGTGACCGTTCTTTGGGACCCGGCGACGGGCACAACCCAATTGAAGCTATGGAAGGCGCGGCGCATTCGCTCGGAATTCAGTTACGGATTCTCGAGGTATGTAGTCTTGACGCTCTCGAAGACGCGTCCCAGACTGCTACAGAGAACGCGCAGGGGCTCTCAACGTTTTGGCCTCGTCTCTTCTTGCGGCGTATAGCCACGGATCGTCGACGTCGCGGCCAAAGGCCGATTTCCGGCGATTTATGAGTAGAGGGAGCACGTAGAGGCTGGCGGCTTGATGTCGATCCGTTAGGCGGTCTTGTCCGTCGGGTGGGACCGGCCATGCCTGTCAAGACTGCAACCGGACGGCCAGTGGTGCGCCGTCATCCTGATAGATGCCTACCCATTTAGCGGCAGCACGCCGCCTTATCTATGCCCACGCAGTCGCTCAGCAGGCCGCGCTTCGGCGGGTAGCGTCGCGAAGTTTGTCGATCAGTTCCAGGCTAGCAATGCGCTCCCACATGTCCTTGGAGTCACGTCTCAGAAGCGCTTGGCAACGATCGCGTCGGCTGGGCTACCCGAGCTTATATGCCGAATACTCGGATGAGCCGCATCGCGAGGATTACTACGAGAAGGCAGCAGCGGCGATGACGTCCGAATCACGCGGAATGCTCGTCATACGCGACACCTCCCTTAAGAAGTCGCCCAGTTCGGACAGCGCAGCTTGGCACAGTCCGCGAAAAGGTCAAAAATGAGCTGGTCGCGGCGGGTCTCTAAGCCGGTCGCCGAGGTCCGACCACGGCCAGAGGCCTCGTGCTCGAAAAGACGAATCTGACCGGATCGCCAGAAATCGCCGGAAATTTCGCATCGCGACTATCTGTCGTGCCGGCGTTGCAGGCCGCCGTAAATTGTTTCGATCGGGCTCTGATGACTGTCGCGCTGTCCTACGAGGGCACGACGAATTCGCAGCAGGTCTGGTCGTGCGAGACAGATTGGGGTGAGCGCCGCTGCGCGAAGGCGGGCATTGCATGGTGTTCTATCGCTGCCGGCATCGCCTCAGCCGTTACCGGGTCGACAGCTTGCATCCGCGTCGGCTGCGGGCGCGAGCCGGCGCGCGCGCCACAAATGCGCATCTAAGTCGAGCGCGGGCCGTCGCCATCGCGATCGCCGAAGCGACCTGAGGCGCCCAGCGGCTGGCGCGTACGCGCAGCGGTTGTCACGGCTCCGCGTGCCACGAGGACAGTGCAGAGACTGCTGCGCCGGCATGGTTTGGCTACCCCGCGTCAGCGCTTGCTCGTGCTGGAGCATCGCACTGCTCGCGAGGCCGGCTTGCTGACCCAACGCACGCCGTCGTTGCGGTGGCGGCTGCGCATGGGCACAGGGGTGACGTCGCCGCAGCGTTCGGCGAGTTGCTCTGTCTCGACAGCTTCCACATCAGCAAGCTCAGCGAGGTAGCAAGGCGTGGCAGCTCACGCCATACCATGGTGGCGGTGAGTCGAAGCCGAGTTGCGCCGCAACGGATCGGACCCGGGATCCGTCGGACCCCCGGGATCCATTAGACATGCTCAAACGATTTTCACCGAACACCCGCGCGTTGTGTTTTCGCCGAGGCTACTTCACCAGCCGGGTAACGCTCGATCGCAGGCTGTACCGGTTCATGCAGTTCTACAACTTCGAGCGGCCCCTCATGGCTACCACGTCGGCGACGCGCTCAGGATCATATTCCACGGCGCCATGGGGCGCCCGCCGAACTCACGCACCACTCTGAGACGGTGAAACTGTCAACACTAACTCGATTGTGGACACCCCAGAGCTTGAGGTGCGCGACGAGCATCGCAGTTCAATCCCTCGAAGGTCAGGTATCGTCGCTGCTCATACTCGCCCTCGCGGCCGGCGCGTGTGACGAGCATCGTACGGCCCGACTTTTCAACAGCGAGCGACGTTGGCGCATGCCGCACAGCACTCGTTCGAGCGATTGCGCCGCGGCGAAGAATTCCGCTTCGTTTGCGACATCGCTGGCTGCGCGCGTCGCGACCCGTTCCATATCGAATTCGTCGGGGTATATCGGGCGCCGTAATTCATCCCATTCGAGCGGAGCGGAGACGAATCCCGATGCTGCGACCGCGTATGGAGCGATGATGGTTGCCCCCCGCTCGTTACGGGACGTATCGATCAGAATGCGGCCCCGTCGTTTGCTTCTCCGCGGATCACGGCTGAACAACTTTGACTCGCGCCGCATCGCTCGCTTCACGATCGTGTCCGCGATAAAACGCGCGGTATCGAACGACACGCCGGCTTGAAGAGGGACGAGCAGATGCAAGCCCTGCCGGCCTGACGTCTTCACCCATGCCCTCAGGCCGCAGTCACTAAGCAGCTCGTGTAAAAGTAGCGCGGCCCCGCGCACTTCTCGAAAGGCGATGGCTTCGGGATCGAGATTGAACACCATTTGGGTCGGTTGCAGTGGCTCATCGCTCGTACTATTCCAAGGGTGAAACGACAGACAGCCGTAGTCGACCAGCGCGGCGAGCGTGCCGGTGTCGGGTACTGTCAGATATCGCTGCATCCGTGGTCGGGCGATGCTGCCGAGACGACAACTCGCGAATCTACAGGGACATCCGAGCGGCGCTGTCGGCGCAAACCGAAATTCCTGCGTCGCGTCATCGGGGACGAGAGTAATGCTGACCGGCCGTCCGCGAAGGTAAGGCAATAGCCGCCAAGCAACCTTTATGTAGTACCTCAACACTTCAGCCTTGGTGGGGCCGCGGTCGCCGTAGAGGCGACGTTCGGGATCGGTCACCGCAACGGTATAGCCATCCACTTCGAGCAGACGATGTGTCAAATCGCCCCCTTTAGGATTCGTCGTCGCTCCTGCGGCAAGAAAGCGGCCAGCGCTGACCGGTGCCGCCACGCCACAAATACTGGATTCAATTGACGTCCAAGGGCTGGGGCTTCGTCGACGGCGAATGGGCTGCCGTTTTTGGACACGCCGTTACCATTCCAGTGGCGAGCGCGACCGTCAATGCGGTGCGCCGCAACCACTTAATCGCCAATTTTTGCCGGCAATTCATGACGGATCGGCAACTCCCGTCAGAGGCCTACCTACGCTTACGCTAGATTGACCTGCGGTTTCATTCGACATACTCTCAAAACACGGCGTCCAGTCGCGCCTCGACGCCGGCGCTTTGGCTATGCCGGAGATTGGTATGCATCAGCACACCGCATTGATTGCGGTGCTATTAGTTGAAGGGCCCACCTGTCTTGGATGTGTGGCCTCGATGTCCCGCCTGACTAGTGCCGACATCGCATACCGTCTGATGACAATCGCGACGGCTTTCTTTCGTCTTGAAAACGAACGCTGTCGAGTCTGTGGAAACGTCGGGCCCGTCTATTGTGTACGTCGGTCGGATTCAATGAGCCACCCACACACGATGCGCACCCCGCGAGATGCTGATAACGACCTGCGGCCGCGCGCGCGCCTGTTTGTGAATGTGCAAGAGATCCCCACAATCCATGCCCGTGGGAACACGGAGCAAATTCCGTGTGGCCTCCTTTGCGGCAGGCCGTTCGTGCGTGATCGCTTATGGTTCGAGGTCAGATTCTCGAGCAATTCGTTCTGGCTCGATGACGAATGCTTTGCAATCTGGCAAGACGAGATGGAACGGGCGAAGCAACGACAACCCTAGGGTTGTACCGTCGGGTGTGCCAAGGCCGCCAGTTGAGCGGGGTGCGTTAGCGTTAGCAGCCTCCGTCGGGCCGTGAGGCATCGAGTTCGGGGAACGCTACACTCGCAGGCACGATTGTGGGGCCGCGGAAGCCGACGCGGCCGGCGATAGAAAATTCTACTCCGTGTTGCCGGTGACCGGCCCATAGGCCGCGATATTAAGGCGGCTAGCTCCGGACCTACCTAGTACCTGTTCACGGCCGGTTCGGTTCCAGCCGGCGGGCCCGCCCTGGGCGAACGGCATCCTGAAAATTGGCATAGAAGTTCGTAAGCTTCCCCGTCAAGTAGACACCGCAAAAGTAGACTCCGCGGGCGCATCTGGCCTCGGCAGAAACGTCAGCGGCGGCACCCGACCGAGGCTGTCGTGGGGCCGCTCGGTGTTGTAGGTC
>Ga0081539_10001920_pt1 | contig 32135 bp, 30 predicted proteins | sample TabmetS4T2R2_FD_71023 | JGI IMG/M metagenome (GOLD analysis project Ga0081539, IMG submission 71023) | Tabebuia heterophylla rhizosphere microbial communities from the University of Puerto Rico - S4T2R2 | ecosystem: Host-associated > Plants > Roots > Rhizosphere ... | reverse complement strand
TCTCACCGTCGCCGAGCATTTCCGCGACCAAGGCCAGGACGTGCTGTTCTTCGTCGACAACATCTTCCGCTTCACCCAGGCCGGCTCGGAAGTGTCGGCGCTGCTCGGCCGCATCCCCTCGGCGGTGGGCTATCAGCCGACGCTGTCGACCGACATGGGCGCGCTGCAGGAGCGCATCACCTCGACCAAGAAGGGGTCGATCACCTCGGTGCAGGCGATCTACGTGCCCGCCGACGACTTGACCGATCCGGCGCCGGCGACCTCGTTCGCCCACCTGGATGCCACCACCGTGCTGTCGCGCTCGATCGCCGAGCAGGCGATCTTCCCGGCGGTCGATCCGCTCGATTCGACCTCGCGCATGCTCGATGTGCGCATCGTCGGCGAGGAGCATTATCTGGTCGCGCGCGAGGTTCAGCGCGTGCTGCAGCAGTACAAGTCGCTGCAGGACATCATCGCCATCCTGGGCATGGATGAGCTGTCGGAAGAGGACAAGCTGGTGGTGGCGCGCGCGCGCAAGATCCAGAAGTTCCTCAGCCAGCCGTTCCACGTCGCCGAGGTCTTCACCGGCACGCCCGGCGTGTTCGTGAAGCTCGAGGACACCATCAAGGCGTTCAAGGGCATCGTCGCCGGCGACTACGACGACCTGCCGGAACAGGCCTTCTACATGGTCGGCACGATCGACGAGGCCGTCGCCAAGGCGAAGAAGCTCGCGGCCGAGGCGGCCTAGCGATATGGCCAAGGTTGCTTTCCGCCTGGTCATGCCCGAGCGCGAGGTTCTCGCGACCGAGGCTGACATGGTCGTGGTGCCGGGCAGCGAAGGCGACTTCGGCGTCCTGCACGGCCACGCGCCGGTGATCTCGACCGTCCGTCCGGGCGTGCTCGAAGTCATCCAGGGCAACAAGGTCGAGCAGCGTTTCATCGTGGTCGGCGGCTTCGCCGAGGTGACGCCGGAGCGCTGCACGGTGCTGGCCGACGAGGCGACGCCGTTCGACGAGGTCACGGCCGAGCAGCTCGCCGCACGCGAGCGCCAGGCCGAGCACGACGTCGCCGATGCCGCCAACGACGCCGAAAAGGCCGCTGCGGAGAAGGCCCTGGCCGTCGCCAAGGACCTGCGCCGGGCCCAGGCCTACTACGCCAGCCGCTGATCTTGGTCGCTGAAATCCCTGGCTGATTTCAGCCCGAACGCGAATTTTTCTTTCCAGATGTGCAGGGGCCGGCCATTGCAAGCCGGCCCGAGGCTCGCTTTATTACTGCCATGGGTAACTGGACACTCGAATCGATCGCATGGGATCGCTTCGACGCTTCGAAGGTGGATCCGGAGATCCTGCGCAACATCAAGGCTGCCGCCCTGGTGGAACGCAACGGTGGCGACTACCGCATCTACCTGAACCGCGTCTTCGCCGACGACCCCGCCTTCATGGCGGCGGTCGACACCTGGGCGAACGAAGAGGTCCAGCACGGCCTGGCACTCGGCCGCTGGGCTGGGCTTGCCGATCCATCGTGGGATTTCGAGGCGGCGTTCGCGCGCTTCCGCTCGGGCTACACGCTGCCGCTCGAGGCGACGGCCTCGGTGCGCGGCAGCCAGGCCGGCGAGATGATGGCGCGCTGCATCGTCGAGACCGGCACCAGCTCCTATTACAGCGCGCTCAAGGACGCGACCGACGAGCCGGTGCTGAAGCAGATCTGCGGCCACATCGCGGGCGATGAGTTCCGCCACTACAAGCTGTTCTACGACCATCTGCACCGCTGCCTGGAGCGCGATCGCCTGAGCCGCTGGGGCCGCCTGCGCATCGGCTGGGGCCGCCTGGCCGAGAGCGAGGACGACGAGCTCGCCTACGCCTACTTCGCGGCCAACGAACCCGAGGGCGCGGTCTACGACCGCAGGCGCAGCATGCAGGCCTATGCCCGGCGGGCCTATGCGCTCTACCGGCCGTTCCACGTGCAGCGCGCCATGGCCATGATGCTGAAGGCGATCGGACTCAACTCGACCGGCCGCCTCAACGGCTGGCTGACCCGCGCCGGCCTGTGGTTCCTCCGCCGCCGCGCCACCAAGCTCGCGTCCCAAGGGGCGTAACGGGAGCGCGGGCCTCCGGCCCGCGCTCCCTTATTTCACCAGATCGCGGAATTCCTCGACCACGGCGACGTAGGTCGCGCGCTTGAAGGGGATGATGCGCTCCAGCATCTCGCCGGCGCTCATCCATTGCCAGGCGTCGAATTCCTGGTCGTGCGCGGCGATGTCGATGTCGGAATCGCGGCCGGTGAAGGCGAGCGCGAACCAGCGCTGCGCCTGGCCGTGCCAGCGGCCCTTCCAGTGGGCCGGCCGCATGCTTTCGGGCACCTCGTAGGTCAGCCACTGCGCACTCTCGCGCAGCAGCAGGGCGTTGCTCGTTCCGACCTCTTCCCACAGCTCGCGGCAGGCCGCCTCGACCGGCGTCTCGCCGTCGTCGACGCCGCCCTGCGGCATCTGCCAGGAATCGCGCGGCTTGATGCGCCGACCGACGAAGATCCGTCGGTCGGGCGAGATCAGCATGAGGCCGACATTGCGGCGATAGAGGTTAGGGCCGTCCGCTGCGATCACGCCAACTCCGCACAAACTTCACCTCCCCCGTCATACGGGGGAGGCCGGGAGGGGGAGAGTCTCACAGAGGGTTGGGGAAAGGCGAAGGTCTTGATCTGCAATGATCAGGCAGCGTCATCGGGGCCTTCCCCTCCCGGCCTCCCCCGATGACGGGGGAGGTGGATGAGCGGCGACCTCAGTTCGCCTTGCTGCTGTAGAGCGAGATGCCCTTGATCAGGTCGACGGCGCGCAGCAGCTGGTAGTCGGCCACGGCGTCCTTCGGCGGCTCGTCGGGATCGCCCGACTGGGCCGGCGCCGGCGTGGCCGGAGCGGCCGACTTCTCGTCCTTCTTGTCGGAAGGCTTGCCGGCCTCCGGCTTGGGATCGGCCGGCTTGTCGGCAGGCTTGGCGTCGCCCGGCTTGGCGTTGGGGTTGGTGATCGAGCGCCGCAGGTTCTCCTCGCGGAAGCCGGCGCGCGCCTGCAGGTTCTCGATCTTGGCAGGCTCGACCTCGATGTCGGGCTTGATGCCTTCCTTCTGGATCGAGCGGCCCGACGGCGTGAAGTAGAGCGCCGTGGTCAGCCGGATGGCGCCGCCGCCCGTCACCTGCATGATGGTCTGTACCGAGCCCTTGCCGAACGAGCGGGTGCCGAGAATGATCGCCCGCTTGTGGTCCTGCAGGGCGCCGGCCACGATCTCCGAGGCCGAGGCCGAGCCGCCGTTCATCAGCACGACGATCGGCAGGCCGCCCGCCACGTCGCCGGGCTTGGCGTTCCAGCGCTGGATGTCCTCGCTCTTGCGCGCCTTGACCGAGACGATCTCGCCCTTGTCGAGGAAGGCGTCGCTGAGGGCGATCGCCTGGTCGAGCAGGCCGCCCGGGTTGTTGCGCAGGTCGAGGATGTAGCCCTTCAGCTTGCCGCCCGCCTCCTTCTTGAGCTTCTCGACGGCGTCGAGCACGCCCGAGGTCGTCTGCTCGGTGAAGGAGGTGACGCGGATATAGCCGATGTCGCCCGCCTCGAGGCGGAAGCGCACCGACTTCACCTTGATGACCTCGCGGGTCAGCGACACGTCGAACGGGTCCTTGCCGGAGCGGCGGACGCCGATCTTGATCGGCGTGCCGGCCTTGCCGCGCATCTTCTCGACCGCCTCCTGCAGGGTGAGGCCCTGCACCGGCTCGCCATCCAGCATGTAGATCAGGTCGCCCGACTGGATGCCGGCCTTGGCCGCCGGCGTGTCGTCGATCGGCGACACCACCTTGATCAGGCCGTTCTCCATGGTGACCTCGATGCCGAGCCCGCCGAACTCGCCCTTGGTCTGGACCTGCATGTCCTTGTAGGTCTTGGGGTTCATGTAGCTCGAGTGCGGGTCGAGCGCGCTCAGCATGCCGTTGATGGCGTTCTCGATCAGGGTCTTCTCTTCGACCGGCTCGACATAGTCGCGCCGCACGCGCTCGAGCACGTCGCCGAACAGGTTGAGCTGCTGGTAGAGCTCGCTCTTGTCGCCGCCCTGGGCCTTGGGGTCGGCCTTGTCCTGGGACCAGGCGGTGTAGGCCACGGGCACGGCCAGGAAAGCCATGATCGCGGCGGCTGAGGCTAGGCGCAGACGGGTCATTTGGGTGCCTTCACAAGAAAATCGCCGGACATCCAGGTCCGGTCGACGCGGGGGTTCCGGGCAGTTGGGCTGAGAATACAAGGGCCTCTTGGGCAGTATCAAGGCGAGGCCCGCGGCGCCTTCCTTAAATTAAATCAATCGGAGGCTGCAGCGGTGGCCTTCGGTGCGGCCAAAACGACCGGCCGCGACATTTCGGACAGCAGCGAATGGCCGGTCATTTCCTTGGGCTGCGGCAGGCCCATCACGGCCAGCATGGTGGGTGCAACGTCGGCGAGCTTGCCGTCGCTGAGCGAGCGGACATTTGCAGGGGCGTTGAACAGCAGCGCCGGCACGCGGTTCAACGTGTGCTGGGTGTGTTTCTGATGGGTCTTCTCGTCGAACATCTGCTCGGCATTGCCGTGGTCGGCGGTGACGAACAGCGCGCCGCCCGCCTTCTTCACCGCGTCCATCAGGCGGCCGAGCGCGGTGTCGACCGCCTCGATCGCCTTGATGGCGGCGTCGAGGTTGCCGGTGTGGCCCACCATGTCCGAGTTGGCGTAGTTGACGACGATCAGGTCGAACTTGCCCGAGCCGATGGCGTCGACGAGCTTGTCGGTCACTTCGGGCGCGCTCATCTCCGGCTTGAGGTCGTAGGTCGCGACCTTGGGCGAGGGCACCAGGATGCGCTCCTCGCCGTCGAACACGCGCTCCTCGCCGCCGTTGAAGAAGAAGGTGACGTGGGCGTACTTCTCGGTCTCGGCGATGCGCAGCTGTTTCAACCCTGCCTTCGAAACCGTCTCGCCGAGGCCCATCTTGATGACCTCGGGCGGGTACAGCGTCTTCAGGAACGGATTGAGCGCCGCCGAATACTCGACCATGCCGACGGCCATGGCGAACTTCACGACGCGCGAGCGGTTGAAGCCGTCGAAGCGCGGATCGAGCAGCGCCGTCAGGATCTGCCGCGCGCGGTCGGCGCGGAAGTTGAACATCAGGAGGCCATCGCCGTCCTTCACGCCCTTGTAGCCGTCGACCACGGTGGGCTTCACGAACTCGTCATCCTGGCCCGCGGCATAGCCCTTCTCGATGGCTTCCTTCGCCGTTTTCGCCGTCTCGCCACTCTCTTTAGGCATGACGGCGTCGACGATCGCTTCATAGCCCAAGGTCACGCGCTCCCAGCGCTTGTCGCGGTCCATCGGGTAGTAGCGGCCGGCGACGGTGGCGAACCTGATCGGCAGGTCCTTGTTCAGCCCGTCCTCGATCTGTTTCAGGCATTCCAGCGCACTGCGGGGCGGCATGTCCCGCCCGTCGAGGAAGGCGTGGATCCACACCGGCACGCCGGCGCCGGCGATATGGTTGGCGAGGAAGACCAGATGATCCTGGTGCGAATGCACGCCGCCCGGCGAGGCGAGACCCAGAAGATGGCAGGCGCCGCCGCTCTTCTTCAGGGTGGCGATCAGCTCGGCCAGGATCGGGTGCTTGGCGAACGAGCCGTCCTCGATGGCGTTGTCGATGCGCGGCAGCTCAGGCACGGCGACGCGGCCGGCGCCCAGGTTCATGTGGCCGACCTCGGAATTGCCCATCTGGCCCTTGGGCAGGCCGACGAAGCTTTCGGAGGCGTCAATCAGGCCCTGCGGGCAAGTCGCGATCAGGCGATCGTAGTTGGGCGTGCGCGCATCGAGGATAGCGTTGTACGACGGATCGGGCCGATGGCCCCAGCCGTCGAGGATGCAGAGGACCGCGGGACGCAAACGCGAAGCCATCAGGACGCCGAACCCATATCCGAATTGGGACGCTTGGGTGCGCGCTGCACCGAGTTGAACTTGTTGGGGCAGGAGAGGTCGCGCGGATCGGTGTTGAGGTCCTGGTTCGGCACCTCGATGGCGCAGAACACGAACTCGCCGCGCGGCTCGCCGTCGATGGTGATGTCGTAGGTGTAGGTGCCCGGCGGATCGCCGGGGATGATGCACCACGAGCGCTGCAGCACGCCGTCCTGCACCGTCTCGAACATGCGCGTGGTGGCGCGGGTCTTGTCGGCGCTGACCTCGGTCTCGGGGCCGGCGATCACCTGCTCGGCGGGCTGCGAGGTGGTGAGCACTTCCTTCAGCGAGACGACGCGGTTGGGGCCGCCGAGATACATGCGCCAGCCGAAGCAGGCGCGGTTGAACAGGAGCGGGATGGCGTTGGTCTCGTAGTGCCGCTGGCGGCCGTCGTCGCCGGTGATCGACACGTACGGGATGCTCCGCACGGGCTTGGCGGCCGGCTTGTCAGCCGGCGTGGCGGTCTGGGCCTGGGCAGCCGAAAGTCCCGTCAGGGCGACGGCGGCGAGGCCAGCCAGAAGGCGGAGGGCTAGGGCGTGCATGGGTCCAATGTAGCCCCGGTTTTTCGTCAGAACAGAGGCAAATCGACACCCGTATTATGCCCGATGGTAAGGGTGTCCAGCCAAGAGTTGCTGTGCCCGGTAGATTTGCTCGGCGAGCATGGCCCGGGCCAGCAGGTGCGGCCAGGTCATGGCGCCAAATGACAGTACGAGGTCGGCTTTTTTCAACAAGGGCTCGGCATGGCCCTCGGCGCCGCCGATCAGGAAGGCGACGTCCGACACGGAATTGTCACGCCAGCGGGCCAGGCGGTCGGCAAAGGCCTGGCTGTCCAAGACCTTGCCGCGACGATCGAGCGCGACCAGCGTGGCGCCGGCCGGCGCGGCCTCGAGCAGCAGCTCGCCTTCGCGCACCATCAGCTGAGCAGGCGGCAGCTTCTTCTTCTCCTCGAGCTCGCGCAGCGCGAGCGGCCAGCGGATGCGGCTGGCGTAATTGTCGTAGAGATCGCGCTCGGGGCCGCGGGACGCGCGGCCGATGCAGGCGATCGTCAGTTTCACGTCAACGTCACGCCGGCTTCTTGGCGCGGCGGGCGCGCAGCGCCTTGGGCTTGGCGGCGACCTCGTTCTCCAGCGCCCACATCTTCTCCAGAGCATAGAAGGCGCGCGGTTCGGGGCGGAAGACGTGGACCACCACGTCGCCGGCATCGACCAGCACCCAGTCGCCGCCCTGCTTGCCCTCGACCGGCGTGTAGCCGTGGCCGGCCTGCTTCAGCTTGTCGGCGAGATGGTCGGCGATCGCCACCACCTGGCGGTTCGAGCGGCCCGAGGCGATCACCATGTAATCGGCGAAGGCCGACTTGCCCTTGAGGTCGATGACGACGACGTCCTCGGCCTTGTCGTCGTCCAGCGAACGACGCACCAGCGCAAGCAGCGCCTCGGCGTCTTTGCTCCGGTCGGGAAGCGTACGGGTCTCGGGGATGGTCTGTCCTTTCGCTTTGCGTTTGCGCGGCCGCACGGCGCGGATCGCCGTGGCGGAATGGCTGTCGAGGCGGCTCGGGATGAAGCACCAGGCCGGCGGCTCGCAGGAGGCCAGCATGCGGGCCTGCTCGGCGTCCAGGCGATAACGAGCAAAGGCGCGCGGGGCTGCTGCGCTCAGCGCCGGATAGCTCCAGCCCGGCCGCGCGAAGGCCGCGATCGGGATGGAACCGAACAGCTCGCGCCAGCCGCGCCACTGGGAAAACTGCGGCAGGATATCGGCGCCCGTCAGCCAGACGAAGCGGGCCCTGGGGTAGGCGCGACGCAACGCCCGCACCGTGTCGAGCGTGTAGCGTGTGCCCAGCACCAGCTCGGGCGCATCGATGCGGATGCGCGGATGGCGGCCCACGATCTGGCGCGCGCGGGCGACGCGTGTGGCCAGCGGCTCCATGCCGTCGTCGGTCTTGAGCGGGTTTTGCGGCGAGACCAGCCACCACACCTCGTCGAGGCCGAGACGCTTCAGCGCCTCCAGGCTGATATGGCGATGGCCCTCGTGCGCGGGATTGAACGAGCCGCCCAGAAGGCCGATGCGGCGCGTCGTATCCCGCGGCACGCCTGGCATGGGATGAAGAGAGGACGTCACCTCATGTCCTCACAATTCATGCTCCTCTCCCCTAGCGGGGAGAGGAGCATGGAACGACGTGTCGGCGGCTTCATGGGCGCGTAGTGCCCTTGCCGCGCACGATGTTCTTGTAGGTCGTGAGCTCGACTAGGCCGACCGGCCCGCGCGCATGCATGCGGTTGGTCGAGATGCCGATCTCCGCCCCCAGCCCGAACTCGCCGCCATCGGCGAACTGGGTGCTGGCGTTGTGCATGACGATGGCGCTGTCGACCTCGGCCAGGAAACGCCGCGCCGTCGCCTCGTTGCCGGTGATGATCGATTCGGTGTGCTGGCTGCCGAAGGTCGCGATGTGTTGGATGGCGCCATCGACGCCGTCGACGGTGGCGACCGAGATCACCGGCGCGAGATACTCGGTGCGCCAGTCCTTCTCCGTCGCGGGCACGGCCTTGGGATCGCGCTTCTGAACGTCCGCGTCGCCCCGTACTTCGCAACCGAGCTCATGCAGCCTGGCCAGCACCGGCATCAGGTGCGTGTCGAGCGCGGCCCGGTCGACCAGAAGCGTCTCGGCGGCGCCGCAGACGCTGACGCGGCGCATCTTGGCGTTGGCCACGACGTCCGTCGCCATGGCGATGTCGGCGTCGCGGTCGACATAGACATGGCAGATGCCGTCGTAGTGACGCAGCACCGGTACGCGGCTTTCCTCGGTGACACGATCGATCAGCGAGCGCCCGCCGCGCGGCACGATCAGGTCGAGCCAGCCGGTGGCGCGCAGCATCTCGCCGACGGCGGCGCGGTCGGTGGTCGGCACCAGCTGCACGCAATCCTCGGGCAGGCCGGCGCCCGCGAGCGCCCGGCGCAGCAGCTCGACGATGGCGCGCGAGGAATGGAAGCTGTCCGAGCCGCCGCGCAGCACCACGACGTTGCCCGACTTGATGCAGAGCGCGCCGGCATCGGCGGTGACGTTGGGCCGCGCCTCGTAGATCACGCCGATGATGCCGATCGGCACGCGTACGCGGCTGATGACGAGGCCGTTGGGGCGCGTCCTGCTCTCGATCTCGGCGCCGACCGGGTCGGGCAGGGCGACGATGTCGTCGAGACCTTTGGCCATGCCTTCGACGCGCGCGTCGTTCAGCAGGAGTCGATCCTGCAAGGCGGCCGTCATGCCGGCGGCCTTGGCGGCCGCGATGTCCTTGGCGTTGGCGGCGAGGATCGCGGCCTTCTCTCCGCGGATCAGGCGGGCGGCGTCTGACAGCGCGCGGTTCTTGGTTGCGGTCGAGGCATTGCGCAGGGCGACGGCGGCGTCACGCGCGCGCCGGCCCAGTTCGGCAACGATGGCCGCGGCGTCGTCGGGCTTGGTCAAAACGTTCATCGGCCGCTCCAGTATAGCCCTATTCGACCACCAGGTCGTCGCGATGGACCATCTCGTCCCGGCCGCGGAAGCCCAGCAGGCGCTCGATGTCGGCGCTCTTGCGGCCGGCGATGCGGCGGGCGTCGTCGGCGGCGTAGGCGACCAGCCCGCGCGCCAGCACGCGGCCGCCGCGATCCTTCACATCGACCACGTCGCCGCGGCGGAACTCGCCGTCGACACTGGTCACACCCGCCGGCAGCAGGCTCTTGCCGGCCGACAGCGCGCGCACAGCGCCGTCATCGACAATGAGCGCGCCGGCGGTCTTGAGCGAGCCCTTGATCCATTTCTTGCGCGCCGACAGCGGCGAAGCCTCGGGCAGGAACCAGCTGCAACGGGCACGGCCGTCGATCAACGCGCCCAGCGCGCCCACCGGACGGCCGTCGGCGATCGCCATGCGGCAGCCCGCGGCCATGGCGATGCGGCCGGCGATCAGCTTGGTCACCATGCCGCCGTTGGAGAGCTCCGATGCGGCGCTCCCCGCCATCGCCTCGATGGCGGGCGTGATCTCGCGGATCTCGGGTATGAAGGTGGCCGAGGCGTCGCTGCGCGGGTCGCCGGTGTAAAGCCCGTCGATGTCGCTCAGCAGCACCAGCGTGTCGGCCGAGATCATCTCGGCGACGCGGGCGCTCAGCCGGTCGTTGTCGCCGAAGCGGATCTCGTCGGTGGCGACGGTGTCGTTCTCGTTGATCACCGGCACAGCCTTCATGCTCAAGAGCGTGCCCATGGTCTGGCGCGCGTTGAGGTAGCGGCGGCGCTCCTCGGAATCGTCGAGCGTCAGCAGCACCTGTGCGACGGTGATGCCGTGCCGCGCCAGCGCCTCCTGGTAGGCATGGGCGAGCTGGATCTGGCCGGTGGCGGCGGCGGCCTGGCTTTCCTCGAGCTTGAGCGTGCCGGGAGGCAGCTTGAACTGGGTGCGGCCGAGCCGGATGGCGCCGGACGAGACCAGCACGATCTCGCAGCCAGCCTTGTGCAGGCGGGCGACGTCGTCCGTCAGGCTTAAAAGCCAGTCGCGGCGGATCTCGCCCCGCGTCTCGTCGACCAGGATGGAGGAGCCGATCTTGATGACCAGGCGACGGGCTTCCTCCAGGGGGGTCACGCGGCTTCCTTTGCGGTATCGCGCTGCTTCTCGACGAGCTTCATCAGCTCATGCAGCAGGGGCTGGACGCCGTGGCCCGAGACACCGGAGATCACGTGCACGGTCTTGCGGCTCGCCTTGGCGAGCTGCGCGCGCCTGGCCTCGATGTCCTCGGCCGTCATGGCGTCGGTCTTGTTGAGCGCCACGATCTCCTTCTTGCGCGCGAGATTGCCGCCGTAGGCCCTGAGCTCGGCGCGCACCGTCTTGTACGCGCTTACGACATCGTCCTGCGTGCCGTCGACCAGGTGCAGCAGTGCGCGGCAGCGCTCGACGTGGCCGAGGAAGCGCGTGCCCAATCCGGCGCCTTCGCTGGCGCCCTCGATCAGGCCGGGAATGTCGGCCATGACGAACTCGCGGTCGCCGACCTTCACCACGCCCAAACCGGGATGCAGGGTCGTGAAGGGATAGTCGGCGATCTTGGGCCGCGCGTTGGAGGTGGCCGACAGGAACGTCGACTTGCCGGCGTTGGGCAGCCCGACCAGCCCGACATCGGCGATCAGCTTCAGGCGCAGCCACACCCAGAGCTCTTCGCCCGGCCAGCCCTTGTCGGCGCGGCGCGGGGCGCGGTTGGTCGAGCTCTTGTAGTGCAGGTTGCCGTAGCCGCCGTCGCCGCCCTTGAGCAGCACGATGCGCTGGCCGATCTCGGTCAGGTCGGCGAGCAGGGTCTCGTTGTCCTCGGCGAATATCTGCGTGCCGCGCGGCACGCGCAGCGTGATGTCCTTGCCCTTGGCGCCGGTGCGCTGGCTGCCCATGCCGTGCTGGCCGGTCTCGGCCTTGAAGTGCTGGGCGTAGCGGTAGTCGATCAGCGTGTTCAGCCCGTCGACGCATTCCAGGATGACGTCGCCGCCACGGCCGCCGTCACCGCCGTCGGGTCCGCCGAACTCGATGAACTTCTCGCGGCGGAATCCCACGCAGCCCGCGCCGCCGTTGCCGGAGCGGAGGTAGATCTTGGCCTGGTCGAGGAATTTCATGGTTGGGGTTCCGGAAACGAAAAAAGGGGAACGGCGAGCCGCTCCCCTTCAAACTCCGATCGATCGGGAACGGCTATTCGGCGGCCATCTTCTCCGGAGCTGGCGCCGGCGCCGGTCGCACGTTGACCTCGACCTTGCCGCCGCTCCGCTTGCGGAACGACACGACACCGTCGGCGGTGGCGAACAGCGTGTGGTCGCGGCCGATGCCGACATTGTCGCCGGCGTCCATCTTGGTGCCGCGCTGGCGGACCAGGATGTTGCCCGCGACGACCTTCTGGCCGCCGAAGCGCTTCACGCCCAGCCGCTTGCTCTCGGAATCGCGGCCGTTACGCGACGAGCCGCCTGCTTTTTTGTGTGCCATGACGAGTTACTCCGGCCGCCCCAAAGGTTGAATACGTTAGGCGACGATCTGTTCGATCTTGACCACCGTCAGGTCCTGACGATGGCCGTTCTTGCGCCGCGAGTTCTGGCGGCGCCGCTTCTTGAAGACGATCAGGTGCGGCCCGCGCGCCTGCTTGACGATCGAGGCCACGACCTTGGCGCCGGCCACGGTCGGCGCGCCGACCTTCTCGCCGACCATCAGCACGTCGTCGAACTCGACCTTGTCGCCCTCGGCGCCGGCGATGCGCTCGACCGTGAGCTCCTGGTCGGCGGCGACCGTGTATTGCTTTCCACCCGTGCGGATAACGGCGATCATGATGACACCTGACTGAGGCCCCCGGATCCGGACAGGGCCACCATTCCTAGGGGATTTGGCGGCTGCAGGCCCAAAATGCCGGAAGGCATGAAATAGCACGGCGGGCCTCAACGACCCGCCGGAGGAGGGCGGAATATACGCAGGAAGCCCCCCAAGTCAACGGCAGAAACCTTGGAAAATCAGGCCATTCGGCCCAAATGGGCGCACCAAGACGCCGCGGTTGCCCCGGAAGAATCGGGCTCTTATAAGCGGGGCCCCGGAGAGGTGCCAGAGTGGTCGATCGGGACGGTCTCGAAAACCGTTGTGCGTGCAAGCGTACCGTGGGTTCGAATCCCACCCTCTCCGCCAACCTACGCTGCGCAGCAGCGAGGTTGCCCTCCGAAGCTCGTTAGAGCGTAGGAGGGCCGTCGATGCAGCGCGCAGCTTCGGTTGGCAGGCCATCCCCATGAAGATCGCAATCGTCGCCATCCCCGCCGCCCCTCAAGGTGGTGAACCAGGCGCCATGCTGACGCGCGTCGTCGACTTCGGCCAGCGCATCGAACGCCTGGGTTTCGCCGGCTGCTGGATCGTCGACGCTTTCGCGCGTGGCCAGGCCATGCTCGACCCGCTGATGTTCCTTTCGACCCTGGTCGGCGTGACCGAGCGCATCGAGCTCGGGACCTGCGTCATGCAGGTGCCACTGCGCCATCCCGTCGAGTTGGCGCATCGCGCGCAGACCCTCAACGTGCTGTCCGGCGGCCGCTTCCGCTTCGGCGTCGGCAGCGGCTCGACCCGGCACGATTTCGACGCGGTCCAGGCCGACTTCGATCGCCGCTTCAAGACGCTGCCGGAATCGCTTTCGGTCATGCGTCGCGTGTGGGCTGGCGAACCGGTGCATGGCCCGGCACTGAGCGTTTGGCCAGGCACCAAGGGCGGCCCGCCGGTGTTCCTCGGCGCCTGGCGCAGCCAGCGCTGGATCGATCTCGCCGCGACGCATTGCCAGGGCTGGATCGCGTCGGCCATCTACGCCGGCATCGACGACCTGCCGGTCGGCCTGAAGATGTTCCGCAAGGCCGGCGGCAAGCGCGCGCTGCTGGCCAACATTTTCACCGACCTGCGGCCCGATCCGCCGGCGCATCCGCTGATCGAACGCGCCAAGGTGACCCTGGTCGGCGACAAGGCTGCGGCGCGCGACCGCCTGCGTCGGATCGAGGATATCGGCTTCGACGACGCACTGCTGATCGTGCCGTTCGATGCGCCCGACATGCTCGAGGACGTCCGCGCGCTGCTGCCGTAGCGCGGCGTCCTAACTCTTGGCGTTTGCCCGGTCCCTGAGACCGCGCAAGGCGAGCGCGTAGCCCGCGATGCCGAAGCCGGTGACGCTGCCGATGCAGGCGCTCGTCACCTCCGAGACGGACCCTCGCCGCAGCGGATTGGAGATGTGGACCTCGATCGTGGGGAAGCCGACATTGCCGATGGCGGCAACCAGCGCCGGGTAGCCGCGCGAGTATCCGGCCGGGTTGATGATCGCGCCGGCGATGGCCTCGTCGTGCGCCGCGTAGAGGCGGTTGATGACCTCGCCCTCGATGTTGGAATGGAAGATCTCGACCTCCACCCCGAGCTCTGCGGCATAGGCGCGGATTTTCGCATCGTACTCCGGCAGCGTCATCGGCCCGAAAATCTCGACCTGCGACTTGCCACGCATGTTCATGCCAGCACCCTGGACTACTAGGATTTTCATCATCGGCCTTTCCGCACTAGAGGAATATTCGGGTGAAGTACGAGCTCAGCGCCTCCGCATCGGGAGGTTGACTGCGGAAGCCGATATAGCCGTCGGTGCGGACGACATACAGACAGGCACTCCGCGCGCCATGGCGATGATGCAGCTCGCCCCGCGGATCGAGGAGTATCTCGCCCTTGGCGGCCAGGTCCTCGGGAAGCTCGTGCGCGACGATGAGGTGCGTTGAGACGCGCGCCGGCCGGCTGGAGCAGCACCTGTTGCGGTGGAACTAGCGCGCCTTCCAGGCCTGGCTGCGTCAAAGCGGTGACAGGAACCTATTCGATCCCCGGACCGTTGTTCGTCTTCAAGAGGACAAAATGACCGACTAGTTGGGGCGTTCGAACTTCTGGGAGGAATAGAGATGTTGAAGCTCATTCCGAAACTGATGCTTCTGGCGGGCATCGGCCTGACCGGCGCAGCCTGCCAGGGCGACGGCTATGGCGCGCCGAGCGGCTACTATCAGCCGGCTCCGACGGCCTACCCGTCCTACAACAGCGGCTACTACGCGCCGGCTCCGGCCCGCTATGGCTATGCGCAGGCGGCGCCAGGCTACTACGGCTACCCCAATCAGCAGGGCAGTCACGGCTGGTACAACCAGACCGACGGCCGGCGCTATACCACGGTGACTGTCACGAACCGCGGCCAGAACGGGTATCGCGACGACGTCGTTCAGCAGCAGGTCGTCTGCGGAAGCCAGTACTACGACGGTTACCGTACCCGCACCGCACCTCGGTGCTGAGCGGTTCTTCGGCGACGGCGTTCTTTTCAACGCCGTCGCTACCTGCCGGCTTGGAACGGACTATTCCTGAACGAACAAGATCCGCAGGTCCGACGTCGGCACGAAGTCCCGCGCCTCGCCTTCCAGGCGCAAGGGTGCTGGCCGGGTGAGGGGCACCGGCGAGCAGAAGTACATGGCGATGGTCGGCCCGCCATCGGTCCAGTGGGCGGCCGGAATGGGATCGCCTTTTACCGTCAGATGGAACGTGCGGATCGAGCCGCGCCAGTTCTTGGCGGTCTGCAGCACGTAGCCCAACGTGAAGCCGAGCAGCTCGGAGAACTCGGGCTCGCCCTTCGCAAGCCTTTTCGCGCGCGCCCGATCGCCGAGGCTGCGTAACGTTTGTTGTCCGTTGGCATCGATGCAGAAGACGCTTGCCGCATCACTGTCCGGCCCGGCGAAGAGAGCGCCACCGTCCCGGGCGAAGCCCACATAGCCGAACCCCAGGATGGGCCGGTAGCTGTGCTCGACGATCGTCACGCCCGGCACGAAGGTCTGCATCCAATGGAAGGTGATGCGCGTGGTCCACAGCAGGCGATAGGCGCGATCATCGAGCTCCTCGATGGCGCCAAGCTCGCGGAGCCGCTGGCGCGTCGCGGTGTCGAGCTTGGGGTCGTCGGGCAGGGCGAACAGACCCGAACGCATCACCAGCGCCACGCCGCCGATCTCCTGGACCGCAGCGGCAATGTCCCGTCCATCCGGCAAGGTCGCGCGGATCTCGACCTCGGGTGTGATTTCGCGACCGTCCGCCCAGATACGAAAGCCGATGAAATTGGACCCGCCCACCTCAGCGGGCTTGGCAAGCATGATGCCGCGTGGGCTGGTCGCCGTATGGAATCCGCCGGGGCTCCAGGCTGGCACCTCGGGCATCGGAAAGGCGACGCGCAGGATGACGGGCTTGCCGCTGTCGTTGCGCATCTCGTAGCGGACCCTGACCTCGGACGGCGACAGGGTAAGGTCTTCCCGCTGCATGGCGATAACGTCGTTCTTAACCAGCACGATGCCGCCGGCGGCGAGCTCCGAACCAGAATCGTTGGCCATCGCCTGGCCCAATAGCGTGAGCGCGCCGCCGCAAAGGGCGCCAAGGGTTCGCCGCACGAATCTCCAGCGTCCGGTGGGCAGGTTATGTCGCAAATGAAAGCCCGAGCCCGGGGAACGTCCTCAGCATGCGGCTTACCGCCTCGTTCTGAACCTTGCCGGGATGGCCCGGGCGCGTCATGAACTTGAAGCGTATCGTCAGCGCATTGTCACTGACGTCGGCGATGCCGTCCATCCTGAGCGGTTCGAGCAGCGCCTGATTGAGCTCGGGGACCGTCATGATGTCGTCGCTGACCTTCGTGGTCGCCTCGCGCAGCTTGTCGAGGTCGGTGTCGCGGGCGAAGCGCAGGGTAAAGTCGACGGCGGCCCAGTCGCGACTGAGGTTGGTGACGCGGCCGAGATCGCCGAAAGGTACGGTGTGAAGCTGGCCGTTCTGACTGCGCAGACGGACCGAACGCAGGGTGAAGCCTTCGACCGTGCCTTTGGCCTTTTCGGAATCGATATGCTCGCCGACGCGGAAGGCATCGTCGGTCAGATAGAAGATGCCCGAGACGATGTCCTTCACCAGGGTCTGGCTGCCGAACGACAGCGCCAGGCCCAGCACCGATGCGCCGGCCAGCAGCGGCGTGACGTTCACGCCGATGTTCTCCAGGGCGATCAGCACGGCCACCACCGTCAGCACGATCGCGACCGTGACCCGCAGCAGGGGAATCAGCGTATGAAGTCGGGTGGCGGTGGAAGCGGCGTCACTGGCCGTGTGCTGGTGCAGATACGACTCCGTGACGTACTTGAACACCTCCCACAGCACATAGGCGGTGAACAAGGTGATGCCGGCGACGCGTGCTTCGGCGGTCACCCGATCCCACGAGCTGGCATCGACCAGGCCAAGCACGTTCACCACCCAGCTTTCGCCGATCGCGACGATCACGCCGATCAGGACGGCAACCCGGACGCAACGCGCGAGGACATCGGCCAGGGTCGGTACGGCGCTGGCCGGCGTGAACCCCGACAGTTGCGAATCCAGCCGCCGCACGAACGCCTGCAGGAGCGTTTCGAACAACAGCACGCCGACCAGCAGGTTGAGCGTGAGCAGCAGCGCCTTCGGCACGTTGAGGCGGTCGGTGATGACGCCGTAGAGCTGGGTCGCGACAAGCGCAACGATGAGGGAAATGGCGATCCCCAGCCAGTGGCGGCCGATGAACCCCGCGTACCGCGCCGTCCGCCCCAGGCCGCCCAGCCACTGCTCGACGGCCGGCCTCACCGTGATGAACAGCCAGATGGGCACCACGAGGATGATCGGGCTGGTGATGAGGCGTGAGGCGGCGATCGCGGCGTCGGATGGGGCGAATGCCGCGAGCTGCGCGGCGAGAAAGCGAAGGAAGATGAACAAGAGCATCATGCCGACGATGCTGCGGTATAGATGGATTGCCGCACGGTCATCGAGTTCGCAAAGCCGGGCGGCGGCAAGGTCCGGCCGAAAGATCAGCCGCAGGACGAGTGCATTGACCCGCCAGATCAGCAGCACCTCCATAGCCAGGTGGGCGAACTGCTGCTGCGACCCGGCTCCCGGGAGCAGGACGTTCATGGCGAATTCGCTCGTGAGCCACAGGCCGACGAGGGCAATCCCGTCCAGCACCGCGAGCAGCGCGAGATAGCCCAGCGAGCGCATGCCTTTCGCGGGAACCGCGTTCGGCGCGAGACGGACCTTGAGAGGGTGGAGTGCCGCACGCACTGCCGACTCGACCGCCACGGCGGCGACCATCGCCACCAGCAGAACCCCGAGAAAGCCCCAGGTGCCTCGCCCGCCGGTCGAGCTTTCATCCAGCGCCCGCGACAGGCCTTTTGCCGAAGCGGTCGCCTGTGGCATCGCGGCGATGACCTGCATCAGCCGGTCCCGGAAGGTGTTGAGCACCGCCGGGCGGTTCGCCTCCTTTGCGTCGGCCGGACTTGCGGGCTCGGGTTTGGCCGCCGTGGCGCCTTGCGCCCGGAGCTCGTCGGCCACCGCCTTCTTGACGGCCTCGACCAGGGCGTCGAACTGCTCCTTGGGAAGAGGTTGCGGAGCGGCTGGCGGTGTTTGCGCGACGCTGCCACCGACCAGCCCCAGCAACAGGGCAAGAACTACCGCCGTTGCGCGTAATGCAGCCAAATGATCCCCCGCCCGGACTTCCGGGGAGCTTACTGCAATTCGATGCGCGACTGCACGATGATGTCCCTCCACATCGGCACTTCGCGGGCGACCCTCTCGGCCAGGCCCTGCGGGCCGCGGGCGCGAACATCGAACCCGACGCCGCGCAGTTTATCGAGGGCGGTGGGATCGGCCAGCACCTCGAGCGTGTCGCGCGCCACGCGCTGGATGATTGCCGCAGGGGTGCCGGCCGGCGCGTACATTCCCTGGAAGGTCTCGGACACGAAGCCGGGATAGCCGGATTCCTCCATCGTCGGAACGTCGGGCAGATCGAACCACCGTTTCTCGGCGGTGATGGCGAGCGCGCGCAGCGCGCCCGACTTGATGTGCGGATGCGCCGGCGGCAGGGCGGTGATGCCGACCGGCGTAGTCCTGGCGAGCAGCGCCTGAATGGCCGGGGCGGCGCCGTTGTACGGGATGTTTTCAACCGGCACCCCGGCCTTGAGCTGCAGGAGCTCCGCGGTCAGATGCGGCGTCGAGCCCTGGCCCGGATTGATGATATCGAGCTTCCCCTTGTCCGCCTTGGCCGTGTCGATCAGTTGTTTGATCGAGGTGATGGGCGAGGAGGGAGGCACGAGAATGACGTTGGGCGAAGAGCCGAGCTCGGTGATCGGCAGGAAGTCCTTGAATGGATCGTATCCCGGATCGCGGTAGAGGCTCGCATTGACGACGAAGCCGGTCGAGGCAATCAACAGCGTGTAGCCGTCGGCCGGCGACTTCGCGACCTGCACCACGCCTATATTGCCGCCCGCGCCCGCGCGATTGACGATCACGGCAGGTTGCCCGAATTTGACATTGAGGCCCGCCGAAACCACGCGCGCCATCACGTCGGTCGGCCCGCCCGGCGCCGCCGGAATGATGAAGCGCACCGGCCGATTGGGATATGGGCCTTCGGTCTGGCCCGATGCGCCGGTGCCCGCAGTCGCCAGCATCGCCGCGAAAGCCGCTCGTCGGGTCAGCATCGATCGTCCCTCCCGGGAATTGATTTTCTGGCTCTTCAGCCGATCATGACCCATTCTCAGCCGGAAAAGCCCTGAAAAAGCAGGAGATCTCCATGGCCGCCAGCACGCAACCGAAGAACCGTACCCTGGGCAAGAGCGCCCTCTCCGTCCTCCCGATCGGGCTGGGCTGCATGTCCCTCTCCGGCGTCTACGGCAAGAGCAACGACGACGAGGCGATCCGCGTCATCCACCACGCCATCGACTGCGGCGTGAATTTCTTGGACAGCTCCGACATGTACGGCTGGGGCCACAACGAGACCCTGTTGGGCAAGGCGCTGGCCGGTGGCCGACGCGACAAGGTCGTGCTGGCCACCAAGTTCGGCCAGACGCAGCAGCCGGGCGGCGCCAACGGCGTCGACGGCAGCCCGGCCTATGTGAAGGCCGCCTGCGATGCCAGCCTCAAGCGGCTCGGCGTCGACGTGATCGACCTCTACTACCAGCATCGCGTCGATCCCTCGGTGCCGATCGAGGACACGGTCGGCGCCATGGCCGATCTGGTGAAAGCCGGCAAGGTGCGCGCCCTGGGCCTCAGCGAGGCCAGGCCCGAGACCATCCAGCGCGCGCACAAGGTCCATCCTCTTGCCGCGGTGCAGAGCGAATACTCGCTGCTCTATCGCGAGCATGCCGAGGAGACGCTGAAGACCACGCGCGCGCTCGGCATCTCCTACGTCGCCTACTCGCCGCTGGGCCGCAGCCTGCTGACCGGCACGGTCAGGCAGGCCGCCGACATTCCCGAAGGCGATGGCCGCGGCCGTCATCCGCGTTTTGCCGGCGACAACCTGGGACGCAATCTCGCGAAGGTCTCTGCCATCGAAGCTGTCGCCCGCGACAAAGGCTGCAAGCCGGGCCAGGTGGCGCTCGCCTGGCTGCTGGGCCAGGGCACCGACATCGTGCCGATCCCGGGCACCAAGCGAAGCGAGCGCGTCGACGAGAACCTGGCGGCGCTCGGCGTCGTCCTCTCGGCTGACGAGGTTTCTCGCCTGTCGACGGCGCTGCCGCCGGGTACGGCTGCCGGCACGCGCTATCCGGAAGGCGGGATGAAGGGCGTCTACCTCTGACTATTCACAGTATCGACGCAATGTGAGGTGAAGACTTGGCGGCATGCGATGCATGCGGCCTGACAGCCCCGACGCTCGGGTGTATGGAGGCGCCGGTTCGATGCTCGGAAGGTCGCTGTCATGTCGGACGAGATCGTCTTCTATCATAACCCGCAGTCGCGCGCGCAGATGGCGCACTGGATGCTCGAAGAGGCGGGTGCGCCCTACAAGACCGTGCTGATCGACCTCGCCAAGGGCGAGAACCGCACGCCGCAGTTCCTGGCCATCAATCCCATGGGCAAGCTGCCGACCATCGTGCATCGCGGAGTCGTGGTGACGGAGACGGCGGCGATCATCGCCTACATCGCCGATGCCTTCCCGGCCGCCGGCCTGGCGCCGCCGCCGGGCGACCCGCTGCGCGGTGCCTACTATCGCTGGCTGTTCTTCGGCGCGGGCTGCATCGAGCCGGCGCTGCTCGACAAGATGATGAACCGCCCGCCGGTCGAGCGCAAAGGCGCGGTCGGCTGGGGCAGCTACGAGGAGGTCGTGGCGACACTCAAGACGGCGTTGGCGAAGGGCCCTTATCTGCTGGGCGAGAGATTCAGCGCCGCCGACGTCTATATCGGTTCGGAGATCCGATTCGGCGCGATGTTCGGCGCGCCCGGTCTCAAGGGCGAGAAGGTGTTCGACGACTATGTCGCCCGCCTGTCCGCCCGCCCTGCCGCCAAGCGCGCCGCCGGGGGCTGACGGGGCGGCGGCGATGCCGGACTCCACCGCCAACCGCCGGCTCGCGACCATCCTGGTCGCCGACGTCGACGGCTACAGCCGCCTGATGCGCGCCGACGAGGAGCGCACGCTGGGCGACCTGCGCGCCCATCTCAGCGAGCTGGTGGCGCCGGTCGTCGAGCGTTTCCACGGCCGCATCGTCAAGACAGTGGGCGACGGCGTGCTGGTCGAGTTCGGTAGCGCCATCGAGGCGGTGCGCTCGGCGGTCGAGCTGCAGCGCGGCATGGTCGAGCGCAATGCCGGCACGCCGCCCGACCGTCGACAGGCGTTTCGCATCGGCCTCCACCTTGGCGACATCATCGTCTCCGACGACGACGTGTTCGGCGACACGGTCAACGTGGCGTCGCGGCTGGAAGGCCTCGCCGAGCCTGGCTCGATCGTGCTGTCGGCCAGCGTCTACGAGCAGGTGCGCGACAAGCTTGCCTTGCCGTTTCGCGCCCAGGGCTCGCGCGCGCTGAAGAACATCGACCGGCCGATCCAGGTCTATTCCCTGGATGCGGCGGCCCTTTCGCAGGACGGCGTTCCGCCAAGGATGAAGGTCCCCGTGCGTCGCCTGACGGTGGCGGGCGCCGCTATCGCCCTGGCCTTGGCCATCGGTGCCGGCCTTGCCTGGGTCGTCGACCGTGGATTGCTGGACAACGCCGCGGCGATCACGCGTCCGCAGGCCGAGAGTGGCCTTTCCGTCGCCGTCCTGATGTTCACCAATCAGAGCGGCGATGCCGCCCAGGACTATTTTTCCGACGGCCTTACCGAGGACATCACCCGCGCGCTCGGCCGCTTCAAGGAGCTGACGGTGATCTCCTACAACGCTGTCCTGCCGTTCCGGAACAAGGAGCTGCCGCTCGGCGAGATCGGCCGGGCGTTGAAGGCGCGCTACCTGGTGAGCGGCAGCGTGCGCCGCATGGGCCAGCGCGTGCGGGTCACCGTGCAGCTGAGCGATGCCGTGAACGGCACCCAGCTCTGGTCGGAGCAGTACGACGACGAGCTGAGCGACATCTTCGCCGTGCAGGAGCGCATCGCCCGCCGCGTCGCCGGCACCTTGGCTTCGAGCCTGCAGCAGATCGCGCTGCAGCAGGCGCTGCGCAAGCCGACCGACAATCTCGACGCCTACGACATGCTGCTGCGCGCCCGCGCGCTGTCGGCCGATCCGACGCGCAACGCCAACCGCATGGCGCGCGAGATGCTGGAGCGGGTGACGCAGATGGCGCCAAGCTACGCCGATGCTTACGCCGAGCTCGCCGACATCTACTTCCAGCGCGCGACTTTCGGTTGGTCGGAGTTCGCGCAGCAGGACGTCGAGACGGCCATCCGGCTCTCCCAGAAGGCGCTCGAGATCGATTCGGACTGCGTGCTCGCCCACAGCGTGCTGGCGCGGGCCTATACCTCGGTCCTGAAGTACGACCTCGGCCTCGCCGAATCGGAGCGCGCGCTGCAACTCAATCCCAGCGACGCCGAGGTCATGCTGGCGCGCGCTGCCGTCCTGCTGTGGACCGGCCGCATCGACGAATCGATCGCCACCGCCGAGGCCGCCATGCGCCTCAATGTCAGCATCGGCCCCGAGGCCTCGCTCAATCTCGGCCTCGCCTATCTGCTGGCCCGACGCTACGGCGACGCCGTGCTCCTGCTCGAGGCGCAACGCACGCGCTATCCCGCCTATCCGTTGCTCGAGCTGCCGCTCGCCGCGGCCTATGCCGAGCTCGGCCGCAGCGCCGACGCCCAGGAGGCGGTCGAGCAGGCCAGGCTGAAGAACCCGCACTTCGACATCGCAAGCTTCGGCTCGCGCTTTCAGGACCCGGCGCTGCAACGCCGCGTCGAGGAAAGCCTGCGCAAGGCGGGGGTGAATTAGCTCTTGCCGGACCGCGGCCCTCCAGGTCCGCTCATGATCTTCCTCATGTTCCTCTCCCCCGATAGGGGGAGAGGTTAGGTGAGGGGGAATCGAAGACCTGCGCAACCCCCTCACCCAGCCTCCCCCTATCGGGGGAGAGGAGCATGAGTCATGAGCGGGCCTGAAGGCCCGCGGTCCGGCAAGATTACTGGCTCGGCGTGTTCTTCAGCGTCTTCCAGTTGGCCGCTGCCTTCAGCGCGGCCGTCTGCGCGTCCTGGCGGAAGCGTTCGGCGCCGGCGGCGCCGGCGAAGACGTAGAGCTTGTCGCCGATGATGACCCACACGGTCGGATCGGATTCGCGCCGCTGGCCGTTGGCCATGTTGTTGGCGCAGTTGCCGCCGAACTGCGGCGCGTACTTTTCCGGATTGGCCTTGAAGAGATCGCGATGGCGGGCGTTGGCGAAGAAGTAGCGCACGCCGTCATAGACGTAGTCGTATTCGGCCACGCCCGGTGTCGGCGTCGACAGCGTGAAGTAGGCGACGGGATCGTAGCCCTTGAGCGCGATGCGATCGGTGGCCGGCGGATTGGCCTGCGCAACGGCGCGTACCAGGGCCAGCACCTCGAGCGATCCGGCGACGCCGCCCACGATGGCGACGCCCGCGACCAGCTTCAGAACATTGCGGCGTGTGGACATGGCTGAAATTCTCCCACGCTGGCCCGGCACCACCCAGACCCGCCAGCACTCATCTGCGGCTTGGGCCCGAAATGGGGCGGGACGGCGGCGTCGTATGAATAGCCGTTCAAGAGGTATCAGGAACGTGTTCGTGCTGTGGAATTGGACTAGGCTCCCTGGCGCGGACACAGTTTACGACCTGGAGAAACCGAGATGATCGCCCGGTTGCTTCTGCCTTTTGGCGCTCTGGCCGTTGTCGCAACGGCGATGGCGCAGCAGCCCGACGAAGCGCGATCGATCGCGCTGTTCCGCGAGGCCGGCAAGGTGCTGCAGAGTCCGCGCTGTCTCAACTGCCACCCGGTGGGCGAGCGGCCGACGCAGACTGATCGCATGACGCCGCATGTGCCGTTCATCGTGCGCGGCGCCGACGGCCATGGTCCGGCGGGCCTGCCGTGCAATGCCTGCCATCACGCCGCGAACTACGCGGAATCGGGCGTGCCTGGGCATCCCAAGTGGCATCTGGCGCCGGCGTCGATGGCCTGGGCCGGCAAGTCGCTCAGCGAGATCTGCCAACAGATCAAGGACACGGCGCGCAATGGCGGCCTCGACATGGAGAGGCTTCTGGACCACATGGCCAAGGACTCGCTGGTCGGTTGGGCCTGGGCCCCCGGCGGCAAGCGCACGCCCGCACCGGGAACGCAGAAAGAGTTCGGCGACACCATGCGCGCCTGGGCCGACACCGGCGCGTTCTGTCCGCCGGATTAGCCTTTGCCGAAAATGAGCGGCACGGAGTCAGCTCTTCGCCTGCGCCCGTTCGAGCATGCGGTCGGCGATCTCGGATTCGCCTAGCACCACGAGATTGGCGCCGAGCTTGTTCAGGTGATCGACCGCGGCGCTCGAATGGGCGCGCGCCAGGATGTCGAGCGCCGGATTGGCGGAACGTGCCTGCTGGACGGCCTGGCCCGCCTCGAACGGCTCGGGGATGGTGACGAACAGCCGCCGCGCGCCGGCGATGTTGGCGGCGGCGAGGATCGCGGGATCGGCGGCATTGCCGGTGATCACCTCGGCGCCGTCCTGGCGTGCCTTCTCCAGTCCGTCATCGCTGGTCTCGATCACCAGCATCTTCATGCCCTGGCCGGCGAGCGCCTTGCCGATCAGCGAGCCGACGCGGCCGTAGCCGATGAGGACGTCGTGGCCGCTGAGCATCGTTGGTCGCAGCAGGCTTTCCGCCTCGTCCTCGGCACCGCCGCCGGTGGGCGTGACGACGGGTTGGCCGCGCCGCAGCCGTTCCATCGCGATGAAAGCCAACGGGTTCAAGACGATCGAGATGATCGCCCCCGCCAGCACGAGGTCGCGCGCTTCCGTCGGCACCATCTTGAGCTCCATGCCGAGCCCGATCAGGATGAAGGAGAACTCGCCGATCTGCGCCAAGCTCGCGGCGATGGTGAGCGCGGTCGAGTTGGAATGACGGAAGGCGCGCACGATCACCCAGGCCGCGGCCGACTTGCCGATCACGATGATGGCGACGGTGGCCAGCAGGGCAAGCGGCGCCTCGACGAACACCATCGGGTTCAGCAGCATGCCGACCGAGACGAAGAACAGCACGGCGAAGGCGTCGCGCAATGGCATCGCTTCCTCGGTGGCCTGCTGGCTGAGATAGCTCTCGCCCATCACCATGCCGGCGAAGAACGCGCCGAGCGCGAACGACACGTCGAACAGCCTGGCCGCACCGAAGGCGACGCCGAGCGCAATGGCATAGACGGCGAGGCGGAACAGCTCGCGCGAGCCGGTGCGTGCGGTGTGATGCATCAACCATGGGATCACGCGCCGCCCGACGACCAGCATGAGCGCCACGAACACCGATACCTTGACCAGCGTGCCGAGGACGTAGAAGGCGATGCGGCTGGCGGGCATGCCGTCGCCTGCGCCCGCTTTCGCGAGCAGCGGCAGCAGCACCAGCGCCAACACCATGGCGAGGTCCTCGACCACCAGCCAGCCCACCGCAATGCGCCCCCGCGCCGTCTCCAGGATGCGATGATCCTGCAGGGCGCGCACCAGCACGACGGTGCTGGCGACCGAGAGGGCGAGGCCGAAGACGAAGCCCGCCATGGGCGTCCAACCCAGCAGCCGCGACAGCCCGGCGCCCATCAGCGTGGCGACGATGATCTGGCCGATCGCGCCCGGTATGGCGATGCGGGCGACCGACATCAGATCCTTCAGCGAAAAATGCAGGCCGACGCCGAACATCAGCAGGATGACGCCGATCTCGGAAAGTTCGGCGGCAAGCGCCGGATCGGCCTCGAAGCCCGGCGTGTAGGGACCGACCATGACGCCGGCCAGCAGATAGCCGACCAGCGGCTGCACACGCAGGCGCTGGGCGATCAGGCCGAGGATGAAGGCCAGCATCAGGCCCGCGGCGATGGTGGCGATCAGCGGTGTCTGATGGTCAGGCATCGCCATTCCTCTCCGCGGTTCGTTGCCGATTCATTGGATTTGGCGGCGCGACGCTGACATTGCAATCTTGTGAGGGAAGTCGGGAGGCAGGGGGCATGAAAATGAGACGCAGGGATCTTTTGGCGGGAGGCGCCGTCCTGGCAGCGACGCCGACGTGGGCGCAGAACTATCCCAACAAGCCGGTGCGCTGGATCGTTCCGTTTGCACCCGGTGGCAACTTCGATGTCACGTCGCGTATCGTTGCCGAGGCCATGGGTCGGCGACTGGGCCAGACCGTGCTGGTCGACAACCGTCCGGGCGCCGGCGGCGTCGTCGGTCTCGAGGCCACCGTCGCGGCGCCTGCCGACGGCTACACCGTGGTGATGGGCAGCTTCACCGTCATCGGCACTGCGCCCTACATGGCGGGCAAGCCCTCAATGGTGCCACTGTTCGCGCCCATCAGCCTGCTCACGACCGTGCCGACCATGATCGTGACCCGCGCCGACAGCCGCTTTGCCGACATCAGGAGCGCGCTCGCCGAAGCCAAGGCGAAGCCGGGCACGGTCAGCATCGGCCATTCCGGCAACGGCACGATCAATCACATCGCCGACCTGCAGCTGCAGGCGAGCGAGAACGTGAAGTTCAACATCATCCCCTACAGAGGGTCTGGTCCCGGTCTGGCCGATCTGATGGCGGGCCAGATCGACCTCTACACCGATCAGCTCACGACCTCGTTGCCCTTGATCCGGACGGGGAAGATCCGGTCGCTGCTGATCCTGGGGGCCAATCGCATCACCCAGTTGCCCGATGTGCCGAGCCTGAAGGATATCGGCATCAAGCCGTTCGACGGCAGTACGACCGCGGGTGTGCTGGCACGCGCCGAGACGCCGGCGGCGGCGCTCGACGTGCTGAATGCCGCGGTCGTGGCGGCGCTCAAGGACGAGGAGGTGGTGCGCAAGCTGGTCGATCTTGGTGCCGAAGTGCGGCCGACCAGCCGTGCCGATTTCGCAGCGCACCTGAAGGATATGGAAGCCGTCGTTGCCGAACTTGTGAAGTCGGGCCTGTTGAAGCCAGAGTGAAGCGGGCGCATGTCAGCGCCATGACAGGACTTCGTTTCATTCTGGCGGTGATGCTCACGGCGGCTTTGACGGTCGGTTGCACGTCGACCGGCACGACGGGTGGCGGCGGCTATTCCCCGAAGGGCAGCCGCGGCGGCGGATGGGAGAATTTCCGCGCCGAGTTGCCGGCGACGCCGGGGTCCATGACGTGAAGACCGCGCTCACCATCCTGATCGTCATGGCTGTCACTGGGTGCTCGAACTTGCCCAAGGACGGCCGCTATCAAACCGGCGGAGGCGGTTGGGACAATTTCCGCGCCGAGGCTCGGGCGCTCACGGTGTTCTCATGATCGTTCGGTTGATCGTTCTAGTCGCAGCAGTCTTCGTGACAGGATGCAAGGACATCCCCCAGGATGACCGCTACCAGACACACGATGGCGGGCGCAGCAACACCCGCGCCGAAGTTTCGGCAGCTACACGGCTTTCATAACGGACCAGAGATCGGCCTTGCGTTCGAAGCCGACGCCCGGTGCATCGGGCATGGCCACACGGCCGTCGACAACCGGGCAATCGTCGGCGAAGCCGCCGAACGGCGCGAAGACCTGCGGATAGGATTCGTTGCCGCCGCACTGCAGGCCGACGGCGATGTTGAGCGCGAACTGGTGGCCGCCGTGCGGCACGCAGCGCCGCGGCGACCAGCCGTGCGCCTTCAGCATGTCGATGGTGCGCAGGTACTCGACCAGGCCGTAGGACAGGGCCGGGTCGTATTGCAGGATGTCGCGGTCGGGCCGCAGCCCCGCGTGACGCACCAGGTTACGGGCGTCCTGCATCGAGAACAGGTTCTCGCCGGTGGCGAGCGGTGGCGCGTACTGGGTGGCGAGCGCGCCATGCGCCAGGTAGTCGAGCGGGTCGAGCGGCTCCTCGTACCAGCGCAGCTTGAAACCTTCGATCGCCTTGCCGAAGTCGATCGCCGTCGGCAGATCGAACTTGCCGTTGACGTCGACGGCGAGGCGCTCGCCGGCGCCGACGATCTTCAGCACCGCCTCGATGCGCTTGAGGTCATCGGCGAGGGCCACGCCGCCCACCTTCATCTTCACGCAGGAGTAGCCGAGGTCGAGATAGTGCTTCATCTCGTCCTGCAGCCCGTCGAGGTCCTTGCCGGGGTAGTAGTAGCCGCCGGCCGCGTAGACCCATGCCTTGTCGTCGAAATTCCCGCCGTTGTACCGGTCGGCCAAAAGCTTCCAGAGCGGCACGCGCTTGGCCTTGGCGACGGCATCCCACAACGCCATGTCGAGCACGCCGACCGCCACCGAGCGCTCGCCGTGGCCGCCCGGCTTCTCGTTGGCCATCATGGCGGCCCAGCACTTGGCCGGATCGAGCAGGCCTTCGCCGTCGAGCAGCGACTCGGGCTTGGCCTGTTTGAGACGCGGGATGAACCGCTCGCCGAGAAGCCCCTTCTGGGCGTAGCGACCGTTGGAGTTGAAGCCGTAGCCGATCACCGGCTTGCCCTCGACCTTGAGGTCGGTCTCGATCGCCACCACGCTCGCCGTCATCTGGCTGAAGTCGATATAGGCGTTGGCGATGTTGGAGCGGATCGGCGAGACGATGTCGCGGATGGCGACGATGCGCATGGGCTCTCCTTCTAGGCCGTCGCCGCACGCCGGCTCTGGCGCATCAGCAGCCACCAGGCCAGCAGCGCGGTCATGACGTTCCAGGCGATACCATTGAGGAAGGCCGCGCGATAGGACCCCGTCCAGTCGAACAGCACGCCGCCCATCCAGCCGCCCAGAGCCATGCCGATCAGGGTCGAGGAGATGGCGAGGCTGACGCGGGTCGCCGCTTCGCTCGGCGGGAAGTACTCGCGCACGATGATGGCGTAGGACGGCACGATGCCGCCCTGGAACAGGCCGAACAGGGCCGAGGCGACGTAGAGCGAGGTGAGGCCGTCGTCGATCAGGTAGAAGACGAGCGCGATGCATTGCAGGGTGGCGCCGATCAGCAGCGTCATGACGCCGCCCACCTTGTCGGCGATCCAGCCCGAGCCGATGCGGCTTATGATGCCGAAACCCAGCATCAGCGACAGCATCTCCGCGCCGCGGGCGACGCCGTACCCCAGGTCGGCGCAGTAGGCAACGATATGGACCTGCGGCATCGACATGGCGACACAGCAGCCGATCCCCATCACGGCGATCAGCGCCTGCAGGGCGTTGGGCGACAGTCCCAGCGCCGCCTGCGAGCGGCGCGCCACCTTGGCGATCGCGGTCTCCTCATGGTCCGGCGGGCGGCGCTTCAGGGTGAGCGCCAGCGGGATCATCGCCAGCAGGCAGAAGGCCGCAGCCGACAGGAACATGGTGCGCCAGCCATGGTCGTGGATGATCCGCTCGATGATCGACGGCCAGATGGTGCCGGCGAAGTAGTTGCCCGAGGCGGCAATGGCGACGGCGACGCCGCGGCGCTTCTCGAACCAGTGCGAGATGTCGGCGACCAGCGGCGCGAAGGTGGCGGCGGCGCTGAAGCCGATCAGGACCTGGGCGGCGGAGAAGAGGATCAGCGAGGAGGTGAGCGATCCCAGGGCGAAGCCCAGCGACAGGCCGATCGCGCTCAGGATCGCGGCGACGACGATGCCGCGCCGGTCGACGATGCGGCCCACGATCACGCCACCGGCAAAGAAGCCCAGCGTGTTCATGGTGTAGGCGAAGGAGATGTCGGCCCGGGTGATGCCGAGATCGGTCTGCACGGCCGGGATCGCCACGGTGAGCGACCACATGCCGATGCCGCCGATCGTGCTCAGCGCGACGCTGGCCGCCAGGCGCCACCAGGCGTAACTCGAATCGATACCACGCATTGTTTTTTGCTTTATGCGATCAGCCGCCCTTGTCATCCACCAGCCACGCCCTGGGTGTTGACGTAGAGGGCGTAGAGCGAATGGCTCGCCGCCATGAACAGCCGGTTGCGATAGCGGCCGCCGAAGCAGAGGTTGGCGCAGCGCTCCGGCAGGTCGATATGGCCGATCGGCTTGCCCGTGGCGTCGAACACGCGCACGCCATCGAGCTCGGGCGAGCCCATGCCCCAGCCGCACCACAGGTTGCCGTCGACGTCGACGCGGAAGCCGTCGGGCGAGCCGCCCGGGCCGGCGTCGATCAGCACCGAGCTCTTGCCGAGCGCCGTGCCGTCGTTGGTGACATCGTAGGACACGATGGTGCGATGCGGCTCGGCGCGCGAGGCCACGACATAGAGCTTCTTCTCGTCGGGCGAGAAGGCGAGCCCGTTGGGGCCGGCGATGTCGTCGGCCACCATGGTGAGCTTGCCGGTCGCGGCATCGAGGCGATAGACCGCGGGCTTGTTCTCGCTCTCGGCCTTGTGGCCCTCGTAGTAGCCCAGGATGCCGAATGTTGGATCGGTGAACCACACCGAGCCGTCCGACTTCACGACGACGTCGTTGGGCGAGTTGAGCGGCTTGCCGTTGTAGGAATCGGCCAGCACGGTAGTTGCCCCGTCATACTCGAAGCGCACGACACGGCGCGCATCGTGCTCGCAGGCGACCAGCCGGCCGCGGCGGTCGCGCGTGTGGCCGTTGGCGTTGTTGGAAGGCTTGCGGAAGATCGTGACGTTGCCCGATTCCTCGTCCCAGCGCAGGACGCGGTTGTTGGGGATGTCGCTCCACAGCAGGTAGCGGCCGTCGCCGAAATAGACCGGACCTTCAGACCAGCGGCAGCCCGTGTAGAGCCGTTCGACCGACGCCAGCGGCAGGCGGTACTTGTTGAAGGCGGGATCGAGCACGCGCACGGACGCGTCGGGATAACGTTCGTTAGGCTGCCACATTGGAGTTTCCTCGGGTCTCGTTCTTGCGCGCGCGAGACTAGCGGTTCAAACGACCGCTTCGCGACCTCTGTTTTAGCAGGGCTGATACAAACTGGCCTCACCCAACCTTACCGTCATCCCGACCGGAGCCGAGCGTAGCGAGGCGAAGTGGAGGGACCTGTTTTGGGTGCGGCGCCGACATAACAGGTCCCTCGACTGCGCCGCCCTGCGGGCGGCTTCGCTCGGGATGACGGTTGGTCAGTCGTCACCCTCCAACCCGTACGCCGCCTTCGCCTGCTCCTTGCTGACCAGCCCCAGCCGCACGTCGCGCTCGACCTTCTTGCGGTCGCGCTTCTTCGGGTCGCCGAAGCCGCCGCCGCCCGGCATTTCGACCACAAGGCGGTCGCCCGCCGGGATGGTCTGGAAGCCCTTGGCCTTGAGCTCGGTGCCGGAGGCCAGCGACAGCCGTCCGTTCCCGCCGGTCTTGCCGCCGTCGCGGCCGCGCGCCGGATGCTTCACCCGCTCGAAGGTGGCGAAGATGCCGAACGGCGCGCCCTCGCGATGCTCGACCTCCATCACCTGGCCGAGCCCGCCGCGATGCTCGCCGGGACCGCCGGAGTCGGGACGGTATTCCTTCTTCCAGATGACCACCGGCGCAATGGTCTCGGTGATCTCGACGGGCACGTTGCGCACGCCCGACGGGAAGGGCGTCGCCGACAGCCCATCGAGGCCGGGCCGCGCGCCGGCGCCGCCGGAATGGAAGGTCGTGACCATGAAGGGCCGACTGTTGCCGATCGTGCCGGTCATGCCGTGGCCGGCGCCGAGCTTCAGGTTCCACAGGTTGCTGGTGCCCTCGGCCGGCACGCTGCCGGGGATCGCCTGGTGCAGGGCGGCGAAGCAGACGTCGGGCATCATGTGGCCGATGGTGCTGCGCGCATTGACCGCAGCGGGGAACAGCGCGTTGACGATGGTGTTCTCGGGCGCCGTCACGCGCACGGCATCGAGCGTGCCGGCATTGTTGGGAATGGTCGGCGCCACCACGCACTTGATGCCGAAGGCGGTGTAGGCCTCGGTGTAGCACATCGGCGAGTTGATGCCGTAGATCGACGAGCCCGAGGTGCCGGCATAGTCGACGGCGATGTGGTCGGCGTTGATGGTGACCGCGGCGTGCAGGTCGATCGGCGCGTCGTAGCCGTCGATGCGCATGTGGCCCTTCCAGGTGCCGCGCGGCAGCTTGCCGATCGCCGCCACCATGCCGGCACGGCTCTTGTCGATGATGTGCTGGCCGAGCTCGTCGAGAGTGTCGATGCCGTGCTCGGTCATCATGTCGCTCAGGCGCTTCTCGCCGATGCCGTTGCAGCCGATCAGGGCGTGCAGGTCGCCCTCGACCTGGATCGGCTCGCGCACGTTGGCGCGCACGATGCGCATCACGCTTTCGTCCATCCTGCCTTCGCGCATCAGCGGCAGCAGCGGCAGGAACAGGCCCTCGTGATAGACC
>Ga0081539_10001919_pt1 | contig 32170 bp, 24 predicted proteins | sample TabmetS4T2R2_FD_71023 | JGI IMG/M metagenome (GOLD analysis project Ga0081539, IMG submission 71023) | Tabebuia heterophylla rhizosphere microbial communities from the University of Puerto Rico - S4T2R2 | ecosystem: Host-associated > Plants > Roots > Rhizosphere ... | reverse complement strand
TGGAGGAAGCGCTCTACAAGGTCACCCCTGCCGATGCTGCCGGATGGTTCGATCACTGCGACTACCAGGTCGAGGTCCAGTACTTATGAACACCGCTGTCAGACCCGGACTCTACCTAGCCGACGGGCGGCATCAGGTAAATGTCTCACTCGGGGTGTGTAGCTGCCGTGACTTCAAGAAGCTCAACTCGGGACGCTTCCATATCCGCTGTGAGCATCTCATGGCCGCAGGATGGGATGAAGGATCACCGTAGGGGATGTGCATCGATTCCCTCGCCCCTAAGGAAGGGGTTGCAGCGCACGTGGATACTATAGGCAGCTAATGAGGGGCCACGCTCACGCGACATGGTCTTGTCCTCTCGTAAGATCGAACGGGTCTTTCGCTGCCCGCGGGCCAAGCGGCGACCATCGGGGCGATCCTACCCGGCAGCGCCACTCACCACCGAGGCATACCTCCACCGGCTGCCAGTCAGAGAACTCCACCAACAAGTACTCTCCGACCTCTCCCTCGTGCTCGGGGTAGTACTCCACCCAAATGAGTGGCGTCGGTAAAGAGTGCTCTTCTATGACCTCCGCGGCCAGGTACTCGGCCATGTTGGTCACGGAGGTGTTGGGGTTGTCCGGTAACTGCGAGCAGATCACCACCGGGGCGCGGCCATCTTCGCGGTAGATCCTGATGCGGCACCTGCCGCCGTCCGACCAGTAGCCCCTGTAGTGGTGGAGGTAGTCGTGGGTTTTCTTCACGGGTACTGCTCCTCTCCTGCGCATCCGTGGTCCTCCCAGGCCGTCGCTTCTATGGCTTCCCTAGTGGCTCCCTGGGCACCGAAGTACGCCACCACCCAACCCTCGGGCCTCCTCAGCGCCCACACGTCCGGATCGCTCCTGTCCAGCCGGTAGCCGGATGGCAGCTGGATCTTCTCCGAGCCCGTCACGACGCCTCTCCGGCGCACGCCCCGCACGTCCCCGAGTAGGCGCCATGGCGCCCGCCGAGCATTAGGTTCGAGAAGTTCCTGGGATTGCCATAGTCGCCGCACGAGTCGCACCGCGCCATCACCACCCGGTCTCCTGGAACGATGATTAAGTCATCCTGGTGCTCGGCCCAGCACAGGTCGCACACCGTCAGGCGTGTTCCTCCGGGGCTTATGCAGGTCTTGATCCAGGCGTCGCCTCCGCCGCACATCTCGCATGCCATATCTCTAGTACTCCTCCGGTAGCAGGATGGTGGTCACGGAACGATCCGCCTCGGTGATGATCCAGATGCGCCCGTCTCCCAAGGAGTAGGAACTGAAGACGCGCCACCCGTGTTTCAGGGACCGCTCGTTCTCCCTGCGATCGCTGGCATCGAGTTGCCCCCAGTCGCCAGAAGCGTGGCGGGAAAGGTAGCCTGATGGGTACTCTCCGCAATCGCTCAGCAGCTTCAGAGCCCCAGGGGTGGCAAAGATCCTGCCGAGGGGAGACGCCCCATCATCTTGTCCCCCGCCCGTTAGAAACCATTTCAAGATCCTTTAAGGAGATGCCTGCTGCTCGACGTCCCCCGCCCGACTCGACCCTGGTCTTCACCTGATGACCCTCGCCGCCTCTAGCTCCGAAGCCGTGATACGTCCCCACCTGCGTAAGGCGAGCAGGCTGAACCAGTCGGAGCCGTAGCGTCTCAGGGTTTCCCTGCCACCCCTGGCTCCCCATCGCCTCCAGTCCCGCTCGTGCAGTAGGCGGTGCTTCTCCCGCTCCAGCACTACACTTGAGGTTTCCACCAGCCTCTCCAGATCCTCCCTACTGATCTCCACAGGCACCCTCCAGCGCATGGCCTCAACCTCCCACTCCAGCCACGCCTGGATGCCCTCCCCGCCCAGCTGCGCTCCGTCAGGCGTGCCGTTGGCCCACTCGTGCAGGGTGAGCAGGCAGCGGGGAGCGGCGTGGTGGATCTCGGGCTTGTGGGCTGCCATCTAGGTCCCCCGCCCGTTCGAGGTGGACTTCGCGTGCGCTTCGGCGCGGTCGAGCAGGGAGGTAAGCTCTCCGGGGTGCTCCGCCCAGTACTTCGCTAGAGCTCCGGCCAGCTCCGCGTACGGATCATCTGCGCCAGGGGAAACTCGCTCCTCCTTCGACTCCGGGTGCGGCCTGCCGCTCCACACACCCCTCCTCCGCTTCTCTGCCCAGCCGGTGAGTACCCTGGCTGCATCAAAGCCTTCGTCGTCCTCATGCGAGAGCGCCCATCGGACCATCTCCAGGACCTCCTCCGCAGGTTCCCCGATGAAGGCATCGCGTATGGGGCTGGGGTCGCAAAACATAAGAGCAGCAACCTGCCGGCAGAACGCCTCGTCGGCCACTACGGCACGGGTGGGAGATTCTTCCGGAGCATTGGAGGCGCGGGTTACACTAGATTCGTCCATAAGGCATCTCCTTATGGGCCAACGTCCCGGGGTGCTACCAACACCGCCGGGACACCTTCTATCCGTCTGACCTAATTATCCCTGTTTAATGCAAAATAACTGCTTTAATATGTAGTATTTATGTAAACATTTTGCTATCTTAAAGCCTAATTGGCATAAGCGGATAGGAGAAGCTGGATTGAGCAAGAAGCGCGGGAACGGCGAAGGGTCCATAACGAAGCGCAAGGACGGCCGATGGATGGCCCGATACGTTGTGCACACGTCGAATGGACCCAAGCGCAGGCACATCTACGGCAAGACGCGCCAGGAGGTTGCGGAGAAGCTCTCCAAGGCCGTCTCGGATCGGGTTGGGGGGCTGGTGTTTGACGGCGACCGCGAAACGCTGGGGGCTTTCCTAGAACGTTGGCTCGACGAAGCGGTGCGCGACACCGTGAAGCAATCGACGTTCGAGAATTACGCCTACGTCGTCCGGCGCCACATCACCCCGGACCTCGGGCTCGTGAGACTCAGAGATCTGAAATCCCGTGACGTGCGCCGTCTCTACTGGGAGAAACTGGATGTCGGGCTCTCACCCCGGACCGTGCAGATCATACACACGGTATTGCGCAGGGCTCTGCAACAAGCCGTGCGCGACGACGTTCTCCCGCGCAACGTTTGTGATGCGGTCACGGCTCCTCGACGGACGAAGAAGGAGATGCGTCCGCTTGCTCCAGGGCAAGCCAAAAGGCTGCTCACGGTTGTCCATGGGGATCGCCTGGAAGCCCTATACGTCTTGGCGGTCACCGCCGGGCTGCGGGAAGGCGAACTGCTGGGCCTGCGCTGGGACGACCTCGACCTCGGACGCAGGCTCTTGCAAGTGCGCCGGCAGTTGACCCGCACCAGAGCCGGGCTCTCCTTCTCGGCACCCAAGCGTGGCAAGGCGCGAGTGGTGAGGCTCACCTCCACCGCGGTCGCGGCCTTGGAGGGCCACAGGGCAGAGCAGAACGAGGAACGGACGAGGGCTGGCTCCTTGTGGCAGGAGACGAACTTGGTTTTCACCTCGACCGTCGGCACGCCCGTGGACGTGGGCAACCTCACGTACCGTTCGTTCAGACCGCTCCTGAAACGCGCCGACTTGCCGCGCATAAGGTTCCACGACCTCAGGCACACGTGCGCAACGCTCCTCTTGTCTAGAGGGACACACCCGAAGATAGTGCAGGAGATGCTGGGACACGCGAACATCTCCATGACCATGGACACCTACTCCCACGTGCTCCCCGACATGCAGGAGAAGGCTGTCGACGCCATGGATGACGTCCTGACATGACGGGTTGGTGTCGTATTGGTGTCAAGAGTCCCGGTACGTCTGCCGGGACTCCCCGTATGGTCATGGGTTTTGCAGGTGATTCGAGAAGCTGCCGGACCTGGATTCGAACCAGGACTAAGTGATTCAGAGTCGGACTTGGTGGAACAAAGAGATCGACAATCGTTTGAATCCACGCTTGCTTAGACATTGCCAGCGACTGCGCATCATTCGTGTCGATTACCGCCTCTAGGTCCAACACCATCCGCTCCCTGGAAGGCAGGTCCACGGCCTCCAACTCTTCCATGCGGATGGTGTGGAACTCTTCTCGCCTGGTGCCCCTGTCCTTCACGGGTCACTCCAGCGGGGGCGCGCCATCGAAAGCCAGCACCACGTCCCGCAAACCGGTCCTTGCCTCCTTCTCGTTGCGCAAATAAGCGTCGAGATCGACCTCGACGACCCGTTCGAAGCGACCCCAGCAGAGCAGCGTGCCGGTGCCGCTCCGACTACTCTCTACTGGTTATACCTCTCCCCTTATTTCGGACCTTCTCTCCCGCAAGGTGCGGCACACGGCGTCGGGATCTCTGGAAGAGAATAGGATCCTCCGTCCGTCATCCAATGTCACCTGCGCGGCTGTTCCTCCATCTCCCGGTACGTTGTACAGTTTGGCACCGGTCCTGAAACGAATACCGAACCCGCCCCACCTCGTCCAACGATAAGACGTGGGCTCGCAGGCAACGATGCGCTCCAGTAGGATGTGGTCTCGAAACGGTCCAAATCCCACTGTTAAGGCGCGCTCGTCTACCGAGACGCGCAAGGTAATGAAGTTAAAACCGATAACGACAGAGACGACAACGAGGGTCGCCGTCGCGCCGAGCATGATGCCCAGGGCGCGCCCACGCAAAGGCGAGAGGAGAACAGGTCCTACGACCAGGCTGATCACCAGCAGGAAACCTACCCCTAAGACCAACAAGGCCCCACTCGACCAGCGGATCTCCTGTTCAAACATCTGCTTCCTTCCTATGGCCGGACCAACGCTGGTGTCGTAAGGGTACTAACGGTATCTCCCAAGAATTCTGCCTTGAGATACAGGGCCTCGCCAACAGGGGCTGCTAGTTCGTATGTCGATGTACTCAGACCGTCCATGACCACGATCCGTTCGAGCGCCATGTCGCCGGTACTCCAGCTCAGGCGCAGGGGCACCGTTGCGCGGCCCCGGGCCGTCACGGTGACAAAGACAGGGTCTCCGGGGCGGTAGCGGCGGCGATCGGTGTTGAGCGCCAGGATCACGGGGCCTTCCACCTCGACTCCCTGCATACCACCGGCGAGCAGCACCGGCTCGATTTCCTCCGGGACCGCATACAGAGCGTACGACAGCGTGTGGTGCCCTGCCCAGCGTGTGTCCAAGGGCAATTCAAACCGAAATGGGGAGCGCCCAACTGGTAAGTCCAGCATCTCGAGCACACTACCCAACTCCTGCCCCTCGCCATCCAGAAGATGAACTTCTAGGCGACAACGCAGTGCATGGGAGATCTCGAGCGCCCCGTGGACCACTATGGTGTCGATGCGCAGGTACTCGCGTCGATCCGTCAGGAACTCGAGGAAGCGGGCCTTGTAGCCCCGCACGTCCACCGCATGGACGGTCTGTGCGCTCTTGTCTCTGGCCGTCAGGTTGCACTCCACGAGGTAAGTGCCTTGGCGCAGGTGAGCAGGCGGATTCAGGGAGAGCAACAGAACCGAGTCGGCGGGCACGGTTTCTTGCCTGGCCGGCAGGATCTCGGCGCCGTCGTCGGCGCGCAAGAGCCGGAACTGTCCGCTTACCGGATGGGCCCCTTCGAAGTAGATCCGTCCGCTCTCGGTCAGGCTGATCTCGGCCCGAACCGTCTCGTCCAGATCGTACACCTGCCGGTCCGTGGCTACCGTCACCAGCTCTCCCTGCCGCGGCACGTAGAAGGCGTTCAGGTAGAGCGCTCTGCCGGTTTCTAGGTAGACGCCAAAAAACAGCTTGCCTTGGTGAGCCGTCACCGGCACGGCATGTTCCACTTCTAGCCTCTGCTGCAGTATCCTACGGCTGGACGCTTGCGTCGCTTCGCCAAACTGAGCGCGGGTGTAGACGGGGAAGGAGCCACCCGAGAGGTTAGCAATGCGCAACCGCAACGTGGCAACCTCTCCGAGGGCATAAAGCGTCTTGTCCAGCGTGGCCTCCACGGCCACCTCTACTCCCCTGATCGGCACCAGCAGTCGGTGTCGCGCGCCGCCTTCGAGCTCGAAGATCACCTCCTGATGCTCGCCACTGAGAGCGTCGGTAGGCATCTGGAACGAGAACAAGAAGGTGCCTTCCGCCCCTGGAGCGATCCACTCGGTATTCTCCTGTTCGAGGAAACCGGGGATGATCAACCGAACCGTGGCCCCGCCCTCCCGCTTGCCAGTGTTACGCACCGAGCAGGTCACTGTGTGTGCTTGGCCTGCGCGTAGTTCGAAGTCCTCTGGCAAAGCGCTAAAGGCGAAGGAGACCAGTTGCAGGGTGGGCCTCAGCATATGATTGAAGGCCACAGAACGGTCCGGTTGCACCGTGGCGGTGGCCATCCAGCCGTCCTCCCGGTCGGAGGCGTAATCTACGGCCTTGACGAAGACGCTGTGTTCCCGGTTGGACTGGGGGAGATGGTAGCGTCCTTCGGCATCGGTCAGGGTGTTAGCGAACCCCTCGTCTACGTACACGAGCGCACCGGACACCGGGTCCAGCGTGATAGAGTCCAACACACGCCCTTCTACCGTACCGCTGATCGACTTCAAATGGAGTACGAACTCCACCGTCTTGCCAGGTGTAACCGACACGTGCGCCGAGGGATTGTGGCCCGCATCGGAGATGTAGCCTGCGGCTTCCACGTACAACCGGTGCTCACCGCCGGGTACCCGAAGGGAGAAACCGCCGAGCGGATTCGTATTGGTACTGATGTCCCCGCTATCCACAGAAACCAACGCTCCGGCCACCGGCTCTTGCGTGACTAGGTCCAGCACCGTACCTTGCAGAACGCCGTGGGTGGGCTGCAAAAAGGCCTCGAAGGTGGTGGTGCGCCCCGCTACGGATTGAAGCGTGATGACGTGCCCCTCGTTTCCGGGGGCCCGATAGCCTTCGCGCCCCGCGTACAGCGGCACGGCTTGGCCTGCCGGGAAATCGGTCACCACAAAGCGTCCCTCCGGGCCCGTTACCACCCCCCGGCGCTGGGTTCCGAGCCAGATCCTAGCACCCTCCACAGCCGCTCCGGTGACCGCATCACGCAGGTGCCCTGCCATCCGAGCGTAAGCCGGCGTCAGGAAGACCCGGTATTGCCCCTCTTGGCCGCCCGTTATCTGGGCGGTCATGACGTACTCGTTGGCGCCCGGCGCCCGGTAGCCGGACGCACGGGCATAGATATCCCGGCGGTCCACCGGGAAGTCCGGTATGCGGAAGCGGCCGAGTTCGTCGGTCCGCGCCCGGGAGGTGGCCCCCTGATACCAGACCTCGGCCCCCTCGACCGGCGCTCCGGTAACTATGTCGACCACCTCCCCAGAGAGTATCGCCAGCACCGGGGCGACGAACAATTCCATCCCGTGCTCCCGACCTGCTCGCACCGGCAGGTTCAAGGTTTCTGCGCCCGCCCGTTGGGTGGCCAGGCCCTCACCCCGCAGCGAGACGCGTTGTTCGCCCGGCGGGACGCCGGAGATACGAAAGCGCCCGTACCTGCCGGTGCGAGTTCCCTGGGGCGACCGTCCAGCCCACACCGCCTCAAGCGGTGCGCCCGGCGACCACTCCCTGTCCGCGGTCCCGCCCGCGTCGGCCACGTAGACGGGCGTTGTCTGCCCTTCGGGGTAAACTCGGATCAGATTCACCATGGCGTACCCCGTCCGGGAGACAAACTCCAGATCCAGCACCCCTTCCGCCCCGACCTCCACGATGCTCGGTCGTAGCCGTAGCAGGCCGTTTCCCACGCTCTGTGCCACGTCCAGTTTCGTGACGAGGAGCCGACCGTTAACGTAGACGTCGAAGACACGGTGCCCGGCCCGGCGGGGGTTCTGCAGCTCGACAAAGGAGAGTTCGGGTTCGTAGCGGCCCGGCGAAAGCCTGATCCGGTAACGGAAATTGCCGAGCCGCTGGTTGAGCAGCAGGTTCTGCTCCTCCGCATCAACGTTCGGAACGGTCGTGCCGGCCGCCGCCGCGTAGGGGTTGCCGCCCTGGTAGCCCCAACCGTTGCTGCACAGGAACAGCTCAGGGTCACCTTCACCGCTTCCGGGACGGACCGCGATCAGCGGCGGCTCGGTATCCGGGTTGGCGGATGAGCCCCAGATCCGGACGTGGTTGATCAGGGCGTTGTCCTTGCGGGCGGTGAGCCGGATCAGCAGACCGGCGACCCCCACCGTAGCCTGGTACCGCCGCAATAACAGGCGGTGACCGCCCACCACGGCGTGGATGTCCAGTGCGGGGTCCACCAGGAGGTCGTTCATGAACACGTCGAAGATGCGTGCGCCGTTCGCGGTCCAGTAGGACTCGCAGAAAGCCAATTCTACCTTGTAGTTTCCCGGGGTGAGGCCTAAGGCGTACTGGATCTCGCCTGCGTAGCGCCCGTGCGTGACCAACGCCCGCTCGTCGCCGGCGATCGGCTCCTCGACGCGGTAACTCCAGCCGCCTACAACGCCCCAGCCGGGCATGGTGGACCAGCGCGACAGATTGGGATCGAAATCACCGCGGAAGAGTAGACGGCCGGCAGGAGTGCTCATCTGTACCTGCCGGAAAAGCGTGTCGGCACCGGAGAAGGCCTGGATGCCGGCGCGCCCCGCCGGAAGCGGGGCGGGATCCGTGGCCTCCAGGACCGTCACGCCTCCGAGCTGCAGCCTGAGGGAGTTGCCGCTGGCTTGGAAGCGCAGCCCCGCCCACTCGTTTAGGAGATGACCGCGGCCCAAGACCTCGGCCAGCATCGTACGACGTCCGCCGGACCAGCGCTCTATTTGGACCGCGCTACCGCCGAACGATACGTCGAAACAGCGACCTGTGAAGCCGCTCCCAGGGGTAATCGCGAACTGGGCGCGCAGCCACCATCCGTTGGCATTGAGCACCCACTCGCCCGATATCGGGTCGGGGGCCGCAGCGGTGCGACGGCGGCCGTAGAACCGGTACGTGCGACCTCCGCTCGCGAAGGTGCCGCTCAGAGTCCCGTCTTCCTGAAGGGTACCGGTGTAGATCTGTGTCCAGCCCGGTCCTCGTCGCGTGAAGCCAAATGTCTGCCCGTCAAGGACGCCGTTCTCGACGGCGGTCTCGTTGCGGTCGGGGTCGTGCAAGAGGACCGCGCGGTAGAAACTGCCGGAATCGCGATAACGCAGCACGAGCGCAACCCCGCCGGGTCGGATCGCCTTCACGTCGGCCGAGATAACGGTCTCCGACCAACCCGTGCCCGACGACAGGAGCGCCGGCCCGTGAAAGACGCCCAGGAGAGGGTCGCCGCTCCATCGACCTCCCACCACGCGCGCCGAGCTTGTGGCATGATCGTACTCGCCCCAGAATGCGTCTACGCCGGATAGCGGTTGACCGCTCACCGCGCCCCTCACGGTGCCTCTCAGCGAGGCTCCGGTAGGAACCAGCCTGAGCACGGGATCATCGCCAGCGGCAGAGGGCAGCGGCAAGTGAACCTGAGGCTGGTTGGCAGGGCGTGTCGCGTAGCCATCGGCAACCACGTATAGCGCTTGCTCGGGCGGGGTGTCCATCGCCCTGCCGGCGGGCAACTGGAGGTCGATACGCCCATCAGAGCCAGACAGGGCGACCTGCCGAGGGTCGGAAGCTGCCCAGACGCGTGCGCCCGTTATGGAGCGTCCTGTTATGGCGTTGACCAGCCGTAGTCGCATAGCGCCGGTTGTCTCGGCCACGTGAGCGTTCACCCGCCAGCGATCTCCGTTGCGGAAGGTTAAGTACGCCAGCGAGTTGTCGTAAGAGCCGGTGGACACGGCGCCTAACGCGTATATCGTCTGTCTACCCTCAGGTACCGATGGGAGCCGGAAGGTTCCGTCGGAAGAGGTCTGCACCCCGGTCGGTGACACTACTTCCCAGCGGGAGGGTGGGGTGGCACCCTCAGCGTCCACCACCGTCCATGCCGTCATTCCCCCAGTAAAGGACTCCACCATGAGCGGCGTACCGTCAGGCCGCTCCACCCTGATACCGCGGAATAGCTGGTCCGGCTGCTGCCAGCAGTAGAGACCGACCTTACCGGCAGCGTGATTGCCGTCTCGGGCCGACAGTACTTGCCGACCGTCGACAAAAATGCTCAACCGGTCTCCCAACGCCTCGATCCTTAGATCCAACCACTGATTGGTGGGGTAGGGCGCGCGATCCTCGACCAGCGTGGTGAACGTGCCACCCTGGACCCGTTCCAGGCGCCGCAACGGTCCACCGTTGGCTTGGTCGAGCAACCAGAAGAAGCGGTAGTAATTCCGGTCGTCGCTGTAGCGAAAGACGACACCCCAGGCGTCGTCGTCCCCACATCGGGACTGCAGCGAGAGACGGTAATCGGACCAGGAGGTCTCGCCGGCCACGGCGCATGTCCCCAGGTAGGGATACCTGTCGCTCGTGGCAACGTAGGTGTCGTTGAGTTGGCGCAGCGCGCCGTAGGCCAGGTGCGGATCGCCCCGGTTTATGTCCAGACGGCCGGGCCCGCCGCTGGCGGCCATATACACGCTGCCCTCCAGCACGGCGCCTTGTCCTGCTGTGCCGGGGGTAAGGTCGAGCCGCAAGGTCCGCGCTGGGTAGAGGTCCAGCGTGGCGTCGCGCCGTCCTCCCACCGCGGTCCCCTCGATGTAGAGGGTTCGGCGCCCCACGGGCAGCACCATGTTCCAAGAGCCGTCGGGGCCGGTAGAGATCGGGCCGCTGGCGGCGTTGTAGGGCCGCGTCGGGGTAAAGGCTTCGGGCACGAGGATCAGGTCTGTGGTGAACGCGGCGCCCGCCTCCGCGAAGACCTGCGCCTGATGCGAGGTTCCAGACAGGCCTTTATACCCGCTGGCGGCGGCATGGACGGCATGGGATCCTGGGGGAAGGTCGAGGCGGAACGCGCCGTCCGGGCCCGTCGAGGCGACACCTTGCCGCTGGTCGTACCAGACTTCGACTCCTTCGAGTGCCTGGCCCGAAGCTCCGTCTAGCACGCGCCCCGTTACCGAGGAGTTACGTCTGCGGAGAAACCCCCGTAGCTCCAGCGTCCGCCCACCGGTGGCCGGGAGGCTCAGGAGGAGCTCCTCCCCGGGGGCCGTGGACCAGTCGGTCTTCTCGGCTCGGAGCAGGTAGTCACCGGCTGCCAGCCGGGTGAAGCGGACCGTGCCATCCGCTCCCGTGAGCGCCCGAGCGGGCGGCAGGTGACGGAAGGAAGAGCGGCGGGTATCTGCCCACAACATCTCCGTTGGTGCGCCACAGTCGATGAGCAGAGAGGATTCCGCGACCCGGATGGCCGAGACGACAGGAGCGCCATAGACCCCTCGGAAGGAGAGCTCGATGGGCTCGCCGGTGGACTCGACTGTCACCGTCTCGCGATGAGGACGCGCCTTACCTACAAGGGAGGTGACATCCAGGTTACGGATGGTAGGCATACCGTCGACAAGCACTTCCATCACCCGCTGGCCGGGCCACTGCAGGGCGTGCTCGACGAAGAATAGCTCAACCGTGTGTGGACCTGGCGCCAGGCGCAGCCGGTAAGCGCAGTTGCCTTCCCGGTAGGTGCGCAGCGCCGTCGCCACGTCGGCTGGCGTTCCTGCCGGCACCGCGACTTCTCCACCGACAACACTCCAACCGCCTTGCGCCAGACCGGCATCCGTCGCGGCTTGGTACAGGGGGCGCTCAGAGGGCGAGCCGCAGCGCACGACATACAGGGGCGCTTCGCCGGCCGCAGGTTCGGCGCCAGCCCAGACGCGAATGAAGTTGACCAAGGCGTTGTCTGTGGTGGCCCGGAAGAGCACGTGCAACCAGCCCCGCTCGGCGGATGCGGTGTACGTGCGACGGACGGCGGTCTTGAAGCCCGCCGTCGCGAAGAGGTCCAGGTCCTGCTCCACCACGCGCCTGTTCAGCGCGACGTGGAAGCGCCGCCGCCCCGCCTGCTGCCAGTAACTCTCGGCCATGGTGAGTTCGACCCGGTATTGACCGTCCGGCACGGGGAAGTGGTAATCGAAGGTGCCATAGCGGACGTGAGTCACGTCGGCCGCCCCCACACCTGTGAAGGGTCCCTGTACCTGGCCCGCGTTCCCACCGTTGGGACCGTAGCCCGGATCCTCGGTCCAGGCCGCCGGGTCCGCGGCGTCGACAGTTGTCCCGTCGGTGCCGGTCACGGCTACTTTCCGGAGGGTCGTAGTGTACTGGCCCCACCCGATGATGCCGGCGCGTCCAGAGGCCAGGATGTCGTCCTGCGCCGTAAGCAGTCGCTCTCCGTTCAGCTCTACGGTCAAGGCCTGTCCGGCCACTGCGAAACGTACCGCGTACCACCGGTTCGGGTCGTGTGCTCTACGCGCCTCGCCCAGCACCGTCACGTGTCCCCTCTCGCACCGGACCAGCCTGATCAGGGCGTCCCCGCTCCCGGACTGGGCCAGATAGAACAGTCGGTAGTTGGTGTGCCTGTCTTGGTGGCGCAGGAGCGCCCCCCAACCGGACGCCTGGCTGCAGCGGACCTCGAAGCGCACTTCCGAATCCGTCCAGGCTGTATCCCCTGCGACCAGGGCGGGGCCATCGAGGTAGTCGTCCCCCTCCCGGCTCCCCTCGTCCCGCGAAAGCGTAAAGCCCCCCCAACGTAGGGCCGGGTCGCCGTGGTAGACCTCCACCCCTTCCAAGGGCTCGCCCGAGCTCGCTGCAGCCAACGAAACCGCCACCTCGCCCCGGGTCGGAAGGAGCGCCGCCTCCACAGAGGTAGTCGCGCCCGGCGGCGCCTGCCCCTCCAAAATCCGCACCGGGGCTCCCGCATACGCCTCGCTGGCGACCCAGATCTCGTAGCGACGTGGGTTTATTCCTTGATCTACCGCCGCCAGCGCGAAGCTGAAGGCCCCGTCCGGCCCCGTCACGGCCGACTCCGGCCGGCCCGCCACCCACACCCGGACGCCTGACGCCGGCCTCGCCGTGATAGCGTTGCGGAGAACTCCCGACACAACGCCGCCCTGCGGGAACGGGTGGAGCACGAGATCCACAGTACGCCCCGGGTAAGTGTTGAAGTAGCATAGCCGAAAGTCGCTACGGTAGGTTACGTAGCCGGATTCTCCCGCCAAGTAGAGCGAGTGCTGGCCGGGCGTCAGGCCCTCCAGCCGGAAGTTGCCGTCGGGGCCGGTCCGCGTACCCGTGGGCGCAAGCGCCGTCCAGCGAGAGGGCGGGGTCGTGCCAGGAGCATCCACGACCGTCCAGGCGGCCAGACCCTCGGTGCAGGTCTCGACAAAGAGCGGTCCGGCCTGGTCCTCAACCCGGATAGAGCGGAAGAGCTGTCCCGGCTGCGCCCAGCAGACCAGGCCAATGCCGCCGGCAGCGTGCGCCCCATCGCGTACCCGGATGATCTCGCGTCCCCCCAACCGGATGACGATCTCCTCGCCCGTGACCGAGGCCTCCGCAGGGACCCAACTCCGGACCGCATAGGGTACGCGGTCCTCGGCGAGCACCGTGCGCTCGCCCGCAACAACTCGCTCGAGGCGACGTAGCGGACCACCACTTGCGGGGTCGTTGATACAGAGGAAGCGATAATGGTTGCGCTCATCCCTGTAGCGCAGAAAGAAGCCCCATCCCTGATTAGACACGGCTTTGGCCTCGAGGCGCAGCGTGTAATCTCGCCAGGTCGGGTCGCCCGCAACCGCGTGGGTGCCGGCATAGGGCTCCAGCGCGCTGGTGATCCGCGTTCCCTGCTCCTGCCGCAACACCCCCAGCGCCAGGTCCGCATCGTCATACCAGATCAGCGCGCCCGCCAGGGGGTTTTGGGTGACGGCATCCACCAACTGTCCCTCCACCGCCCCCGTACCGGTCCTCGGAGGCTGCGCACCAACGGGCAGCAGCGCCAGGAGTCCGGCTTCGGTGGCGCGGCCCGCAGAAGCGAAGACCTCCGCGCCAGCCCTTCCCTGGTATCCGGAGCCCTCCGCCTGCAGGTACTGCACGCCGGGCGACACCCTGAGTAGGTAGCGGCCATCCTCGCCGGTGACGACGGCACCGTCGAAGTTGTTGCCCGCCCAGACTCGCATCCCCGCCAGCGGGGCACCATCCAGCGCGTTGCGGACGGTTCCGACGACCTCGGCCAAGAGCGGGAACAGCTGCAGCGCGTCCACGGTCGTGGTGGCGCCCGGCTGCACCTGCACGCTCGTCTGCGCCTGGTCCCGGTACCCCTGGGCGACCGCGGTCAGCCGACGCCAACCAGGCTGTGCCGACAGCCGGAAGCGGCCCTGCGGGTCGGTGCTCACGCCATCCCCGCCCTCCGGCCAAACCGCGGCGCCGGGCAGGGGAGCGCCGGTCATGGCGTTACGCACTACGCCTTCGACCCACCCCGTCAGGGGCGCCAACAACAAGTCCGGTGCCTGCGAGGTGCGGCCGGGTTCCACGTCGATCCGTATGCCCCGGTGCTCGCCGTGGTTCCCGACGACCGCGCGGAGCGTGCGCTCACCCTCCGTTAGCTCCAGCGTGTAGCGCCCCGCGGCGTCCGTGAGCACCCACTCCGCTCCGTCGGCCCAAACCCGCGCGTTGGTCAAAGACCGCCCCGTGGTGGCGCAGGCCACCCGACCAGTAACCCGGCCGCGATCCGGAGATAGCTCCAAACGCCTCGTTGCGGAAGCGAACCCCCAGTCCACCCGCATGTACTGCGTCAAGTTCCGATAGCCGAGCGCGGCGGCCTCGATCGAATGCCAGCCCGGGCGGATGGAGAGCCGGTAGGTCCCATCCGCACCGGTAAGGCTCAGATCTCCTCCGCCGGAGACCCGGGCGCCCTCGATAGGCCGCCCGCTGGAGCGATCCACCACCGTTCCGGCCAAGGACACGGTATCTGGATGCGCGTCCTTGGCCGGAACGTCGGCCCAAACCCTGATTCCCGCCAGGCCAGACCCATCCGGAGCCCTTACGGTACCGGTAATCGCACCGTACGCCTGCGCCAGCGGCAGGTCACCAGCTTGGGCTGTCTGGCCGGGTTGGACCTCAAGCTGGAAACGCTGCAGCGGCTGGAAGTCCTCGGCCTCCGCGTGCAGCCACGCCACTCCGGCAGGGGCTGCTACGCGGAACCGTCCGTCGGCATCCGAGCGCACATCACCGCCATAGTCGGCCCAGACCCGAGCCTTGGGAACAGGAACGCCCGCGGCGTCAACCACTCGGCCGGTGACCTCGCCCAGGCTATGTGCCAGGTAGATCGCGTCCAACCGGGTGCCACGGCCAGGATAGACATCTGCGGTAAGACTCACAGGGACGTAACTCGGTGCCTCCACGGTTAGAGGGGTGGGCTGAGCGTTCGCACTGAAGGAAAACGTGCCATCCGAACCGGTTACGGCGTCCCCGCCGTAGGGGCCCCGCAGGCGTGCCCCGGCCAGTGGTTGCCCGTTGGCGGCGCTCAGCACGACGCCCTCCAGGCGCCCCTGGCGAGGCCTCAGTCCTAGATCGAATCCCTCAAGGGACTTGCCTTCCACCACCCGAACGGTGATGGCGTTGCCATGGTAGCCTGGCGCCTGAGCCTCCAGTGTCTGGTTCTGGGCCAGCAGGCGGAAACGGAAATACCCGTCCGGCCCGGTGATTGCCAAATTGACGTTTCCCGCGATTACACGCGCCCCCGCGAGGGGAGCTTGGCTCGCGGTGTCGCGCACCACTCCCGTCACTTCACCGAAGGCAGGTACGAGGAAAAAGTCGTCCAAGCGAACAGCTCGGCCGGACGGCACGTAAGCCACGAGGGTCGCCTCGGCATGGCCCGGCGCCCGGGCACGAAGCGTAAGCCCACCGCTTGGGAAGGCTAACGAGAACCGTCCGTCGGCATCCACCGGCGTAGGGGGCGCGCCAGGAACGTAAACTTCGGCGCCTGCCAGGGGATCGCCCGTGTCGGCGCGTCGCACCACCCCTTCTACCCATCCGTGGGTCGGTACCAAGAAGAAGGATGCAATACGGCTGGTCCTGCCGGGGAGAACCTGGATCAGGTTAGCTCGGCGACCAGCGTAACCCGATGCTTCCGCATTTATCCAGCGTTCACCTCGGGGCAGCTCGAGCGCAAAGGAGCCATTCACACTGGTAGTCTGTGGGGGGAAACCCTCCGGCGTAACCCGGGCCGCGGGGATAGCTTGGTCGGACACCAGATCCATGACGAACCCCTCCACCCGTCCCTTTTGGGGTGAAAGGTATACGTTTTCCACCCGCGCGATGCGCTCCGGCGCGACCACCGTGTAGGCGCGGGATCGATCGTACCCCGGTGCTTCGGCGGTCACCCAGTGCCCCCCAGCCTGGGCCGGGAAGCTGAAGGTCCCGGTTTCCGCCGGACTGACCGGAGGGCCGCCGTCGAGGGAGACCCGGGCCCCGGGGATCGGGGCGTGCGTGACGGAATCGAGCACGTAGCCCCCCAGGGTGCCCTGCAACACGGAGGTGAAGTAGACCTCGTGGTAGCCTATCCGATTGCCGCCAAAGTCCACCTCCGTCCTGACCTTGAACGCCCCGTAGCGCACCGTCATGGGTAGCGTGAAGCGGAAGCTGCGCTCGCTGGGGATCTCGGGGCGCATGACTTCGGTAAAGCGCTCGTCGAAGACGGTGCCACCGTCCGGGTTGGTCACGGCCACCAGGACGTCGGCGGCGAAGGTAGCCTGCACCCTGCTGCGGTACTCTAGGAGTACTTGGACGGTCTCCCCAGGGCGGTAGGCCCTCCGGTCGGAGCCGACGGTCACCTCCGCGGCCGGCAGATGGGCGAAGAAGCCCTTCGTGGTTGATCCGAGCGATCTTCCGGTCTCGTCGAACAGGTAGGCCCAGAACCGGTAGGCGCGAGGGGTCAGCGGGCCAAATTCGTATACGAGTTCGGTGCGGCGCCCGGCCGCGGCCCTCACCGTGCGGGTCTCCGGGTTGCTGTGGTTCACGTCGGTCTGCACGGTCAGGGTACGGAGTTGTTCCGAGTAGTTCCAGATGAGGAGACGGACCCGGGAAGTGGCGCCCGCAAGCAAATGTTCCTCGTCCACGACGGCGCTGAACGTGATGGGTTCCGCCTTGTAGCCTACGCCGTCCACCGTATCGTCGAAGTTGTTCACGAGGAAGGTGGCCGCGTCGTAGTTAATGTCCACCGTCTGACCGCGGTCGTCTTGCAAGACCGCGTCCAGGCTCCAATAGCCCAGGGTCGTCAGGTCGATGGTTTCCAGGACCACCTCCCGGGACTCTCCGGCCGGCACCGCAACGTTGAGCGTGTAGCGCCCCTCTCGGAGCTCCTTGTCTGGGCTCACGGTGTTGAGCAGGATGCGGTCCGCATCCTGGTCCGATCTGTTGCTCACCGAACACGTGATGCGGAGAGGTAGCTCGTCCGGATCGTACTCCGGCACCGCGAGCCCGGTCAGCCGAGCCCAGGCGAATATGTCGCGCATCAGCAGACGCTCGTCGTTGGTCAGCTGGTTGTGTCCCACGCCCCAGTCGGCGTAGGCCGTGGTCACCACCACGCGCCCGGCGCCGTAGCGGTAGGTTAGCAAGGCGGGTTGTCCGTTGACGCGGCGGCGCAGGAGCAGTTGAGAATCCCCGGGCCAAGCGGTGAAGAAGCCGTCGATCGAAACGTCCATCACGTCCGTGTCTTGACCCGCAAAGATCGGGTGCGACGCCGTGATCACGACCGACTGGGCGTGGCACGACTGGTCCTCTGCCCAGCCGTATCCTCCTATCCCGCCTGGTAACGCGGCGAAATCGTAGCCGTGCTGCTGAGCCATGCAGACGCAGATGCCGCCCAGCCGGATGTATTCCTCTAACCGGTCCTTGAAGGAACCGGAGGTGTCCAGGCCGTACAGGCCCCCTGTCGGAATTATGAGGACCTTCTGGTAGGTCAGAAGCTCGCGGGGGCTGAAGTCTATGGAGATCAGCCGTACCGGCTCGCGCATCCGCACCATCAGCTCGAAGGCGGTGTTGGGGAACCCGGAGGCTAGCATGGCGTACCGGGCGACGCTGGTCAATTCGGGTACCTGCTCGACCAGCTGCTGGTTGCCCAACGCTTGGATGATCTCCATGTAGACCCGGTCTTGCTCGGGTGGGCTGACCTCACCGGTGGTCGCCTTTTTCCACGCGGCCAAGATGGCGCGCTTGATCAACTCGGCCGTAACCTCCCCACCAAACCCCTGATCGTGCAGGTGGCTGGCAAGCTTCTGGAGCAGATCGGCGTGCAAGAATTGGTTGAGCAGGCGCATGACGTGGGGGCTCTGTAAACTGGGGAAGCGACCCGCAGGCGTGGCGACGTCGTGAGACTCGTCCGGGTTGTCGCCCCCTGGGCCGGAAGTCCAGGCCGCGAGCCAGGTCCAGAGCCCGGCCGCGGCAGCGACCATTACCGCCGCCACTACCGAAGAGACCACCCCCACCCAAGTCCACACCGCCACCACGAGGACAGCGACCACAGGGAAGACCGGCGTAAAGCCCATGGCTTCCGCCTGGGTGATCGCCACATCGAGTGAGGGCGGAATAAGGCCGTTCTCCTGAAGGCGATCTACGAAGCCCTCTACGTCACCGGCCTCGGCGAGTTCTTTCAGGCGTTCGTCGCCGAACGCCTGTCCCAGCTTTACCTCGAGGCTGTCCCAGGCGGCCGCCGCCTCGGGGAGCCCCGCCTCGTTCAGGTAGGTGCGGGGATCGTCGCGGAAGGCGGCGGCCGCCTCCGGGTCGGCGAAGACCTCGTCCACAGCTCTCTGCAGGGCTCGCAGCCGGTCGAAACCGGCGGCGTCCACCTCTGTGTCCACGAAAAGCTCGAAGCGCTCAACTGATTCGTCTCGGGGACGGAGGCTCTCCGGTACACCGTAGAGTCGCAGTTCGCTTCTCTTGTGCTTGGTCATGGTCCCCGTCCCCTCTCCCTCAAGCGTCCCCGTGCCCCAACCTGGTGCCTTCGGGCAGCCCGTTCTCTCGTCCGTCTCGGATTCGCCGATCCTGCCGCTGCATGAGGTTGGCCTTCAACTCGTAGCGCAGGAGCACGTCGTCACGCACCTCGTGCCAGTGGCGCCGCACAGCCTCCCGGGCCAAGGGGTTCAAGTAGAACTGGGCGCATGCCTCACACGGGTGTACGTTCTTCTCCGGATAGGGAACCCGCGGGTCTTTCTGGTGGGCAAACCAAAGCACCGCGTCTGGGCCGTCCAGCCAGATCCAGCGCTTGAGGAAATCGTTCATGCCGCGGTCGATCATCTCGGCCATGGAGCGCTCGGCCAACTTACCTAGCTTCATCTCGGGGATGTGCTCCATGGTAAGGCCGCAACAGCTCGCCAGGCTCTCGTCAGGCGTTACAACCGCGTTGTTCAGTACGTTGTCGCAGCCACCAAACCGCTTAAGCCGTTCAGGCGTGCGGTGCACTTGCTCGTCGTGTTCTAGGATCCGGTCCTTATGGAACGGCATCCAAATATTGCGGAGCACTTGGACGAGAGAGGCATTGGGACTGTTTTCCCAGAAGTCCTTTAACCGTGGGTGCGCGAGCGCCTCCTCCACCTTGAAACGCGAGTTCTCGAAACCCTCAACCACGATGAGACTGCGGATGCCCAACTGAGCGCCAGCGATGACCCCGTTGACAGCCCGTTCAAAGGGCACGTAACGTTGGTGATCGTCGCCGGTGCTGATATTCAGCTCGTTAAGCCCGGCTTCCTTCAGAGCTCTGAGTCGCTTCTTCGCTGCCTCCGGGCTGGTAGCCCAGTAGCCGTTGCTTACACAGCGGGTCATCAAGCCCCGGCTGTGGGCCCTGGCCACGGCTGCGTTCAAGTCCTTTCCGAGCAGAAAACACTCTCCTCCCGAAAAGCACACAAGCTTGATGGTGGGGAAGGTGTCTGCCGCTTCGTCGATGTACCGGAGAATTCGGTCCAGCGGTATGCGACCGTGCACACCCGGGGAGCACTCGAAACAGCACTCCTTGCACGCCGCCGTGCATTGGTAGGTTGCGAGTACGGTTAGCACTTGGGGGAACATTTGGTCAACTCCTTCCAGAAGTCCCAATACTGGATCAATTCTTGGCGCCCCACCTTATCTACCGAGGTCACAAGCTTGGTTCCTGCCCGTTCGAAATATGTACGTCGCGACTCCAGAAGGCTGGAGGCGACGACTACTTTCCCAGGTACCCAAGTACTCCTCCTCAGCCGTGATGTCATCACTCTCGTTGTGCCGCATCTCGCTAGCAAGACGGATCGAATTCTAGCTACGGCATCCAAACACGTGTGGGCCATAGGGTGCATCTCTCTCGAGGTCCAGTCTTGCCAAGCTAGCTCCTCCCTCGCCAGACGGTTCGTCGGATCAACACGCCTCAGTTCGTGAAATAAAGCAGATGGAGATGAATCCACGATGAATTTCGAGCGAAATTTGGGTTCATCAGGCAGATTTTTCTGATTTACCGAGAAAATGGCATACTCGGGGTCTTTATACAGCTTGTTTAGGCCGCGTTCGCGGAGATCTCGGATAGTTAAGAGGCTGTCGTGCTTAGCCGCTTAAGGATCTCCGGTCAAGTCACGAAGTGATACTGCTGGTTTATTCATCGAAGAGCCCGATCAGCTCACCTGAGCCAGCGCCGCCAATGGCTAGCGTCGAGTGAGGGCAGTCGGAACTCCATTTAGCCAGTTAGCAATCCGTCCTACGTTAACAGCGGTCGCAGTGCTCAGTTCTTGGAGGTGGGTCTTCTTCAGGCCCCGGTAGCGAGCCTTGCGCAACCCGAAGGCTCTTACTCCTTGCGAGACCGTACCTTCTATGCCCGCTCTTTGGGCGTAGAGCGAGGCGAACTCTTCCGTTTTCTGGCGCTTCCTGGTGAACTGGATGGCCTCGTGCTCTTCTTTCGGTTGCAGGGTGAGGGTGCGCGGGAGATCCTTCGCTCGCGTACACGAAGATCGACTCGGGCATGAGGCGCAATCGTCTACCGAGAAGTCGATGTGGATCATACTTCGTTCCCGAGGGGTCCTGGTCTCCGACCAGCGGATGCTCTGGCGCTCCCGAGGACAGGTTACCCTCTTCTTTTCCCAGTCGATGTGGAAGTTTGCCACGTCGAAGCCTTCGTCGGCCTTAGCCTGCCAAGTGTTGTCCTTGAAGGCAGGGCCGATGAGATCGATCCGGTGGGCGTGGCTCGAAACGAGATTGCTCCCACAAACGTAGGAAGAGTCCGCCAGTTGCTCTTCGGGTAAGAGCCGTTTCATTCGAGTCCACTCCGGATGGCACCAAGCTGTTTTGCGTCGGTTGCGGTTGCTGTAGTTGTGTGGACGTCGGTGATCAGATGGGGAAATCCCTCGTCGCAACTCTCCGTCAGATGCACCTTGTAACCAACCCAGCTCATCGAGCGCTTGGTAGAGTAGCGCGCCTCAACCTCGTAAGGAGATTCGATGCGCCGAGCACCTTCGGACATCTCTTTTGGGTCGAGGATCCTTAACTCTCCTTCGATCTGCTCGTAGTACTGTTGTCAAACTTGGCGCAGTATCTGGTCCTCTGAAAGCTCTTTGAGAAGGTGGTGCCACACAGCTCCTCGGTTACGTCCTTGACCTTCCTCGTGGAAATGCCCTCCACGTACATCTCCATCAGTGCCAATACCAAAGCCTTCTCGTTGCGCTGGTAACGTGAGAACAACCTCGTGGAGAACGTCCCTTCTCGGTCCTGAGGAACGAGCAGGTTCAGCGTGCCCACTCGCGTCCTGAGTGTGCGGGGCTTGTGGCCGTTGCGATGTCCTTTGCGCTCGGTAGTGCGCTGGTAGGGAGCGGCGCCCACGTGCTCGGTAATCTCGGCCTCCAGCAACTCCTGTAGCACCCTCTCCACGATCTCCTCTAGGAAGCCAGGGTCGTCGAGCAAGATCCCTTGCGCGACCTCCTCGGCCAGCCTACGATGATCTTCGGCCAGCCTCTCCTCCTATAGGTAGCAGGCTTCGAACACCGACTATCTTGGAGGACGATGGCCCTTCTTCGCTAGTGGCTCACCAAATTACAGAAGTCTACGGACACAACCCTCACGTTTGGCTTCCATATTCTCCGGCACACCTGCGCCACGCTGCTCCGGGACGAAAACGGCCGCCGGGGAGGTCCCCGGCGGCGCCCTGTTACAAGCCCGGATAAATATTCAGCGGCTCAATACTCCGTCGGCAGCAGCAGGCAGGTACCCGACCTGTCGGCCTCGGCGATGATCCAAACCCTCTCGCCGGGGCCACCTCCCGAATAGGAGCTGACGATGCGGAAGCCGTACTTGAGGCTTCTTTCGTTTTCGCGCGCGTCCTCGGGCGGGATCTTGCTCCAATCACCAGCGATATGACGGTCCAACAACTCCGCGGGGTTGGTGGCGGTGGCTGCCAGGAGCGAGAGAGCTCCCGGAGTCGCAACGATCCTTCGCAACGGAAAGAGGGCGGCCGTCATGGCCCCCCATTTATCGCCGCGAAGGCCTCCGCCAGGGCATTGCCGCTGATCTTCTCCCAGCGCCTCCTCGCGAGCAGTGAGATTCACGCCGTCCCGTAGCGCTTGAGGGTGGCCAACCCTCCGAGCCGTCCCCACCGCGCGAAGTCGCCGGCGTGAATCTCGCGGTGCTCGTCTCTGTCGAGCTCCCTCGTAGAGCACTCTGCCAGCGCGACGAGAACCTCCCGCGATACGTCGGGATCCACGCCCTGGCGCAGGGCCTCGAACTCGTAGTCGAGCCATAGCTGAAAGCCCTCGCCGTCGAGCTAAGTGTGGGCATCGGCCCGGTCCCTCAAAAGCGCAGGAGGCACCGCGCCACCCGATGGTGCACCTCTCTCTTGGCCTGCTCCGCTCCTTGGCGTAAACTCTCTCCGATCAAGGAACTAACCTCCTTGGTCCGTGCCTCGGGATGATGGCGCACCCGCGGAGCGCTGGACGAGGCCGTGGGCACGGCGCTCTCGGTCGTCACGCCCGAGGACGTGGCGGGCTGGTTCAGGCACTGCGGCTACCTTTCGTTGGATCAACCGTTATGAATGCCGCTGTCACATGGCGAAGGGGCGCGCTACACGATATCCATTGCAAATTAGCGGTCGCGTCAACGCTCACCCGAGATCCGACCATAGTTTTGACCATAACCGTGACCATAACCCCGTGCGGGTCGAGGCGGGTCCACGAGGGTCTAACGAAAAGCCCGAAATGAAAAAGCCCCGCAAACGGGGACTTTTGAGGAGCTGCCGGACCTGGATTCGAACCAGGACTAAGTGATTCAGAGTCACTCGTGCTGCCGTTACACCATCCGGCAATGCTGTAGCCGCTGACGCAGCGGGGGTATTGTAACGCGTGATCCCCTATCCGTCGAGCGTGTCTAGCCCACGGTTTCGGGGATGCCGCCGGTCTCCATGGAGCGCAATCTATCTATCCGTTCCTGTATGGGCGGATGGGTGGAGAATAGTCCCTTGGCCCGCTTCTCGAAGCTCTTCACCGGGTTGACTATGTACAGGTGGGCGGTGGCCCGGTTGGCGACTTCGAGGACTTCCTTGTCGCCGGAGATCTTGGCGAGCGCGTCGGCGAGGCCCTTGGGGTTGCGGGTGAACCTGACGGCGGTCGCGTCGGCCAGATACTCGCGCTGGCGGCTGATGGAGAGCTGGAGGAGCCTGGCAAAGAGCGGGGCCAGGATGGCGAGCGCGATGGCCACGATCATCATGATGAGCTGGATCTGGCCTCCACCTTCACTGCGTCTGCCACCCCTACCGCCGCCGAACCACAGGCCGCGCAGGAAGAAGTCGGAGATCAGGACGGTTGTCCCGACCAGGATGCCGACGAGCATGGCGTAGCGGATGTCGAAGTTTCCGACGTGGGCCATCTCGTGCGCCATGACGCCCTGCAACTCGTCGCGGTCAAGTTTTTGCAATAGTCCGGTCGTCGCGGCGACGGAGGCGTGCTCGGGGTCGCGGCCCGTGGCGAAGGCGTTGGGTGCCGTGTCCTCGATGATGTATACCTTCGGCATCGGGAGCCCTGCCGCGAGCGTCATCTCCTCTACCACGTTGAAGAGGACGGGGGCTTCGTCGTGCGAGATCTGACGTGCGCGACTCGCCGCGAGCACCATGCGGTCCCCGCCGAAGTACGTGGCGACGCCCGAGATGCTTCCGACGACGAAGGCGAGGACTAGGCCGAACAGGGCTCCTGCGGGGTCTCCGATCCAGGCGTACCCGATCACGTACCCAAGCACGACGACTAGCGCGAGGAAGCAGATGATCAGGAAGACGCTGTTGCGCCGGTTTACCGCGATGCGGTCCCTGAAAGTGCCCTGTTCCATTGGAGTCTCAGTCGTAGGATACGGTGATGGATTCACGCTCGGAGCCCTGGGCCTCGAAGTATTCACGCTCGGTGAAACCCATGGCGCGGCTGAAGATCACGGCCGGGAAGCTCTGTATCCGCGTGTTGTACTCGCCCACGGAGTCGTTGTAGTGCTGGCGGGAAAAGGAGATCTTGTTCTCCGTCGAGGACAGCTCCTCCTGGAAGTCCAGCATCACCGTGTTCGAACGTAGCTCAGGATAATTCTCCGCCACCGCAAACAGGTTACCGATGGCGCCACTGAGGCGCGCCTCGGACTGCGCCTGCTGGCCCGGAGACTGCGGCTGCATCGCCTGTGAACGCGCCTGCGTCACCTGCGTCAGCACTTCCTGCTCCTGACGGAAGTATTTCTTCACGCCTTCGAGGAGGTTGGGGATCAGATCGTAGCGGCGCTTGAGTTGCACGTCTATCTGCCGGTACGCCTCCTCCACATCGTTGCGGCGGCGCACCAGCCCGTTGTACGTGGCGATGGCGTAGAAGACGAGCACCACGACTATGACTACTACAATGATCGTCAACACGATACCCATCCCTGGCACCTCCACGATTCGGCGGATTTTCTAGCTGAATTATACGCCGCAGAACCCCAGAACGATTCACCCGCTTAACAAGGGGTTCGAGAAACTCCATGTGGTTTCCTGGACAACCCCCATCTTCCATACTTCGCGCCAACTCGTCCAGCACCGAACTTACGAAAGCCAGGTGGGGCTTCCGATTTGGCTGGCTTCGTCTTCGCGGCCATCAGGATCTGGGCGTGATCCGGAACCGCTATCATGCGGTGCGGATACGGTCGAGTAGAGAGGTAAACAACCTTGCCCGAGTACGACGCCCTGGCGGACATCTACGACATCGAGTACGACCACGACTACGACGTTCCGTTTTGGCTCTCGGTGGCTCGGCGTGAGGGAGATCCCGTAGTTGAGTGGGGTGCCGGTACCGGACGCATCGCCGTCCCGCTCGCCGAAGCGGGCCACGACATGACCGCCGTGGAGGTGTCGGGGCCGATGGTCGGGAAGGGGAGATCTGGAAACGAAAACGTTGAGTGGAGGCTTGGAGACATGCGGAGCGCGAAACCCGGGCGGCGTTTCCGGCTCGCCGTGTGTGCCTTCAACTCGTTCCTGTGCCTGACGAGCCTGGACAGCGCGCTCTCGTTCCTGCGTAATGCTTACGAACATCTCGAACCAGGTGGATTGCTCGGGATCGAGGTCTCAGCATTCTCGCCGGAGGAACTGGCTGAACCGCCCGGCGGCCCGGAATTACACCATGACTTCACCCGCGAGACGCAAGAAGGATGGCTCGACCGCTTCAGCATCTCCCGCTACGACACAGCCTCGCAACTGCTTTCGATGCGTCTGTTCTACGAGTTTTACGGCCCTTCGGGCGGGCTACAGAGCAAACGAGCGCACGACCTCACCATCCGCTTGACCAACCGCGATGAACTGGTGCTGATGCTGAGAACTTGCGCCTTCGAGGTCGAAGTGATCTACGGCGGGTTCAATGGAGAGCCGTTCACACCGGTGAGCGATCACCTCATCGCACTGGCTCGCCGAGTGTGAGAACCTCAGGCCGGGAATTGCAATCGGCCTCGCGCCTTTAATTCGAGCGGTAATAGACTGTGGTAGAGAAACTCGTGGAGCGGGGTAGGCACATCCGCCTGCCGGCCCAATCGAACCACCGCCCCATTCCACGCCTCTAGCTCGGAGGGCCGTCCGGCAATTATGTCCCGCTGCATCGAAGCCGTCCCAGATGGTGTCTGGCTATCCACGAAGGCTATCGTCCTGGCGATTACATCGTCAGACAGTGGAATTTCCCTCGACCGCGCCACGTGCAAAATCTCGCTCATCCCTCGTTCCAGCATCTGGCGCGTCTCGGGAACGTTGCGCAGCGTTCCGATCGGGGCACGCGTAACCGCGCCGAGCCCTCCAAACGGGGCTATGAAGATGAATTTCTCCCACAGTGCAACGTGGATGTCCGCGGAGATATCCGCCGTCACGTTCGCCCCGATGAAGGCTTCGCGCAGCCGCCCGGTACGTTCGCTCGGCTTGTTATCCAGCTCTCCAAACTCCACGGAGGCGGGTCCGCCCACGTGGCGAATGAGCCCGGGCCCGGCGATGGAACTGAAGATCCTGGCCACACCACCCACCACGCGCCCGGGGCCGAAAACCTCTTCGAACCGGGCGGGTGCTTCCACACCATTCTGAAGCGGCAGCACGCAAGAGTCCGGCCCGACCAGCGGACGCATCTCCTGCGCTGCCTCCTCTACCTGCCACGCCTTTACGCCGACGAGGACAACGTCCACCTCCCCCACGTCTTCCGGGTCATCGGTCGCCTGTGCTGGTTTGATCTCGAAGTCGCCCTTGACGCTCTCCACCCGCAAGCCGTGCTCGCGAATGGCGCGTAGATGCTCGCCCCGCGCGATAAACGTGACGTCTTCCCCGGCCTGCGCCAGCCTTCCACCGAAATAGCCCCCCGCTCCACCTGCTCCGAAGACCGCAATACGCACCAGAACCTCCCGAACCCGTATCGAAACTATTTCTTGCGTCCCACAAGGTGAATCATCCGTCCCACTCCCCGGTATGGATCCCTGCGGCCAGCCTCCCACTCAGCTTCGAGCATGTCCGCAAAGTCGGGGCCGGGATGCTCCTCGCCGAGATGATCGGCAAATACCCTGACCCCGTACCATCTTATGGTTTCGACGTTACTCTTCGCCAGCATCCCGGAGATCTCCCCAACGGTGTGCGCCCGCGTCAAAACGCCGAGCCTTCCGGAATCCCGATTCGAGTCGAACGCCTCCAACGCATCCCGGTAACGGCCTTCGAGCGCAGGCCTCATCGCCAGGGCGTCCGCGTTCTTGGTCAGGATAGAGACGATGGCCCCCGGACGGGAAACCTCCCCCATTGCCCGGATGAGTGGTCCGGGATCTTCGAGGTACATGAGAACACCATGGCACAAAACCGCGTCGAAAGTTTCTCCTTTCAGAACCCGCGACGCTTCTTCACCGGGCTCGCAGACCATACGGACCCGCTCTCTAACTGGCCCGTCCTCCGAGGCGAGAGAGTCCCGCGCCTTCTCTAGCATCTCCTCGGAAGGATCGAGGATCGTAACCTCGTATCCGAGACGGGCCAGCGGGATCGCCTGGTGTCCCGCCCCTCCGCCAACGTCGCAGACCCGCGCCGGAGGTTTTTTGATGTGTTCACCAAGCTGGCGGGATACGAGCCTCTGCCTCAGCATTCCGCGCAGGGTCTCGTACTGTTCCGGGAACCGCTCGGACAGTTCGGGAGACCAGCCGCTCACGAACTCAGGAGCCAAGATCCCGCTGACTTACGGGCCGCAGTCTAGGTACGAAGCGGGGGACGAGACGGCAGTAACGCCGATAGGTATCACCGAAACGCTGGCGCAACTCGCGTTCTTCGAGAGGAAGCTGTAGCGCGAGCTGTATCAGGTACAGCGCGGCGAGCAGAACCAGCGCCCAGCTTCCGCAGAGAAGCGCCGTACCCAGGATCAGGGAGAAGTCCGTGACGTACAGCGGGTTCCGCACGTAGCGATACGGTCCCTCGACCACCAGCCGCTGCGGTACGCGGTTCTCCTCGGCCCCGGCTCCCGGCGGAAAGAGCGCACCGGCGAACAACAGCCGTGCCCATCCCATCCTGGCGCAAGCCCACGCCCCCACGACGACTGAGGCGACGAGGATGCATCCTCCGATCACTCGGAGCGGCAACACCCCGTCCCAGTTCCAGCCAAGCCATATCGGTGAGAGGAACAGGAGCACAAGCGTCGTTCCTCCCCACAACCCGGCCACCTCGACGAGGTACCACGCGAGCAGACCCCGACGCCGCAACCACCCGCGCCAGAACGAGAGCATCGGGTAGGTCAGAAGGTCGATGACGATCATGCCCCCGTAAAAAGCCGCCACGAACAGCGGCGTGAGCACCCACCGGCCAAGCATCGCATCCCCGATCCCGCTAACGACGAATGCAGCAACCCAAGCTGCGGCCGGCGCGAAGTGCCGTTCTCCGTTGGTTCTTGCTTTCCCCTCCACGCCGGAAATTGTATCGGCGCTCACCATATCGCGCCGGGCTTCAACATCTCCCGTCCCGCTGGCTCCCGGCAACCATCGAACCATTTCACGGATCACCCGAAACCACACTTGACACGTAGGCTCTATCCTTATATAGTCATTTTCGACTAAACGATTTCGACTAAAGAGCAGGAATTGGCTTCGAAGAGGAAGGTGTCGAACCCGCTGGCGTTGGCAGTGATGGCGCTTCTGTACGAGAGGCCGATGCACCCTTACGAGATGGTCACTTTGATGCGCGAGCGGGGGAAGCACGAGACGGTGAGGCTCAAATACAGTTCGCTCTATTCGGTGGTGGCGGCGCTGGAGCGGGAGGGTCTCATTGTGCCCAGGCAGACGGTGCGGGAGGGGCGGCGTCCGGAGCGGACGGTTTATGGGATCACCGGCGCGGGACGCGAAGAGTTCCTCACCTGGTTGCGCGAACTCTTGAGAGAGCCGGTCAAGGAGTACACGCAGTTTGCGGCCGGGCTCTCGTTCCTGCCGGGGCTTCCCCCCGAAGAGGTTGTCGCGCTACTGCAGGAGCGGGTGCGGCGCTTGGAAAGGGAGACTAAAGAACTGAGGTCTCGCCTGGACAGCGCCATGGAGCAGTTGAACCTTCCCCGGCTTTTCCTGGTGGAGTCGGAGCACGAGCTTATGCTGAGAGAGGCCGAGCTGAGTTGGGTTCGTAAGCTCGTGGAGGAGATCGAAGCCGGAGAGCTTGGCGACCTTTCGGAGTGGCGCTCCATTCTTTCGGAGCAAGGCTCGATGGGCGCTGGTGAGGTCGAAGGGGAAAACGATGGTTGAGGAAGCCAGACTGCCCCGGTGGCTCAAGTTCGCAAACCCCGTGATCGTGGCATTGCAGCACCGCGGGGTGGTGATCGGCACCATGCGCCTGCTCTCAGTGCCTGGCCGCAAGAGCGGCAAACTATATACGACTCCCGTCTCTCCGCTGACCGTGGACGGCGAACGGTACATCATCGCCGGCCTCGAAGATGCAGACTGGGTAAAGAACGTCCGGGTCTCGGGCTGGGGAATCCTGGCACGAGGCCGCGAGCTGGAGCGTGTGAACCTCATTGAGTTGCCGCTCGAAGTGCGCGCACCCATCTTGCGGGAGTTCCCGCGCAAGGTTCCTCGCGGGGTTCAATACTTCCGGCAACTTTACGGCATCTCCGGCACACCGGAAGAGTTCGAGGCTCTGGCTTCCCAGTGTCCGGTTTTCCGGGTAGAGGAGGCTGGTCCATGATCTGACATAGCGATGGCCCCCGACTGGTGTTGCAGCACCTTGGGCCGGGGGCCGGAATCCCGAGTATCAGGCCCGCGGAACGAGACCATTACCCGAAATGCACAACCTCAAGGATAACAGGTCGAAGCTCCGCGGTAGAGACAACCGGAAAGGATCTTCGAACCTGATGAACCACGAACCCGCGACCCACCAACAGACAGACGAAGCGGAGATACGCGCCCTCTTCGAGGATCTGCTCGAAGACTGGGGCTGCGGTGACGGCTGCGCTTACGGCTCCCGCTTCACCGAAGACGCTGACTACGTCGCCTTCGATGGCGCTCACACGAAGGGGAGAGAGGACATCGCCTCTTCGCACCAGCAACTCTTCGACAAGTATCTCAAGGACACGCGCCTCGTTGGCCGCATCACGAGCATCAAGTTCCCGAGTTCTGACGTGGCCCTCGTCCACACGAAGGGCGGCACGATCATACGCGGCAAGACGAAACCCTCTCCCGAACGCGGCTCCATCCAGACGTTAGCCGCCGTGAATCGCAATGGCGAATGGCGCTTCGCGGCGTTCCACAACTCCAGGGTGCGGCCCATAAGCGGCGGGATCTCGTTCCTGATCTGGACCCTCACGGACCTGCTGTGGAAACTTTCCCACCCGGTGAGAAAGCAGCACGCGAACGAGGTTGAGGAGTCGAAAGACAAACGGCAGAAGCGGTTCAAGATACTGCCAGAGATGGAGGGTGCGGTTGCCCGATGGTACGCCCGAAACCGCGGTTCTGGGAGCCAGATCGAGGCGTATCAGGGGCAAGCCTCACTGCTCACCGATGGCCTGCCGGATGGTGCCGAGGTACTCGAAGTGGCGCCTGGCCCTGGGTATCTGGCAATCGAGATGGCGCGGTCTGGTCGGTTTCACGTGGCCGGGCTGGACATCAGCCGTTCGTTCGTGGAGATCGCGAATGAGAACGCCAGGCAAGCGGCTGTGAGGATAGATTTTCGCCGGGGAGACGCCGCCCACATGCCGTTCGACGCAGAGTCCTTCGATCTGATCGTGTGCCAGGCCGCCTTCAAGAATTTCGCATATCCAGTCAGCGCCCTGGATGAGATGCACCGTGTCCTATGGGGTGGAGGAAAGGCGGTGATCAAGGACATGAGACGGGAGGCCTCCTTCTACGACATCGACCAGGAGGTGAAGAGGATGGAGCTTGGCCGGCTGAACGCCTTCGCAACGAAATGCGCGCTCGCGATGCTCCGGCGCCGCGCATACTCGCGGGACCAGTTCACCAGGCTCGTCGCCGGGAGCGCCTTCGGTGTCCGCGACATCCGAACGGAAGGAATCGGCATGGAGGCGCAACTGAAGAAGGAGACCTTGGCCTGAACCTTTCTTACGGGCTCCGCCCCTCGCGAAAGACGAAGCCCCCAAACAAACCACCCGCATCCGGTCACCAGCGGGAGAAAGAAGCCAACCATGAACCAGCAACCTGCGTCCAGGAAGGCGCTGATCATCGGCGGCGGCATCGCAGGCCCCGTAACCGCGATGGCCTTGCAATGCGCTGCGATAGACTCCGTCGTTTACGAGGCGCACTCCGTCGGAGCCGAGGCCTCCGGCGCGTTTCTCACTCTTGCCAGCAACGGCCTGGATGCCCTGCACATCATCGAAGCGGACCGCGCCGTTTTGTCAGAAGGGTTCCCGACCCCGCGCATGTCGTTTCAGAATGGGAAAGGCAAGTATCTTGGCGAGGTCCCCGGAGGGACGCAGCCCGGCGGTCCCGTCAGCCACACCCTCAAGCGGGCCGATCTGTACCGGGCGCTTCGCGACGAGGCGATCCGGCGCGGTATCCGTGTCGAGTACAGCAAACGGCTCATGGATGCCGAGACGACGTTAGATGGTGGCGTTACGGCGCTATTCGAGGATGGGACGGAGGTTACGGGCGAACTTCTAGTAGGCGCAGATGGAATCCACTCGCGTACGCGCCGCATCATCGACCCGGATGCCCCGAAGGCACGCTACATCCCTGTTCTCAACATCGGCAGCTACGCCCGTGACGTGAACGTTCTGGCAGAACCGGGAACGTTCCACATGATCTTCGGGAAGCGCGCGTTCTTCGGTTACACTATTCATCCGTCGGGGGAGATCTGGTGGTTCGCAAACCCTCCGCGGGCAACCGTGCCAGACAGGGCGGAACTCGCGGCGACGACCACGGAGCAATGGAGAGGGTTGCTGATAGACCTCTTCTCCGGTGACAACACTCCTGCCATCGAGATAATCCGCTCTACCCCCGGAGAGATCTCGGGATGGGCCACCTACGATCTCCCCTCCGTCCCGACGTGGCACAGGGGATCGATGATCGTTATCGGGGACGCCGCGCACGCCACGTCGCCCTCGTCCGGGCAGGGCGCCTCACTCGCTATCGAAGACGCGATCGAACTATCCCGCTGCCTGCGCGACCTGCCGGATACCGGCCAGGCGTTCGGGGTCTACGAGCGGCTGCGCCGTGACCGCGTAGAGAAGATCGTGGCGCAGGGGGCCCGCACGAGCAACAGCAAAGCCGCCGGACCTGTGGGCAGGGTACTGCGCGACCTGATGATGCCCGTCTTCCTCAAGCGTCTGGCCAACAGCGGATCGCTCGCCTGGATGTACGATCATCACATCGCCTGGGACGAGAAAGTAGCGTAGATCAAAATTCCGGGCATGCCTGCTGTTTCGGAACGCTAGATGAGTGTTGCGAGGTTTTCATGCCCACAGCTCCTTGATCCGGCCTTGCGGACGACCCAATATCCGGTTGACGTAGAAGCCGTAAGTGTAGGCCGCTATCTTCGCCGCGATCCTGGTGG
>Ga0081539_10001918_pt1 | contig 32176 bp, 28 predicted proteins | sample TabmetS4T2R2_FD_71023 | JGI IMG/M metagenome (GOLD analysis project Ga0081539, IMG submission 71023) | Tabebuia heterophylla rhizosphere microbial communities from the University of Puerto Rico - S4T2R2 | ecosystem: Host-associated > Plants > Roots > Rhizosphere ... | reverse complement strand
GGTCACTGGTATTCATATCGCGCGCGAAAACGATATTGGTCCGGGTCTGGTTATTCATAACTTCTGCGGCATTCTCATCCTCGCGAAAAAGATCGGTCATAGCTGCACTCTCACTCATGGGGTTAGCATTATGAACGTGCGTGGCGTCGGCCGGGCAACCATCGGAAACAATTGTTACTTCGGTCCCGGCTCGAAAGTTCTCGGTGCGGTTACGATTGGCGACAACGTGGTGGTGAGCGCCAACTCGGTGGTGGTCACCGACGTGCCGAGCGGCGCAACCGTCATGGGTGTCCCCGCACGCGTGATCTCGCGTGAAGCAACCAGCCCATATCTCAAGAACCCGGTCCTTCCGATAACCAAGAGTGAGCGCGAACCGGCGGCGGCTTCCTGATTTTGCGCACATGGAGCGGCCGAGGAAGAGCGGTTACTCGATTGCGATGGTCGCGGCCTGCCCTTTTCCGGCCAATCATGGCTCGGCGGCGAGTATTCGGGAAATGTCCGATACCCTTACCGACATGGGCCATCAGGTCCACATCGTAACTTATCCGACCGGCCAGGAAGATATTAGAGTTCGCCGCGCCCGCGTGCACCGGACCGCTCCTTTTCGGCCGGAAAAGAACGCCCGGGTCGGCCCCTCGTCGGAGAAGTTCGGTCACGATTTTCAATTGCTCCGGCTGCTCTGCCGCGTCATCCGCGAAGAACGCATCGATCTGATTCACGCCCACAACTACGAAGGGGCGCTCATCGGCCTGATGGCGAAGTGGCTTACCGGCCGGCCGCTGCTTTACAACGCCGTCAACCTGATGAGCGACGAGTTGGCTGGCTATCGCTTTATCCGACCGGCCTGGCTCGCGCATGGGCTCGCTCATGGCTTGGATTGGTTTGTCCCGATTTTTCCGAATCATATCACCGCGGTTTCGCCCGAACTACGCGAATGGTTCATCGCGCGGGGCGTGCCGTCGACGAAAGTCGACCTGGTTCCGGCGGGGATTGAGCCGGATTTGTTTGATCATCCGGCGCCGGAGAAGTTTCGCGCGCGTTACCAGCTCAATGGCCAGCCGATTGTTATGTACACGGGCGTCCTTAACGCCTTTCAGCGAATCGATTACCTGCTCCGCGCCTTTGCAGTCGCGCTGCGGGAGAAACCGGAGGCGCGACTCTTGGTCGTCAGTCCGCTGGTTTCAGAAGCCCACGAGCGCGAACACCGGGCACTGGCCGCAGAGCTTGGGATTTCCCACGCGGTTATCTGGATTTCTCCTCACACCCTGGAAGACCTGCCAAGCTATCTCGCGCTGGCAGACGTGACGGTCGTGCCCCGGCCGGAGTGCCCCGGTCATCCGGTAAAATTGTTGAATTACATGTTGGCGGGGCGACCGATTGTCTCCTTTGCCGGTGGAGCAAAGGGCGTGCGCCATCTGCATGACGCATTTATTGTTCCAAATCACGATTGCGAAGCGCTCGGCCGCGGCATTGTCACCCTGCTCAACGATCGCGCCCTTGCCAACGAGCTGGCGGCCAACGCCCGCGCCACGGTGCTGGCGGAATTCGACTGGCGCCAAATCTGCCGCAAGATCGAGCGGATTTACGACCGGTTGCTCGGTGGGCGCTCGGCGGCTTCCACCGAGTCGCTCGAGGAGTCTGCGCCCGCCCCGGCGAAATCTTGATTGCCTAACGAAATTGTTGTAATGCTTTGAGTTCTTTCCGCCGCATCACGTCTCATGAACAGGAGCGATCCCTCCGCCGCGCGCGCGGAGCGTTTTTTATTTCCCTCGACAAGTTCCTTTGCGCCTCCTATGAACAGCCGTTGCACGCCAGCCTCACACGCCAATTGATATTATGGAAACCAAGACACGCCCGGCGGACCAGCCGCCTCGAACTGTAAGCGACAGAGCCTTTGAGAAGGGCTCTGCCATCCAGATGAAGCGCTCCCATTGGATTATCTTCCTCGCCATCTGCATTATCCTTGGCCTTCTCGTCTTCGGCACAGTGATGCATCTCATCGGCACGAGCCCCTCCGTTGCCCGACGCATTAGCGGCCCGGTACCGGTCGAGACGGTGCCGGCCAAACGCCAGGACCTCAAGGAAGTCATCGGCGGCAGCGGCGCGATTGAACAGGCCCAAACCGTGCAATTGACCGCGCAGGTCCCGGCACAAGTCCTGGAAGTGCGGGTGAAGATTGGCGACATCGTGAAAAAAGGCGACCTCCTCGTACGGTGGGACGATCGGCTGATCCAGGCGACCTTGGAAGCGAACCGCGCCTATGTCGACAGTAACAAGCTCAAACTGGAGGATCAGACGCGTCAGGTCGCGCGCGAGAAAGCGCTGCAACAACAAAACATGGGGACTGCTCTTGAATTGGAAAAGAGCGAAATGTCGCTGGCTGACACCAAGGAAGCACTTGCCAAAGCAACGCTTTCTCTGCGCCAGACGGAAATCGATCTCGAACATGTCCAAATGCGCGCACCGCTTGACGGGATTGTGCTTGAGCGATTGGTGAACCCGGGTGAAACGACCCATCGCGACCAGGTCGTGATCAAGATGGGATCGCTCAACAACGTTCTTCTCGGGGCCAAGATCAGCGAAGACAAGATGCACTCGGTGCAGCTGGAATTGCCGGCCGAAGCGAGCTTCCCCGCCTTTCCAGGCGAAGTCTTCCAGGGGAAAGTGGTTAAGATCGACCCCAACATCGATCCCGTGACCCGCGCCTTCACGACTTACGTCGAAATCAAGAACGATGATTTTCGCCTCAAGCCAGGTCTCTCCGGCTTCGCCCGTATCCGGCGCTCGGCCGACAAGGTGCTGGCTGTGCCCAGTATCGCGATCATGAACCCCTCGGGCGAGCAAGCCTCCGTCTTTGTGGTGGACGATTCGAAGCGCGCGAGCTTGCGAAAGATTCGGCCTGGGATCGTCGTCGATGCAATGACCGAAGTAAGAGAAGGTCTGAAAGAAGGGGAAACGGTCGTGACGGTCGGGCAACTCTATCTGAAGAATAATGAGAAGGTGCGCGCGACGGAGAGGCCCATTGAAAGGTAAGATTGCAGCCGGTTGGGCCACTGCTTTTCTCCTCCTCGCCGGACGACTCTGGGCTGGTCAGGGCGGCAAGGTCGAGTACATCGAGGTCCCAAACCGGCCCCTCAATCTGAAGGATTGTATTGCGATTGCGCTGGACGAAAGCCCCGCCCTGGAAGCAAGCCGGCTCGACGTCACCTCCGCGACTGAGGAAGCCCGCGCTGCACGGTCCGCGCTATTACCCAAGATCGATGGGCAGGCCAGTTATCAGCTCTTCTCCGGTAGCCCATCGGGCAAGTTTGCCATCGTCAATCAGGGAGGAATTGCGATTGGAGGTAATGGCAAGGAGGTCGACGGCGCCGGGGTCGAATTCTATTCTGCACATCTCGGTTTTCCCCTCTTTAAGGATGGCAGCATCTTTGGGCTGAACACGCCTCCGGCCCAGGCGAGCAAACTGGCCCTGCGGAGGAATTTGGCCTGGCAGTCGAAGTTACGTCGCGAAGAAGTGATCGCGCGCATCACCGACGCTTTCATCAACACGGTCTCCGCTGAGAACCGTGCCGGCTATGCCCGTCGCCGAGTAGAACTGCTGCAAAAACAGGTCGATGTCACGCGCGAGCAGCAGAAGCAGGGCTTGATGCTGCCGATCGATCTCAAACTGGCCCAAGGGCAATTAAGCGGTGCCCAGACCCTGGCCACGATCCTGCGCCAGCAGGCAGTCGCCGGAAGGATCGAGTTGGCGCGAGCGCTGGGAATCGACAATCCAAATGACCTCCGCCTGTCCAATGAACTACCGGAGCCACCGGAACCGCCGAGCGCGGAGCAATTGCTTGCTTCGGCTAACTTGGAAATGCACCCGTCGCTTGGAGTACAGAAAGCCACGATCGACCAGGCACACCAAGACTATCGTTTGGAGAAATATCGCCTTTATCCCGCAGTGACCCTGGACGGGAACGCCTTGCATGCCGATGATTTTGGATCCGGGAGTTCGGAAATCTATCTGGGCGCGGTGACGGTTGACGTTCCGATCTTCGATTTCGGTACCCAAATGTCTACGACCCGGTCCAAGCTCGCCAAGTATCAGGCCGAGCGCGCCCGCCTCGGAGCGGTGAAGGATGAGATTACAAACGACATTGTTGGCATCTATCAAAGTATCTACGTTCTCAGCCAAAACATTCTTTCCCTGCAGGAAGAGGTCGCCAAAGCCGACCGCGACTTGCAGATCACAAGCTCACAGCAGCAACAGGGAATCGCCCCGCCATTGACGGCGATTGAGAAGGAGCTGCGCCTGATCGCCAAACGGGATAACCTGGACGGTCTCGAGGTCCGCCGACTCATGCTCTACGCAGCCCTGCAAAAAGCGGCCGGTGGAGCATGGAAGTGGATCCAATGAAGCAATCCCAGCGGATTGTCAAAAACGCAGTTGTCGGGATCCTCGCCGGAGTCATCGGCGGCCTCGTTTATCTCACGACGACCATCGCGATCGCGCGTAACCCCCACGTCACGGTGCCGGAGTTTGGCCGCTACCAATGGGTCCTCGCCTTCGCCATGATTGCCCAGCTCGTAGCCGATTCCGGCCTGCCCCGAATGATGATTCGCGAGATCGCGAAGGACCCTGCCTGCGTGGGCAAAATCACCGGGGCGGCCGCCGGTCTCATCTGGTTCATCTCACTGATCATCTGCCTGATTGTCGGGGTAGCTGCCTTATTTTTACCGTTCGACCGCGATATGAAGATCGCGATTGTGCTCATGACCTTTGCCACGCTCGCGACTTTCCACGGGGCCGGCTACAGTGCCGTGCTGCGGGCTTTTGAGGATAACGAGCTGAATTATCTCGGGTTCATCCTGAAAAACGTCCTCCTGCTCGCACTGATCCTGGTCATGCTTTACCTCCGGACGGGGTTGGTCGGGTTTGTTATCGCCCATCTCGCTTCCAGTATTTTCATTTGGAATTTCTATCACATCCTGGTTTCGAGGTTTTATACCAGGGTCAAGCTCCAGATAGATTTGCCCCTCTGGAAAGAGTTATTTGTTACGGCCATCCCCATGGGTGGCGGAGTCATGCTTCGGCAACTGGCGCTGCACGTTGATATCTTTGTTCTTGGCCTTATGACTAACATGCAAACGGTTGGTCTTTTTGGCGGACCTTATCGTCTGAGCTGGTCGCTCCGCACCCTCCCACAAACTCTTTCCCTCCCCCTTTATCCGCTTTACTCGCGGACAGCCCACTTCTCACCCCAGCGCTTTGGCGAGGTGTATCGGCAGAGTCTTAAGTTTTTCACTCTTATTAGCGTCCCGTTTGCTGCCTTTTTCATCGCCTGGTCGAAGCCTCTCCTCACTCTTGCCCTGGGTGTCCGCTTCCTGCCCGCTCTCCCAGCCATGCAACTACTCGGCCTCGGTTTAATCCCGTTTTTTATCTCTTGCCTCTTCCAGTATCTCTACGCTGCACTTGACGCGCAGAAGGGTTTCTTTGTCTGCACGCTGATTGGTTCTATCGTTCGCGTGACCCTCCTCGTAACTCTTATCCCCCTTTATCATCCGCCTTTCGTCGCGCCGGCAATCGCCTTCCTTTGTGCTGAGGTGCTCACCGTGGGAATGTGGATCGTTCAGTTGCACAAGCTGGGTTATCCGGCGCATCTCACGAGCATTATGTGGCGCCCATTGGTCGCCGGAGCAATCATGGCCGCCATTTTGTATCTGCTCCTGGACGCATCGATTATCTGGCAAATCGCCGGGGCCGCTATTTCCCTGGTCACCTACGGTCTCGTTCTCGTTGTCCTGCGGACTTTTTCCAGCGAAGAGATTCATCAGGCGCGGGAGGGAATCGCCTTTGTTTCTCCCTTCGTCGCTTCCTGGGCGAAAAAGCTGAAAGGAGACTCATGAGAACACCACGCTGGCTCAGTCGCAGCCTCGATCGAGGAACAGTGTGGGGCGAGAATGCGGGGCGGGTCTTTGCCGATTCGTGGCTTCTGATAACCGGCGGTTTTCTCGTTGTAATTTCGGTTTTCTTGAAGTGGGTGCAGTTCCCCTTCACTCACAATCTGTCCGGGTTAAAATTATCGTTGGTGCGCGACCCGGGAATTACACCCCATATCTCCCCCCTGGCAATTGGGACAGTGGGGCTAATGGTATTTGTCATTGCGGTTATTCTTTGGCGCCGCAATCCGGCGCTCCTCGGCCTGAGCGCGGCGGTGCTTTTGATGTTGTGGGCGATCGCGCCGGCGCAAATCGCCTTTCGTCAGCCCTCGGTTCTGCGTCGACTAAGCTATGAGTTACAGGCGACGCCCATGCTCAACGTCTTTTCCAAACAGTACCTGATCCAAAACTATGGGACGCCGGAAGAGGTCCCGAAACGATTGGTGCTTTACAGTGCCTGGGGCCGCTTTGTTGCTGCTCAATCTTTCCTCCGACTGGGTTGGTACTGCTTTGGGCTGGGCGCGCTACTTCTCGGAGCGCATGCGATCAGCCGCCTTCCACGGGCAAAGCTGGCCACTTCTTTTCTTTTTCTCTGCCTTCCGGTGGGCGCGCTGGCCATTATTTTGGTCCCGCCCGGCATCGGGCAGCATTACTATAGCAATGGGATGGTGAACAAGACGCTTGGGCGTAATCAGGAAGCGATTGCCGATTTCCGCCGGGCAATGCGCTGGGACCTTTGGCATGCCCAGGATCCCGACCTCTATGCCACTATCGGGCAGCTCCAGAAAATGGCTGGTCTTGCCTCCAACTCGCCAGAACGCCATATGAATCGCGCGGTAGAATTTCGTTTGGCTAACAACTATGAGGCGGCCATCTTCGAATTTGGCCTGACGCGCGCGGCCGAGGGCTGGATTGGCGAGACGGCTCGTAAGGAAGAAGCCGCCACCCGCGTGACCTTTGGTCTCGCCCTTTACCAGGCTGGCGGCATCGGTGCGGCGGTCAGGAATTGGGAGTTGGCCCTGGCGGAAGATCCTTCTCAGGTCTACGCATTACCCTATCTTGCTCGCGGTTACTACGACCTGGGCCGCTACGAGGCGGGGATCGCCGCCGGCAACCGACTGGCCCCGTTGATCAGCGATCATAATTTTGCCGTGGCTAATACCTATTCGCTGGTCGGGGATTGTTACGCGAAGCTTGGTCAGAACGATAAGGCCCGCAGCTATTACACCCGTTCGCTCACGGCCGACCCGATTGTGAACTATTGGGCTCTCACCGGCCTCATCGGAGAATAACCATGGAAACGCCCATAGCCTCAACAATCAAGTCTCCCGCCCGAGTCATGCACTGGTCCTGGATTCTCGTGATCGCCTGCGGCTTGTTGCTCGGTTATTATATCTTGCAGACCTACGTTTCCCCGCGAACTCGCCAATACCAGCTCGATTTCGGACGGGCCTACTGGATCGAACCGGCGGCAAGTCCCGCTCCCCTGGGTTACTTTCGAAAGGAGTTCCATTTGTCCGCCGCGCCGGAGCAGGCCTGGATCCAGATCGCTGCTTCGGACACCTACGGCTTGACTGTGAATGGACATTCACTTGGGAACGAAGGATCGGTCAAGACATTCGAGGCCGGGATCTATGATATCAAGCGCGCCCTTAAGCAAGGGATCAACGTCATCGCGATTTCGGTTTCGCGGACTTCCTTTCCCGGCGCTGCGCAGTTACTTGTGCGCGGTCAGATCACTCAGCCAGGCGGAAATGTCATCTCCATCCTCTCTGATGAGAGTTGGAGAGTAAGTAACCGGACTGGGATCGTCGCCGGAGCGATCGATTGGACTTCCAAACGAGTGGAGGAAGAGCTTTGGCCAAACGCGCGACTTTCGCCATTGAATGGCGAAAAGGTAGCGCTGAATTGGGTAGAACTGAATCCCCTGCTCTTGCAACTGCCCTTCCGTGGCCACTGGATCATGGCCCCGAATGCAGCTACCGAAGCTGTTTTCTCGACTGTGATCCAGGCGGATCATGCGCGGCAGGAGACCTGGATTCAGCTGGCAAGCTCAGGCGATCTAGACTTTGCGGTAAATGGTCACATCGTCACGGTCGCGAGTACGGCAGCTTCAGGTGGAAAAAAGCTGCCACATTTGGCAGAAACTGAAGTCCCTTCGACCCCGGGGAAACCGGGACGGTCGGTCAAGGAAGGATTGCAGCCGAAGAAAGAAGGAACTTCGCCCTTCCAATCGGCAACGATGTCAGCCTATGATATTAGTCGCTGGATCCGGCGCGGCCCTAACGAGATTGTGGTTGCGGTCCGCAGTGACAACCTGCCTGCCTCTCTTTTTGCAGAAGGTTTTGTCGTCAAGTCACGAAACAACATCTGGCAATTTGCGAGCAATTCAAGTTGGCTCCTGGGAAAGGAGGAAGACTCGGCAGATGGCCGCAGCCAGCAGCATCCGATCGAGGTCGGAAAGTATGGAATGACTCCGTGGGGTTATCTCCCTCAGGAGTTATCTCGAGCGCTTGATCGTTCAGGATTTTTCACCGTCTTCGAGTCGTGGCTCGTGCTCGGTCTTACCCTCCTCCTGGTGGTCATGCTCTGGCTTATTGCCTCCGCCGTCGTCTCCCGCTGGCGGGAGGAGCCGCTCTCTCATGCCATGGCAAGAGATGCCCTGCTCCATGGCCCGATCGCAGTCGGATTGCTGCTCCTGCTTCTGCCTAACTTTGATCCGCGTTTCCCGATCGAGTGGTCCTTCCGCCCTCAGATCGTTGTCGGAGCCCTTCTTGCCCTCCTGCTCGTCCGCCTTTTGCATTTACTCGTCGACACTTGGACGCCGGCCGTTAACCGGGCTGGGATTGAGCGCATCAAAGCCGGGACGCGCTGGGAGGAACGAAAGCTCCGGGCGCGGGAAGTCGTTTCACAAAAGCTGCGGTTGCCGGAGTTCTTCGAGATACCATTCCGGGATTTACTGCCGTATCTCGTCCTGATCCTGATCATGTTTCTTGGCTTCGGGCTGCGTTTTCATGATCTCGGTTACATGTCATTCGATCATGATGAGATGGGCCTTATCGCTAAATCCACGGGGATTTTGCACCTGGGTTTCCCCTATACTTCCTTCGCCGGTGAGATTCGCTGGATTACAACCTACGAAGCCGTGCCTTATCCGCTTGCCCTTTTCGGTTTTCTCTTTGGCTATTCGGAGTGGTCGATGCGATTGCCAGCATGCCTCATGGGAACACTCTGTATCGGCCTTGTTGGACTGATGGGCCGAAGGCTCTTTGGGTGGCGAACCGGGCTCTTTGCGGCACTGGTTTATGCCTGCCTGCCCCTGAATATCCGCTGGGCGCAGAATGCCTTTTACCCCACGCAATGTCAGTTCATGGCGATGCTGACCTTCTGGCTCTTCTACGAAACAATCCAGTTTCGGCCTTTGAATCGCAAGCTGCTCACGGCCACGTCGGTTTGTTTCTGTCTCATGTACCTTTCCTGGGAAGGCACTGCCTTCGTGCTTCTGGCGCTCTTTCTCGCGCTGATGCTGGTTCGCTGGCGTGAGTGGTGGTGGTTAAAGGACTTTCATCTTTATCGCTGCCTTTTTTTCATCGCCGCTATCGTTATCGCGCAATATTGTTCGCGTATCCTGGCGGGCGTGCCGTATCTCCAAATCGGCTCTGGCCTCTCTAATCTCAGTGGCCCCTCTCTGTTTTTTCTCGCCCCGGCCTACCAGCCGATGTTCTACATCGACAAGCTCTTCCTTTCCGAAAATCATGTCTTCTTCACCCTCATGCTTCTCCTGGGGCTACCCTTTTGCTGGCGAAGCCCGAGCTTCCGCTATGTCGTGGCTCTGCTTGGGACCCTGTTCATCGCTCACACCAACTTTCTCGCCGCCCTTTCACCACGCTACGCCTATTACTTTCAGCCATTGCTCATTCTCGGAGGGGTCGGCGCAACGGTGATGCTTTATGATCGCGCGGTTGCCCTGGCGGAGATGGCCGGTAGTTCAAATGTGGCCCGCCTGGCTGCGCATACCACGGGGGTTGCCCTTCTCGTCCTGCTTTTCATCCAGAGTAATGAGTCGATCCTGAAGGAGTATCAGCTTTCCAGCACCGGAGACAGCCCGCAGATGATGGCTCGACAAAATACCTACAAGTATGACTATCGCGGGGCGGCCCGCTATGTCGCCAGCCATGCCCGACCTGGAGATGTTATTTTCCCTGGTATCCCGCATGTCTTTTACAACTATGCAGGTTTCCCGGGTAATTACTTTATGGATACGCTCTTCAGCTCGAAGGTCTTTTATTATCAATCCCTCAACGAGCTGAGCTTTGCCGATAAATTTGGGGGTCTCCCGGTCGTCCGCAACCTTTCCGAGCTGAAAGATGTTGTGAGCCATTCCGGCCGGACCTGGGTTGTCTTTGCCCCCTACTCGTCCTTCGAGAAACTCAATAGCCCGGCCGTGCTCGATTACATCCACGAGAACGGCAAGACCGAGTTTGAGAGTTATCGGGCAAAGGTATACCTGATCCAGGCGGCCCGTCAGGAAACTACAGTCGCTAAAGCTCCCTAAATTGCGGAATAGAGACGATTGATCGCCTTGCGCCCGGAAGCTCGCAAAGCGAAGAGCGCGGCCTCGAGGGAACCCTGCGATCTCGTCCGCGCCGCCTTTAATTCCGCCGCAATCCGGCCCACTTCGGGCTGAGCTTTCTCCACCGCCTCGCCGAAGAGCTTGCTCGCGTGTTCATAGAGGGCGACATCAAATCGATTCCGTTGAGCGATCAGGTCGAGCGTGGATTGGGGCAGGTCCTCCTTCTTTGGCCGGGCGCGAGTGACGTTGAAGCTTGAATAGGACTTGAGCTGCCATCCAAAGCGCAGCTTCATTAAAGCGAGGCTCTCTTCGAAGCGCTCGGAAAGGCCTACCACACTAAAATAACGGTCGAGATGACCGATCGCTCGCTCCAGCACCTCCTGGGTGCACGGCTGATGATACTCCGCCCCGGCGATGATCTTGCACTGGACACTGTCTCGCGTGCTTCGCTGCACAAACTGCTCGATCGTCATCTTCTCCTGGCGGAACTTCCAGTAAAGAGGATGCAAGCGATAGCTGCGCATATAATAAAAAGCGGAAAGCACCCGCTCGACCGGATTGCGCAAGACAGTGATATAAGTCGAAGGCTGGGGCAGGACTTCATGCAGCCCAAATAACATGTGACCCTTGAACATTCGCGTCCGCCTTAGCCGGCTCTGGGGGAGGTTGCGCAGATGAACTGCCGACCATTCGAAAAGCACCGGATCGATCGAATACATCTCCGTCAATGGATATTCCCATTCGATCAGTCGATTCAGAGTCGTCCCGGCGGTTTTCGGGAGATGGAGAAAGATAATTGCTTTGTCTGGTGTGCGCGACCCGGTTTCCTCGATCCCGCCCTGGGGGTGATCTTGTGTCATCCGCTCGGTGGTGGTGAGGTTCATCGTCGTGCTCGATACTTGCTCTCCGCGATCAATTTTTTCCTGTAACCATCATAGCCCAGTTGCCTCGCTTCCTGCCAGACCTTATTGGCATGACTGGCGACCTTTGGATCAAAGCCATCGCCGTGCCAAAGCTCCCAGAATTGCGCCTTGGCGTGGACGAGGTTAAGCGCGGCCATTTCCGCAGAGCCCATGCGGCCGTCGGGCCGATTCAACCCGGCAAGACTTTGAAATCCATGGTGAAGCCGGTCGCGATAGCTTTGGATAAGATCGTAACTCATCATACCGCTGTCCTCTTTCCGGCCGGTCAACTGGCAGCTTTGAATGGAGTAGCGTTGCGGGTATTTCGCGAGGCCATAATCGATAATCTTCCCGCAAAAGGAGGGCGGCAGGTTTAACACCTTGGAGACATGCAGGGAAATCTCCTGGTTTGGAAAAGCCTCTGCCCAGATGTCGGTGAAGTCGCGATAAACCTGGAGGAGTTGTTCTTCGTAATTTCCTAACGATCGCCACCGGGCCAGATCGGACGGAGTTTTAGGCAAATGCATCTCGGCGCTCATAAAATTGGCGCAGGTGAGGACCACGCTGAGACAAAGCGGGTCGCCGGAATAGCGCTGCCCGAGCTGAGCGATGAGCCGCGAGAAATCGCGTTTGAAGATCGGGTCCCAGGGAACTGGAATTTTGACTCGAGCCCCGAAATTCGCGCGATGTGGATTTGGAACGCTGGTTTCAAAGGCTCGCGCGCCTTCGGCGTAAACGAAGTCGGGGGTGGCTGCCCCCGGCTTGAGACAAAACTGGTATTTCATTTTCGCCGCGCGAAGGATGGCGATGGTGCGATCGAGTCTATCGAAATCCGGTTTGCCCGGCTGCCGTTCAAGATCGTTCCAGGCAATGTGAAGCGAGACCCCACTCAGGTCACGACTGGTCGCCAGCTCGGACCTGAACCGCGCGAGTGACTCGCTATCCGCGGGCAACTTTTGGGTCACCCACAAGCCGCTTCTTAGTTCGAGTTCGGCGCAGAGGCAATTTTGGCTTGCCAGCGTAACCATGGCAAAAAACCACCCCAAGATCCATTTCCTGCACCGGCCGCGGTGCGGGCCAAATCGTGCTGAGCTCATATCGCGGAAGCGACCTTGCTTAGGAGAAACCGGCCTGCGCCAAGCGCCGCATTATAAAAGGTCGCAAGCGAGGCTGGCTTTTCCAGGCTGTGCAATCGGGCCAGGCCTTCTTCCACCTCCGCCTTTCTTTTCTCCAGCGCGGCTTGGAAAAGGCTCTTGCCAAACTCGTAGAGCTCCATATCCAGATGATTGTGTTCTCGAATTAGCTCGACCTCCGCCGGGTCCGGAGGAGGGCGGTCTTTCGTGACTTTATGGTTCTCATAGTAAGGAACCTCCCAGCCAAAGACTTTTGCCATCAAGATCAGGCTTTCCTCGAAGCGCTCCGCGATCCCGACGACACTGAATGTCTTGCTCAGGTGATCCTTGGCTAATTCAAGAGTCTGCGCATCGGCCCCCGTCTTACTTTTAACGCCGGCAATCAGGCTGCATTGCAGGTTTTGCCGGTGGCGAGTCAACTCAATGAATTCCGCCACACTAATGCGTCCGCCTTTCACTTTCCGGTGGAGCGGGTGCAAAGGCCGGCGTTGAATAAAATAGTAAGATGACAAAGTTCGAGCAACCGGGTTACGCAGTATCGTGATGTAAGTCCCGCCCTGGGGGAGGACTTTGTGGAGCCCATAGTAAAAGTGACCGCGAATCACGCGCAGGCTGCGCAAGCGTTCTCCCGAAAATGTCCGGAGCCGTTCGGCCGTCGCCCGAATGCGGTAGGGATCGATCGTGAAAATCGAAAGCGGGTTATATTGCCACTCGATAATGCGGTTAAGGGTCGTTCCCGCAGTCTTGGGAATGTGCAGAAAAAGCAGCGCCGGGTCATCCACGGTGGGCAAGATACAGAGAGTGCGGAACTGGACAAATCGCCTCGAGCTATCTTGCCGCGCGATATCGCCGGCCAAGCACCCGGTTCCCGAAGGGGAATGAACTCGACGCAGTCTAGTTGCTTGTGGCAACTTCTAAAAATGGTTCGCCGCGTTTCTTCGCAAGGAGCCGGCGCATCGCGGCGCGCGAAGCGTTTTGCCGCACGAAATCGCCGTAAATCCTTCCCGCGAAAAGGTCCGTGATGTCGTCCCGCGCCGCCCCCGAAGCCATGCGGGTAAAGACGAGCGGGTATTCCCAGAAGGTATCGATGACGTCGCGGATCGCATCCTGGCCTTCCTTCGTCACCGCCAAATAATCCCGGAACGGGTTGCCGTCGTCACCGCCTTCTTCGCCAAGGTGTTTGGCGATCTCCTCGGCCGCAAACTCCCCTTCGCGCATGGCGAGGAAGACACCGAAAGAAAAAATCGGGTCGGTGAACTCGTGGGAATCGCCGACGCAAATGAACCCCTTGCCAGCATAGTCGGTTGTTGAATAGGAGTAACTGGTAATCGAACGGACCTCTTCGGCGAAGGAGGTGTTGGTCAGGCGGCGTGTCAGCTCCGGATTCAGGGTCGTGATCTCACGGCGGAGATATTCTTCCTTATCCAGACGCTGCGCTTTGAAGTAGGCGGCAGGCGCCACAGCTCCAACGCTCATGAGATTGTCGCCCAAGGGAATGGCCCACGACCAATGGTCGCGTCGCTTATAGAAGATCAGGGTGTTGCCCGGCTTTTGCGAGGCATCCTCCCCATTGTCGACGATCATATCTTGCACTTGGGAAAAGATGGCGATCTGGTTATGGTAACTGCCTTTGGTTTTGGGGCCAGTAATGCCGCGGTTAGCGAGGAACGTGCCTTGGCCCGAGCAGTCTGCCAGAACCTCGCAATGAAGATTTTCCAGCCTGCCGCCCCCGGTTCGAATCTGCACTCCGATCACCCGGTCGCCCATCGTCAGCGGCGAAACCGCTTCGCATTGCATCAACTCCGCTCCCCGAGCGAGGGCGGCGTCGAAGAGAATCTTGTCGAAGCTGCTACGAATAACCGACCATGTCACATTGGGCAGCAGAGCGTTGGTTTCGAGGCAGCGCTTCTTCACTTCTACCCAAAAAGGCGTCCCATGCGGGTTATAGACGTTCACGCCGTGTTTGATGGGATAGTTTTGTGCCACTAGCTCTGATTCGAGGTTCAGCTTTCGAATCGAACTGCCGCATTCACCGGTGAGCGATTCACCAATGTGGTAGCGGGGAAAGCTTTGGCGTTCGATGATCAGGGGGGTGATCCCTTGCTGGAGAAGGTAAAGCGCAGTGGCCGCCCCGCCCGGGCCCCCGCCGATGATGATCACCTGATATTTTTTCATAAAAAATCTTTTCTCCCGAAAAGTGGGTTCCAGCACCGGCAGCGAATTCCCGCGGGCATCAAGTTTCCCTAATCGTAGGATAAGCGAATCTTATCGTCAATAGTTAGTGCTAGCTCCAGCAGCTGGAGTGCCGCGGTTGACCGGCTAAAAAAAATAGGCTACAACGGGGCGAAATCCGCGGGTCCACCGGTGGGACGCTCGGCATGGATGGGCCGGCGGCAGAAACCGGAGCCGGGATGCTCGCTCTCCGATTCGATTCATGGCTTTTCTGCTTCATCAACTCCTGAGCGAGACCGCCTCGCGCCAACCCAATGCGGAAGCAGTCCGCTTGCAGGACGAGGCGATTACCTACCTGGAGTTGGAGCGGATGAGCAACCAGCTCGCTCACCTCCTGGTTGCCAACGGTGTCCGGCGTGGCGATCGCGTCGGGCTCTACCTCCAGAAATCACCCGCGGCGATCGCGGCCATTTTTGGGATCATGAAGACGGGCGCCTGCTACGTCCCGGTCGATTCCAACGCCCCCGGTGCGCGCCTCCAGGAGATTGGGCGCCAATGCGAATTTCGCGCCCTGATCACGAGTGCTCCGCTCTGTGACAAGCTGGGTGAATCGTTCCACGAGCAATGCCCGGTCAATGCTCTATTCTTTGTCGATCAGCGGCCGGAAAAGGTTCCTCTCGTTCCCTCGTTCACCTTCAGCGAGGATCTGCCGGGTCAACCGGATGTCGATCCCGCGGTGCCGGCAATCGACCATGATCTGGCCTACATTCTTTTTACCTCCGGCTCGACTGGGGTGCCCAAAGGAGTAATGCTCTCCCACCTTAACGCCCTCACCTTCGTCAACTGGGGTTGCGAGACCTTCGGCATCACCGCGCGGGATCGACTTTCGCAGCACGCGCCCTTTAATTTCGATCTCTCGGTTTTCGACATTTTCGTCGCGGTCAAGGCCGGGGCCGCGATCTCGCTGGTACCGGAAGGTCTGGCGGTGTTTGCGATTCAGCTCTCAAAATTCATCCAGGATCAAAAGATCACGATCTGGTATTCGGTCCCGATGGTCCTGACCTTGCTTCATCAGCGCGGCAAACTGGAAGAGCGCGATCTCTCCGCCCTGCGCTGGGTCCTTTTCGCCGGGGAAGTTTTTCCGACAAAACATCTGCGCGCCTTGATGGAGAAACTGCCGCACCCGCGTTACGCCAACCTTTATGGGCCGACTGAGACAAACGTTTGCGCCTGGTACGAAGTCGAGCCGCTCGCTCCGGAGGCGACCGCGCCGATCCCGATTGGCAAGGCATGCGCCAACACCGATTTGATTCCGATTAACGCCAGGGGCCAACGCATCACCGGGCCCGGGGAGGAAGGATTACTTTACGCGCGCGGCTCCACGGTGATGCAGGGATATTTCGGCCGACCCGAGGCTTCGGCGGGGTCATTCATCCCAAATCCATTTGCGGTGGGCCGTGAGGAGAAACTCTATTGCACTGGCGACTGGGTCACGATCGACGAGAAGGGAGATTATCTCTTTGTCGGTCGCAAAGATCACATGATCAAAACCCGCGGCTACCGGGTCGAGCTGGGTGAAATCGAAGCGGTCATGGTAGCTCATCCCGCGATCGACGAGGCGGTCGCCGTCCCCGTCCCAGATGAAGCAATCGGCAACACGATTCACGCCGTTGTTACCCTCGCCGACAGCCAGTCAATCGACGCGATGGGTCTCAAGCAACATTGCGCGGAAAAGCTTCCCGCCTATATGGTTCCCGAAAAAATTCAGTTCCGCGATTCCCTCCCGCGCACCGACAACGGCAAAATCGATCGCCGCCGTCTTCTGAGCGAACTATCGGCGGTGAAATAGGCGCGCCTCGAATAGCTCTCTCGCCGGGCGACCGCCACAATCGCTAGCGCGCGGTCTGGGTCTGCCTGCGTCGGACGCGGTGCTGGAACCGAGCGGGTCGAGCGTTGAACCCTTCGCCGCTCGGGTTCCTCCGAGAGCCGGAAAAACGCTCCAACCGATGCAGTGCCGACGCCAACCAATTCAGCCTGCAGTGTCGCTCTCGTGGCGCTTCACCAGCATTGGAAGGAATCACTTGTCGGTTGGAGGCATCTGCCGCCGCTGCTCGCTGCGAAAAAGAGATCAAAGGAGAAACGTTATGCCGAGAGGAGATAAGTCGAGTTACAGCAGCAAACAGAAGCGCAAAGCCGAGCATATAGAAGAAGGCTACGAAAAGCGCGGCGTCTCGAAGAAAGAAGCCGAGCGTCGTGCCTGGGCGACCGTGAACAAGGAAAGCGGCGGCGGAAAGAAGAGTGGTTCGGGACGCGGCAAAAAATCGAACAAATCCGCCTCGCGCAAGAGTGGGCGCAAAGGCGGACAGGCATCCAAGAAGAAGAAATAGCTCTCCCTCTGCGCAACGCGGACCTGGCCGAACTGCTCGCTCGTGAAGCGGAGCAGGCCGAGGGAATTCGCCAGCGTGCCTTTCGGCGCGCGGCCCGGAGCGCTTTCCTCTGGCCGGAAGAAGCCACCAACCTGCTCGCCGCCGGTCGCTCACTCACGGAACTGCGCGGCATTGGACCATTTCTGGCGCGCCAGATCGAGGTTTGGTTAAACGGGCCGCGCAGGGCGATCTCACCACCGCCGTTGCGGCGCGATTTTCTTACTGCGGCGGAGGCGCGGCGGATTCTCGCGGCGAGGCCGGAGTGGGCTAAGCGGCTGCGCGGAGATCTGCAGATGCACACGCAGTGGAGCGACGGCTCGGGGATGATCGCGGAGATGGCGGCAGCGGCCGAAACGCGCGGCTACGAATACATCGCAATCACCGATCATTCCAAAGGCCTCAGGATCGCCGGTGGAATCGACGAACTGAAGCTCGCGGCGCAGGGCGCGGAGATTTCCGCCTGGAACGCGGCGCATCGTGAAGGGCGACTGCGTATCCTGCGCTCGATCGAGCTGAACCTGAATCCGCGAGGCGAGGGAGACATGAACGCAAAATCGTTAGGCCAGCTCGATCTTGTCCTGGGCTCATTTCATTCGGCCCTCCGGACGAAAGAAGATCAAACTGGGCGTTATCTCGCGGCGTTGCGCAATCGACAGGTGCAGATTCTCGGTCACCCTCGCGGGCGGATTTATAACTTCCGAGCCGGTCTCATCGCCGATTGGCCGCGCGTCTTTGCTGAAGCGGCCAGGCTGGGCAAGGCGCTCGAGATCGATTGCTACCCCGACCGCCAGGATTTGAATCTGGCATTGCTCAAGCTGGCGCGGGAAGCAGGCGTTTCGATTTCGTTAGGCACAGATGCTCATCATCCCTGGCAGCTCGACTTTATTGGGCTCGGCATGGCTGCCGCACTTAAGGCCGGGGTGCCGGCCGAACGAATCATCAATTTTCTCCCGCTCTCTGAGCTGAAGAGCTGGGCCGCGCGAACGAAGGCCTAGCACGATTGCGTTTTTCCTAGGGAAACGACCGGGTTTGCAATCTGACTGCCTCCCGATTGTCTTTTTGTTTCCAACTTGCTTTCATGATGGACTAACAATGAATCGCCACGTCGCGCTCGAAGACAAACTCGCCGTCCTCCAGGAAAGCGACAGCCCACGCAACTGGTCCTCGCTCGACGATCGGCGGCTGTGCGTGCTCTGCGATCGGGTCATTACCGGCCGGATGATCGACATTTGGCAGGATGCCCGTGGCAATTATCATCTGCACTGTCCCACCCCCTCTTGCCCGGCCACGCCGCGGGATTGGTTTTACCACGGCCCGGTGAAGGCACAACGCAGGAAAATCTGGCGACAGCCCGGAGCGACGCTCGCCTTGCCGCAGGAATTTCACTAGCCCAGGCAGGGAAAACAGATCCTGGCTTTCGCGGCGCATGCCCGATCGGCCGAGGAGCGCCGCAGTTTTGCGGAAGTTCTGTGCAAAGCGGCCGGCTTCATGCTCAGATTCTCGGCAGTCACTATCTCGTCGTGAGTTCGCTTCCTGCGCCTGTGCCGGTTTCGATTCTTCTGCCTTGTCGCAATGAGGCGGGGAACCTGCCGCGCTGTCTCGCTTCGGTGCGTTGGGCGGACGAAATTTTCGTGGTCGATTCCAACAGCACCGATGGTTCTCAGCGAATCGCCGAAGAGTTGGGCGCGCAGGTCGTGCAGTTCCAATTCAATGGCACCTGGCCAAAAAAGAAAACCTGGGCCTTGGCGAACCTGCCCTTCCATAACGATTGGGTTTTTGTCCTCGATGCGGACGAGGTTTTGCCCGACGAGGCCGAGGCAGAATTTCGGAGCGCAATCGCGAACGCGGGCGAGATTGTGGGTTACTGGATCAACCGGCGCTTCATGTTCATGGGGAAATGGCTGCGACACGCTTATTATCCAAATTGGAACCTGCGGCTTTTTCGGCATTCGTTAGGCCGATACGAAAAGCTGACCGACGTCCCGACCGAGAGCGGCGACAACGAAGTGCACGAGCACGTCGTGGTACAGGGACCAAGCGGAAAGTTGCGCTGCGAGATGGACCATTACGCCTTTCCTTCGGTCGAGGTTTTTGTCGAGAAGCACAATCGTTACTCCAATTGGGAAGCGCGGGTCGCGGCGACGGAGGAAAGCCGCGCCGGGCAGCCAGGGCTGCAAAGCGCGCGGGTCGCGCAGCGCCGGCGGCTCAAACGGCTCGCCCAGCGATTACCATTCCGGCCGCTCCTGCGGTTTCTCTACGTCTACATCTGGCAGCGGGGATTCCTGGATGGGCGCGAAGGTTATTATTTCGCCAGGCTCCATGGGTTCTACGAATTTCTCTCCCTCGTCAAAGCTGCAGAATTAAAGAAGAAACAGCTGACTCGAAACGCGGCCAACTAGAACTCCGCGCTGCCCGGTGTGCGGGCGAAGGGAATCACATCGCGAATGTTTGCCACCCCGGTGACGAACATGAGCATGCGCTCAAAGCCGAGACCGAAACCGGCATGCGGCACGGTGCCATACCGACGCAGATCGAGATACCATTTGTAATCGGCCGAGTTCATCTGGTGCCGGCGCATATTTTCCTCCAATACTTCGAGCCGCTCTTCGCGCTGACTCCCGCCGACGATCTCGCCGATCCCGGGCACGAGCAGATCCATCGCGGTGACGGTTTTGCCGTCGTCGTTCAGCCGCATGTAAAAAGGCTTTATCTCCTTCGGATAGTTATAGACCGTGATCGGGGACTTGAAGTGTTTCTCCGTCAGCCAACGCTCGTGTTCCGATTGCAGGTTGAGGCCGTGCTCGACCGGGAACTCGAATTTCTCTCCGCTCTTTTTCAGGAGCTCGATCGCCTCCGTATAAGTGATGCGCTGGAATTTTCTCTCGATCACAAAGTCGAGCCGGGCGTGCAATTCCTTGTCGACAAACTTCCCAAAAAGCTCCAGCTCAGCGGGACAACTTTCCCGGATATCGCGCACTAGGTATTTCACCAATTCCTCTGCCAGGTCCATGTCGCCCTCGAGATCGCAGAAGGCCATTTCGGGTTCGATCATCCAAAACTCACTCGCGTGCCGGGAGGTATTGGAATTTTCCGCCCGGAAGGTGGGACCAAAGGTATAAACTTTGGAAAGAGCGCAGGCAAAAGCTTCCGCTTCGAGCTGGCCGCTGACGGTGAGATAGGTCGAGCGCCCAAAAAAATCCTTCCCGTAATCTACCCCATCGCCTGGCAAGCGCGGTGGTTGGAGCGGATCGATCGTCGTAACGCGAAACAATTCGCCCGCCCCTTCGCAGTCGCTCCCGGTGATAATGGGGGTGTGCACGTAAACGAAGCCGCGCTCCTGGAAAAATTGATGAATCGCGAAGGCAAGCCGGCTGCGGACGCGAAAAACCGAGCCGAACAAATTCGAGCGCGGCCGCAGGTGCGCGATCTCGCGGAGGAACTCCGGGGAATGGCCTTTCTTCTGAAGCGGATAGGTGTCATCGGAGCGGCCAACGATCTCGATCGAAGCGGCAACCAACTCCCAGCTTTGTCCCTTGCCCTGCGACGCGACGAGCCCGCCGTGCACCGTCACGGCTGCGCCGGTGATGAGCCGTTGCACCTCGCCATAGTTAGGCAGGTCCTCCCGGGCGATGATTTGGAGGTTACGCAGGCAGGAGCCGTCATTCAGCTCGAGAAAGGAAAAACCTTTAGCGTCGCGCCGCGTTCGCACCCAGCCTTGGACGACAATGTTCTCGCGCGGCCCGGTGCTCTGCAGGGCTTGCTTAATCGAGATCGCTCCAGACATAGCGACAAGGTTGCCGTGCCGAGCAAGGGTGCGCAAATAGGCCAAGAAGCAACGGGCGGCTTTCCAGCCGCAGTGGGCGCCTGCGACGGCGCTCCTCCTTGTCAGTCCGGTCTGCGTTTTCGCCTCAAGATCTCTCCGATCCAGCGCACCATGTCGTCGAGGTAAAACGAATTCGCCAGCAAGGTATAGCCGCCGAGAAAACCGGTCGTGCCGATCTCTCCGCTCACACCCAGGGTGCTGAGGCAGAGGACCGGCACATCCTGCAAAGCGCGCTCGGCGTGGATTTGCTGCGCAACGGCATCGAGCTCGAGACGTGCCGGTTCCGCGTCGACCAGAATGAGGTCCGGCCGAAATTCGAGCGCCATCTCTACCACCTCCGGCCGATAATTCTCCTGCCGGATCAGGTATCGCCCCTCTGCCGCCAGAGCCGAGCTGAGCCTGGCGGTCAGGTGCGGTTCATGATCGATAAGCAGGATGCGTTTTGGCCGGCCCAAGTGACGAACGAAATTTTCTGAGCCCGAAATAAGCAGCCGTGATGCCAGCGGCGCCTTTGCGCCCCGGGCCTACTATGCTTAATTGGCCTTTCGCCGTTATGTCCCAACAAGTGAAGAAGAACGCGCCTGCGGCGAACTTCGAACAGGCCATGAAACGGCTCGAGGAGATCGTCGAGCAAATGGAGACCGGCGATCTGCCCCTGGAGGAATTGATCGTCCGCTACGAGGAAGGCATGAAGCTGGTCAAAGTCTGTCAGGAACGACTTGCTTCCGCCGAACAAAGGATCGAAATCATCACCCGCAACAGCGCCGGGAAACCGGTTGTGAAACAGTTCGACCCTGCGGCCGCCGCCCCGACCGCGGAGGCGCCGCCGGCCGAACTCAAAGGAGAAACCAAAAATGTCGACGTTAGTCTCTTCTGAGACACCTGTGAAAACCGAGCGTCTGCTCGATGGAATCCGCTCGCCGGATGACATCAAGGCACTGCCCGAAGATGCTCTCCCGCAGCTCGCGCAGGAAGTGCGTGAGACGCTGATCGAGGTTCTTTCCAAAACCGGCGGTCACCTTGGGCCCAATCTCGGGGTGGTCGAGCTAACCATCGCGCTTCATCGCGTGTTCAATACGCCGCACGACCGATTTGTCTTCGATGTCAGCCATCAGGGTTACGTCCACAAAATGTTTACCGGCCGGCTCGATCGCATCCATACGATGCGCCAATACGGCGGGCTGAACGGCTTTCTTCTGCGCACCGAAAGCGAACACGACTGTTACGGCGCCGGCCACGCCGGGACGGCGCTCTCCGCCGCACTCGGCATGGCGGTCGGTCGGGACCTGAACGACGGCGACGAGAACATTGTCGTGGTCGCGGGCGACGCCGCCTTTACCTGCGGGATCAGCTACGAAGCGCTCAACAACGTCCGTTCCCAGACCAAGCGTTTCATCGTTGTGCTGAACGACAACGAATGGTCGATCGCGAAAAATGTCGGCGCGATCGCCGCCTACCTGAACAACATTGTGACCAACCCGACCTACGCGCATTTGCACGAAAAGGCGGGCCGTTTCATCAAGGCGATCGCGGGCAAGAGCGCGCTCCACCTCGCCCAGAAGGTCGAGGAAGGCGTAAAGAACCTCCTCGTTCCAAGCGTGATTTTTGAGGAGCTGGGCCTGCGTTATTACGGGCCAATCGACGGCCATGACATCCCGCTCCTCACCCGCACTTTTGAATTTTTGAAGAAACAGGACGAACCGGTCCTGCTCCACATTCTGACGAAGAAAGGCAAAGGCTATGAGCCGGCCCTGGCCAAGCCGGACAAGTTTCACGGCCTCGGCAAATACAAAATCGAGAGCGGCGAAACCCCTCCCGCGCCCATCCCGACCTACTCGGAGATCCTGGGCAAAACGTTAAGTAAATTTGCCGATACCAACCGCAAGATCGTCGCCATCACCGGCGCGATGCCGAGCGGGACTGGGCTCGGCTTTTTCCAGGCGCAACATCCCGACCGCTATTACGACGTCGGGATCGCGGAGGAACACGCGGCGCTTTTTGCCTGCGGTCTCGCCACGCAGGGCTTGAAGCCGTTTCTCACAATTTACTCGACCTTCATGCAACGCGCCTACGACATGATCATTCACGACATCGCGTTGCAGAACCTGAATGTCTGTCTCTGCATGGATCGCGCCGGCCTGAGCGGCGACGACGGCCCGACCCACCACGGCTTGTTCGATATTGGTTACCTCCGGCACGTGCCGAACATCGTCCACATGCAGCCGAAGGATGAAGAGGAGTTCGTCGACATGCTCTGGACGATGGCCCACTACGATGCTGGCCCGATCGCGATTCGTTATCCCCGCGGCGCCGGCACGGGCGCGAAAGCAAAGCCGTCGCCGAAACTGCTCGAAATCGGCAAAGCTGAAGTCGTGCAACACGGCAAAGATGTCGCCATCTTCGGGCTGGGCAACATGTTCGAGCTGGCCCAGGAAGCAGCACAAAAACTGGAAGCGCAGGGCGTCTCGGTCGCGCTCATCAATCCGCGCTGGATCAAGCCGATCGACACCGGCACGCTGGAATTTTTCGCGCGTAGCGTGCAGGTCGTTTGCACGATCGAGGACCATGTCCTTCACAACGGATTCGGCTGCGCTGTGATGGAGCATCTCCACTCGCAATTGATTAACACGCCGGTGGTGCGGATCGGCTGGCCCGACCAGTTCATCGAGCACGGAAATATTCCCGCCTTGCGGCAAAAGCATGGCCTAACGAGCGATGCCCTGATCGAAAAAGTGATGCCGCTTTTGCAGCGCCGACGAGAGCAACCGCGGCCGAGCGCGGCGTAAATGCTACGTCCACAGCCCTGAGTTTGGGCATGCAGAAGCATGCCCCTCCGGAGGAACGAGCTTCTGCTCCTCCGGCTCACAATCCAGGTAAGCGCTGAGCGCTTCATCCAGGTTTGCGATGGATATGCCTGCGCGGCCGAGCGGAGTTTGCCTCGGCGAATATCAGCCTCCAGACTCTCGCGAACAAAGGCTGCATGCGTTTGCCTGGGGGAGTTCACCCGCGCAATCTCGCGCAGAGAGCGGCATCCAGCTTTACCGTAGTCGCAGGCAGACCGATTCAGTAGCAATTTGTATTCACAGAATCAACCCGGATGGCGATCATCGAAACCAACGGCCTGACCAAGGTCTACCGCACCTATCGCAAGGAGAGCGGGCTCCGGGGTTCGATCAAGGGACTCGTTAGGCGGCGTTACGACGAGACACGCGCGGCCGACCGGGTCTCGTTTCAAATCGAGGAGGGGGAGCTGGTCGGCTTCCTCGGGCCGAATGGCGCCGGCAAGACCACCGTGCTGAAAATGCTCTCCGGGCTGCTCAATCCCACCTCGGGCAAAGCGCGGGTCCTTGGCTTTGTCCCGTGGGAGCGGCGGGATGAGCTGAAGCGCCAGTTCAGCCTTCTCATGGGCCAGAAAAACGCGCTCTGGTGGGACCTCCCCGCCCAGGAATCGCTCGAGCTGAACCGCGCCATCTACGGGATCGATCGCGAGCGTTTCAAAAAGGTCGTCGGCGGTCTGAGCGAGCTGCTCGAGGTTGGGGACAAAATGAATGTGATGGTGCGTGAGCTGTCGTTAGGCGAGCGGATGAAGATGGAGCTGATCTCCGCCCTCATTCACGAGCCGCGCGTTCTTTTTCTCGACGAGCCGACGATCGGTCTCGATGTCGTGAGCCAGAAACGGGTGCGCGAGTTCCTCCGCATTTACAACCAGGAACACCGCATCGTCACCATGCTAACGAGCCATTACATGCAGGACATCGAGGAGCTGTGCGACCGGGTCATCGTGATCGATCACGGGAAGATTTTCTTCGACGGCGCACTGAGCGCGATCATCGACCGCTTCTCCGGACACAAGATCGTTAGTTTGACCTTTGCCGAAGATCAGCCGTGTGATTTTTCCGCCTTCGGCGAGGTGCTCGAGCAAACCCCGGCGAGTGTTCAGTTAAAGGTCCCGCGTGCCCAGGTAACGGAAGTGTGTCGCCGGCTTCTCACGGTCTGCTCGGTCTCCGACATTAACGTGCAGGAGCTTCCGGTGGAGGATGTGATTCGGCAACTCTTCGGCGAGCGCAGTGAAGAACGGCGCGTCAACACCGAGCCGCAACCGGCCTAACGATTCGCAACCCGCCCAGGAGAATCGACCCGGCTACCAGGCGCGCAGCATCGCGTCCTTCAGCTCGTGGGCATAGCTGGGGTTGACCTCGAAAGTCATGGTCGCCAAATCGGCAGCCGTGACCTGGTCCCGATAGGGGCAACTCTCGACAAAGCCCGCGGCGAGAAGGGCATTGAGAACGTCACTCAAATCCTCCGCAGGAATGTGAGTGTGCTCGCGGATTTCCTCGCCCGGGATCGCCTCGGCGAAACCGATCGCCCTCACTACTGCGCGTTCGCGTCCGCTCAGTTTGATTTGACGCATCGGGAAAAGAGGGAGCACGTCGCATACCCAGAAGCCCCTTTGACGGACCCTCCGCTTAGGCGCCCACCGCGCGCTGTTTACTCGGCGCCGCCGCGCGATACCTTCTATTCCCCATGGCTGTCTCAGAGGATCAGATTAAAGAAGCGCTCCGGACCGTGAAATATCCCGGCTACACGCGGGACATTGTTTCCTTCGGTCTGGTGAAAGAAATCGAGGCGCGAAATGGCGACGTCCTGGTGCAGTTAAGCCTGGCGACGAACGACCCCGCCATCCCGCAGACGATCAAGAATGAAGCCGAAAACGTGCTGCGTAACCTCGCCGGCGTGCGTGCGGCCAGGGTGCGGATCGATATCCACGCGCCCCCGGCCGGAGCGGGCGCGGCCGGTGTGGGTGCCACCCGGATTGACGGAGTTCGTCACGTCATCGCAGTCGCCAGCGGAAAAGGCGGGGTGGGCAAATCAACGGTTGCGGCAAATCTTGCCGTCGCCCTCGAGCAAACCAAAGCGGCCGTGGGGTTGTGCGACTGCGACATTTACGGCCCGAGCATTTCCCTCATGTTCGGCTCGCGCGAGCGCCCGATGGCGACGGAGGAAAATCGCATCATCCCGATCGAGCAGTACGGACTGCGTCTGATGTCGATGGGATTTCTCCTCGACGACACGTCCCCGGCGATTCTGCGCGGGCCGATGGTGACCCGTTATACCCAGCAGTTTTTGCGACAGGTCGAGTGGGGCAAACTCGATTATCTGGTGCTCGATCTGCCGCCCGGGACCGGCGACATTCAACTCACGATTGTGCAAACGGTCGCCCTTTCCGGTGCGATCATCGTCACGACGCCGCAGGAAGTGGCCTTGATCGATGCCCGGAAGGCTTTCTCGATGTTTGAAAAAGTAAACGTGCCGGTGCTGGGGCTGATTGAGAACATGAGCTATTTCGTTTCACCTTCCGACGGGAAGCGCTACGATATTTTTGGCAGCGGCGGCGGGGAACGGGAAGCGAAGCGCATTCGGGTGCCATTGCTCGGTCGGATCCCGATTGACATTGCGACCCGCGAGGCGGGCGATCGCGGCCGGCCGGTGACGGCGGAAGATCCGGGCTCTCTCGTGAGCGCGGAGTTTCGGCGCATCGCCGGGCAATTGCGCGAAACCCTGCCGGCGAAGTAAGGCTTGCCTTTTTCCGGGCACTTCATCTAAATAACTTCCCGCCTTGGTTCGTCTCATGCTAAGAAACTGAACCGTGGCTTTTGGCCGCAGCAACCTGCATGAAAGAGAACGCTGAAATCGAGTCGTCCGATGACCCCAGCGCGCAATTTTTGAAAAACTCCGTCCTCTACAAGGAATTCCTCGCCGAACGGGAAGAAATCCTGAAGCACAAGTGGATCGAGAGCGAAAAGGCCGGGGCTGACATTGGATTTGAAAAAGCGCTGCTCGATTGGATCGTGAAACATCGCTCCAGTTGGCGCGAACGAAGAATGCGCGAGAATAAACAAAAGGCTCCGGCCTGATTTTCTCGCCTTTCCTTTAAGGCGATCCCGTGAGGTCGCCAAGGAAGATGAGCAAGACAAATTCGCCTGAGGAAAAGAACGCGACCCGCGTCTTCGATGCGGAGACGCTTCGCCGCGCGCTTCGGCGGATGGCGCACGAAATCGTCGAGCGCAATCGTGACCTCTCCGTCCTAGTGCTCGCGGGAGTTCCCAATCGCGGGGTCGAGCTTTCGGAAAGAATCGCGGCCGAACTTGAAGCGATCGGAAAGGTGCGAGTCCCGACCGGCGTGATCGATGTTTCGATGCATCGCGACGACGTGGGTCAGCGCGCCAGCTTGCCGGTCGTCAGGGCGTCAAAACTCCCGCTTCCCCTCGAGGGAAAGACGATCGTCGTCGTGGACGACGTTCTTTTTACCGGGCGCACCTGTCGCGCGGCGCTCGATGCGATTCGCGATTTTGGCCGGCCAGCCTGCATTCAGCTCGCAGTTCTGATCGATCGCGGTCACCGCGAGCTGCCGATCCGTCCTGATTTTGTGGGAAAGAATTTGCCCACCGCGCAGGGGGAGCGGGTACGGGTGCGGTTGGAGAAAACGGATAACCAAGAGGATGCCGTCTGGTTGATGAAAGGATGAGCACGCGCTGGGAACGGAAAGATTTGTTAGGCCTGCGCGAGCTCTCGCCCGAGGAAATCATGCTCGTGCTCGAAACCGCGGACGCCTTCAAGGAAGTCGGGACGCGCGAGGTGAAAAAAGTCCCGGCCCTCCAGGGAAAGACGCTGGTTAATCTTTTCATCGAGCCGAGCACGCGGACGCGGACCTCTTTCGAGCTGGCGGCCAAGCGCCTCAGCGCCGACATCGTCAACATCACCGCCTCGGCTTCCAGCCTGACCAAAGGCGAAACCCTCAAGGACACCGCGCGCGTGCTCGAGGCAAATCACGCTGACATCATCGTCCTGCGTCACAGTTCGCCCGGCGCGCCGCAGTTTCTCGCCGGGCGAGTTGGGGCGAGTGTGATCAACGCCGGCGACGGCGCGCACGAGCATCCGACCCAGGGTTTGCTCGATTCCTACACCATCCGCCAAAAAAAAGGGAGCGTGGCCGGACTCCATGTCGCGATCATCGGCGACATTCTTTTCAGCCGCGTCGCGCGCTCGAACATCTTCGCGCTGCTCAAGCTGGGCGCGCAGGTCACGCTCGTTGGTCCGAGCACTCTGGTGCCGCGGGTTTTCGAGGAGCTGGGCGTGGCCGTTTCGCACGATCTCGAATCGGTCCTGCCGACAGCGGACGTCGTGAACCTCCTCCGCATCCAGCACGAAAGGCAGCGAAAGGAATATTTTCCCGGCCTGGGCGAATACATCCGGCTCTTTGGCCTGACGAAAGAGCGCGCAAGATTTCTGAAGCCCGATTGCCTCATCATGCATCCGGGTCCGATTAATCGCGGGGTCGAGATCGACAGCGACCTGGCCGACGGCGCCCAGAGTGTGATCCTCGAGCAGGTGACCAACGGCCTCGCGGTGCGGATGGCGGTGCTGTATCTCTGCGGAGGAATCGCTAATCGATGAATTCACCCTGTAAAAAAGCCTTCCGAGTTGGACATGCGGAAGCATGTCCCGCCGGGAGGGAAGCGCTCCCGCGCGTCCGCGTGTTGGTGGTTTAGTTTTTGTTCACCGTGAAGGCGACAACCATTCGCAACGGCCGCATCATCGATCCGGCGAACGGACGCGATGAAGTTGGCGATCTCTTCATTGCCCAGGAAAGGATCGTCGCCGCTCCTGAATGGGAGAACCAAACGAGTGAGGAAATCGACGCCACTGGCTTGATAGTTAGTCCGGGGTTGATCGATATCCACGTCCATCTCCGCGAGCCGGGTTTCAGTTGGAAGGAAACCATTGAATCTGGTGCGCGCGCGGCCGCGGCGGGCGGGTTTACCACGGTGGTTTGCATGCCGAATACCTCGCCGATCGCGGACAGCCCGAGCACGATCGCGTGGATCCGCGACCGGGCGGCAGAGGTCGCCTGCGTGAACGTGTTGCCCACGGGCGCGATTTCAAAAGATCTCGCCGGTGAAGAACTGGCCCCGATTGGCTCGCTTGCCCAGGCGGGCGTGGTCGCGATCACCGACGACGGCCATTGCATTCAGAATAACGAACTGATGCGTCGCGCGGTCGAATACGCGCGCATGGTCGGCCTGCCGGTGCTGGACCATTGCCAGGATTACAACCTCGTCGGCGACGGGGTGGTGCACGAAGGCTACTGGAGCACGCTCCTCGGGTTGCCCGGCTGGCCGAGCGCGGGCGAGGAAGCGATCGTGGCGCGCAACGTTCTCCTCGCCGAGTCGTGCGATCATCAGATCCACTGCCAGCATCTGAGCGCGGCCGGAAGCGTCCGGCTGCTGCGTGAAGCGCGCGCCCGCGGGGTGAAGATCAGCGGCGAAGTCTGCCCGCATCACCTCGCGCTGACCGACGAGTCGATCCAGAACTTTGACACCAATTTCAAAATGAATCCGCCGCTCCGCACGCCGCGCGACATCGACGCACTCCTCGAAGGAATCGCCGACGGAACGATCGAAATTCTGGCAAGCGACCACGCGCCGCATGCCGGTTTCGAGAAGGAGGTCGAATTCGATCGCGCGCCCTTTGGGATCGTCGGTCTGGAAACCGAGCTGGGTTTGTTTCTCGATCTGCTGGTGCACAAGCACAAGACGATCGATCTCCAGCGGTTGATTGCGATGCTGACGGTGAACCCGGCGCGATTGTTAGGGCTAAACGCCGGCACGCTGTCAGCAGGCGCGCCGGCTGATGTGACGCTCCTCGATCCCAATCTGGAGTGGACGGTGGAGGCAAACACTTTTCAATCCGTCTCGCGGAATACCCCGTTCGACGGCTGGAACCTGAAAGGCCGCGCGGTACGAACCATTGTTAGGGGACGAACCGTCTGGGAACTGAACTAGTGATGGGACAAAGAAATACCTGCAATCTCAGGTTGATTCCTTCGCAAGGCATGCGCAGGACCGCGCCTTTGGAGGGCATCCGCGCCGTCGGTGCCCGGCCCGAAGCGTCCAATCAGCTTGCCAGCGACAAGAGACGCTCGGGGAAGCGACAGCGCGCTTCCCTCCAGAAAACGGCTCGCACGCCACCATCCTCACAATCGCGTCTTGGAAGCCATCCGCGCCGTCAGCGCCCGGCGCCTGACGCGGCACGCGCAAGATTGCAGAAATTAATTTGTCGCACCACTAGAGCTTTTCACGTCGCTCAGTGGGCCTTCATGCCGAAGAGGCGTTTTACCCAGTTGTCCTCGGAAAACCGGAGATTGTTGGCTTGATCTTCCTCCGGCGGAGCCCGCCCAACTTGAGAAGATTTTGCTTGGCTTGTGGCCGGTTCCGGTGTTAGCGCTGCTCTCGACCGAAAAGCTCTTCATCATTTGCCCTCAAAATGTCCGGACCAAACGACCGCGGCAATCGACCGTAACCATGGGCACAAAACCTCTGATTCTACTGTTAGCGGTCTGCTCCTTCGGTTTGAGCGGAGCGATCAGTTCCGCAGGAGCGGCCGAGTCCTCCGAGAAAAAGGCCGCCGTCAAGGAGTTGTTCGGAGAACATGGAGACGAGGCTTCACTGCAAAAGGCGGTCGACAAAGCCACCAAAGCGGGGGTTTCTCGCGGGACGATTCTTGAGGCCAGGATGCGCTATTACTTGAGCAAAAACGATCTCGCCGCGCTCTACAAAATGCGGACAGAGTTGCACACGATTGTGGATCAGTGGCAGTCTGACGCGTCTGCATTTGAGACTCGAAAAGAGGCCGAAACGCTGGTTGCCTTTGTTACCGCGATGGCTGCCGATTCAGCCAAAGACGACAAACTCTTCAAGCAATCGATCGAGCGCGCCTTCTGGCTGTCACCCGGTAACGGCGAAACCTTTGGAAAAGCAGTTATTGATCACAAGCGAGATCCAGGTGCTGACAAAGTCATCGACGCCGCCATAGAAGCGGCAAAAAGGGATGACGCAGCCAGCTTCGAAGCGGCGGTCAAGGAAGCGTTTTGGGTAGCGCCGGACAAGGCGGATCAGCTGGGAGAATTGGCGGCCGATTTTCAAAAACGACAAAAGACCAGGGATCTCACCATCCCGCTCGACCTTGAGTTACTCATTTCAGACGGGAGGAATGTAACTCTCAAGACTCTGCTGGGAAAAGGCCGCGGTCTCTATCTCGATTTTTGGGCCTCGTGGTGCGGTCCATGCCGCGCCCGAATGAAAACGCTCGAAGCGCGCGGCAAGGTTCTGGGCGGCGCGGGGATTGTCGCGGCCGGCGTCAATACTGAGCACGATCTCGCGTTAGCCGAAAAGATGCGAAAAGAGAAGCAGATGACGGTGGCGTGGCTGGTCGAGCCAAAGAACGAACCTTTGCAGAAAGTTCTCGATGTCGAAGCGATCCCCAAAGTGTGGCTGATTGACGCCAAGGGGAGGCTTCTTTATGAAGGCCATCCCGACGACGACAAACTGCGCAATGTTCTCAAGAGCAAATTCGACGTAACTCTGCCTCCAGATCAAAACGAGGGATGAGCAATCCTAATCCCGCAATGAGCGAGAGCAAGCCGGAGTTACAAAACGCTTCGAGCCTGCATGAGATCTGGCGGAGGGAACGGAACGATCTGCTCAAGGATCCTTCCGCCGCCTGGCGGTTGGCGAAGAAGGCGAACGGCGAGGGCGAGCATCTCCTCGCCTTGGAAATAACCGAAGCCGCAATCGCACAAATCCAGGGCGCCGATTCCGTCCGGCTCCGGCAACAAAAAGGCCGGGCCCTGACCGCCCTTGGTTCGACGGACGAGGCGCGGCAGGTCCTGGAAGAGATACCTCTTGGACAAGCCGGCGATCCCGAAACTCTGGGTTTGCTCGGGCGCGTGTTCAAAGACCTGGCCGCGGCCGCGCCGAATGCAGAAAGACGGCAGCGATTTTTGAGCGATGCGCAAAGGAGTTATGAACGCGGTTTTGAGCGGGCGCGCGATAACAAGGACCGCGCCGGCGCCGAATACTGCGGGATCAACGCGGCGACGATGGCGGCGCTGCTTGACGATAAGAAGGCGGCCGAAGAGCTGGCACGCGAGACTCTTCGCTTCAGGGGAAGAGATGATGACTATTACTCCGTCGCGACCCGGGGCGAGGCAGCCTTGATCCTCGGAGACGAAGAAGAGGCTTCCCGACTTTATCAACGCGCCGGCCAGCTCGCGGAGTTAAAAAAGAATTGGGCCGACCTGGCTTCGACGAAGAAGCAATGTCGTGCTCTAACTCTTAAACTTTAATGACGGCGTGACCGGTGTGACTCATGGTTCCCTGCCT
>Ga0081539_10001917_pt1 | contig 32201 bp, 34 predicted proteins | sample TabmetS4T2R2_FD_71023 | JGI IMG/M metagenome (GOLD analysis project Ga0081539, IMG submission 71023) | Tabebuia heterophylla rhizosphere microbial communities from the University of Puerto Rico - S4T2R2 | ecosystem: Host-associated > Plants > Roots > Rhizosphere ... | reverse complement strand
CACGGCAACGACCTGTCGATGTTCGCACTGGACGACTACACCAGGGTGAAGCAGGTGACGAGCGCCCTGCCCCGCCCCTGAGGGGTCAGCCGAGCCCTCAGACGAGGTCGATCAGGTCGGCGATCGAGTCCACGACGCGGGACGGGCGGAAGGGGTAGCGCAGCACCTGCTCGCGCCGGGTCGACCCGGTGAGCACCAGGAACGTCTCCAGTCCGGCCTCGATCCCGGCCACGACGTCGGTGTCCATCCGGTCGCCCACCATCGCGGTGGACTCCGAATGACCGCCGATCGCGTTGAGCGCGCTGCGGAACATCATCGGGTTCGGCTTGCCGACGACGTAGGGCTCGACGCCGGTCGCCCGGGTGATCAGCGCGGCGACGGCGCCGCAGGCGGGCAGCGGTCCGTCCGCGGACGGACCGGTCGGGTCGGGGTTGGTGGCGATGAAGCGCGCTCCGGCATCGATCAGCCGGATCGCCTTCGTGATGGCGGTGAACGAGTACGTCCGTGTCTCACCGAGCACGACGAACTCCGGCGCCGACTCGGTCAGCACGAAGCCCACCTCGTGCAGCGCGGTGGTCAGCCCCGCCTCCCCGATCACGTACGCCGTACCACCTGGCATCTGGTCGGCCAGGAACTGCGCCGTCGCCAGCGCCGAGGTCCAGATCGACTCCTCGGGGACGTCGAGCCCGGACGTCGCCAGCCGGGCCCGCAGATCCCGCGCCGTGAAGATCGAGTTGTTGGTCAGGACCAGGAACGGCCGCTCCCTGTCCCGGAGGCGTTGCAGGAACTCGGCCGCGCCGGGCAAGGCGACGCCCTCGTGCACCAGCACGCCGTCCATGTCGGTCAGCCAGTACGTGATCTCGCGCTGGGTCATGACAGCCCTTCGGGTCGCTGACTGATCGGGTGCACAATGGCGACTAGGAGGGTGCCATGCCCCGGTACATCGTGCACATGACCTTCGAGGCGCCCGGGCTGATGGAGCCGGTGCAGGCGTCGTCGCACGGGGGCCTGCTGCCGGGTCGGGGATTCAGGCATCTCGCGGGTCGCGACGGCCGTGCCTTCGTCCTCGCCAGCGTGCGTGCGGGATCTCCCGCTGACGCCGCCGCCGAGATCGTCACCTGGGCGCAGCGCGAATGGGTCCACGTCGGCCACGGCCCGCTGCGCATGATCGGGTGGACGGCGAGTCCCGATGTCGCCCGGGTCGGGGCCATGCCGTTCTCGCGTCGGCGTTCCCAGGGCTTCCGGCCCGGTCATGGAGGCAGGTCCGACGGCGACTGGCCGGACGACGGCTTCTGGGGTGGGCTGGCTGGCGTTCGCGAGCCGCGGCGTCCACCGCCGTCTCCCGGCGCGATGAGCGCGGCCCTCGACATCCCGCGCGAATGGGAACACCGCGGCCCGGAGGACGCGTTCAGCAGTCTTCTGTAGCGGTTCGTCAGCTGCCCCGGTAGGTCGAGTAGGCGAACGGGCTCAGCAGCAGCGGCACATGGTGGTGCTGCAGCGGGTCAGCAACCCGGAAGGTGATCGCCACCTCGGGGTAGAAGGTGTCGCGCCCGCGACCGGCGAACCATTTCCCAGTGGCGAACCGCAGCCGGTGGATGCCCGGCGCGGCGTCGCATGCCGTCTCGCCCCACGAACGGATCCGGCCGTCTGCGTCCGTGTCCGCCGTGCCCAGCTCCGCCCAACCGGCGCCGTCCTGCCGCTCCAGCGACACCCGGACGCCCGCGGCCGGAGCGCCCAGGACGGCGTCCAGCACGTGCGTGGACACCGACAATCGTGCGCCGAAGAGCTTCGCCAGCCGGTTGCGCGAGATCGCGGCGAGCTCGCGCCGGACGGCGTCCCGCTCGGTGGCCGCGTCGTGGTCCAGGCGCTCCCGCAGGACGGCGAGCAGCTCGTCGGCGGGCCGGCCCGCGGCGTTGACGAGATAGACGTGCCCGAAACGCTGCTCGTACGCGGCGTTGCCCTCGGCGAGGGCAGCGCGGACCGCGTCCGGTGCCGCGCCGACCCCGGACTGCTCGCCACGCGACCAGGTCGCCTCGCGCGATACCCCTGCCGCGCGCTCCCCGATTCGGGGGTGCCCGGCCAGCGCCTCCTCGACATCCGCCCAGTCCAGCCGCGCCACGGCCGCATCCGAGGCGGCGACCAACGCCGCGATGTCGCGATACGGCCGTGCGGCCACCAAGTCCACCGCCCACCGCGACGATGCGTTGCACGGGCGGAGAGTCGCCGCCGCCTCATCGGGCGCTGCCCGGTTGAAGTCCTCGACGGTGCCGTCCACCTCGGCCCTCCGAATTGTCGGTCCGGCCGAGCAGGATACGGGCTATGACGGCCCCCGAGGTGCATCCGGCCACCGCCGACCGCTGGAAGGACCTCCAGCAGGTCTTCGCCACCCGCGGCGACCCGGCCGGCTGCTGGTGCCAGTGGTTCCGGCAACCCGGCAAGGAGTGGGACAAGGCCACCACAGCGCGTCGCCGCGAGGCGCTGCGCGAGCAGGTGGACGACGATCCGCCGCCGGGGGTCGTCGGCTACCTCGACGGCCGCCCGGTCGCCTGGTGTGCCGTCGCGCCGCGCGAGGCCTATCCCCGGCTGCTGCGCTCCACCGTGCTGCGCGGCCTGCCGCCACCCGAACACGAGGACGAGGATGACGAGCAGCCCATCTGGTCGGTCGTGTGCTTCGTCGTCGTCCCAGAGGCGCGAGGGCAGGGCCTCAGCGGCGCGATGCTGCGGGCAGCAGTGGAGCTGGCCCGGGCGCACGGCGCGCGGGTCGTGGAGGGCTACCCAGTGGATCCGGCGGCGCGGGAGAAGGTGACGTCGTCCGGGCTCTATCACGGCGCCCTCAGCACCTTCCTGGCAGCGGGATTCCGCGAGGTCAGCCGCCCGGCGCCGGCGCGGCCCGTCGTCCGCCTGCGCACGACGGGCCAGGAGCCGTGAACCCCGCCATTTCGCTGCCCGGCCTGCTGCGCGACATGCTGGTCGTGGAAGGATCGGCGTGTGCCGGTCGGCGTGACGTCGCGCCCGCCGGCACCGCCGCCGAACCGCACAGGAGACGACCATGCCCATTGCCACCCCCGAGGTCTACGCCGAGATGCTGGAGCGGGCGAAGGCCAACGCCTTCGCGTATCCGGCCATCAACGTCTCGTCCTCCCAGACCCTGAACGCCGCGATCCGGGGCTTCGCGGAGGCCGAGAGTGACGGGCTCATCCAGGTGTCCACCGGCGGCGCGGAATACCTGTCCGGCCCGACCGTGAAGAACATGGTGACCGGTGCCGTGGCCCTCGCCGGTTATGCACATGAGGTGGCCAAGCACTACGACGTCAACATTGCGCTGCACACCGACCACTGCCCGAAGGACAAGCTGGACGGCTTCGTGCGGCCCCTGCTGGCGATCAGCAAGGAGCGGGTGCAGCGCGGGGAGAACCCGCTGTTCCAGTCCCACATGTGGGACGGCTCGGCCGTTCCGCTGCCGGAGAACCTGCAGATCGCGCAAGACCTGCTGGCCGAGTGCGCCTCGGCGAAGGTCGTGCTCGAGGTCGAGATCGGTGTGGTCGGGGGCGAGGAGGACGGCGTCGCCAACGAGATCAACGAGAAGCTGTACACGACTGTCGACGACGGCCTGGCGACCGCAGAGGCGCTCGGCCTCGGCGACAAGGGGGTGTACATGGCGGCCCTCACCTTCGGCAACGTGCACGGGGTCTACAAGCCGGGCAACGTCAAGCTGCGGCCGGAGATCCTCAAGGAGATTCAGGAGGCGGTGGGCGCCAAGTACGGCAAGGCCAAACCGTTCCACCTGGTGTTCCACGGCGGCTCCGGCTCGCTGCCGTCGGAGATCTCCGCGGCCGTGGACTACGGCGTGGTGAAGATGAACATCGACACCGACACCCAGTACGCGTTCACCCGGCCCGTCGTCGACCACATGTTCAAGAACTACGACGGCGTCCTGAAGATCGACGGTGAGGTCGGCAGCAAGAAGGCGTACGACCCGCGCACCTGGGGCAAGTCGGCGGAGGCGGGGCTCTCGGCCCGGGTCGTCGAGGCGTGCAAGGACCTGCGCTCCGCCGGCACCTCCGTCCACTGAGCGACCCTTCACTGGACGACTCACGGGACGAGTCACTGGACGACGCGGCGGCGCCCGTTCTGGTGGTGGGCGCCGGCATCGCCGGGATCGCCTGCGCCCGGCGGTTGCACGACGCCGGCATCCGGGTTCGCGTCCTGGATCGTGGGCACCGGATCGGCGGACGGATGGCGGCCCGCACCGAGCAGCTGGCGGGCGGGCCGCACAACGTCGACCTTGGTGCGGCGTACTTCACCGTCGGGGACGAGCGGTTCGCGGAGGTGGTCCAGGGCTGGCGGGCCGCCGGGCTGGCGCACGAGTGGACCGACACCCTTCATCTGGCAGGGCCCGGCGGATTGACCGGGACGACGAGCGGCCCCACGCGGTGGGCCTCGCGGATGGCGCTGCGCCGGCTCGTCGAGGAGCTGAGCGCGGGGCTCGACGTCCGGTTGCGGCACGACGTCGGCCAGGTCGAGTCCGACGACGTCCTGCCGATGGTGGACGGCGACCCGGCGTGCGCCGTCGTCCTGGCGATGCCCGATCCGCAGGCGGCGAGCCTGCTCCCGCCGACGTTGGCCGGGACGCTCGGCCTCACCGATCGGTCGTGGACGCCGGCGCTGACGGTGTGGGCGGCGTGGCGGGAGCGGTGGTGGCCTCCGTTCGACGCCGCCTTCGTGCACGACTCGGCGGTGCTGGCGTTCCTGGCCGACGACGGCCGGCGGCGCGGGGACGGCGCGCCGGTCCTGGTGGCCCATTCGACCCCGGCGTCGGCCCGGCGGGAGGACGCCGACGCCGTGTTGCGCGAGGCGGCCGCCGTGCTCGGCGCGGCGCGGCTGCCGCGACCGCTGTGGGTCCGGACCAGGCACTGGCCGGACGCCGCACCGCCCACGCTGCATCCCGATCCGTTCGCCCTGCACGAGTCCGGGATCGCGGTCTGCGGCGACGGCTGGGGTCCGCGCTCTCGGGTGGAGCAGGCGTGGCTGTCCGGGCACCTGCTCGCCGAGGCGCTCATGGCGCGGCTCAAGAGGGGTCCTGACCTGCCGTGAAGTACCCTCGTGGGGGCCGATGACGGGCGCGTGCCGGCCTCGTTCGACGCAGCGGTCCTTCCCGCGGGAGACCTCGGCCGCGGCTGGCCGGGCTCGTCGATTGGACGCAAGGGTTCGACACAGAGGGAAGGTACGGATGCCCGCGATCGTGCTCGTCGGCGCCCAGTGGGGCGACGAGGGGAAGGGCAAGGCGACCGACGCCCTCGGTGCGGACGTCGACTACGTCGTGAAGTTCAACGGCGGCAACAACGCCGGCCACACCGTCGTCGTCGACGGCGAGACGTACGCCCTGCACCTGCTGCCCTCCGGCATTCTCACCCCGGGCTGCACGCCGGTGATCGGCAACGGCGTCGTGGTGGACGCCGCTGTGCTCTTCGGCGAGATCGACGATCTGACCCGCCGTGGCATCGACTGCTCCCGGCTGCTGATCTCCGCGAACGCCCACGTCGTCGCGCCGTACCACGTGACGATCGACAAGGTCACCGAGCGGTTCCTCGGCAAGCGCCGGCTGGGCACCACGGGCCGGGGAATCGGCCCGGCGTACGCCGACAAGATCAATCGGGTCGGCGTGCGGATCCAGGACCTGTTCGACGAGAACATCCTGCGGCAGAAGGTCGAGGGAGCCCTCGACCAGAAGAACCACCTGCTCGTGAAGGTCTACAACCGCCGCGCCATCGACCCGGGGGCGGTCGCTGACGAATTGCTCGGGTACGCCGACCGGCTGGCGCCGATGGTGACCGACGTCGGGCTGGTGCTGAGCCGGGCGCTGGACGAGGGGCGGATCGTGCTCTTCGAGGGCGGTCAGGCGACGCTGCTCGACGTCGACCACGGCACCTACCCGTTCGTGACGTCGTCCAATGCGACGGCGGGCGGGGCGTGCACCGGCTCCGGGGTGCCGCCGACCCGGATCGACCGGGTGGTCGCCGTCGTGAAGGCGTACACGACGCGGGTCGGGGAGGGGCCGTTCCCGACCGAGCTGCACGACGCCGACGGCGAGCGGCTGCGGTCGGTGGGCGGCGAGTACGGGACCACCACCGGGCGGCCGCGGCGCTGCGGGTGGTACGACGCGCTGATCGCCCGCTACGCGGCCCGGGTCAACGGCGTGACCGACTTCGTGCTGACGAAGCTCGACGTGCTGACCGGCCTGGAGCGGGTGCCGGTGTGCGTGGCGTACGACGTCGACGGCACGCGGCACGACGAACTGCCCATGACGCAGACCGACTTCCACCACGCGCGGCCCGTGTACGAGTACCTGGAGGGATGGGCGGAGGACATTTCCGCGGCGCGCGCCTTCGAGGACCTGCCCAAGGCGGCACAGGCCTACGTCCTGGCGCTGGAAGACCTGTCGGGGGCTCGGATTTCGGCGGTCGGCGTCGGTCCCGACCGAGAGGCGACCGTGGTCCGGCACTCCCTGCTCGGCTGAGGCAACCTCCTGCGCCTCCCTAGCGCCCTCGTGCGGCGATGCTCTCGTTGGCGACCATTTCCGGCTCGATGTAAGCGCTTCCACGGTGGTTAACGGGAGCATCGCGTGAGTCATCGCGCAATGGCGCGTCCGCAGAAGCGGGAGAATCGGCGGGCCTGGGTGAGCGCGTTCATGAGGTGCCGCGCCAGCTCGTCGGCGCGATCGGGGACCAGGACGTCGCGCGCTTCCCATCGCACCACGTCCGCCCCGGCGGTTCGCATCGCCTGCTCGCGGCGACGTTCGCCGTGCAGGACGTCGGCCAGCGACCCAGCCGTGACCCCGCCGCGCTCGGCGGCTGCCAGTGCGTACTTCGCGCGCCCGTCCGCCTCGCCCACCACGCCGTCGGCCCACCAGGTGTCCGCCCTCCCGAGGAAGACGCCGGCATCGTCGAGGATGTCGACCTGCCACTCCGGTGCGGGGACGTCCCAGCTGGCGAAGGCCCATGCCGACCACGACTCCAGCGGCGTCTCCCGCCGTCCGTCGACAAGCTCAAGCACTGCCAACGCACGCCGGGATCCTGGCCACCCGCGCTGCGCTTGAACGGCCGTTGATAGCGCCTCGTGGGTCAACAGCGGTCGATGAAGCGCGGCGTCGGCGATGGCTAGACCGTCGCACTCGGCAAGCCAGCGAAGGCAGTCCGCAACAGTGCGAGCGGGGCTGGTGAGCGTGAGTTCACGGCAGCGGGCAAGCTGACCGTCGTCCAGCGAAGCGACCAGAATGCGTGAGCCGCTCCGGCGTCTGGTCGGGCCGTTGGTTGCCGTCAGCGTGACGGGACCCCAGCCGCCGAGCGGCCGCGGAAGGCACCAGAGCCGGGCGGCGCTTGTGTGGCTGACGACGACATCCCGCCCACGGAGCGCCATGACAGCGGCCCGCACCTCCGCGAAGTCGTCGCACGTCGGTTCGCGGGAGGCACGCAAGATGCCGCGGCGCTCGGCGGTCCACGCTCCGGACGCCAGCCGGCGGTCGATCTGCCGATCCGACCACCCCAGGGCCCGCGCCTCTTCCCGGGTAACCAGACCGGAGAGCCACGCATCTGTCGCCATCCGCCGATCGTGGTCGCCAAGCCGCGGCCCGTGTCGCCCCGCGCCAAAACTGTGGAAAACCGGCCTGCGACCCCGAACTGTGGACCATTCGAGCCTGTCGGCGTGCCATCGTTCGATGCTCCCGGTAGCTACCGTGGAAGCGCTTACATCGAGCCGGTAACGGTAGCCAACGGGAGCATCGCGCGGTCAGAGACGCAGATCAGGCCGTGCGGCGGCGGGACGTCGCCTTCTTCGCGGTCTTGGTCGTCTTCTTCGCCGGAGACTTCGCCGCCGGCTTGCCGTCGCCGGACGCCGTGCTCTTGGCCGTGCTCTTCGCGGCCGCCTTCTTCGCGGGAGCCTTGGCCGCGGCCTTCTTGGCCGGTGCCTTCGCGGCCGCCTTCGTGGCTGTCTTGGTGGCGCTTCGCGCGGCGGTCTTGGTCGCCGACCGACCGCCGCCAGCGCCACCGCCGTTGCCGCCACCGCCGGCCTCGGCGCCGTTCCCCGACGGTTCCCCGCGCGAGGCGCGTGCCCGGTCGACGCTCGCCTGCAACGCGGACAGCAGGTCGACGACGTCGCCCGCGCCCGCCGTCTCGGGCACCTCCTGCGGCACCGGCGCGGCACCCTCGAGCTTGGCCTCCACCAGGTCACTCAGCGCGCGCTGGTACTCGTCCTCGAACTGGTCCGGGTCGAAGTCGGCGGCCATGCTCTCCACCAGCGACGCCGCCATCCGCAGCTCCTGGGGCCGCAGTTCGACGTCGGTCTCCAGCACTTCGAAGTCCGGGCTGCGCACCTCATCCGGCCACAGCAAGGTCTGCAACATGATCACGCGGTCCTTGACGCGCAGCACGGCCAGCGACTCACGCTGCCGCAGCGCCACCTTGACGACCGCCATCCGCTCCGTCGTCTCCAGCGCCTCCCGCAGCAGCGCGTACGGCTTGATCGCCCGCGCGTCCGGCTCCAGGTAGTAGGAGCGCGCGAAGAGGATCGGGTCCACCTCTTCGGACGGGACGAACTCGACGACGTCGATCTCGTGCCCGGTCGCCAGCGGCAGCGCCTCGAAGTCCTCGTCGGTCAGGATCACCTGCCGGCCGTCGGCCGACTCGTACCCCTTGGCCAGGTCGCTGTACTGGACCTCCTCGCCGCAGACGGTGCAGACCCGCTTCATCTTGATCCGCCCGCCGTCCCGGCGGTGTACCTGGTGGAACCGGATGTCGTGCTCCTCGGTGGCGGCGAACAGCCGCACCGGCACGTTGACGAGGCCGAAGGAGACCGCGCCCTTCCAGATTGCCCGCACTTGTCCTCCTCTCGTGCCGCCCGCGGGGAAGGTCGGACGGCCGTGGGAGCCGGCGGCGGGAGCCGGCGACACCCCTTGTGGGCAGAATGCCGTTATTCAGGCCCGGTTCGCCACCCCAAGTGTCCATACCTTGACATGTCGAGATCGGCACAGCTAGATGGCCTCTCGAGCCCCTGCTCGCGTCCTGTCGGCCGTCGTGGGCACGATGAGCCGCGTGCGCCCCATGCTCGCCTCCCCGGCCGATCGTCCCGAGGACCTCCCGGGCGACGGCGAAAAGTGGGCGTACGAGGTCAAATGGGACGGCATGCGGGTTCTCGTGGACATCCACGATGGCGTGGTGCGCCTGTCCAGCCGCACGGCACGCGACGTCACCGTCGCCTTCCCCGAGCTGGCGGCGCTGGGCGACGCGCACCCGGATGCGTTGCTCGACGGCGAGGTGGTCGTCCTGTCCGGTGGCGCGCCGTCGTTCCGGGCGCTGGCGGAGCGATTCCACATCCGGGACGCGCGGCGGGCCGCGGAGCTGGCCGCCAAGGCCCCCGCCTCGCTGATCGCGTTCGACGTCCTGCGGCTGTACGGCGTCGACCTCACCGGGCGCACCTGGGCAGAACGCCGTGAGGTGCTGGAGCGGCTGTCGGCGTCCGGACAGGCCTGGCAACTCTCCCCGGTCTACGAGGACCGGGACGCGCTGCTCGCCGCGACCTTGGAGCAGGGCCTGGAGGGCATCGTCGCGAAGCTGCGCGCGTCCCGGTACCGCATGGGAGTGCGCAGCCCGGATTGGATCAAGTTCGCGCACCGCCGGACCCAGGCCTGCGTCGTCGGCGGGTGGCGACCGGAGACCAGCGCGGCCAACCGGGTCGGGGCCTTGCTGCTCGGGGTCTGGGAGGACGCCGATGACGGCCCGCTGCTGCGCTTCGTCGGGCGGGTCGGCAGCGGGCTGGCGGCGGCCGGCGTCCAGGCGGATCTGGAGCGCCTGCTCACCCCGCTGCGGAGGGCCGCCGTGCCGTTCGTGGACGCCATACCGCGCGAGGACGCCGTCGGCACGACGTGGGTCGAGCCGTCCGTGGTGGTGGAGGTACGCCACATGGGCCGGACGGAAGGCGGCCGGCTGCGGCAGCCGGTGTTCCGCGGGATCCGGCCCGACGTCGACCCGGCCGACGTTCGTGATGAGTGAGATCGTCCTACGGTGGGGACCGTGGAGCGCACCGCGCAGGACCAGGCCGTCGTCGTCGACGGACGCCGACTCAAGCTGAGCAATCTCGACAAGGTGCTGTATCCGGCCGCCGGGACGACCAAAGGTGAGGTCCTGCACTACGTCACCGCGATCGCGGACGTGCTGCTGCCGCACCTGAAGGACCGACCCGTCACCCGAAAGCGCTGGCCGGACGGCGTCGCCGCGCAACCGTTCTTCGAGAAGAACCTGCCCCGGGGAACCCCCGACTGGCTGCGCCGGATCACCCTGCCCGTCCCGGGCAGCACGAAGGATCGCGAGACGATCAATTTCCCGCTGCTGGACGACCTTCCAGGGCTGGTCTGGTCGACGAACCTCGCCGCGCTGGAGCTGCACGTGCCGCAATGGCGGGTCGGTCCCCGCGGCGGGGTGCGCGACCCGGACCGGCTCGTCGTCGACCTCGACCCGGGCGCGCCCGCCGCGCTGGCGGAGTGCGCCGAGGTCGCACTCGCCGTCCGCGAGCGGCTCGCCGAGGACGGGCTGGACTGCCTGCCGGTGACCAGCGGGGGCAAGGGGCTGCAGCTGTACGCCGCGGTGTCCGGGCGGCAGGACGCCGACACGATCCGGGAGTACGCGCTCGGCCTGGCCGAGGAGATGGAACGGCGGATGCCGCGGCTCGTCGTCTCGAAGATGACGAAGACGCTGCGGCGCGGGAAGGTGCTGCTCGACTGGAGCCAGAACAACGCGGCGAAGACCACGATCTGCCCGTACTCGCCGCGCGGCCGCGAACGGCCCACGGTGGCCGCCCCGCGCGACTGGGCCGAGCTGGAGGAGCCGGGCAAGCTGCGCCAGCTGGAGTTCGGCGAGGTCGTCGAGCGCGCGCAGGACGGCGATCCGCTGGCAGACCTGCTGCCCGCCGGCAACCGTTACGGCCGCGGCCCCCGCGTCCCGGCGTAGCGACCCAGCCCTCCGCCTCCCCCTCCCCGAACGGCGCCGATCAAGCAAACCGGGGTCGATCAAGCAAACCGGGGTCGATCAAGCAAACCGGGTCACTCCGGGAGAGCTGTCCGCACCGGATCGGGCCCGGGGTCGCCGCCCTCGGCCACCACCTGCAGCCTGCCGACATAGTGCTCCCAGCCCTGCCGGTGGATGTCGACGGCGTCCGCCGGCAGGCTGTAGTGCCGCAGCCGAACCAGCGTCGTGCCCGCGGCGTCGTCCGCGATCAGGTCGACCGCCACCGTCGACGACCCGGGCGGCACGCCGAGCTCGGTCACCTCCCAGCCCCACGTGAACACGACCCGCCGCGGCGGCAACAGCTCGACGAACCGCCCGCTGGCGTACCCGTCGCCGCGCACGTTCATCCGGAAGACGCCTCCCGCGACCGGCTCGATCGTGGCGTCGACACCCTGCCAGGCCAGCCACTTGGCGGGATCGGTGAAGAACGCGTACACGATCTCCGGCCGTGCCTTGATCAGCCGCTCGACGAGCACTTCGGGATCGGTCACACCTCGTCCTCTCTCACGTGCAGGTCTGGCTCCGCCTCGGCCAGCGCCGCAAGCCGATCCAGCTGATCGGCCCACATCCGTTCGAGCACGGGTGCATACGGCGCCAGGGCATCGCGGTCCGCTCGGTACAGCCGCCGCGTCCCGTCGCGACGCTGGGTGATGAACCCGGCCTCGCGCAGCACCTTGAGGTGCTGGGAGACCGCCCCGAACGTGACGTCGAACTGGCGGGCGATCTCTCCCGCCTGGCGCTCCTCGTTCCAGATCAGGCGCAGGATCTGCCGCCGCCGCGGCTCGGCGAGCACCTGCATCCGATCCATTCCCACCCCTTCGACTCCCCCGTCGACGCGTGCAATTTTAGCCAGCTCTAAAGCTTGCCCGCTCTCCTCCGTTATTTTAGTCTGCGCTGAACAAACGACCAGGGAGATGAGATGGCCGACATCGCCATGCAGATCGACGTCGCGGGGGAGCCCAAGGCGATCCTCGAGGCGCTCACCTCGACCGACGGCGTCGCCGGGTGGTGGACCACGAGGAACGAGACCAGCGGAACGCCCGGCGCCATCAACCGATACTGGTTCCCCGGGATGGAGAGCACCCATGACATGCGGGTCATCCGCGCCGACGAGGACGCCGTGGAATGGGAGTGCGTCGGCGGCCCACCGCAGTGGATCGGTACCAGAGTGCGCTGGACCTTGATGCCGGGCCGCGACGGCGGCACCGTGGTGCTGCTCGACCACACCGGCTTCCCGGCAGTGGACACGATGTACCGAATCGTCACCGTGGGCTGGGTCCAGATGATCTTGCGACTCAAGGAGCACGTCGAGACCGGCAAGCCGGTTCCGTATTTCTCGTTCTGATTTCTGGTTCTGACGGAGGTCACGATGGCGCTCGACGTCGAGGCGCGCCGGCACATCCCCCTGCCGCCCACGGTGGTGGCGGAGTACGCCATGGACTGGCGTCACGATCACGAGTGGACGCAGGGCATCAAGTCCGCCACACTCACGCGCCCGGCGGAGGACGGCGGCTTCGGCGTCGGGGCCGAGGTGACGCGGACCGCGTACTTTCTGGGAAAGCGGATCGACTACGTGCTGCGGGTGAACGAGTACGACCCGCCCACCGAGCTGGACATGCGGTCCGTGGCCGGTCCGATGCCGATGCACGTCACGTACCGCTTCGAGCCGGACGGCGGCGGCGGAACCCGCGCGAGCATCCGGGTGCGCGGAGACGCCTCCACCTACTACCGGTTCGCCGGGCCGGTCATGGGCCTGATGGTGCGGCGCAATCTCCGCCGGGATCTCGCCGATCTGGAGAGCCGGCTCAGCGCGACCGCTTAGCCGAACGGTGTCATCGGGGGCGGGTCGGGGAGCGCGGCGCGAGCGTCGTGCGGATCGACCCCCAGCGCGTCCAGCAGATCCACCAGCGCCGACCGCAACTGCCCGACGATGACCGCGGATGACAAGGTCGCCACGCCCAGCACGGCCGGGTCGAGACGTCCGGCGAGCGCGCGCAGAGCGTCCACCGTCACCCCGGGCGCCGCGGCGCCGAAGTCGTGGCGCATCGCGCGGAGCACGACGGCGAGGTCGCTCAGGACGTCGGCCAGCGCCGGCGGCAGGTGCTCGCCGCGATCGAGTGCGGCGGCCACCCGCCGTACCCCCACCCGGAGATTGCGCGCCGCCCGGTCGACGCCGACCAGGGCCCGCCGGTAGCGCGCGAGGTCGTCGCGCCGTCGGCGCCGCAGTGGGGAGAGCCGGCTGATCTCCTCCCCGTCGCGCAGGGCGTCCTCCCAGCGGTTCACCTGGGCCTGGGTCGAGCGCGCGTGCTCCAGGGCCGCGTCGGCCCGGGCGGGATCCACGGCCCGCAGCGCATCCGCCGTCTCGGCTGCGACGTCGGCCAGCTCGCTGACCAGTCCGCGGGCCCGCTCGATCACCGGGCCGGTTGGATCTGCCGGCAGCGCGGCGGCGACGGCAAGCGCGACCGCGCCGCCGACCAGGGCGTCCTCCCACCGGGCCAGCCCGGTTCCCGGGGTGCGCGGAAGGGCGAGCAGCAGCACCGCCTGCAGTGCGGCCTGCGCCGAGACCAGGCCGCCCCCGCCGAAGAACTGTGCTGCCGTCATGCCCAGCCCCACCACCAGCATGATCTGCCACCAGCCGGTGCCGATCGCCCCCACGAGCAGATCGGCGATGACGATCCCGAGGCTCACGCCGATGGTCAGCTCGACCACCCGGCGCAGCCGCTGGGCGTAGGACAGGTTGAGGCAGATGATCGCGGCGGTGGCGGAGAAGAAGGGGCTGGGGTGTCCGAGCGCCTGGGTCGCGATCGTCCACGCCAGGGCCGCACCGATGGCGCACTGGGCGAGCGGCCAGGCGTTCTGCCGTACTCGCCGGCCGCCCTCCTTCGCCCAGTCGGCTACCCGCGACCCGGGGCCGACCCGCGAACCAGGGCCGAACGCGGTGTGTGCGAGGTCGTCGTCCACGGCGCCCAGTTTCGCCTGCCGCGCCGTACGCTGCCGGGTATGACGACGACGGACGCCTCCAGCCGCACCTCTCGACCCGACGACGGCGCGGGAGCCACCCCGGGTGTCCGCCCGCTGCCGTCCACCGCGCCGATGACCACCGCCGATCCCGACGCGGCGGCCCGGGCCTATGAACTGGACCGGGCGCACGTGTTCCACTCCTGGTCGGCGCAGGCGGCGCTCGATCCGCTGGTCGTCGCCGGCGGCCAGGGTGCGTGGGTCTGGGACGGCGCCGGAACGCCGTACCTCGACTTCTCCGGCCAGCTGGTCTACACCAACCTGGGGATCGGTCACCCGCGCGTCGTCGCCGCGATCAAGGAGCAGGCCGAGCGGCTCGTGACGGTCGCGCCGCAGCACGCCAACGCGGCCCGCTCCGAGGCGGCCCGGCTCATCGTCGAGCGGGCCCCCGGCGACCGGCTGACGCACGTCTTCTTCACCAACGGCGGTGCGGACGCCATCGAGAACGCCGTGCGCATGGCGCGCCTGCACACCGGACGCCGCAAGCTGCTCTCCCGCTACCGCAGCTACCACGGCAACACCACGACGGCGATCAACCTCACCGGGGATCCGCGGCGCTGGCCGAACGATTACGGCGCGGAGGGCGTCGTCCACTTCTTCGGCCCGTTCCTCTACCGCTCGGCGTTCCACGCCACGACGGAGGAGGAGGAGTGCGCCCGCGCCCTCGCCCATCTGGAGCAGACCATCCAGCTGGAAGGCCCGGACACCATCGCGGCGATCGTGCTGGAGTCGATCCCCGGAACGGCAGGGATCATGGTGCCGCCGGCCGGGTACCTGCGCGGGGTGCGTGAACTCTGCGATCGCTACGGCATCCTCTGGATCGCCGACGAGGTCATGGCCGGATTCGGGCGGGCGGGCCGGTGGTTTGCTTGCGAGCTGGCCAACGAGGCGCCCGTCGACGGATCGCCCGGGGCCTGGGCGCCGAGCGACGGGTCCGACGCCGGACCGGATCTCGTCGCCTTCGCCAAAGGCGTCAACTCCGGGTACGTCCCGCTCGGCGGCGTGCTGATCAACGGTGACGTCATGGCCACGTTCGCGCACCGTGCGTTCCCCGGTGGCCTGACCTACTCCGGGCACCCGCTGGCTTGCGCAGCGGCCGTCGCGAACATCGGCGCGATGACCGACGAGCGACTGGTGGAGAACGCCGACCGCCTCGGCCGCGAGGTGATCGGCCCCGGGCTCCTGGAGATCGCCGAGCGGCACGCCACCGTCGGCGAGGTGCGCGGGATCGGGGTCTTCTGGGCGGTGGAACTGGTGCGCGATCGGCAGACCCGCGAGCCGCTCGTGCCGTTCAACGCGGCCGGCTCGGCGAACGCGCCCATGGCGGCTCTGGGTGCCGCCTGCAAGCGCCGGGGTCTCCTGCCGTTCATCAACGGCAGCCGCACGCACGTCGTTCCGCCGGTGAACATCAGCGACGAAGAAGCCCGCTACGGGCTGGCTCTGCTCGACGAGGCACTCGGCGAGGTCGAATCCGGGTTGTAGAGGGCTGCTGCGGGCTTTTTCGGGCGCGACACACCGACATCCTGCGTTGTACCGCTTGCCGGGTTTACCGTCTAAGTGAGTGCTGAAGGGATCTCAAGGTCATGCGCGATGAAGCCGTGGCGGTGGTTACCGCCTCCTTGTCCGACGTCGAGCACTACGTGCGCCAGGTCGAGACCTGGCCCACGTTCCTGCCCGGCCTGGAATCCGTCCGCCAGACGTCACACCTGCGCTACGTGCTGACGGTCAGGCAGCAGTCGCGGACCTTCGAGGTCCCGATCTGCCTGAGCCTGCATCCGCGCGAGCACGAGGTGTGCTGGCACGTTCTCAATGGCCCGGCGTGGAACGGCACTATCCGGATGAGGCCGGTGGACGCCGACCAGCACACGCGGGTCCAGATGGAGCTGACCGTTGATCCACGCTCCTTCATGGGTCACCTGTCGGAGATGTTCGGCAGCAGCCATTCGCAGGCCAAGCTGGCGCTGCAGCACCTGCAGGACGCCATGACCGGCGCGCGGACCGCACCCGCCTGAGCCACGGCGTAGCGCCCTCTAGGCTCTTCCGGCGTGAAGGTTCTCGTCATCGGGTCCGGCGCCCGGGAGCACGCCCTCGTTCGATCCCTGCTGGCCGATGGCGTCGTCGAGCACGTCGCGGCAGCCCCGGGTAACGCCGGCATCGCCGCCGTCGCGGCGTGCCACCCGGTCGACGTCGCGAACCCGCGATCAGTCGCCGACCTGGCGACCCGGCTCGCCCCTGATCTCGTGGTGATCGGCCCTGAGGTCCCGCTTGTCGCCGGCGCCGCGGACGCCGTTCGCGCCGCGGGCATCGCGTGCTTCGGGCCGTCGGCGGAGGCGGCGCGGCTGGAAGGCAGCAAGGCCTTCGCCAAGGACGTGATGGCCGCGGCCGGCGTGCCGACCGCGATGGCCCGCGTCTGTGCCACCGAGGCCGAGGTTGCCAGCGCTCTGGCGATGTTCGGAACTCCGCATGTGGTCAAGGACGACGGGCTGGCCGCCGGAAAGGGCGTCGTCGTCACCGACGACCGCGAGGCTGCGCTGGATCACGCACGGGCCTGCTTGTCGCGCCCGGACGGGCGGGTCGTCGTCGAGGAGTACCTCGACGGACCTGAGGTGTCGCTGTTCTGCCTCACCGACGGGACGACGGTGGTCCCGCTGGCCCCGGCTCAGGACTTCAAGCGGGTGGGGGACGGCGACACCGGGCCCAACACCGGCGGCATGGGCGCCTACTCGCCGCTGCCCTGGGCGCCGCCGGGCCTGGAGCGGGACGTCGTCGAGCGGATCGCCCAGCCGGTGGTCGACGAGCTGCGGCGCCGCGGGACGCCGTTCGCCGGCGTGTTGTACTGCGGGCTGGCGGTGACCGCGGCCGGGCCGCGCGTCATCGAGTTCAACGCCCGGTTCGGCGATCCGGAGACGCAGGTGGTGCTGGCCCGGCTCGCGACGCCGCTCGCGGGTTTGCTGATGGCCGCGGCGACCGGTGAGCTGGCCGGCGTGCCGCCGCTGCGCTGGCGCAACGTTGCCGCGGTGACGGTGGTCCTGGCGAGTCTCGGGTACCCGGCGTCCGCCCGCACCGGAGACCCGATCCGTGGCGTGGCTGACGCGGACGCGGCGCCCGGAGCATGGGTGCTGCACGCCGGAACGGCGGAAGGCGGCGACGGCTCGGTGGTGAGCGCCGGTGGTCGGGTGCTGTCCGTGGTGGGGACGGGCGCCGACCTGACGCAGGCCCGGGAGGCGGCGTACCGCGCGGTCGCGCTGGTGGACCTTCCCGGAGGCCACTACCGGCGGGACGTCGCCGAGCGGGCGGCGCGCGGCGAGCTGGTGGCGCCCGCCGTCACCGCCCGGAGCTGATCTCCGCCCGGCCTCGCGTCCAGGGACGCGCCGTGCCAGGGTGACGCCGTGAACATCACCCATCTCGGCCACTCCTGCCTGCTCGTCGAGACGAGCGGAGTGCGCATCCTCATCGACCCGGGCACGTTCTCGCACGGGTTCGAGGAGCTCACCGGGCTGGACGCCGTCCTCATCACCCACCAGCACGCCGACCACCTGGACAGCGACCGGCTGCCGGCCCTGCTCGAGGCGAACGACGGGACGCGCCTGATCACCGAGCCGGAGGTCGCCGTCGAGCTGGACAAGGTGGGACTGTCCGCCGAGCCGTTGCATGCGGGGGAGAGCCTCGACTTGGCCGGGGTGTCGCTGGGCGGCGTCGGCGGGGTGCATGCCGAGATCCACCCGGACATCCCGCGGGTGGGCAACATCGGCATCGTGATGTCGGCGCCCGGGGAGCCGGCGCTCTTCCATCCGGGCGACTGCTACGACGTGGTGCCGGAGGACGTCGACGTCCTCGCGCTTCCGCTGAGCGCGCCGTGGGCCAAGGTGTCGGAGACGATCGAGTTCGCCCGCGCGGTGGCGCCGCAGGTAGCCTTCCCGATCCACGACGAGGTGGCGTCGGGGGCCGGGCGCGGTATCTACATGGGCGCGGTGACCCGGCTGCTGCCGGACGGGACGACGTTGGTGGACCTCCGGGGCAGGGGCGCGACGACCCTTCCCTAGCCGTCCCCTCAGCTGGCGATCATTGTCACGCTGCCGGACGTGACGTACCGCGCGGGCGGCGCGAGCGGGTGCCACTGATCGGTCGCGCTCGGCTCGCTGATCAGGGCTCGGGCCGGCAACTCGGGACGCCGGGCCCGTAGCTGCAGCCGCACTTCGTCCAGCAACTGCTCCAGCGTGAGGTCCAGCGCCTGGCAGACCGCGGCGAGGATTTCCGAAGAGGCTTCCTTGCGGCCGCGCTCGACCTCCGACAGGTACGGGACGGAAATCTGCGCGGTGGTGGCGACGTCGCGCAGCGTCCGCCGCTGGTGCAGCCGGGCGCGGCGCAGGGCCGCCCCGATGAGGCCGCGCAGGAGCACGGGCTCGCTGCGGGGTTCGACGCGCACGGGCCGCAGCGACGGCGTTAGAGGTTCCGCCACGGGGTCACCCATGAGTCCAACCGTACGGGCAGCGCGCCCGCGACGGGACACCGAAGCGGCCCCGGACCGCCCTCATCTGCTGCCAGCAGATCGTCTGGCGGCGGAAAGACTCCTGGCTGAGGCGTGCTCGGGTCGAGGCTCGAGGCAGTCACCCGTGACCACCGGCTAGGAGGGCGCATGATTCACGACCACTGGGACGCGCAGGCGGAGGCAGGCCTCAATCGCGCGGAGCCGTCCGGCGGCGGGCTGGACGACCACATCTACGCCAGGCTGCTGCACGAGCGGATCGTCATCCTCGGGTCCGAGGTCCGCGACGACAACGCCAACGTCCTCTGCGCCCAGCTGCTGCTCCTGGCGGCCGAGGCGCCCGACAAGGACATCTACCTGCACATCAACTCACCGGGCGGATCGGTCAGCGCCGGCATGGCGATCTACGACACGATGCAGTACGTCGGCTGCGACGTCGCGACCGTCGCGATGGGACTGGCCGGCTCGATGGGGCAGTTCCTGCTCTCCGCCGGGACTCGAGGCAAGCGGTACGCCCTGCCGCACGCGCGGATCATGATGCACCAGCCGTCCGGCGGCATGGCCGGCAGCGCCACCGACATCAAGATCCAGGCGGAGCAACTGATGATCATGAAACGCCAGCTCGCGGAGCTGAACGCGCAGCACACGGGGCGCACGGTGGAGCAGATCGAGGCGGATTCCGACCGGGACCGTTGGTTCACTGCCGAGGAGGCCGTGCAGTACGGCCTGGTGGACCGGGTCGTGGAGTCCGTGGCCGCAGTGAGCGGAGCGCGTGTCCCGGTCCCGAGTGGCTTCGCGAGGTGACGCGGTGACACGGTGACGCGGTCAGTCGAGTGAGCGCTCCCAGCCCCGGTTGGTGCGCGTGACCTCCGTGAACCCGCGGTGCTCGACGAAGGCCAAGAGTTCCGTCTCGTCGGGAGTCGCGTAACTCAGGAGCCGGTCGACGTGCGCCAGCCGGAGCCAGTGCGCGGCGCTCCGGAGCAGCCAGGTCCCGATCCCGCGACGGCGGTGTTCCGGGTCGACCTCGAGGTTGCCGATGTCGGCGAGACCGGGCTGTTGGCGAAGCCGCTCGGCAGTCTCGAGCGCGTCGACCTCGATGAAGCCGACGCAAGTGCCGTCGAGGTTCGCCGAGAGCCGGATGCCGTTGATGCCGACGCTGCGGTTCAGGTGCAGGCCCGGCAGCGGGGGCGGCCCCGGCTCGGGCAGCCGGGTCAGGTCCGCCAGGTGCACGATCTCCAGGCGCCCGGCGACGAACCCGTTGTTCCGGTAGAGCTCGGCGATGTGCGGCCACTGCTCGGGAACGCCGTACACGCCCGCCACCGGCAGGTCTCCGTCGGCGTGCGCCTGGCTGACCCGCCACTGGCGGAACTGGCCCAGGCAGGCCTCGAGGAGTTGCTCGGCGGCGGCCCGGCCGTCCGACCAGAATGGGTTGCCCGTCGGCGCCAGCGGCCAGAACAGCAGCCAGCGGATCTCGCCGGTCTTGCGGTAGGCGGGCCCCACGTCGGGCTCGTCGCGGTACCGGCCGAGCAGGGCGGCGGCCACGACGGAACCGCCCTGCTCGGCGACCAGCGGCCGGCGCTCGGCCACCCACGGGTCCACGATGACCTCGCCCGGCTCACGCTCGAACTGGGCCAGTACGGCGTTCACCGACGCTGCTGCCCCCGGGATCACGGATGCGGCATGGACATTGACCAGCCGGGTGACTTGCTCGCGATCGGAACGCCGGAAAGGGCGGATCTCGATGCCGGACATCGGCAGCCTCCTCGCGGACGACCTGCGGCGGCGCACAGCACGCCGAGGACCTGATGAGCCGAGGAAGCCGCTACCAGTGCGGCACGAGGGCAGAGTACAGCCGCGGGCCTCACCACGGCACCGCGTTTCCGGCGCCGGCGGCGTCGCTCCGGAGGGGTCGCCGCCAAGACGATGGAAACTTCCGGTCCTATATCGCCGAAAGTTTCCACCATCCTGGTGGCACCGTGAAGCGACCTCGCGATGCTCCCGTTGGCCACCGTGCCGGGCGGGATGTAAGCGCTTCCACGGTGGCCGGCGGGAGCATCACGGCAGCGCCACGCGCCGGGCCGCGTGATCGCCGTACGCACCGCGGGCACTGGCTAGGCTGAGCGCCGGGCGCGAAGCCGCGTGCCTGCCCTCAAGCCCCCTCTCGTGTGGAGCCAGCCCATGGGACGCGTCGTCATCGACGTCATGCCGAAGCCCGAGATCCTCGACCCGCAGGGAAAGGCCGTCGCCGGGGCGCTGGCCCGGCTCGGCTTCCGCGAGTTCACCAGCGCCCGTCAGGGCAAGCGCTTCGAGTTGGAAGTGGACGGCGAGGTCACCGCCGCGGTCCTGGCCCGGGCCCGGCAGGCGGCCGAGACGCTGCTGTCCAACCCGGTGATCGAGGACGTCGTCGCCGTTCGACCCCAAAGTGCCGCCACCGACGTGGTGGAGGTCTGACCCGTGCGGATCGGCGTCGTCACCTTCCCCGGCAGCCTGGACGACCGCGACGCGATGCGCGCCGTCCGGATCGCCGGCGGCACTCCGGTGCCGCTGTGGCACGCTGAGGAGGAGCTGCGCCATGTGGACGCCGTGGTGCTCCCCGGCGGCTTCTCCTACGGCGACTACCTGCGGTGCGGTGCCATCGCCCGGTTCTCCCCGATCATGCGGGAGATCGTCCGGTTGGCCGGGCCGCCGGACGCGGCGAGCTCGGGGCTGCCGGTCCTCGGCATCTGCAACGGCTTCCAGGTGCTCTGCGAGTCTCACCTGCTCCCCGGCGCCCTGGTCCGCAACGACCACCGCAAGTTCGTCTGCCGCGACCAACGGCTGCGGATCGAGCGCACGAGCACGACGTGGACCAACCGGTACACGGAAGGTGAGGAGATCGTCGTCCCGCTGAAGAACGGCGAGGGCGGGTACGTCGCGGATCAGCACACGCTCGACGCGCTGGAGGGCGAGGGGCGCGTCGTCGTCCGGTATCTCGACGTGAACCCGAACGGTTCCTACCGGGACATCGCCGGACTCTCGAACGCCACCGGGACCGTCGTCGGCCTGATGCCGCACCCGGAGCACGCTGTCGAACCCGGTTACGGGCCGGACCAGGACGCCGCCGGGGGATCGATGAACACCGACGGGCTGCGCTTCTTCACCTCCGCCCTGGAATCCGTCCTCACCGCCTGACCCCCCGAGGAGCCCTGCGCGTGACCTCCGACAGCGTGACCACCGACAGTCTCGGGGTGGACGACGTGACCGACGACAGCATCAGCGACTACGGGACCGATCTCGACGCCGGGTTCGGCGACAACGGCGGGCCGGTCGGGGACGTCGACACCGTCGAGCGGGCGCTCGAGACGCCAGGCACAGTTCAGCCGTACCGCGAACTCGGACTCAAAGACGACGAGTACGCGCGGATCCGGCACATCCTCGGGCGCCGGCCCACGTCGTCCGAGCTCGCCATGTACAGCGTCATGTGGAGCGAGCATTGCTCCTACAAGTCGAGCAAGGTCCACCTGCGCCGCTTCGGCGAGACGACGACGGAGGAGATGCGCCGCCACCTCCTGGTCGGCATCGGCGAGAACGCCGGTGTGGTGGACATCGGCGACGGCTGGGCCGTCACCTTCAAGATCGAGAGCCACAACCACCCCAGCTACGTCGAGCCGTACCAGGGTGCGGCCACCGGCGTCGGTGGCATCGTGCGCGACATCATGGCGATGGGGGCGCGCCCGATCGCCGTCATGGATCCACTGCGCTTCGGCGCCCTGGACCATCCCGACACCGCGCGGGTGCTCCCCGGCGTCGTCGCCGGTATCGGCGGCTACGGCAACTGCCTCGGCCTGCCGAACGTCGGGGGCGAGGTGGTCTTCGACCCCTGTTACCAGGGCAATCCGCTGGTCAACGCGCTCTGTGTCGGCTCGATGCGGCACGACGACATCCACCTGGCCAACGCATCCGGTGAGGGCAACCTCGTCGTGCTGTTCGGCGCCCGCACCGGCGGGGACGGCATCGGCGGCGTCTCGGTCCTCGCGTCGGAGACCTTCGACGAAGGCGGTCCGACGAAGCGGCCCAGTGTGCAGGTCGGCGACCCGTTCGCGGAGAAGGTGCTGATCGAGTGCTGCCTGGAACTGTTCGCGGCCCGGGTGGTGGAGGGCATCCAGGACCTCGGCGGGGCCGGCCTGTCCTGCGCCACCTCCGAGCTGGCCAGCAACGGCGACGGCGGCATGCTGGTCCACCTCGATCGGGTGCCGCTGCGGGACTCCACCCTCCGCCCGGAGGAGATCCTGATGAGCGAGTCCCAGGAGCGGATGATGGCCGTCGTGGCGCCGGGCAACCTTCCGGCGTTCCTCGCCATCACCAGCCGGTGGGACGTCGAGGCGACCGTGCTCGGCGAGGTGACGGGCAGCGGACGGCTCGTCGTCCGGTGGCACGGCCGGACCATCGTCGACGTCCCGCCCCGGACGGTCGCGCACGAGGGCCCGGTCTACGAGCGCCCGATGGCCCGGCCGCCGGTCATCGACGCCCGGCGCGCCAGCACCCCGGAGCACCTGGACCGCCCCACGACCGCCGCGGAGCTCGGCGCGCTGCTGCTGCGGATGGTCGGCTCGCCGAACCTGTGCAGCCGGGCGTGGGTCACCGACCAGTACGACCGGTACGTCCTGGGCAACACCGCCCTGGCGATGCCGGATGACGCCGGCGTGGTCCGGGTGGACGAGGAGACCGGGCTCGGGGTGGCCCTCGCCACCGACTGCAACGGCCGCTTCGGCGCCCTCGACCCGTACGCCGGGGCGCAGCTGGCGCTCGCCGAGGCCTACCGGAACGTCGCGGCGGCGGGAGCCCGCCCGCTGGCCGTCACCGACTGCCTGAACTTCGGCTCCCCGGAGGATCCGGGGGTCATGTGGCAGTTCGCCGAGGCGGTGCGCGGCCTGGCCGACGCCTGCCGCACGCTCGGCGTCCCGGTCACCGGCGGCAACGTGAGCTTCTACAACCAGACCGGGGACGCCGCCATCCACCCGACCCCCGTCGTCGGCGTGCTCGGCGTGATGGACGACGTCGGGCGGCGGACGCCGTCTGGATGGCGCACGGCCGGCACGCCGCTCCTCCTGCTGGGTGTCACCCGCCCGGAGTTCGGCGGCTCCGAATGGGCCTGGGCCGAGCACGGCCACCTGGGCGGGCACCCGCCGCGGGTGGACCTGGAGGCCGAGCGCAGCCTGGCCGACATCCTGGTGGCAGCGGCTACGGAGGGTCTGCTGGAAGCGGCGCACGACCTGTCCGACGGCGGGTTGGCCCAGACGCTGGCCGAGAGCTGCCTGCGCCGCGGCGTCGGCGCGACGGTGTCCCTGGACGCCGTGTGCCAGCGGGACGGCATCGACGCGTTCACCGCGCTATTCGCTGAGTCAGTGGCCCGGGCGGTCGTGGCCGTCCCCGCAGCCGGACTGCAGCGTTTCACCGACCTGTGCGCCGCGCACGGTGTCCCGGTTACCGCGCTCGGTACCACCGGAGGCTCGCAGTTGTCGGTGACCGAGGGTCGCGTGGGGCGTTTCGCGGTCCCGCTGGACGAGCTGCGGACGGTCCACGAACGGACGCTGCCCGCCGTCTTCGAGAGCCCTCGGTAACGATTCACCACGGATTCGTTGTCTACCTGCCGTTCCACAACGGAATCCGGTTAGACTCCGCCACCATGCCGGACGTTGCCTCGGCGATCACTCTCAACGGGCTGCGCAAGACGTTCGGCTCCGGGGATTCCGCCGTGCACGCCGTCGACGGCGTGGACCTCACGGTGGCCGACGGTGAGTTCTTCGCGATGCTCGGGCCGTCCGGCTCGGGAAAGACGACCGTCCTTCGGCTGATCGCAGGCTTCGAACGGCCAACGTCGGGCACCATCCTGCTCGGCGGCCGCGACGTCACCCGGCTCGCGCCGTTCGAGCGTGACGTCAACACCGTCTTCCAGGATTACGCCCTCTTTCCGCACCTGAACGTGGAGCAGAACGTCGGCTACGGGCTGCGGGTCAAGGGGATCGGCGGGCGGGAGCGGCGCGATCGCGTCGCCGCCGCCCTCGCGACCGTACGGCTGGAGGGGCTGGGCGCCCGCAAGCCGTCCCAGCTGTCCGGCGGTCAGCGGCAGCGGGTGGCGCTGGCCCGGGCGCTGGTCAACCGCCCCCGGGTGCTGCTGCTGGACGAGCCGCTGGGGGCGCTGGACGCCAAGTTGCGCGAGCAGATGCAGGTCGAGCTCAAGGGAATCCAACGCGACGTCGGCATCACGTTCATGTTCGTCACCCACGACCAGCAAGAGGCGCTCACCATGAGCGATCGGCTGGCGGTGTTCAACGCCGGCCGGATCGAGCAGATCGGCACCCCGGCCGAGGTGTACGAGCGACCCGCGACGCCGTTCGTGGCCGGCTTCGTCGGCACCTCGAATCTGCTGACCCGCGCCGTGTCACAGCAGCTGATCGGGCAAGAGGGGACGTTCAGCGTCCGACCCGAGAAGATCCGGATCGCCGGGCGCGACGGCGCGGCGTCGCCCGACGAGATCGCCGCCGACGGTGTGATCCGCGAAGTGGCGTACGCAGGCGCCACCACCCGCTTGATCGTCGGCCTGGACGCGGGTGAGGATCTCGTTGTATTGCAACAGAATTCGGCGCTCTCCGAGGCCGGGGCGCCGCAGTCGCCCGGCGAGCGGGTGCGTCTGATTTGGGGCCGCAGGCACGCAGTCCGCTTGCCGGAGAACGCCGGAACGTGAGGGGAGACATCATGCTGCGACGCAGGACGATGGGACGGCGTGGAGCGCTCGGCGTGGCGGTCTTCGCGGCCGTAACCCTGGTGCTGGCCGGATGCGGCGGTTCGGACAGCGGCGGCGACGGCGGGAACGGCTCCTCGGCGCTGCCGTCACCGCCGAAGATGGAATTACCGCAGACGCTCGGAAGCCCCGAGGGCGAGCTCAACATCATCGCCTGGGCCGGGTACGCGGAGAACGGCTCGAACGACAAGTCGGTGGATTGGGTCACGCCGTTCACCGAGAGCACCGGATGCAAGGTGAACGTGAAGATCGGCAACACCTCCGACGAGATGGTGACGCTGATGAAGACGGGCCAGTACGACGGCGTCTCCGCCTCCGGCGATGCCTCGTTGCGGCTCATCTACGGCGGCACGGTGGCACCGGTGAACACCGATCTGGTGCCGAATTACGCGTCGGTGGCGGAGTTCCTGAAGAAGCGGCCGTGGAACTCGGTGAACGGCCAGATGTACGGCATCCCGCACGGCTGGGGCGCCAACGTGCTGATGACTCGCACCGACGTCGTGAAGCCGGCGCCCGACTCGTGGGGCGCCGTCTTCGACGCGAATTCGCCGTACAAAGGGAAGGTCACGGCGTATGACTCGCCGATCTACATCGCCGACGCGGCGCTGTACCTCAAGGCCACGAAGCCGGACCTGAACATCACCAATCCATATGAACTGGACGACAAGCAGTTCACCGCCTCCGTCGATCTGCTGAAGCAGCAGCGGTCGCTGATCGGCGAGTACTGGTCGGACTACACGAAAGAGGTCCAGGCCTTCGAGAGCGGCGACTCAGTGATCGGCACCGGCTGGCAGGTGAACGCCAACCTGATCAATGGGGGCACCAAGGCCAAGGTGTCCGCGATCGTCCCCAAGGAGGGCTCGACCGGCTGGTCGGACACCTGGATGATCGCCGCGAACGCCAAGCACCCCGTCTGCATGTACAAGTGGATGGACTGGATCATCTCGCCCACCACCAACGCGCAGGTGGCGGAGTGGTTCGGTGAAGCGCCGGCCCAGACGCAGGCGTGCGACCAGACGTCGGACAAGGCGTTCTGCGACACCTACCACGCGCTGGACGCGGACTACGCCGGCAAGATCTCATACTGGACGACGCCGACGACCTCGTGCGGCGACGACCGGGGCAACGTCTGCAAGGACTACGCCGCGTGGACGCAGGCGTGGACTGAGATCAAGGGGTGACTCGCCTCTCGGCGGTTCTGCACGCGCGTCCATGGCTGAGGCTGACGGCACTGCTGTCGGCGCCGATGCTGTGGCTCGTCGTGGCGTACCTCGGATCGCTCGTGGTGATGTTCACCGCCGCCTTCTGGCGGGTGGACTCGTTCACCGGCGCGCTGATCCGGGTGCCGACCGACGACAACTTCCGCGCGCTGGTGGAGCAGAGCGTGTACCGCCGAGTGGCCCTGCGCAGCCTCGGTGTGGCTGCCGTGGTGACCGTCGTCGACGCGCTCCTGGCGCTGCCGATGGCGGTCTACATGGCCAAGGTGGCCTCGCCGCGGCTGCGTAACCTGCTGGTCGCCGCGGTGCTGACCCCGCTGTGGGCCAGCTACCTGGTGAAGGGGTACGCCTGGCGGACGATGCTGTCCGGGGACGGCGTGCTCAACTGGGCGCTGGAGCCGTTGGGCCTCAAGGGGCCCGGCTTCGGGTTGCCGGCCACCACGCTCACGCTGGCGTACCTGTGGCTGCCGTTCATGGTGTTGCCGATCTACGCGGGGCTGGACCGGATCCCCGACTCGTTACTGGAGGCGGCGGGGGACCTGGGCGCCACGGCGGGCCGGACGTTCCGCACGGTGGTGCTGCCGCTGGTCTTCCCGGCGCTGGTGGCCGGCTCGATCTTCACCTTCTCGCTGAGCCTCGGCGACTACATCATGGTCAAGATCGTCGGTGGTCGCAGCCAGCTCTTCGCCAACATCATCTATGACAACATCGGCGTCGCGAACAACCTGCCGTTCGCCGCGGCGGCGGCGTTCTTCCCGGTGGTGGTGATCGTCCTGTACCTGACCCTCGTCCGGCGCACGGGCGCCCTGGACAACCTGTGACTCTCTCCCGCCGGGCCCGCCTGGCGCTGCGGCTGGTGATGTGGCTCGGTCTTGCCGTCATCTACGTGCCGCTGCTGGTCGTCCTGATCAACTCCTTCAATTCCTCGCGCACGTTCGGGTGGCCGCCGCAGGGGTTCACCTGGCGCTGGTGGCAGGCGACGGCGAACAACGACGGCGTCCGCCGTGCGCTGGTGACCAGCGTGATCGTCGGGCTTGCCGCCACCGGGATCGCGCTCTTGCTGGGCACCATGCTGGCGTTCGCCGTCGCGCGGTACCGCTTCTTCGGCCGGGACGTCGTCAGCTTCCTGGTCATTCTGCCGATCGCGCTGCCCGGCATCGTCACGGGCATCGCGCTCAACGCGGCGTTCACCGCGGGCGGGTTTCCCTTCGGCTACCTCACCGTGGTGGTGGGCCACGCGACGTTCTGCATCGTCGTCGTGTACAACAACGTGCTCGCGCGGCTGCGCCGGACCGGGACCTCGCTGGAGGAGGCGTCCATGGACCTCGGCGCGAACACCTTCCGCACGTTCGCCCTGGTGACCTTCCCGCAGCTGCGGTCGGCGCTGCTGGCCGGCGCACTATTGGCCTTTGCGCTGAGCTTCGACGAGATCGTCGTGACGACGTTCACCACCTCGCCGGGTCTGCAGACCCTGCCGATCTGGATCTTCGGGAACCTGTTTCGGCCCAACCAGGCGCCCGTGGTGAACGTCGTGGCGGCCGCCTTGATCGTGGCGTCCATCATCCCGATCTGGGCGGCGCAGCGGTTGTCGTCGGAGAGCAGCGGCGGCCGGTTGTAGCGCAACCAGGACGATGGAAACTTCCGGGCGATATTTGTCCGGAAGTTTCCATCATCGTGGTTATCCACAGGCCCTCGGCGGAAAGTGCCCGAGGACGGCACTCTTACGGCCGTGCAGACGCGTAGTGAGTCGGACAAATGGCGTCGGCTGCGGCGCTTGGCCGACAGTCAGGCCGGCGTTCCCCAGCACGTACGTCACGCACAACGGTCCGGTGGACGATCTCGCTCGGCTCTGGGCGGCGCTGCTGTACTGCGGACCGGGTGCGGTGGCGGCGCATCTGAGTGCGGCTTGGTTGGCCGGTCTGGTGGACGAGGCACCGGCGCTAGCGCATATCGCAGTTCCGGCCGAACGGCGGGTCCGTGCCCAGCCCGGCATCCGGATCCACCGCTCGACGCTCCTGGTGAGCTCCAGACATCCCGCGGCCCAACCACCCCGAGTCCGTGTGGAGGCTGCCGTACTGGAGGTGGCGCACACCTCCGAGTCACCCAAGCAGGTCGTCGATGTCGTCCTGCGCGCCACCCAGCGGCGACTCACCACCCCGGCGCGGCTCGGTCAGGCCCTCCAGGGACGGACCCGGCAGCGCTGGCGATCGCTGATCGGTGACGTGCTCGCCGACGTCGAGGCGGGTGTCGCCTCACCGCTGGAACGGCGCTACGCCCGAGATGTCGAAGGCGCGCATGGCCTGCCTCGCGGCCTGCGCAACGCCCCGGAAGCCGACTGCGACGGAACCCGCTATCGCGACGTCCGCTACGGCGCCTGGCGGCTCGTCGTCGAGTTGGACGGACGGGAGGCCCACCCCACCGAGGAAGCTTTCCGCGATCGTCGCCGAGACAACCGCGCCGTCAGCGAGGGGGACGCGGTGCTCCGCTACGGATGGCGGGAGGTCGTCGGCGATTTCCATCGTCTTGGGCGACGGGGTCAGGGCCAAGGAAGCGAGCTCACCGCGGCGGTGGGATTTCCCCGGAGCCGCGCCGGATGAGTGTCGTGGGGACGACGTGGGTGGCCGGCGGCCCGCCGTCCCCGGCGATTCGGTCGAACAGGACGGTGGCCGCGATCCGCCCGATCGTCGTCGGGTCCTGGGCCACCACCGTGATGCCCGGGGTCACCAGGTCGGCCAGCGGGAAGTCGTCGAAGCCGACGAGGGCAACCTCGTGCTCCCGACCGAGCCGGCGCAGGGCCCGGGCCGCGCCGATCGTCACCATGTTCTGCGCAGTGAACAACGCGGTCGGCGGATCCGGCCGCTGGAGCAGCGAGGTGACCGCACCGTCCGCGACGGTCGCGTCGTAGAGGTCGTGGACGACGAGCGCCGGGTCGAGGTCGAGGCCGGCGCCGCTCAGGGCGTCGCGGTAACCGTCGAACCGCTGCTGTGCCGTCACGATCGAATGCCGGTCACCGAGGAAGGCGATCCGCTCGTGCCCGGCCTGGATGAGGTGCCGGACGCCGTGCATCGAGCCGGTGCTGTTGGTCGTCAGCACCGAGTCGACGGCGAGTTTGCGCGCCTCCCGGTCGATGCACACCACAGCCGTCCCGGCGCGCACCTCGCTCTGGAGGTAGGACTGGTCGTCGCTCGCCGGAGCGATGATCAGCCCGTCCGCCCGCCGGGTGCTGAACGCGCGGGCCAGCTCGCGCTCCCGCTGCGGGTCCTCGTCGAGGCTCGCGGAGAACACCATGACGCCACGCGGGATGGCGACGTCCTCGACAGCCCGCTGCAGCGCGGCCGAGTAGGGGTTGGAGACGTCCTCCAGGAGGAGCCCGACGGTGGACGTCCGGCCGTCGGTGCGGCGCAGGCTGCTGGCACCGACGTTCGGCCGGAAGTCCAACGCGTCGACGGCGTCGCGGACGCGCTGCGCGAGCGTGGCGGAGACCCCTGGCTCGCCGTTCACGACCCGCGACACCGTCTTGAGACTGACTCCCGCGCGTGCGGCGACGTCGCGCATGGTCGGTCGGCGGCGACCGGCTTGCGCTGCGACGTCATGGGGCGAGCCGTTCATGGCCTTCCCCTCCGCCTCACGGGCCACCGTCACGCTCTATCGGACGGCCGTCAGCACTTGTTCGGAATCCGGCACGGTGAGTGCCCCCGTCATGATCGCAACAACGTCGGTGATGCTGACCGACTGGGGAGTCACCACGGCGGCGCGCCGCCCCAGTCGCTGAACGTGGATCCGGTCGGCCACCTCGAAGACCTGCGGCATGTTGTGCGAGATCAGGATGACCGGCAGCCCGCGCTCCCGGAGGTTCTGGATGAGCTTGAGGACCTGGTTGGACTCGCGGACGCCCAGCGCGGCTGTCGGTTCGTCCAGAATGATCACCTTGCTCCCGAAGGCAGCGGCGCGGGCGACGGAGACCGCCTGCCGCTGGCCACCGGACAGCGTCTCCACAGCCTGGCCCATGTTCTGCAGCGTGCCGATGCCGAGATCGCTCATCTGCTCCTTGGCTCGCTTGCGCATGCCGCCGCCGTCGAGCATGCGGAAGATCGACCCCAGAGGTCCGGGCTTGCGCTCCTCCCGGCCGAGGAAGAGGTTGCTGGCGATGTCCAGGGCCGGCGCGACCGCCAGCGTCTGGTACACGGTCTCGATGCCGTGCGTCCTGGCCTCGATCGGCTTCTTGAAGTTCACCGTCTGGCCGTCGAGCAGAACTTCACCCTCGTTGGCCACCTCGGCGCCGGACATGCACTTGATCAACGTCGACTTCCCGGCGCCGTTGTCGCCGATCACGGCAAGAACCTCGCCCGGGTAGAGCGCGAAGTCCGCGGCGTCCAGCGCGACGACCCGTCCGTAGGTCTTGACCAGGGCGCGCGCCTCGAGCACCGGTTCCTTGGTGGTGGTCGTGGTCGTCATGCCCGAGCCCTCCGGATCCACTGGTCGGCCGTCACAGCGACGATGATCAGAATGCCGATGGCCAGTTCCTTGTAGGCCTGGTCCAGGCCGGCGAGGCTGAGCCCGTTGTCCACCACGGAGACGATCAGCGCTCCGATCAGGGTGCCCAGCACCCGGCCGCGACCACCGAAGAGGCTGGTGCCGCCGATCACCACGGCGGTGATCGAGTCGAGGTTGGCGCTCACCCCGGAGTTCGGGCTGGCCGCGCCGACCCGGCCGATCAGCACCCACGCGGTGATGCCGAACAGCACGCCCGCCACCGTGTAGACGCTGAGCAGTACCCGGTTCACCTGGATGCCGGCCAGCCGGGCGGCGTCCGGGTCGTCCCCGACGGCGTACACGTGCGACCCCCAGGCGGTGTACCGCAACACGTAGGCGACCAGGGCGTACAGGGCCAGCATGACGAGCACCCCGAAGGTGAGCGTGAACCCCCCGAGGTCGATCGGCTTGCCCAGCCACTTGAGCGTCTCGACCAGCTCGCGATTGCGCACGGTCCGGCCGGTCGCGTAGAGCAAGGTCAGCGAGGTGAAGATCCCCAGGGTGCCGAGGGTGACGATGAACGGCGGCAGGTTGATCCTCGTGATCAGCAGGCCGTTGAGCAGGCCGGCGGCGCCGCCCACCAGGATGCCGAGAAGGAGCGCCGGGATGCCCGGCACCCCTTGGTCGAAGGCGGTCTTGGCCATGACCATCGAGGAGAACACCATGATCGCGCCGCAGGACAGGTCGATGCCCGCGGTCAGGATGATCAGGGTCTGGCCGATGGCCAGCGTGCCGATGATGGCGGTCTGCTGGGTGATCGTGCCCAGGTTGGACGGGGTGGCGAAGTTCTCGTTGAAGAAGCTGAAGATGATGACGGCCAGCACCAGCACGGTGGCCGGGCTCAGCCAGGGGTAGGAGTGCAGCACCGACTGGACACGCTGCACGGGAGTCACCCGATCGAGGAACTCCTCGGCGGCGTCATAGCCGGCGCTGGTCGTGGTGGCATCGCTCACGACGCCCGCCTTTCTCGCGTTGGGTGGATCGCGTCGGCGGTCGGAGCCCGCGGTTGCCGACCGCGCTCCGAGCGGAGGGCTGGCGGGGGGGGGGCCCGGGGGGGGGCCCCCCCCCCCCCCCCCCTTTTCCTCCCCCCCCCGGCGCCGCCCCCCCCCCGC
>Ga0081539_10001916_pt1 | contig 32212 bp, 17 predicted proteins | sample TabmetS4T2R2_FD_71023 | JGI IMG/M metagenome (GOLD analysis project Ga0081539, IMG submission 71023) | Tabebuia heterophylla rhizosphere microbial communities from the University of Puerto Rico - S4T2R2 | ecosystem: Host-associated > Plants > Roots > Rhizosphere ... | reverse complement strand
ATCCGCATGCGTCGCACCCGCCGCGTAAGTCTCGTCCCAGGCCATCTGCCATTGCGCCGTCAACTCCACCTGTTCTTCCTGTTGCGCCATCGGCGCGGCTGCTTCGTTAGCCGTCACCACGTAGGCGATTAACTGGTTCTCCCCTGCTTCCTGTTCCCGCGCTATCACCACAGCTTCCGCGACCGCCGGATGTTGCCCCAGCGCTGCTTCGATCTCTCCTAGCTCGATGCGGTGCCCGCGCACCTTCACCTGCTGGTCCACTCGTCCCAGATACTCCAGCTCACCGTTCGCCTGGTAGCGCGCCAGGTCGCCAGTGCGATAGAGCCGCGCCCCCGCTGTCCGCGCAAACGGATCGGGCACAAACCGCTCCGCCGTCAGTGCCGGTTGCCGCCAGTAGCCGCGCGCCAACCCGACCCCACCGATGTACAACTCACCAGCTACGCCCACCGGCACTGGTTGCAGGCTGCGGTTCAACACCAGCAACTGCGTGTTCGCGATCGGCCGGCCCAGCCCCACCACCCCAGCACCCGCACTCTCCACCCGCTTCAGCGCCGACCAGATGGTGGTCTCCGTTGGTCCATAAAGGTTCCACAGCGCCGCACCCTGTGGCAGCAGCCGGCTCGCCAGTTCCCCGCTCAGCGCTTCGCCACCACACAACATCTTCAGTGCTTTGCGGCCGCCCCATTGCGCTTCCAGCAACAGCCGCCAGGTGGCCGGGGTCGCCTGCATGATGGTGGCCGCGCAGCTTTCCAGCAGCCGCACTAATTGTCTGCCGTCCAGCGCCGTCTCGCGGCTGGCCAGCACCAACCGGGCTCCGTTCAGCAGCGGCAAATAGATCTCCAGACCGGCGATGTCGAACGACAGCGTCGTCACTGACAGCAGCCGATCGCTCGCGCTCAGTCCCGGCGCCTCTTGCATCGAGTGCAGAAAGTTCAGCAGCGCCCGGTGGGAGATCTGCACGCCTTTGGGCCGCCCTGTGGACCCGGACGTGTAAATCACGTAAGCCAGATTATCGGCCTGCGCGAGGGCCGGCAGCGCCGTCTCCGGTTGCGCCGCGATGCGGCTCCAATCACTGTCTACACAAACCAGTTGCAGCGTGGCCGGCAGTTGCGGCAGCAGCCCTTGCTGCGTCAACAACACCTGCACTCCGGAATCTTCCAGCACCAGGGCCAGCCGCTGGCGCGGGTAAGCTGGATCCAGCGGCACATAAGCGGCCCCGGCTTTCAGCACCGCCAGTAGCGCTACTACCATCTCCACCGAGCGTTCCAGGCAAATGCCCACGAGGGTTTCCGTCGTCACCCCCAACTGCCGCAGGTGATGGGCCAATTGATTACTGCGCGCGTCCAGTTCGGCGTAGCTGAGCTGTTGCTCTTCGTACTGCACCGCCACCGCTGCCGGCGTACGCCTTACCTGTTCCGCAAACAGCTCCGGCAAACAGGCCTGGTCGCGATACGCAGCCGCCGTGTCGTTCCAGTCCACGAGCTGCTGCTGTTCGCTCGCACGCAAGAGGGGCAACTCTTCAATCCGTTGTGCCGGATTGCTGACGATACCCTCCAGCAACTCCTCGAAGTGCCCCGCGAGGCGCGCGATCGTGCTCCGCTCGAATAGATCCGTGTTGTATTCAAAGACGCCGCTGATTTCATCGCCGTCTTCATGCATCGACAGCAGTAGGTCAAACTTGGCAGTCTTGTTGTCAACATCGATGGTGCTCAACGTCACGCCGGCAAGTTCCAACGCCGCAGTCGGAGCATTCTGAAGAATGAACATCACCTGGAAGATCGGTGACCGGCTAACTTCCCGCTTCGGTTGCAAATCTTCAACCAGCTTTTCAAACGGCAGGTCCTGATGCTGATACGCGCCGAGTGTCATCTCGCGTACTTCCTGCAACAGGTCACGGAAGCACGGGTTTCCCGCCAGTTGTGTCCGCAGCACCAGTGTGTTGACGAAGAACCCGATCAACTGTTCGATCTCAGCACGATTGCGATTTGCAATCGGTGAACCGACGACGATGTCATCCTGGCCGGTGTAGCGATAGAGCAGTGTCTGAAAACCGGCGAGCAGAGTCATGAAGAGCGTCGCGCCTTCTTTGCGACTCAACTCCCGCAGTCGTGCCGACAGTCTTGAGGGAAGCGCAAATTGATAACGGGCGCCCTGAAACGACTCAACTGAAGGTCGTGGTCGATCGGCGGGCAACTCCAAAACCGGCGGCGCACCCGCCAACTGCTTGCGCCAGTAGGCGAGATTCTCGTTGAGAACTTCGTCACGCAACCACTCTTCCTGCCAAATCGCGAAATCGGCATATTGCAATGCCAGTTCCGGCAAAGGCGAAGACTCACCTGCTGAGAACGCTCGATAGAGTGCCGCCATCTCGCGTACAAAAACGCCGGTAGACCAGCCATCTCCGATGATGTGATGCATCGACAACAGCAGCACGTGTTCCCTTTCGGCGAGACGCAACAGCTTCACGCGCAGCAAAGGCCACTGCGACAGGTCGAACGGTTCCTGTCCGTGCTCGGTTGCGAGCTGCGCTACTCGATCGGCGCGCTCAACCTCAGGAAGGTCAGTGAGATCTACAATCGGGATCTGAAGCGACTGCCCGGGATAGACTACCTGGACCAGGCGCTCTTCGATCATCGCAAAGATAGCGCGCAAGACCTCGTGACGTCGCACGATCTCATTGAGACTCCGCTCCAGGACATCAGGGTTGAGCGTTCCCGTCAGATGAAATACTGCAGGAATGTTGTAAGCGGCGCTGAGCGGCTCGAAGCGGCTCATCAGCCACAGTCCCTTTTGTGCGCAGGAAACTGGAAAGATGAATACTCCGTCCAGCGAGGTTGCGGGAACTTCCGGTTGTACTAGTTCCAGGACTTCCATGGTCAATTTCTGTTCACGAAATTTGGATGAATACGCCGAAGGCTGGCGAACCCTTTCAGGGTTCAATGATTATTCGATGTTCTCAGTCCAGGGTTGTCGCTACGCTCCAACCCTGGGCTGAAATTAGCGACGCCTTCGCGTAAATTTTCAACTTATGCACTGCTTCACGGAAACAAAGGTGCAAATACACGAGTGTAGTTGCCCCGATCGTTTGTATTGTTAGTTTTAGCTGGCGAAAAACGCTCAGTGAGTGAAGCGGAAGAGATACGACATCTTTATGAAGAAAGTGCGACCGTTGCGTTTAAGGCCCGGCTCAAACTGTCCATTGATTGGACTGAAGCCGTTGCGGTTAAAGTCGTCGTTATATCCGATGAAGAGAGCTGTGCCGGGATTGGGGGTCCACGCAAAGAGAACCTGCGATCGCGCGCGCGCGTCCAAGGTGCTGTAATCGATGCGAGCGCGAGCACTGATGAAGCGAGTGAAACTGTAAGTTCCGCGCAGCGAATAGATGTTGTCGTCGAAAGCGACCAGCCCGGTGTCGTCGCGGCGCAATCTATTTTTGGTGTAATCAAGCGTCACGCGTAGCGGCGCGGTCGGCTGATAGTAAACATTCGCTACTATGTCCAGCAGTCGTCCCGGTCCGGGATCGAGCGGATTGTTGGGATTCAATAGTGCCGCCGGACTGACGCGTTGAAACTTTGGTCCACCACCAAAGTCAAAATCAAAAGTTCCGTCCCGGAGCGCTGCTCGTACACTCACGCCGTACTTCTGCTGCTGCGTCCCAAAAAAGCCGACGAAGTGTTGTTTGTTAGCCGATCGCTCGCTGCTGGGACCAAAGAAAGCGCCGTCCTGAGTCGCAGAGCGTTTTGGTCCAAACTCCTCTTCGATCAATCGCTCGTAAGCGCGCCGGTATGCCACCCAGGCAGAATAGTTCTTCTGAAAATTCCAGAAGACGGTAGCGTCGCTATTCCATGTTTGAGAGCGGCCTTGAAAATCATATTCGATGTAATTAAAACTGACGATATTCCATGAGACCAGCGTCCGCTTCTCATTTGGATCAGAGCGATAGCGAAACTCCATGCCGTTGATGTTGCTGTTCGTGCGCCCCACGAATCCGAGCTGGGCGCGATAATCGCGCGTGTAGCCTTCGCCAAGCGCAGTCATCCCCCAATTGCGACCCGAGATGTCGTATGTGACTGAGTAACCCAGACCGTTGCCGGTGCGATAGGTATTTTTATCCTGCTCGGGATCGTAGAAGAAGCGCCGGGAAGTCGTGCCCAACACCTGAAAACTCAGTGAAGTGCTCGGGTTGAGCCGGAAGCGACCGTCGAAGCCGGCGAGATCGTTGTGCTTCTCGACAAAGTCATAACTCGTGGCGATGAAACCGAGATTGTTTTCTTTGCCGACGTCACGCTTGAGACGAAGGACACCTACCATCGCGTTCTTGTCCAGGAAACGAAAGTTGCGTGGATTGAGCCGATCGTCGCCGACGAAATTACCTGGGCCATTATCCGATGCGAATAACAGTCCGAAGCTGGTGCGCCCCTGTTTACCGGAAAGCTTAACGGCAGCATCGGGATCGATGATCGTGCGCGTATGCAAGGCCGTAATCGGTGTTTGAAAGATCTCCTTGCCTTCCAAAAAGAATGGCCGGCGTTCCGGATAGAAGATCGGGAAACGCTGGTTCGTAGTAACGACAAGCTGATCGGCTTCAACCTGAGCAAAGTCAGGATTGAAGGCGGCATCGAGCGTGATTGTCGGTGTAATGCTGTATTTGGCAGTGAGACCGAAGTCCAGGTGGATCGGCTCGTTCACAAATTTTCCCGGATCGACCAGACCCGGTGTGGAATTCAACACCGCCGCCGGAATTGAAGGAACTCGTTTTCCCGTTTCAGATACGGTGACGCTCGGAATCAAATCCAATGCATGTTCTGTGTTGAGACCTTCCAATCCAGTGAGGTGACCTTCCTGGCTTAACACGCTCGCGTTGCTGCGCGAGATCGGCATCCACGAATTTTCCTCGTTGTTGAGCCGCAGAATTCTGCGAAATGCCTGGAAGCCCCAGAGTTTGTCTTTACCTTGCGGATAGCGGAGTGATTTGAAGGGGATCGCAACCTCAACCGAGTATCCATCTTCGGTCAGCTTTCCCGCTGACTGCATCAAAATATCAACCGTGTAGTCGGTGCCGGTTCCCTCGATCAGAATTCCATCCTGCTGCACGCCAAACGGATTGAAGACAAGCACGTAAGCACGACGCCTGTCATTGTAAGTGTCAAACAGGACGCGAACGGTATCATCTGTGGCCAGCACATTGTCGCGTTTTGCGACCGTAGCGCGCACTCGCGACGGATCATCTTTCGCGTAGATGCCGAGATATAGATTGGCGGAGTCGTAACCAATCATCACCTTAGTCGGATACGTTGGAGCCGTGTTGTCACCAGGATTGGTTTGATAGAAATCTGACAGCACTGCGGCCTTTTGCCACACTTCATCATCGAGGTTGCCATCAATCACAGGAGGCTTATCTAAACGCTTGAGTCGCACCGGCTGCGATTTTTCCGGAGGTAGTCCGGCGGGACTTGCCGTTCGAGTGTTAACAGACTGCACTTCAGCCATGGCAGTGGTGGGAGAAGGCGTCTGCGCTTGCACGAAAACACAGCAAGCAAGCAACGTGATTGGCAATAGCAGTTCTTTCTTCATGAAAGTTTCCCCTGCAATTCAACGTCCCCTGCCTGATTGGACCTGGAGTTAAGCGTGAGCAGGTCCGATTCGATGAGAGAAGTTGAGGTCCTCCTGGATCCTCCGCGAAAATTCTTACGCACCGATGCACGCTCGTCAAGCAATAGTTGAAGCAAACTGTTCCTCACAAAAATTTATCGTTTCAGAGGTTACTTTGCCGTAATCCAGTTTTATGACTCGATCGGCCATGTAGTAGTAGCGATCGTCGTGGCTGATAACCAGCACGGTTTTGCCCCTTGCTTTTAGCTCCGGCAACAAGTGTAGATAGAACGTCTCTTTAAAATGTGGATCTTGATCTGCCGCCCACTCGTCGAACACGTAGAAAGGCCTGTCTTCGAGATATGCAGTCAGCAGTGCGAGACGTTTGCGCTGACCTTGCGATAGTTCGGTAGTCGAAAGCTTTCGCGCAGTGACATTGACCTTATGAGTGAGTTGCAGCGCTGACAAGAAGTACTGTGTGCGAGCGTCGAGGTCTGGTCCATCCAGTCCGAGCAATGTCTCAAAGAGATAAAAGTCGGAGAAAACGGTTGCGAAGAGCTGGCGATAATTCTCACGATTTGCGTCCGTGACAAGTTCTCCGTTGAGACGAATGTGGCCGCTTTCCGGTGAATAAAGTCCGGTCAACAATTTCGCCAAAGTGGTCTTGCCGCTTCCGTTGCCCCCCGTAAGAAATACGATTTCGCAAGTATTAAAGCTGAGATCCACTGGTCCACAGACAAAGCTTTCTTCAATACCTTCTCTGCGATACGTGTGTGTGACGTTTCTGAGCTCCAGACTCTCGTAGCTGACGTGCGGCGCAACCGGAGCTTCGCTGTCATCCTTGAGTTGTGATTGAAGTGATAAGCCGAGCTGGTCAACCTTGCTTAAGGCAACATTGGCGCGGCCGAGAGTCGGGATCAGACTTAGCAGCACCTCGAGCGGCGTCATCATGTAAAGCACGATCAAACTGTAGCCAGTCAACGTCTGCTGGTCTATCTGTCGAAACGCCGGCCCGGCAAAGAGTAGTAAACCAATAAGAATGAAGACCAGTAGCTGTCCCCAACCTGAAGTGATCGAGTGGATGGCATCGGCTTTTTGGCCGTTCTGTTTGATCGAGTCAGCGGTCGGCTCGAGCGATTCATTGAAGAACGCGGCGCGGCGTTGGCGATGTAGTTTTAGCTCTTTTGTTCCGTGCATCAACCCCTGGAAGTGTTTGAAGAGCAAATCCCATCCCTGACGATTTTTTTCGAAGAAGTTATAGGTCTTGATAAACGGGATGTAATAACTGAGCACGCCAAATACCATGAAGGCGCTGACGCCGAGAAATACCGGCCACGACAACCAGGCCAGATAGATCAGACAGGTGACGATTATGGCGATGTGCATACAGACCATCGGAATCACCGTCAAAGCTCCGGAGATCGCGGGCACATCATCCGTAAGCGTAGCCAGCAAACGTGCGGCGCCGAGCTCTTCGAGCTGTCGTAGCGGCGCACCGATGATACTGCGACAGAGTTTCATTCGCAGGTCGTAGATTGCCCCACGTGCGAGCCAGGCCAGCGAGATTGACGACGCGCAACGGCTGACCAGCATCACCGCACAAAGAGCGACGAAGGCCCACATCGAACGGCTGACGTAAGTGCCATGCTGGCCCAGGGTCTTATTGATCAAAGCGAGCAGACCGGTGTTACTCACCCCCGCAATAAGACCCGCGATGATGGCGGCGATAACGATGCGCGGCGAAGTGCGCAGGAGGAAAAAGATCAGCTTCATGGCGTCAATCTCTAACTGCCAGGGCCTCTGCCGGCTGGAGAAACCTCGCTTTATTGTTCAGCCACAGCTCGCTCCTGAAACTATCGCCAAGGGCGTTGTACATTCGCGAGACGAGATCGTAAGCGAAGCCTTCGCTAAGGTTGTATTCATGAAACATCTTGAGTATGTGGTGTTCGGCTGAGGTGTGTTCGCCGCTGGCGGCCAGGCGGCGTGCTGCTGCGAGCGTCTCCTCGATCTCACGATCTGATGGAACCGGCAGCCCGTAAACACAGATCGGATCCAACGTCTCAGTGCTTACCAATGCTTCGAGTGCCTCATCCAGGTAACAATCAAGAATGATGTGAATGCGCGGTTCTTTGCCGAAATTTCCCGCCGCGTGACGATGAATCGGATTGAGCTTCCAGATGTAACCAAGGGCTAAATGGATCCTCGTGCGGTCAATCACAATAGATGAAAAGGGATTCGTGATCACCGGAATGTGAAGCCGCAGCCGGCGTACATTTCTCAACTCCTGGTAATCACGATGCTCGTGCATGAAAGCGCTGACTTCGAGTTTTGCAAGTCGGACCCACATGTACTGGAAGCCGAGTCCACGTAAAAGCGCGCGCGTCTCCGGTAGCTGTTTGAGCAAGGAAGTCTCGACCGGATCGCAATCCTCGATAACGGTGTCGGTCGGATCACTCGTGCGATTCAATAACGAGAGTGTCTGCCAGCCACCGGTATGATAATCCGAATAGACGTTGGTCCATTCAGTGTTCAGTCCGGCGATTTCCTGTTGCACTGCACGAAACTGCCCGTCGTCCAGTCGGAAGATTTGTGAGACTTGTTCGGTTAGATTATTCATAATTCTGCCTCAAGCGGTCACTGATTGCTCGTTGCAGTCCCGTTTTGTGACCTTAATTACTGCTTGCTTCCATCTGCTGCCGCAGGCTGAGCGGACGCATGTCGGTCCAAACTTCTCCGATATAGGCCAGGCATTCTGCCTTTGGTCCAGTCTTGCCGGCATCGTTCCACCCGAGCGGGTTAGCACGATCGGCCGGATAGATCGAATACTGTTGCTCGTGATTGACTACAACCTTGTAGACCGTGGTGTCTTCCTGATCGTTGACGTTCATTTGTTGCCTCCAGTTAAGAAATTGTTTTTTGGTTAAGAGCGTTAGAAGACGAATGACTTACTCACAAAAGTCGTCTCATTCCAGGGAGCTGACGACGGCATGAGATCTTCCGGCCGAGCCGTGACGGAGAAGTTCGGCAGCACGGGAAGCTCGTACGATTGATCAACCACCCTCAATTTCACTTGTGCCTGCGGCTGAAGCTCCAGCACCAGTTCCAGGCCTTCCGCCGGCAACGCGTAGTAATGCATTACCCAGGGAACGTTCGTACTTGCTGTTGCAATTCCCGGTTCAAAAGCTGTTCGCTTTCCGCTAATCACAATCTCCCTGATCCCGGAATCCGGTTCGCCGTAGATGCAGATCAGTGGGGCCTGGCGAATCGAAGTAACGCGCACGCGCACAATGCGTCTGTTTTCTTGCGCGCTATCGTTCAGTACTTTGATTTCAGGGGCAGGCAGTGCAACCGTATCCGCCTGGGTTGTCAGAAACGGTCGCACTGTGCCAGGGAAATACTCTTCAAGAGTATTGTGTTGCGGGTTGGTGAGAAATTGTTTGGTCCACTGGTCGGGGCTCGCGTCGGTGCTGGCCCAGACGGCCTCATGTCGATCAGCGTTCAGACCATAGAAAATATTATCCGGTCTCGGTTGACCACTGCGAAAACCCGAGTAAGCGAGACCTAAGGTGATGCAGCCAACACTAACAATCACCATGGCAGCGGGCAGCAACCATTTTGACCGGGCGCTTAGATAACTCAATTGCGGAATCAGTAACCCGAGCAACAGGACCAGTAGAGCGGAACCAGCCGCTGCCAGGTCCAGGTTCAGGGCCGCGAACAGGATGTAAATAATCGGAACACACAAAACCACAGCGGGAACGGCTCCGAGTGCCAGCGCCGCCAGATGCTTAATTGAGCGAGACTCCTCGTGGGTCGCGAAGATCAGTGCCGATGCGATGAGACTGCCGAGCATGGGCCAAGCCAACAGGTAGCTGCTGCCCGGTAAAAAGAAACTCATCGCCAGGAGCAGAATCACGCCACCGAGCAATGCTCCGAGTGTGAGGTTGTACACGCTTAATTTCTTACAAAACAAAATGTAGAGCGCGGAGACAATAGCGATGGAAAGCGCGGCAAAACCGAGAGAGTAAAATTCGCTGCGGTAAATATCTCCATGGGGCATGGCCGCATAGTCACTACGCAAGCTGCGAATGAGCCACCAGACCAGGGCCACGATTCCAGGACCGGCAATCAGGCTTACGACAAAGGCCAGAAAGCCGAGAATTATTCCACCCCTTGTCGCGATTCGCTTGCGCAGGCCGTACCACGCCACCACCACAAACGAAAGGGCCACCAAAGCACTCAGCGGCAGTACCAGCGCCGCCGGATAGTGAACGAGGACCAGACCAAAGAGATCGAAGTAGACAGCGTCACGACTGCTGCGAACATTCAGATCCTGGTTACCGAAGTATTTGGTCAACGCGAAAACGTAAGAGCCATGATGCTGCAAACTGCGCTCATCAAGATTTTTCAAGTTGTCGAGCGCGGTGTGATAACGCGAAGGCTCGTTGATCAATGCGAAGTTCATTCCCGGCAACTGCGACTTTTTGAACACGGTCAGGTCGGTATCGTTCGGCAGCATCCGGTAGACTTCGTACATCAGCGAGTTAGCAACTGGATAAGGAGCTGCGTGGGCCAGTCCATCGATGAGGTTCTGATTGCCACTGCTGGTTTCAAACATCATTACCGGACCGCTTGTTCCACGCGCTTCGAAGTTGAGCACGAGGCCAACATCCTTTGCCCAGGGATGCTCCTCGACAAAAGCTTGGGCGCCCAGCAGTCCCGGTTCCTCACCATCTGTAAACAACAAGACGACGTCATTCTTAAGCGGAGCGCCGGCTTTCAAGGTGCGCACGGTCTCGAGAATCGCGGCAATCGCAGCGCCATCGTCGCCCGCCCCGAAAGAAGACTGCTTCGAATCGTAGTGCGCCGTTAACATGAGTGCTCGACCCGCGCCCTGCTCTGTGCCTTTCAAGCGCGCGACGATGTTGCTTAAACTCGCGCCACGCACAAAACCGCTCTCGATCTGCTGCACGATTGATGCCTGCTGTATTTCCGGACTAAGCCCCATCGAGGCAAGTTCATTGAAAATGTAGTCACCGACAAGTTTTTGATCAGCGGAGCCGATGGGATGCGAATTTGCACTGATAACTTTCAGGTGCTGCAGCGCGCGGCCGGAAGAGAACTCCGAAAGCGGCGCGTTAACCGAAACGCTGTTCGGAGGAGTCATTCCATACAGAGCCAGGAGAACTAGGACCACAAGCAGCAAGAGCAGCATCAACTCAGTCAGTGAGCTGATCCGCACCCAGCTTGCTGGGGTTGTCACTGTTTTTGGGATGGCGGCTTGAACCATGGGATCCTCTCCAGGTGGACGAGCAGATCTTCGCGCTGACTAACAAGTCGGAATTGCGTGGTGCGGGGCAACCTTTGTTACTAACACTCTATCCACCACAACGTGGGCCTGAAAACTCACTGTGTTCAGGAGTATCGCGACCCTGTCGGCATCAGGCATCTCGCGTTCAAAAACACCACAGAAGTTTTGAAACCTGCCTTCGTTGATAACCACTTCGTCGCCAACGTGGAAGTCTTCAGTCGTTTTCACAAAACCATCAGTTCCGATCCGCGCTTGAATGAGAGCAATGATCTCATCCTCAAGTGGAGTCGGTTTGTCGTTAAATGTGATTACGCCGCTGACCCCTCTGGTAAACCGCACGCGATGGTAGGATTCATTGAACCGGAAGCGAGTGAAGATGTAACTCGGGAATAACGGCCTGGCGATGCGACTTATCTGACCACTGAATTCGTTGCGTCTGTTTACTTGCAACTTGGGGCTCAGAGTCTCCATTCCCCAGGCTTGCAAATTGACGGCAGTGCGATCCTCCTGTTTGGGATGAGTATGGACCACGTACCAGCTAAGAGTCTCTTCTGTTGTACTTGCCATGTTTCACCAATTACTTTCCGGCTGCTTGCTTCCAGACATAGCTGCCGCTCTTTGAGCCAAATAACTTGTGTGATCGGGAACTTACGAGTGCAGTCGCTTAGGACCTCGAGAGCGACCGGTAAGTCCGGTATCGCTCTCGAGGGTTAGCGTTATGTCGAGTCAGGAACCCGCCGTCAAAGAAGTTAAGAGTCAAAGCGTGAGCAAACTGCTCTTTGCGTCAAAATAAATCGAACGCTGCCAGTCTTCGTCTTAACCTGTGATGACCTACCTTTGTTCCTGTCTCAAAACGTGTTTTCAATTACCTTCTGCACCCACCCTAACAATCGACGCGACGAAATTACGCTTCTTCCCCGTCTAAGTCTTTAACGGACCCTTAATTGTCCTTAACGAAACCTTAATTATTTGCTAATTTGTAAGTAGTTGGAGGAATTAGAGATAGGGTATTTTGCGGTGGGTTCGCGGGCGGGATTTAGGTCCTCAATCCGGGAATGCAAGGCGGGCTAGCAAACTCTGGAATCTGGAGTCATCGCGGATGGCCTTGAGCTCCGGACTGATCCTGAGCCAAACCAACCAATCGTTGCGCTCGTTGTAAAGTTGTTCGAGAATTTCAAAAACGCGCTCTCGCGACCCCAGCCCCAGATGGATCACCAGCATGCAATAAGGCGAAACATATTTTCTCCGAGAAATATCCTCCAGTATGTCAAGGATAGTCTCCGCTTCGGCGCGTTTGCCGGCCAGTGCCAGGGCATATCCCATGAACCCCAGCGGATGGTATTGTTCGTCATCCAGCTTATAGATGGCCTCAAACTCCGCAATCGCTTCTTCCAGTCGGTTTTGTTCGAGATAGAGCCAACCCTTGGTGAAATGCACGGGCACGTAATTCGGTTCCAGCTCACTCGCCTTTGAGATAAATTCGTTTGCTCTTTCGTGCTCCCCCCGCAGAAAGTAGGTAGTAGCTAGGTTGTTGTTTATCTGAAGAGAGAACGGGTCAAGTTCGAGAGCGGTCTCATAATGCCTTATCGATTCTTCAAAGCGGCCCATGAACGTCAGATACGACCCGAATCGCTGATGTGCCAGGGCCAGATCCGGATTCAACTCGAGCGCTTTTCTAAACTCAGTTTCAGCACCAATCCAATCATGATCGTAATAGACTTTCACAAGGCCCAGGGATGAATGAGCCTCTGCCAGATGGTCGTCGATTTCAACCGCTTTCAGGGCCGCCTTCTTTGCTTTGGGCCAGACTTCACTGGGCGGGAAATGGATATTTGATAATCTGAAATAGGAATCAGCTATGCCGCAATAAGCCAACGCGTAATTCGGGTCAATCTTGCTCGCCTGCTCAAAAGCGTCCAGGGCCTTCAACGTCCCGTCTTTGCTGTATTTGTTCCATAAGTAGCGGCCTCTCATATAGAGATTGTAGGCTTCAATATTATCCGTGGGCCGTTTTGAAAGGCGTACCTGGTCACGAGGGGTGAGCTTGAATTTCAAACTCTGCGAGATGGCTCGCGCAATTTCGTCCTGGATCGCAAGAATGTCGGAAGGACTGCGATTGTATTGCTCGCCCCAAAGTTGCGCTCCGTCGGAAACATTAACCAGCTCGCTCCTGATAATCAGCTTTTCACCCAGTCGCATGACCCGGATCATCATCACGGCCCGGACGTTTAACATTACACCAATGTTCTGCGGGTCCATGTTTTTGCGTTTGAGACGAAAAACCGTGCTACCTGCAAGAACCCGCAGCCTGGGAATCCGTGAGAGTATGTTAATAATGCTTTCAGTGATGCCCTCCGAGAGATACTCGACGTTTGGATCGTCGCCGGGACTTTCTATTGGTAAAACCGCGAGCGAATCGATCGGCTCTTCTTCAAATGCTGTATGAACAGGAGCATGGCCGTCTCCCGCAACTGAGCGTTCTCCGGCTATCTCAGCAACGTCCCCGATGAATCGATATCCCCGCCGGGGCACTGTTTCAATAAACTGACGCTTAACGCGATCACCCAAAATCTTGCGTAAGATCGATATGCTGACAGTGATGTTATTATCTTCAACAATCGCATCGGGCCAGACCTCATTCATCAGATCTTCCTTTACGACCAGTTGACCACGCGTTTCCACGAGGAATAGCAGGAGATCAAGAATTTTTGGTTTGATTGGGACTGACTTGCCCTTGAACAAAAGTCGACGCTGAGCCTCCTCAAGACGAAAGCCGTAGAACTCATAGACTTTTGCGTCAATATTTTTCGGCATTCAAGAGATTCAGCGGGCTAGTTAGTTCCACGCGGGAGGTTGGTGAATCATCAGAGTTGCCCTGTTTGCTGTGCTGATAATAGGAGCGTGATTCGCGGAAGGCAACTAATAATTAGAGATATCCAACATTTCAAAGTCAACCACAGTTTAACTGATCTTTGTCGCTCCCAGTCTACTCTGAGTCCTGTCGCGTTGTGGGCCGGGGTTCATATCCCAGGACCTTTTGACAGAACTCAATCCATTCGGGTGTCACATCGCTGAAGATAATATTTTCGTCGACAAAGATCCCATCAGTAACCGTGTAGTTTCTCTGAAGGTAGACATAATCTTCATCGGTCAACGTTCTGACCTCTTCCACAATTTCACCGTCGACTTCCTTTCTGATTTTCCTTGCCTCTTCAGCTTTTTCAGTCCAATCGGGAAATTGACGAAGCTTACTTAGCGGGTATGCTCTACAGTATTTTCCAACAATCGACATGAATCTCCTTCGAACCCCCAGATTTAAATCCAGATTGCTTAATCACCGAAGAGAATCCCATCACCGAAGAGAATCCCGTCACCAAAAAGAATTCCGTCACCGAAGAGAATCCCGTCACCGAAGAGAATCCCGTCACCGAAAAGAATCCCATCACCGAAGAGAATCCCGTCACCAAAGAGAATCCCATCACCGAAGAGAATCCCGTCGGAGACCACTACAGAGTCAGAGATGGTTACGCCGTTTGCAGTGAGTTCTCCGTTGCCCATCAGTATGCCGTCGCCCTTGAGTTGACCGGAGTTAAAACCGGCACCACTCGAGAGCAACTGACCGGTTGAAAGCTGAATGTTGCCCGGCAACAGTATTCCATCATAACTCGAAGGCGACGTGATCGTGCGGGCGCCCCTCATCACGGAATCTGACAGAAGCCCGCCCTGCAGAGTTATCGATTGACTCGAAATATCAACTGCGTCTGACATGAGCGGGTCATCTGAAACCATCACGCCATCACTGACAAACCCGTTACTGGTCCAAAGAGCGTTACCGTTGGTAAGCGGCTGTGCTCCGGAAAGAAGTACGCCTCTATTTATGATAAGTCCATCAGAAAGCAGGAAACCGTCGCCGAGCAGCTCGCCAGAACAATACGATCCTTGCAGACGAGTGATCAGGCCGGTACCGGACATTGTGTTGAACTTACGAACAATGGTGCCACTCCACGCGAAAGTGCTGTCTGCAAAGGAGGAAGAGGCGGTGACTGAATCAGTCAGAAGCGACTGGCCTACTTGAGCCGGCGAAGCGAGATCTCCTCGAGTCACCCGTGCCAACCTCATTGCCCCTTCAATATTGAGTTGCCCTGCGCCCTGCTCGACGACCCCAAAATGATCCAGCTTCTGGGCCGTGTATTCCATAAAAGCCTTAACCATGTTAGGTGTCAGCTTTGGATTGAGTTGGAGCATTAGAGCGGCTGCTCCCGCTGCGATCGGAGTTGAGACTGACGTGCCGCTCATACGCATCATTCTCATTGTTGCACCAGTGCCGCTGCTTGACGCATTCAGCGTCGGGTTTGCGGTCACGAGGTAATTATCGTGAGCTTGCGCAAAAACCAGCTTGTTACCCGGAGCTGTCAAATCCGGCTTCAACAAGTTGTCGTGATGAGTGACACCATCTCCGTCAATCCAATAACTGCGCGTTGGACCGCGCGAGCTGTAGGTGGCAACGCCGTCATCGAGCCGTCCGTTCGTCTGAAAACTATTGGTGGCCCCGATCGTAAAAGCTGAAGGTTCGTTACCGGGAGAGTGAATGGCGCCATAGACTTTTTCACCGGCAGCATCTTTTCCGTCGTTGCCGGCCGCCGCAAAAACCAGAATACCGGAGTTCACTAACCCACGAACGGCGCGACACAGGGCATCATATTTATAAGACTCAACGGCTCGCGCCCCGAGACTCAGGTTGACAATCCGGATATTGTATTGGCGCGCATGTGCCGCTACCCAGTCGAGCCCGGCCATAACGCTTTCTACTGTTCCCTCACCGGCACTGTTAAGGACGCGGACGTTCAGCAATGAGGCGCCAGGTGCGATTCCTGTATAGTCAGCTCCGCCACCCGCACCGCCTGCCGCAGCGGCTGCCACAAAAGTTCCGTGTCCATAAGGGTCGTCAGTTCGATTCTCTCCCGTGAAATCAACGTTTGCGAGGATGCGTGGGCCATTGCTGTTAGCCGCAAACTGTGCGTGATTGAGATCAATTCCCGAATCCAAAATAGCTATGCCAACACCGGAACCATCAATCACGCCACGGCCCGCGGCCAATGCTGCGGCTCGCCCGGCATCAGCCCCGGTCGTGAGCGAAACGTGTCCAAAGCTGCGCACGACTTCATTCGACGATATGTGCAGGACCTCTGGTAAAGAGGCGAGCTCGTCAACCATGCTGAATGGAAGACTTAGCGAGAAACTGCGCAGGTTTTTCATTACCTTGCGTTGGCGAACGTTTTTCTGCTCGATCAGGGCCTTGAAACGATCGCTGCTCGATCCACTCAGCGTTACGATCACCGTGACCATTTCGTCCGCACGGTGCTTCGCGCCTTTTAAAAGAGGGGAGACTTTGTCGGTGTTCGACTCGGGATGACGGTCAGAGCGCTCGGCGTGTGCTATCTCAACAAGCGTCATAGCAATCCCGCTGCTTAGTAAGATTGCGATTAGAAAAATGGGGCGCGAGGTTTTTTTTCTGCTGGTGAGCATGATCTTACTCCTGTAGAAAAAGGGGAAAGTTGTTTTGAAACTACAAGCCATCATGTGCAACCGTTTCGTTTGAGCCTTGAAGTGCGAGTCAATGCAGGCGGGAGTCTAGGCCTCTAAAGAGGTGAGAGTCTTTAACCTATTGCTAATTGTTTCCTAAAACTCGCTGCTAACGTTTCGCTAACTATTGCTAAGTCGTGGTCCACGCGCAGGAAGCACACTTCGAATGGATCAACTGAAGGTAGGAACGTGTTGTCGAGTATGGTCCAGGGAGACTGTGAGGGTGATGGTAGGTCTAAACCTTGCGGATGTAATGGCGGTAACTCATCCGGCAACACCGCGTACGCTACCGCACAAAGCTAATTAATAATTTCCTTTTCGCTATTCGCCAACTTTTGTCGCCATGCCTGGACTTGCTCTGGTGTTTGTCTCACCCAATCTGTTACTTCGCCGACGATTCTCAATGGTGCTTGACTCCGATACGAGCGTGTTGGATTGCCAGGGAATTTTTTGTCTGTAACGTTCGGGTCATTTTCGAAGCTCCCGGTCGGTTCGACGATATAAACACGTTCACGTCCATCTCCCTTAGCTAACGCTGCAGCCAGTCCTGCCCCATTAGCCAAAGCCGTGAAATAGATGTGATTCATTTTGAGTTCCGGCTGGTAATTAGAACGGCCTCCTGCCGTCAGCAAGTCACCAATCTGCAAATCTGCTTTCGTACCATGATAGAAGGGACCACTGTCAGACGGATTGCCCGAGTATAAATTCGCCAATTCATAACTCTTTTTTGCGCGTTCACGATCGTTTAAGTCCTCAGAGTACTTGGCAATGTTCAAGTACAGAGAAGGAAGAGCTCCTCTGACAGTCACGTCATTTATTTTTAATGCGAACTGCAAAGATGTTTCGAGCCATTTCAATTTGTCACGAACAGTCTCCTGATGCCGGGCCACATAGTACGCTGAAGTGAACTTCTCGAAGTCGTTTGTTGATTCGTTCCAGGCTTGAAGAAATATGCTGCTTGCTTCCTCGAGTTTGCTTTTCTCTTCTAACTCCATGCCTTGAATACAGAGTTGAATAATATGATTCGCTGGGTTGAACTCCATGTCTCAAGTATCACTCCCTTGTCCGGACAGATTATTCCTCGTACGATTTACTCTTAACAAGCCAATGATGTCACTTTCTCGTCATACCACTCGTAAAATGAAGACTCTACTTTCGCTCGCTCTGCTCCTCGCGTCATCACTGCCCCTCGTTGCTCAGGAACGCACGCGGCGGCCAACTGGACCAGCCCCATTTCACGTTGAAGAAAAAACCATTGCTCAAATTCACGCCGCGCTGCGTTCTCGACAGGTGACGTGCCGAGGACTGGTGGAAGCGTATTTGGCGCGCATTAACGCCTACGATCAGAAAGGCCCGTCGCTCAATGCGGTGGTGCTGCTGAATCCCGAAGCCCTCCAGACCGCGGATGAATTGGATGCTCGTATGAAGTCGGGCGCGGCAATGCGTCCTTTGGAGTGCATCCCAGCCGTCGTCAAGGACAACTACGAAACAAAGGCTCTGCGAACGACTGCCGGTTCTCAGTCGCTCGCCAGGTTTATTCCGACACGCGACGCTTTCGTAGTGCGGAACATCAGGGAGGCCGGCGCGATCATTCTGTTCAAATCGAACATGGCAGAGTTTGCGTTCACGCCACTTGAAACCGTGAGCTCGATTCAGCCTGGATACACATTCAATCCGTACGCGCTCAATCACACGACCGCAGGCTCAAGCGGAGGCACAGCGGCGGCCGTTGCGGCGAACTTTGGCGCCGTCGGGTTGGGAACCGACACCGGAAACTCGATCCGTGGTCCCTCGTCACACCAGAGCCTCGTCGGCATTCGCTCCACGATGGGATTAGTCAGTCGCACAGGCGTGGCGCCGCTCAATCTTCTGGCAGACATCGCCGGGCCAATGACGCGCACAGTTGAAGATGCCGCAGTCATGCTCGGGGTGATTGCCGGCCCCGACGCGGCCGACAGCATCACGCTCACGAGCGAAGGGCACATTCCGCCGAGCTATCTTGCGTTTCTGAAAAAGGATGGACTCAAAGGCGTGCGCCTCGGCGTGTTGCACGCTGCGTATGATCGCTCCACCGCGGATCCCGAAGTAATTGAAGTTTTCAAGAATGCGCTGAAAGAATTGAAAGCCGCGGGCGCAGAGATCGTGGACCCGGCGGATGTGGCCGGATTGCCGGAGCGCCCACAGAACCCTTTGCCGTGTCGCGGTTTTAAATATGATCTGGAGCATTACCTCGCCGAGGCCGGTGCGCCGATCAAAACGCTCGACGAGATCATCAAAGGCGGAATGTTTCATCCGACGATTCGTCAGCGACTCGAGCGCGCTCAAACGAATGACTCCGCCGGCGACGACAGCCCGGGTTGTCAGGCCAACCGCGAATATCGCAAAAAGTTTGGTGAGGCGGTGCTGGCAACGATGACGACGCTGAAGCTCGATGCGTTTGTGTATCCCACCTGGAGCAATCCACCGGCGATCATTGGTGATGTGCGCCAGAACCTGGCCGGAGATAACAGTCAGGTCTATTCACCGACGACGGGTTTTCCGGCGATCACGGTGCCGATGGGTTTCACACGCGGCGGCACGCTACCCGCAGGCCTGACGATCTTTGGCCGCCCCTGGGACGAAGGCCACTTGTTTGCATTCGCGTATGCGTACGAACAAGCAACGCGCCATCGCAAGCCTCCACCAACTACGCCGCCACTGAAGTAGGCTCAGTTTTTCTGTGAGGGAGCATTTAGGATACGATCAAGACCCAACGGCAATAAAATTCTACCGAACCGACCCAAGCCGACTTCTAACTACGAGCACGATCTTAGCCAGTTCACGTTCGCGGCTAACTTCATGAGTTCTACCAGTTGCGTATACGCGCAAAGGTGGTCTCTTCAAATCCCAAACAATGCCTAAGTAAGCGAGACCTTGGAGGATGTAATGAGTCATATCGATCTCCCACCAGTAAAACCCCTGGCGCTCCGAAGCGGGATAGTAATGATGGTTATTGTGCCAACCCTCACCAAGCGTCAATAAAGCAACAAGTAAATTGTTGCGGCTTGTGTCTTGGGTTCGGAAGCGACGTTTGCCAAACATGTGCGCGAGGGACGTGGCCGTAAAAGTGCCGTGATGCACGAGGACAGTATTAACGAAAAATCCCCATACCAGCATTTGCAGGCCATTCGTATTTGTCCACGGTGCATAACGCGCTACCACGTTGCCAAAAACAAAAACAGACGCGGCCAGTAGTAGAGGAGGCAGAACGAAATACTTGTCGAGAAATTTCAGCTCGCCGTATTTCATGAGGTTCGGCACCATTTCTACCTTTATCGCATTGTTCCTGCGACATAGAAACCATCCGCAGTGTGACCACCAAAAGCCGCGGGTCAACGGCGAATGAGCATCCGCATCGGTATCGGCATGAAGATGGTGACTGCGATGATGGGCAGCCCACCATAGCGGCCCTTTCTCGTAAGCCGACGCTCCCAAAAGAGCTAATACGAATTGGAAAACCCTTCCCGTTTGAAAGGATCGGTGGGAAAAGTAGCGGTGGTATCCAGCAGTGATTCCGAATAACCTTACGACGTATAGCGTCACACAAGTTATGACAGCTATAACGCTAACGCCGGTCACAAAAACCAGCAAGCACGCTACGTGCAAAATGAGAAACTGCGTGAGAGAAAGATAATCTATGTCTTCTTCCAGCCACCAACCTGGTGGAGTGGGAATTCGGTTAATACTCATTTGGATTTGATTGTGAGAAGAGATCAATTCTGAGCTGGGAATGATCTACCTCTCTTGAGAACCCTTCAATTATTTGATCACTGCATCACCGTTTACCCACTCACCGGGGGCAAGCATGGCGGCGATGCGATCGGGACTCTGGACCTTCTGCTTAACCATCCACGCGTTGGCTTCAGCGATTAGATTTAAACCCTCATCATCGCCAAGCAGCTCGCCACGACGGCGCTGCGCCACCGCCGCAAAAAGGAGCATGTCGTTTGTCTCACATTCAATCGCGGCCTTCGAGAGAAGTGTTATTGCCCTTTGTGCTTGTCCGCGCACAGCAGCTACACCAGCGTAGATGAGTTGAGCCAGCGCGTTACTCCACGCCATCTTCTCTCGTTCGATTCTCTGGGCATCCTTCTCGGCCGATTGCAGGAGCTGGTTACGAACAGACGTTGTCTGTTCTTTGCTGGCCGCCGCGAGCGCACAACGAGCGCGAAGACGCATTGCGGATATCAGGCTGACTTGAGGCCGCAATGTCAGGGACCGCTGCAGGCTCGGATATCGTTCGGTAATGAGTTTCCACGCCGCAGGGCCGTCCTGGGCATAGAGAGCAATCTCACCCTGGGCCAGCAGATTATGCCAATGTTGGTTGTGAATGCCCTGGTGCGACCAGCGGTCAATTGCCTCTGCGGCTTCGCGTCGCGCGCCTTCGATATCATCGGCCACCAAAAACATCAGATAAGATACCAGAATCTGAAGATTCGTGGTTGCCCACACATCACCGCGCTCTTTAGCATCGTTGAGAATAGTCGGGAGGCGGCGTGCGGCCTCCGCCATCTCTCCCATGTATATCAGGGAAATAAGAGTGTAGAAGCGGGACATGTTTAGTTCCCACGCAACTCCTTTGCAACGCTCACTCAAAATTGACTCGGCATTTCCGAGTCGCACGCGTGCGCCTTTCCAGCGTCCCGAGAAGAAGTCGGCCAAGCCGCCGGCCAGTGCGGCAATACCCATCGCATGGGGATGGTTGATCGTCTCGGCATAAAGAGTTGCCATGTCAACCAGCTTGCGCGTGCGTTTTCGACTGCGGCCGCCGCGCGTTGCCGAATATCCGGCCTCGGTAGCAATTGCCCTCGTAACGCGATAGCGCTCACCAGCGTTCAGGGCCATAAGAAAGTGCAGTGCTTGGAAATTCGCGCCACGCAAAGTGTCGACAGTGCTGAGACCCGCCGCCGCAGTCCAGCAAATGTCAATCTTGATCAGCTCTTCCGCGGGAATACTCTCGATCTTTCTTTCCTTGAACCTGAATCCTCTGGCCCACACCTGCACTCGACGGATTAGCAGTGATGGAAGCGCACGACGTGGAGTCTCGGGCAAATTTACCCCAACAACGCTGAGCAGAGTTCGAAGAACGGCAAGTCCTTCATCAATCCGACCGCTACGCAGGAATTGCTCTCCCGCACGTTGCTGCATCTCAAGCTTTTCAAGGCCCTGCGCGGACTCGGCTAACGTCAGGTATATGTCGGCAGCTTCACTGCCACGTCCATCATTGACCAAAGCACCTGCGAGTTGCTTCCGCAGGATTCTTCGTCCCGGCTCACCATCGGTCGTAAGTTCGAGAGCAAGGCGATAAAGCCTGACTGCCCTGTTAAAAGCGAGCGCCTCAACTGCTTGATTTGCCGCCGCAACTGCGTAACTCGCCGCTTTATCGATAATCCCCGCGCCCTGAAAATGCACGACCAGCGCCTCTAGATCGAGCGTCTCCTGAGACTCAAGCGCGTACGCTAATAGCTGATGGTACTCTTGTAGCTCAGCCGCCGTGAGATGTGAGACGACCGTCTCACGAACTCGATCGTGGAAGGTCTCAATCTCAACGCGGTTTTGCGATTCTCTGATTCGAATCAAATGTTCCGAACGCAGGATTGCCAAGGCCTGATTGTCGACACCTGCAGGCTTAACTGCTTCGTTCGTTAGATCCAATGGAATAGGGCGCCCGGCAACTGCGATCAATTCAAGCAGGGACAAAGCCGTCTCCGGTAAGCGCGAAACGCGATCCCAAATTACTTCATCTAAAGAAGCCCCGCCGAATTTCGTATAGTTGTAGACGTCTGGTGTTGCATTTGCCGATTCCTGTCCCTGTCGCAAAATCGAATAGCGCGAAAGCTCATGAATGAAAAAGGGACTTGCTCCAGCCTCTCGTGCGATCGCCTCCGCATGCGTTTCGCCGAGCAAAGTCTCTCCGAGAAGCCTGAGTGCAAGTTCGCGCGCCTCGGTCGGTAAGAGCTCGTCGACCGTTAGTTCGCGAATATCAACTGCTCCTCCCAGCGTTGATCGTAATTGACTGAGCGCCTGTAGGGGCGAGCTCGTGTTCACGTCTTCCGCGCGATAGGAAACGATCAGCAGCATTGTGGGCGGATCCGGTGGGCGTATCATCTCACTGATTAGAGCCACGCTGTCGAGGTCTCCCCACTGAAGGTCATCGATGAAGAGTACTAGAGGTTTTCGATCAGCGAGGCGCGCCACGAGATCTCGCAATGCGCCAAAAGCACGGCGCCTCAGTTCCTGAGAGTCCGGAATTTCCAGGACCCGGCCCTGCGCTACTGCAATCGCATTAACCTGTCTTAGAACAGGAAAGAGACGCGCCAAAGCGAGCACGTCGCGAGGGATCAATGCCGCAACTTCCAACGGCGGCAGACGCTTCAAATAACGGCTGAGAGCATCTATAAGACTATCCAACGCTTTGTATGGAACGGATTCCTGTTCATAGCATCGACCTGACAGGATCACTGCATCTCGATCTATTGATCTCCGGTTCTCGAGAAAATTATTGACTAAAGCGGTCTTACCCATGCCTGACTTACCCTGAACGCAGAGCGTAACGGCAGAGCCATTTTTAAGATCGGAGAAAGCCTGCTTTAACATTTCCAACTGGGCGCCGCGGCCTACGAATGTCGAGTTGATCTTTGAAGCAGCAGAGGTAAATGTTTGACCGGCAGTTTGATGGCTTCTCAGGCGTTGCAGAATCTCAGATCCGTTTGGGCGTGTTTTGGGGTCACGACGAAGTAGCTCCTGACACAACTCGCTGAGATCGATTGGAATATTGGGAGCGAGTTCGGACGGCGCGACTGGATCAGTTTGCTGCTTCCTGCGCAGAATCTCCAGATAGTTCTTCCCTTCAAAAGGCAGTTGACCCGTCAAGGCTTCATAGAGCATTACACCTACACAGTACCAGTCACTGCTCTCGGACGCCGGGAGACCGCCCGCTTGCTCAGGAGACATGTAGGCAGGAGTACCGGCAACGGTCAGGCTTTGATCAATGCTGTGTTGAGACACCTCCGTCAGAAGACCAAAATCCAGAATTACTACTCTGCCTTCGCGCGTGATCATGATGTTCGAAGGCTTTATGTCACGATGAAGCTTGCCCGCTGCATGCAAAACGCATAGTCCCTCGACTAGCTGAGTGAGCGACGTTCGTAAGCGTTGGAAGTCTACGGAGAATTCGTGAGCTTGCGGATTAGACAAGTCTCCGAGCGTAGGATTTTCCAGCTCCATGTCCCGGCGTGTAATCGCGTTCCGGTCTATTGGAGGTCCGGCGTTGCCGTTCCGAACATATTGAAGAAAATCACACCCCTCAACGAACTCCATTGTGAAGAACCACGTTGGTCTAGATAACAACTCGTAAAGAGTAATTAGATTTGGGTGTCTGATGTCCGTAAGCGCGCGGAATTCTCGCTTGAAGCGGTAGAGCGCATCAGGTGCGACATTGCGCAGGACTTTCAGGGCAACGACAGAATTCAGTTTGAGATCACGCACCTGATAAACTAATCCAAACGCGCCACCACCGATATATCGGATAATGGAGAATCGTGCGTTTCCCTGAAACTGTTCGTGATTCGCGGTTACCATTTCTTATCGCGTGAAATGCTTGGCGATCAGCATGAGATTATGCGTAGCCCGGTCGGTACGTCGCTCTGGCCGAACTCCCCAGCAGGAGCGGTCGGAGTTGGATGCAGTGGCTGAATTGTAGCCCGTTCAGTCAAAATCGTTAAACGAAGGTCGCTTGATTCATGGCGTTTGTTTATTGCAAGCCGGTAATGAAGCTCGCCGCCATTTCGCCGATCATGATCGTAGCGGCGTTCGGGTTACCGCTTACGATCTTCGGCATAATCGAAGCATCAGCGACTCTCAGATTTTCTATTCCGTGTACGCGCAGCCGAGGATCTACAACGGCCTGAGGATCGATACCCATCCTGCATGTGCCTACTGGATGGTAGATCGTTTCTACCTGCTGACGGATAGCCTTAACGAGTTCCTGCTTGTTCTGAGCCTGAGGGCCAGGCCGTCTCTCTTCGCTCACATACGTTTTCAAAGCCCCGGTATGAGCTATTTCACGAGCCAGTTTTATGCCCTCGATCAATACTCTTAGGTCCTCATCGTCGGCAAGATAATTAGGTTGAATCACCGGTGCAGTGAACGCGTCACGTGACCGTAAGGTGATACTTCCATGGCTACCCGGCAGAATCAGGGTTGGACCGATCGTAAACCCATGCTCTTCCTGTTTTGTCTGACCGTGATCTATGTGATAAACCGGATCGAAATGAAACTGTAAGTCCGGAGTCGCCAGGTGAGAGCGGGTCTTGATGAAACCGCCAGATTCAGAGACGCTCGAGGTATATGGGCCGCGTTTGAAAAGCAGGTAGGTCAGGATATTCCACTTCGTATCCGCTCCTGCAAGAGTGATCGGTCTTTTACAACTATATGTGACGGCAAGATAAAGATGATCCTGTAAATTCTGGCCCACCCCCGGTAGATCCGTCACAACCGGAAGTCCAAGGCTGGTTAAATGATCGCCCGGCCCAATGCCCGACACCATAAGCAACTGAGGGGAGTTCACGGCGCCACCACAAACAATTACCTCCCTTTCGGCAGCGACGCGTTCCAAGAAACCGCTAGCCAGGTATTCGACCCCGACGGCCCGGTTCTTTTCAAGCAGTAAACGGGTAGCTTGTGCATTTGTGAGAACGGTAAGGTTCCGGCGCCGCAAAACCGGCTTCAGATATGCGACGGCAGCGCTATGTCGCCGGCCTCTCTTCTGGTTTAGCTGAAAAACTCCTACGCCTTCCTGCTCAGCCCCGTTAAAGTCGATATTGTGCTGAAAGCCCAGCTCGACACCTGCCTGAACAAAACTCTCTGAAAGAGGATTGAGACTCCGAGGGTCTGCCACATTGAGCGGACCGCCAACGCCGTGGTATTCGGACGCGCCGCGTTCCTGGTGTTCGGCCTTCTTGAAGTAAGGCAGCACCGCTGAAAAATCCCACCCTTCATTTCCGAGATCGCGCCATAAATCATAGTCGCGGTGATTGCCGCGAACGTACAGCATCGCGTTCATCGAACTGGAGCCGCCAAGCATCTTGCCCCTGGGCCAGAAAAGTTTGCGATTGTCGAGACGAGCTTGTTCTTCTGTGTAGTAGGCCCAGTCAGTTGGACCATTAAACAATCTACAAAAAGCCGCTGGAACGGTGACTTCTCTCTGATTACCGGCTCCGCCCGCTTCGATGACGAGCACACTAACGTCATCATCTTCTGACAGACGGTTAGCCAGGACGCAACCTGCTGAGCCGGCTCCTACTATTATGTAGTCGTAGTTACGCATCAGACCGGAGTTCGTTTGGTTACTGCTCGCCGTTACTCAACGTTTCTCGAGTCTCATCGGCATACCGTTTTTCGGTCGCAGGGTAATCAAAGGTTCTAAGACAACGGGTCTATCCGAGACAGGGCGCAAGCGCCACGATCGTGCCAGAACGGCGAGTAAGAGTATGCCTTCCATCATCGCGAATCCGTCGCCGATACATCGTCTTGGCCCGCCGCCAAATGGAAAATAGCAATACTGCAACCCAGGCTTCGGGTCGGGTGCCATCCATCGTTCTGGTGCAAAGGAAAAAGGCTTTGGAAAATAGCGACTGTCGTGATGGGTGACGTATTGGCTCATCAAGATTACGGAGCTTGCGGGAATAACGTAAGGGCCCAGTTTGTAATCTTTGATTACTGTCCTGTTCACGGTCCAGGCCGGAGGGTACAGTCGCAGCGTTTCTTTAAAAATCATCCCTGTGTATTTCAAGTTTGGGATATCTTCGAGACGCGGAACGCGATTCGAAAGAACGCCATCAAGTTCCGCGTGCAGATTCGCCTCGACCTCCTGGTTTTGTGATAGTAGATACCAGGCCCACGTCAATGCATTCGACATCGTTTCATGACCAGCCAAAAAAATTGTCAGGACCTCGTCACGCAGTTGCAGATCGCTCATTCCGTTCCCGTCGCCTTCAACATCCTGGGCTGCCATCAGCATTGATAACAGGTCGCCTTGATCACTCGCTTTTGATCGCCGATTGGTGATGATTTCATTGATGATCGAATCCAACTGATTGCGTGCTGCATCGAAGCGTCTGAGACTGGGGAGAGGTAGCTTCTCGAACCACTCGGAATACGGCAATCTTAATGTATTAAAGAGATGGACTAAAGTGCTGATAGCTTCTGACACTTGTTGCACAACGGAATCAGTTTCAGCCCCAAACATTGTTTTCCCTACAATCCTCAACGTGAGTCGCATCATCTCCGAAGAAATGTCGAGGATCTCGCCTTCTTGCCATCTTTCAGCTTGTAGCTGCTCAGCATAATCGGTCATGACTTGACTGTAGCTCTGGAGACGTTCGTGATAGAAGGCCGGTTGCACGAGGCGACGCTGACGGGTGTGAAGCTCCGTCTCACTGGTCAAAAGTCCCTCACCGAGCAACCGCTTCATACGCTGGAGGACGCGTCCTTTGAGAAAATTACAGTGGTTGGTTACCAGCACGTCCTTAATGTAGTCCGGGTTATTTACAAGAAAGACATGCTGTGGGCCTAACTTGAAATGAACTACATCGCCGTACTCCTGGGCCAACTGCATGAGAAAGTCGACCGGGTCTCGCAACATCGAATAAACGTGGCGACCAGGAAAAAAGGAGGTCGGTCCAGGTGCGTAAACCTTATTTGCCATTAGCGTTTGTAAAACACTGCATTGCGTGAAGAATTTGGGCAGTAAATCCTTGATTAATGTGACCGTCGCTAGCCGCCTCCGGCCACACCCTTGCCGAAGGCCCCGACTAGTTTTCCGGTCCAGCCGGCGATTGACTGCACCGCATCTCTGTACTGCCAGACCTGCCGCATCACACCTTTGATCTGATCTGCCTGCTTTCTACTCAGACTTAGGAAAACCCGCTCTCGTTGATTGAGCTCGGTTTCATCCGCGCTGTTTTCGATTTCTTTGATGACCCACCATTCCATGATCGAAGAGCCGAAGGAATACAAGACCTTGCCGTCCTCTTCTCTGCGGTTGAGAATCCCTCGCTCTTCCAGAACGCGCAGCTCGCGATCGAGCTGGCTCAAGATGATATCCACATCACTCAAGTTATAGCTACGCTTATGGTTCAGTCGTCCGTCAAGATTAGAAAGCGCGATCAGCATCATTAACATCTGTTCCGATTCACTTGAGGACTTCCATGTGTTATTGAAAAAGTGCTCAGTGGCGCTGATGAAATCGGAGGTAAATTGCTTCGTGTCCAGCCCGGGTTTCTCCTCATCCTGCAGGCGATCGAAGATCAAGCGACACGCATTTTGCAGCAAAGCCGGGTGGCCCCCACAGATTTCGCGCAGGCCGGCGCGGTGCTCTTCCGTCAGAGCCCACTCCTCCGGCATCGCGTCCAGCAATACGTTTACTTCGTTTGGTGCAAATGGTTTTAGCGGGCGGAATAAGTAATGATTGTACCAGGGCGAAGGCAGAGTTGAGCGCGGGCCCAGCTCATCCAACCTTCTAAAGGTTGAGACAATCATAGAGAGGTACCGCCCTGCCTGATCCGCAACCGCGAGGCTTCGCAACTCGTAAAGAAAACTAAGCATCTCGGCTTCCGTGTAATCAGAATTCGCTTTCAACACCTGATCGTAATCATCAAGTAAGAGGATCAGCCGCTTTCCTTGTGGTCCAATGACGTTGAGAAATTGACCGAGCTCGCGACGGCTGCCGCTCGAACCTTCCTCCAGGACGATCGGATAGTTCGTTCCCTTGAGCTGATTAAGTATTTCGCGCCAGAATGCGTCTGGGGAAAAGGGGTTGATCGTCGTGCAGTTCAGACTGACGAAGATCATACTGCTGGTATCTTGTCCCCTCGCCTGCCATCCTTGCGGAGCTGCAAGGTATCGGAGTAAGGAAGACTTACCGATACCCGGCTCGCCGTACAAAGCCAGATGGCCGCTATTCAGAACCTGATCTACCGCTGCGTTGAAAGCTCGCTCACGACCTTTGAAATGTTCAATAGGGACGGGGCCTCCGACGAAGAAAGGATTACGTCGATACATACTGGGAGCTCCTTTCGTTTTTAGACTATCCAGGATGTCAGCGCGCTGTATGAAGAGTTTTTGAGCCGCACCTCCAGCAGCAAGTTGAGGAGCTGACTGGCGCTTGCGGAGTCGACAAACTTAGCGAATGTCTCCGTTTGGAGAACGATCTCGTCATCGCTTCGAGCTTCAATTTCCTTGATAACCCACCAGGACATCAGCGGCGAGAAGAACGCATAGCGATTTGAATCTTTGGGTTGGCGGACGAGGATGCTGCGATCTTCGAGGTCACGCAGCTCACGCTCGGACCGGCTCATAATTGCTTCATACCCTGGGAAGACAACTCCTTCACCCGGCATTCGTTCTCCGTAATCGTGTAGCGCCGTGATCGTCAGTAGCACTCTCTCAAAGTCGGATGCGCCGTTCCATAAGGTCAGGAATAACGATTCCGCTATGCCTAGTAATTCCTTCGTTGCTTGTTCAATGTTGAAAGCTCTCTCATCCACATGACACTGAAAGATAATCGATAGTTCCGCTTGTAAAAGGAACGGATGTCCACCGGAAACATGACGAACCCAATGTAATTCGGCAGGACTCAAAACGAATGTCTCCGGCATCTTGGCTAGCAAAGCCTCAACGTCATGTTCTTCAAATAGCCTGAGCGGAACGACGGAGTAGTAGTTGTACCAGGGCGAGCCAACAAAAGAGGATTGCGATGACGACAAGCTGGAAGAAGCGCCGCCCTGCGTCATTAAGGATGCCGGAATCGACCCAAAGTCGCGCGGCCTTCTTCGCGTGCTGATGACGGATGAAAAATACTCTCCTTCCGCACTGCCAGCGATACTACGCATCTCATACAGGAAAGCCATCATGTCTGCTTCGGTGTAGGTTTCGGTTGGCTGTAATGCCACATCAAACTCGTCTATGAGAAGCAGCAGAGACAAACCGCGCTTTCCAAATGACATCAGCAAACGTCGCAAATCTCTGACCGTCAAATTCGAAACGTCATTTAAATCCTGGATGCTTGCGGTTGTCTCGATTATATCTGACGCCTGCTCGCGCAGTTCCAGGAAGATTTCCTGCCGGAATCGATCCTGGGAAAAGGGCATGATCGAGGAGCAATCTAATGTAATGACGATCCTGTTTTCGATGGGAAAGTTGCGTTTGCGCCACACGTCCGGAGAAGTGAGATATCGCAAAAGAGAGGTCTTCCCCATGCGCCGCTCACCGCAAACAGCTACGTGTCCTCCCTTAAGAATCCGGGAGAAGATAGTGTCTACTTCTTTTTCACGGCCCACAAATTGGTCCGGCGGCACGACAGTACCAACGATAAAAGGATTGTATTGTGCGAGTGTGCGCCTGTGCCGCTCCCGGACATATTTCAACTGATCAATTATTGCTGTATCCGAAGGCTCGAGCTCTGCCGCGCGCTCAACACGTTTCAGCGCCAGATCGAAATTATCTTTCGACAACTGGGCATAGCCCGATTCTGAAAGCGCGCGAACGAGGCCTTCCTTACATCGTAAAGGATCGATTTTATAAGTACGTTCGTAGAGCTCGACCGCCTGGTCGACATCCCCGATTTCCAGACTCAATTGGGCGAGATTGAACAGCGCATGAAAATGGTTGGGGTTCTCCTCCAACACACTTCTAAACTTCTGAAGTGCGCTCTGCGGATCTCCTTGCTGCAGAAGGTCAGTGGCTTCTTTGTAAAGAGCTTCGGCGGTCGGACTGACCTTCTCCAACTCGCGCATCGCGAGTTTTACCTGGTGTCGTCTGAGCAGCCAGCGACGTACCAGCTCGATCGTTAGGCGAATGCGTTGGGCTTCGACATTGATCACTCTGTTGTCGCCGTCAACCTTGATGAACCCCCACTCCAAAAGGCGCTGTTCTGCCAGGTTCAATTCTTCAGTGGCGACGATTCCGCGAGCATTCAATAAATCGCGCCATGCCTGGCGGATAATCCCTGAACTGATTAGCCGTGATTCACGTGGTTCGGATGACTCGTCAAAGAAAGATCTGATTTCCTGCGCTTCCGCGACCGCTGAAAAGATCACTCTCTCCGCAATGGGCAAACCTTCACGAAACCAGACTAAACCCGCTTCGCCGCTTACGATTGCTTTGTCAATCACACCTTGTATGTCAGAGCGAACTACCGTTGCGCGATTCTCTTCTCGAACTGCGGCAAACGTGACATGACAGAGTAGTTGGGTGAAGTAGGGATGGCACTCAGAGAGTTCGAGGAGAGCCTGTATTGCGTCCGGATCGTATTCCAGAATGCCTGCGGCGGGCTTGGTTATTAACCGTTCCGCACCTCGTCGATCGAGTAGTCCAATTTCTTGATTAGGTGCACCTTTGAATAAGCTGAGCAGCATCGGTATTTCGTCCAGGCGTCGGCCGACAACTGCGATTACATGGAGGTTTGTCTGCTGATTGATGATCGATTGCAGGAAAGGGAAAAAATGTTGAGCTGCTGTGTCTTCCCGGTAGGTACTCAACACATCGAACTCGTCAAGCAGCATGACGAGATGCTTCCCTTTGAGGGCCTTAAAGACCTCCGGTAAGAAGCTTTTGGTGAAAGTATACGGATCGGACTCAAAGAATGCCGGCGGAGGCGCTGATAGCGGCACGTCAACTGACGATGCGATTTGATCAACGATTTCAGTAGCCAGGTTTGATAAGACAACGCTGAGTGGTAGTCGCGTTTGATCCTGAAGATCGAAGGTGACAAAGATGAAGTTTTCTAAGTTGACGAAATTCGGGATCTGCCGCAATACCGAAGTTTTTCCTATGCGTCGTTGACCGTGAAGAAGTATAACTTTCGCCCCTTCGCTTAGGACACTGGTAAGAAACTGAAACAAGTCCTCACGTCCAAAGAAGTTTTCACGGCTATTGATCGGGACACCGATGATATAGGGGTTGCGAATAAATGCTTTCTTATCTGCAGGCGTTAGTGAAGACATTTATCGTTTCGAAGTCTCGATCAGACTAGAAGTCAATTGAGGCGCTGGCACGCTACTCACTCTCGGGCAAGCAAATCTGGTTCATTTTACAGCAGCATCTTATTAACTACACTATTATCTGGCAATCATGATACGAAAGCATGACAGCGGCGAGTAGTTAAAAATTGAGCTGAGGGTTGGACTAAGCAGCTAATCCCCAGATTAGCGGTACCTTGCTGAGGAAATGTTAGAAGTTGGTGCCGAAGGGGGGCTCATCAGCGATACATTGTTTTAGCCTGTTTTGCTGTGGATTTTTGATTTTCTTAGGAAAACTGCAATTGCGGAGTTTCGCACCGACCGCACCCGCAGCACTGTCAGCACCCAGTTGTACCTTAGTTGTTCATCACTCTGGCCCAGCCTTAAGCGGCAATTCTGACGTTAACTGGTTTAACTCTATTGGCCCAGCCTGATGTGATTTCTCACTGGCGGGGCGAATGACCATAAGCGTACTTTGTAGGTTGTAAGAGCGAACTCTCAACCGTATCGTTGAGTCTATAGTTGAGCGACAACATAGTTGATCGGGCTAAATGACAGACCTTGGCTATGGATCTCCCCAAAAACTGGACAGGTGAATAAGGTGTAAAATCGGCACCCTGAGCGGAGGGCCGATGAGCAAACAGCGGAAGCAGTATAGCGCGGCTTT